>MTKY01051142.1_pt1 | contig 31457 bp, 21 predicted proteins | sample 1042731 | NCBI WGS metagenome assembly MTKY01 (sample SAMN06212206, study PRJNA360538) | anaerobic digester metagenome | biome: Wastewater treatment plant; material: sludge; isolation source: anaerobic digester fed with sludge from wastewater treatment plant | place: Denmark: WWTP Soeholt ...
GCCAGGCGGCTGAAGGAGGAGAAGAAGGCGGCCAGGAAGGCGGCCGCGGAGCAGCCGGTCGTCCCGGCGGTAACGCCCGAGGCCCCCGGCAAGAAAGAGCTGGCGCGCATGCAGAAGGAGGAGGCCAGGCGGCTGAAGGAGGAGAAGAAGGCGGCCAGGAAGGCGCCTCCAGGGGCTGCCGAAGCGGCAATGGCCGCTCCCGTGGTTCCCGAACCCGCTCCCTTCTTCGAGCCCACGCCGGAACCCCCGGAATATGCCCCTCCCCTCGAGGAAGTGCCGTCCTACGAAGAGGCAGCTCCCTCAGAGATCGCGCCACCTCCCGCGCCCCCTCCGCCTCTGACGGAGATGCCGCCGCCCGGATATCCCACCGAGCCCCCCAGTGGAGGGGTAAAGATCCCGCGCCTGGACGAACGGCTGGAACCCTCGCCTCCCAAGGAAGAAGGCGGGAGCGAGGTGTTTCCTCCCGGCACGGAGCCACCCGAAGGTTTCTTCGATTAGGAGACCCGGCAGCGGGCCAGCCTATTTGCGCAGCCGGGCTTTCCAGCGGTCCAACTGGCTCGCCCAGGGGCTATAGCGCCCGCCGTGCAGGGAGGCGCCACGCAGGGAGGCGAGAAACCCGGTGGGGTCCGCGAACTCCTCCATCTCCGTGTACAGCAGCCCGACGTGGTCCGCCTTGTGGGCGTCGCTGCCGGCGGTGACCGGAAGATCAAATCTCGCGGCGAAACGCCCGGCGCTGCGGTTGGCCAGCCACCAGCGCGGCTTGCCGTTGAGGGCCTCGATGGCGTCTATCTCCCCCCTCAGCTCCTCGAGACGGCGCGACGTCATCCTCCTCAGCTTGACGATGTCGAAGGGGTGGGGCATCAGCACCAACCCGCCCTGTTCGCGTATGCGCCGCATGGTTTCCGGCGCGGTGAGGCCGGGCGGCACGTCCTCGCTCAGGAAAAGGCCTATGATCTCTCCCTCCGCGGACCGGATCTCGGATCCCGGCACGATGATCAGGTCGGGCAGCTCGGCGGCGAACTCCAGGCTGCCGCGCAGGGAATCGTGGTCGGTGACGGCCACTCCGTCCAGCCCTCTTTTTCGGCATATCTCCCTGAGCCCCGCGGGCTCGATGGTGCTGTCGAAGGAGTAGGTTGTGTGCACGTGGAGGTCCAGCCTTATCCTCATGCGGGCTCCCCTCAGCGAAACTCGGCCGGGACGATAGCGGCGCTCTCTATGGAGAGCACCAGGGCCCGCAACTTTTCCTCGTCGAGGAAATAAACGCTGGCGCCCCCTGCCGAGCCCGTGCGGCCCGGAGCGACCCCGCCCTGCACATCGACCACCGGGTAAGAGGCGAATCCGCGCGCGAGCCGGATGACCTCATCCGGAGTGAGGTCCGTCTCCAGGGGCTCCAGGGCCACGGCAAGGAACCAGGCCGCGCCCGGATACGCCGCCAGCTCCTTGCCCTTGTACAGGACCTGCACGAGCAGCCTCTGCTGCTGCCTCACCCGCTCCAGGTCCGCCTGGGGGTAGTCCCTGGACCTGGCCATTATCAAGGCCGAGGCGCCGTCGAGGAGCTGGCTGCCCGAGGGGACGATCCCCAGCTTGGGATCCATGATGGGCTCGCTCAGGGTGACCTGTACGCCGCCGAAGAGATCGACCAGCCAGGTGAACTCGTCGAAATCCACCGCGATGTGATTGCGGATCTCCATGCCCGTCACCTGCTCGACCGTTTTCACGGCCAATTCGACCCCGCCCAACTGGTAGGCCTCGTTTATCTTCGTTCTGCCGTGACCGGGTACGTCCACGTAGCTGTCCCTGGGGATGGAGAGCAGGCAGGCCTTCTGCCTGGCCTCATCGATGTGAGCGACGATAATGGTGTCGCTCCTGTTGTTGCCACCCTCGGGCCGGCCGAGGCCGTGGTCCAGCCCGAGGACGAGGACGTTGAAGGTTTCGCCGGCGCTGTCCGCGGGGGGCAGGAGCGGCTTCTCCTCCACGCCCGGAAAAACGGCGGCCTCGGCCGCTCCTTCCGCGTCCCCGCCAAACCAGTCCCCGGGATCTATGAGCAACACGATGCTGGCGGCCGCGACCGCCATCGCCAGGAAAAGAAGCGTAAACCTCAGAACCGTCTTCCCGGGCAAATTACCTCCCTCGCAGACCATTGCGTCCCGACTCTTATTTTCTTATAGGGACGCCGAATATCCTTCCGCCGGTTCCTTCCTTCCTCTCCCTCCGTCTGCTCACCCCCACCCTCTCCTTTTCCCGCCCGTCCGCGCACTCCCCTCCGCCCGTTGCATCGCGCAAGCGAACGCTTAAGCTCGCAGGGCGGCGCAACAGGGTCCAGCGCCAGGTCCTGGCGAAGCCGGGTCAGGCCAGGCACGTACACGTGGCGATAATGCGGCCGCAGTTGACGCTGCCGCCCCTGCCGTCTTCCATGTATAATTACTCCGCGGTTCCGAACGCGGACGGAAGGGTTCTTTTGTGCTGGCTAATCGATTTTGACTATACCGTATTCACCTGGATAAACGGCCTGGCCGGCCGGAACGGCCTGCTCGACGGGGCAATGAAGGTGTTCTGCAACGATCATCTCGTCCCCTTCACCCTGGGCTTCATGCTCATCATCATGGCCCTGCACGGACGCGACCGCTCGCAGGACCGCGGTAACCTGGCCGGGGTAGTGAAGGTGTTCGTCTCCGTGGCCGTCGCCTCAGCCGTACTGCAGCTGCTGGTGACCCTGGTGCACCGGCCGCGCCCCTTCATCGATCACGAGGTGAACCTGCTCTTCTACCGCCCCACCGACTGGTCCTTCCCCAGCAACCCCGCGACCGCCACCTTTACCTTTTTCTTCTCCGCCCTTTTCAGCGACCGCCGCTTCGGGTGGTGGTTCCTGCCTCCGGCCCTGCTCATGTCCTTCGCCCGTATCTTCTGCGGGGTGCACTATCCCGGCGACGTTCTCGCGGGCATCCTCGTCGCGGCGGGCAGCGCTTACCTCGTGCACAAGGTTGATTTCCTGAGCCGCCCCCTGGTGGCCATCGTAAACACCGTGGAGAGCCGCATAAGGTCCTCCCTGAGCGTGAGGGAATGAGGCATGGAGGAGATCTTTTACGAGGACATTCTGGACACCTTCATCTTCTGCTTCGTCGCCTCGGCGGGGCTCATCCAGATCATGGTGGCCAGGAGGGGATGGCACGGCTTGAGTGTTTACGGGGGGCGCCTGCGCCCCGCCGCGAATTATGTCCTGGGCGCCGCCCTGGTCGTCGTCGCCTACGCCTGGTATTTCAGCGACCCCCTGCACCGCAACGTGCGCAATATAGAGGCTTTCATGAGTATGGCCTGCCTGGTACTCGGCATCCTTGCCGCGGTCGCGGCAACCGCCCTGCTCGCGTCCTCCGCCGAGTCTCTGCGGCGGCGTTTCGGCCGCGGAAAGAGGGGCAGGACCGGGGTCCCCGGCCGCGAACTGGAGCGCTTCTCCTTTCCCGGCGGGTCGGCGCTGGCGTCCGCGCTATGGGGCGCGAGGGGGGAGAACCTGGTGGTGCTGGCCGAGCCCGGGAGGGGCTCGGAGAACCTGGCGCGCAGCATATACGCATCGCTGCCCGGGGGGTGCGGCATGCTCAGCCTGCATCCTGCCCGGACCATCCCAGACCCGGGCTCCCGGCCTCCGGGAGAGGCGGAGGCGAGCTTGCTGGAGATGCTGGAACAAGCACGGCGGGATCGCGGATTAGACCTGCGGGGGGAGACTTTCATGGGCCTGGGATGGGGCGGGAACGCCCTGGATGCGCTCGCCCGGGAGGTGGGGGACGCGTACAGGCCGCGCGGCCTCCTGTTGGTCGCGCCGGTGGTGCCCGATTGCGAGCACGGCTTCGCGGGAGACGCCCTTCTCTCCAACACCCCGCTCGACGTCGCGGAAACCCTGTCCGCCGGCCGTCCCTGGAGGGAGAGCGATTTCGTCAGGCTGGTCCGCACGTGGTTGCCGGTCCTCGCGGCTTGCGTGGTCCTGGCGACCGCCGTGACCGTGGGTTTCGACGTGAGGTGGAAGCTGTTCTCCGGCCCCATGGTGGGCCTTCTCCTCTCTCTCTGGGTCACCTATTTCCTCGCCAGGAGAAAGGCCGGCGACGGCCGGGGTTGGGAGGAGAGAACGGTCTCGCGCCTCTGCTCCCCGGCCGGGGGAGAGGGCGGCGTACCGCTCACGCTGGTATTCACCTCGGGTGGCGCCGACGGCCCGGCGACGAAGCCGTCCCGTCCCGGCCCCGCCCACCTGGTGTTGTGGGAGGATGTCCTTAGGGGTAAATTCATACTGGACGGGGGAACTCCGGGACGCCTTTCGGCTCTAATATGGGAGGAAACGCCGGGGGACGAGGAATAGCCGGCGCAGGCTTTTGCGCCGGCCGAAGGCGAGGGACGCGATGAAAGTCAGCAACGGCGGTGGCGCGGCCCTGGCGATCAAGGCGGCGGTGTGCCTCGTATTCGCCGTGATCGCCGTGTTCTTCGTGATCCAGGCATCCCTGGGGGCGCGCGGCGGCGGCGGAGACCAGCCGCGGGAGGATGACATCAGCCTGGGCCTGGGCCAGACCGTGTACAATTCCCTCAAGGGCCTCCTGGACGACCTGGCCTCATCCCGCGTTCTCGCGCTCGCTCCCGCGTGGGAACTGGCGGTGAACGGCGAGGCCTTCCTCGAGGAGCAGGGAGGGGTACTCTATCTAACCTCGAACGTGGGACAGGTCATGGCCGTTGACGCCGCCTCCGGTGAGATACTCTGGAGCCTGGACCTGGGGGCATGGGTCTCTGCGCCTCCCGCCGTGCAGGCCGGAGTGGTCTACGTCGGCGCCACCGACCACGTCCTCTATGCCCTGGACGCCGGGAGCGGCACGCTTCTCTGGTACTATACCTCCCAGGGGGAGATACTGGCCCAGCCGGTGATCAACGGCGACATGGTCTTCTTCACCGCCGATAACGACTCCGTTTATGACCTCCTCCACCGCCTTTACGCCCTGGATGCCCGCAGCGGCACTCCCATCTGGGTATACGACACCGAGAGCTGGACACCATCGCCGCCCGCCGTGGGAGAGGACGCCGTCTATCTGGGAGGTTACCGCCGCGAGGTCTATGCCCTCGACAAGTATACGGGCGGAAAGTTGTGGTCTTTCAAAGCCTCGAACATCGTGCTCTCTTCACCACAGATCGTCGCGGGGCAGGTGCTTTTCTCCTGCATAGACGGATGGGTGTACGCCCTGGACGCGTCAAGCGGCGCATCCCTGTGGTCCAGGAAGCTCCCCGGTTTCGTGTGGCTGGCTCCTCCCGGTGGCTCCGGCAGCGTCTACGCCTGCTCTCACCGCGATACCCTGACCGCAATGGCGACGGACAACGGCGAGGAGCTGTGGGATTTCACGGGAGACGAGCTGATATCATGCGCGAACCTGGATGAAGACGGCGCGGTATGCGCCTTCAGCACGGGGGGGAAGGCATACCTGCTCGACGCGGCGGAGGGCAAGCTCCTGGGCATGCTCCGGGCTGAACACGCCTTCTCCTCTCCACCCCTGCTGGTGTTCGGGCGCGTCTACACGGCGTCGAGCGATGGTTTCGTGCGCGCATACCCGCTTCCGGACCGGATACGGTGAAGCCATGGGCCGGGCGACAGACCAGGCCGGAGCCTTGGCGGCTCCACGCGTGAGAGAAAAGACGAGGAGGGAAGCCTGGGCCGACGCGCTCACCTCCGAGCTCGGTTACGTGGGCATGATCAGCGCGACGCTTTTTCTCTACGCCGTCATCGCCCTCCTATCGCTGGCTCCCGACGGCACCGTAGGTAAGCTCTCCCCCATCCACGAAGCGGTACAGAGAAACACCTATCTCTCCACCCTGCTTGACGTCACCGGTATCAACCGCGCTTCGAACCTGCGACTCTCGATTATCTCCATCATCGTGTTTGTGCTGCTCATGGCGGTCTACGCCTGGGCGGTGCTCGTCTTCCGCCGCCGCCAGGACAAGGGGTTGTTCCCCATACTCACGCTCACCCTGTTCCTCTGCCTGCTGCTCGTGGTAATCCCGCCCCTGCTGAGCAAGGACGTGTTCTCCAACATCTTCTACGCCAAGATCGCGGCACGTTATCACGACAACCCCTACGTCGTCACCCCGCAGCGTTTCTCCGGCGACCAACTCATGGCCTACGTCAGCCTCAACTGGAAGAACACCGCCATCGTCTACGGCCCGCTTCATACCTATTTCTCCATGCTCCTCAACCTCGGCGCGGGAGAGGGGATAACCGCGAACATCATCGTCTTCAAGGGCGCCATGGCCCTCTTGCACGTCGCCAACGTCCTCATCATCTGGTTCATCCTGGGATTTATAGCCCCGCGGCGGCAACGACTCGGGACAATGCTCTACGCCTGGAATCCCATCGCGCTGGCCATCGGGGTCGGAGGCGGGCACAACGACGTGATGATGATGACCCTTGTGCTTGCGGCCGTCTTTCTCCTCCTCAAAGAGCGCAAGTGGGCGGGTTTCGTCTTCCTCTGCCTGTCGGTGCTCATCAAGTACATCAGCATCATCCTGGTGGTTGCCCTGGTCATCTACCTGGTGTCCAGGGAAAACGGCCGCGCGGCCCGCGCGCGGGAACTGGCCCGCTGCGCCGCTGTCTTCCTCTTCATCGTCGTGCTGCTGTTTCTGCCCTTCTGGGCCGGGACGAAGACCTTCGATTCCACCCTGCGCAACCTGCAGCTGAACAATTATTCCAGTGTCGGCGGGCTGCTCTCCTTCGCTTTCGGCGCCGTATTCGAGTTCGTGCTGCGTTTGCCTGCCTCCCTGGCCGCCACCTTCGGCAGCGCGCTGAGCAAGCTCCTGCTGCTCCCGATCTTCCTGGCGACCCTGTGGTGCGTTCCCCGGCACATGCGCGGGTGGGGGGACATACCCGACTGCTTCTTCTGGGTCACCCTCGTCTTCCTGGCTACCACCAGCTATTACATGCCCTGGTATTTTCTCTGGCTGCTCCCCCTCATCGCCCTGCGCCCCTGGGACCGCGCCTCCAAGTGGAGCCTTGCCACAGGTACCGCCACCATACCCCTGGGCGCGGATATACATCCGTTCTAGGGATCATCTGTTCTCTCCAGCATCGGGACACTAATGCCGTGAGGGTGTCGGGAACGGGGAACGGAGGATCATCCGCGATGTTGATTCCTGCGCCATCTGATGAAATCCAGCAGGTACTTCCTCTCGTCTTCCGGCATCTCTCCCCACAGCGCTATCATCTCGGAGATGGACTCGTCGAGGCGTTCCTCATCGATGGTCGTCTCCGGCTCGGAATCCTCGAGGAAATAGCCCAGGGGCCTCGCCAGTTCTTCGGCCAGTCTTTCCAGGGTGACGAGGTTGAGCCGTCTCTTTCCCAACTCGTAATTTGAGAGGGCGGCTTGCGTAACTCCCAGGCGGGACGAGAGTTCCCACTGCGAGATCCCCGCTTCCTCCCTGGCCTTTTGTATTCTCTTTCCGATCTCCTCATATCGCATCGTCTGCGTCTTTCGTTTCATAACGCAGTGTTGTCTCTTAGAGCTTATCATGGCTTATGTCAGAATATAATGCCTTGACAACAATAGCATAGTGTTATATGTAGGTAGTGTAATATAACATAGCGTTATAGCGGCCTTCGAGTGCGCGGGGAGGGAGAGGAACGGCAACGGACGATCACTTCAAGGATCGAGAGGAGGCTCATTATGCCTGATGCTGCATACTTAAAGCTACGCGAGTTTCTGCACGGGTTACCGGGAGGATTCCCGGAGACCGATACCGGGGTGGCGGTGAGGATACTCGAGAAGCTGTATTCGCGGGAGGAGGCCGAGATGGCCGTATGCCTGCGCGAGTTGCCCGAGCCGGCATCCGCAGTGGCGGAGCGCCTCGGAGGGGACGAACGCGAGGTGGCTGAACTACTCGAATCGATGGCCGGGCGCGGCCTGATATACCGCGTACGGGCGGGCGATGACATCTTATACATGTCGATCAGTTTTATTGCCGGCATCTACGAGTTCCAGCTCAACAACATGGACCGGGAGTTCGCCGAATTGATGGAGGAATACCTTCCCCACCTGTTCAAGACGACCTGGGCGGACCTCAAGACCAACCAGTTCCGGGTGGTGCCGGTGAATTCCGCCGTGGAAAACCAGCCGGAGGTGGCCGGCTATGATCGCGTCCGGGAACTCGTGCGTGAACAGCGGCTGATATCCGTTGCCCCCTGCATCTGCCGCAAAGAGAGGGGGGTGCTCGGGCACGATTGCGACCGCCCGCACGAGGTGTGCCTCTCCTTCGGCCCCAATGCGCAGTTCTACATCGACAACGGCCTGGGCAGGAAGATCGGCAGCGAGGAAGCCTTGGAGATTCTCGCCATCGCGGAGGAATCGGCCCTGGTGCTCTGTCCCAATAACGCGCAGAGGATACTCAACGTCTGCTGCTGTTGCTCGTGCTGCTGCGGGCTGCTGAGAAACATCAAACTACTGGACCGTCCGGCTGACGCCATCCATTCCTCCTACCAGGCGAGTATAGATCGGGATCTCTGCAACTGCTGCGGGGGATGCCTGGAGCGGTGCCAGATGGACGCCTTAACGGAGCGGGATGATTTCATGGAGGTGGACGAGACGAGATGCATCGGCTGCGGCCTCTGTCTCGGCTACTGCCCGCAGGGGTCGATCAGCATGGTCGCGAGACCGGACAGCGAGGTGCCTCCCGGAAATATAGTGGAGACGTTCACCAGGATCTCAGCGGAACGGGGCCTGACGACCCAATAACAGCGTCCGACAGAATGCAGCGTGAAAGCGCCTGCGCTTTCTTCAGCGCGGCGGTGCCTGTGCCTCCGGAGCTAAGGCGGAGTGAGGCCTGGCACGTGTTCGACTTACGAGAGCGCTCAGCCTCTGCCGGCGATCATCACGCCTCCTATGGCCACGGTGGGCGCGCCGAGGCTGCCCTCGAAGGGGAGAAAGCGCAAATCTTCTCCGACCGCTACGGTGTCACGCAGAAAATCGAGGGCCTTGCCGGCCAGGGTGATCTCCCGCAGGGGCCGCACCGGCTGCCCGTTCTCGACCAGCAGCCCCAGGGCCCCCAGGGAAATCTCGCCCGAGACCGGGTTGGCGCCCGCGTGCGCGCCGACGACCTGGAGCACGAGCACGCCGTCGCCGACCTGCCGCAGGATATCGGCGCGGCAGCCCTTGCCCGGCAGCAGGAACATGTTGGTGGCCCCTACCCGCGGGCGGTCGCGGAAGCTGCCGCGGCTTGCGTTGCCCGTGCTGTCGGTGCCGGAACGCGATGCAGTGTAGGTGTTGTGCAGGTAACCGCGCAGGACTCCCGCCTCGATCAGTTCCTTGCGCCGCGAGGGCACGCCCTCGTCGTCGAAGGGAGCGGTGGAGGGCGCGCCCTTGAGCAGCCCGTCATCGACGAGGGTGACCATGGGATTGGCAACGGTCTCCCCTACCTTGCCCGCCAGGAAGGAACGGCCCTTGAGCACCGCCTCGGCGGAGAGTGCCGACGCCAGCATGCCCAGGAACTCCGCCGTCACGAAGCTGTCCAGGATAAGGGTGGTGCGCCGCGAGGTGATGCTGGACGAGCCGAGCAGACAGACCGCCCGTTCGGAGGCATCCGCCGCCACCGTGGCGAGGTCCAGCTGCGAGGGCCTCACGCCCAGGTCGAAGGAGAAACCGGTCTGGTACTCGTCGCCCTCGCGGGCGATGGGGAAGACGTAACAGTAACAGTCCGAGGAGCGGTAGTAGCCCGCCGCGCCGGCGGTGTTGGCCACGGCGACCCGTGACACCGTATCCGCGTATACGGCCGTCTCGACCTGGGAGATGCGCTTGTCGCTCGCCATGGCAAGGCCCTCGAGCTCCAGGGCCATCTCCACCTTCCTCGCCGAATCGGTCTCCTCGACCTCGGGGTCGTAGATGCCGAGGTCCTCGCCCGTGTATTCGCCGCGGCCGGGCAGCAGGTTGTGCTCGTCGGGAGTGCTGAAACGGGAGTTGGCCGCCGCCTCCTCGATGGCCTTGCGGATGTCCTCCCATGCCAGCCCGGTGCAATAGGAATAACCGAGGCGACCCCCGCGCAGGGCCCGCACGCCGGCGCCGCGGCTGTGGGAATAGCGCAGCCCCTCCACCTCGCCCCCGAAGGCCTTGACGGTGAGTCCGCGATGCTCCTGGACGAATATCTCCAACTCCACTCCCTCGCCAGCCAGCGAGCGCCCGCGTTCGACCCATTCCCGGGCCAGCGCCTTGAGGTCCGTTGTGGTCTCCACTCACATCACCTCCGTCGTTCCCCCGACGACCATTTCGCGCACGCGCAGGGTGGGCTGTCCGGTACACACCGGCACCGATTGCCCGTCCTTGCCGCACATCCCGGTATCGAAGTCGAGGTCGTCGGCGATGGCATCGATATCTGCGAGCACACGAGGGCCGTTACCGATAAGGGTCGCCCCCTTCACCGCCTCGGCCACCTCGCCGTCCCTGATCATGTATCCCTCGGTCACCGCGAAGATGAAATCGCCCGTCACCGGGTTGACCTCGCCCCCGCCCAGCTTGCGCGCGTACAGGCCCAGCCTGGTATCCGCTATTATCTCTTCCTTCTTCGCCGTCCCCGCCTCGATATAGGTATTGGTCATGCGGGGCACCGGCACGAAGCGGTAGGATTGGCGCCTCCCGTTGCCCGTCGCCGGGACTCCGTCCCGCATGGAACGCTTGCGGTCGTTTATGAAGTTGCGCAGCACTCCCCCTTCGATGAGGGGTGTGCGCGACGCCCTCACACCCTCGTCGTCGTAGGAGAAGGACCCCCAGCGGTTGGTGAGGGTTGCATCGTCGTAGGCGCTGAGCAGCGGGGAGGCCACCTTATGGCCCAGCTTGTCCATGAACACCGACGCCTTCTTGTACACCGCGTCGGCCTCCAGGCTGTGGCCGCAGGCCTCGTGGAAGAGCACGCCCCCCGTACCGTTGGCGATGACCACGGCCATGGGGCCCGAGGGTGCGGGCCTCGCCTCCAGCATGGTCAGGGCCTGGGCGGCCGCCAGCCTCCCCGCCTCCTCCGGCGGAAAGAGGCGGAACAGCTCGTATCCCGACAGCATGCCCGGGGTCTCGTGCCCGGTCTGTATCTCCCCGCCCGCGGCCGCGACCACCTGCACTATCAAGCGCACGCGTGCGCGCGAGTCGCTCACCATCTCTCCCCGCGAGTTGGCCACGAAGAGCTCCTGCCGGCTGTCTCCCAGGGCCACGACTACCTGGACCACGTGCGGCCCGGATTCCCGCGCCGCCCCATCGGCGCGGCGCAGCAGCTCGATCTTTTCCTCGCGCGGATAAGCCTCGGCATCCAGTTCCACCGGGTGCTCCTCCAGGCGGGGAAGAAACAGCAGGGGCTTCTCCAGGTCGATGGAAACGGACTCCTCCACGCGGGAAGCCGCCGCGGCCACGCGCGCCGTCTCCAGGAGCGAGTCCTCGCTGATGTCGTTGGTGTAAGCGTAGGACACGGATTCGCCGCGCAGGACGCGCACCCCGGCCCCGGTCTCGCTGCCCGAGTTGTTCTCCTCTACCTTTCCCTCCTCCAGGCGCAGGTTGTATCCCCTCCTCTTCTCCACGAAAAGATCGGCGAAGTCTCCTCCCCTGGAGAGCGCCTCTGCGATGACGCTGCGCGCCACTGCCTCCTCGATCATGACGAATCCTCCCTGTCTGCTATGGGGCCAAGCGGGAGCTCGAACACGAACGCCGAACCCCCCCAGGGCCTGTTCTCGGCCCATATCCTTCCCCCGTGCGCGTTTACTATCTCTCGGCATACGAAAAGGCCGAGTCCCACCCCCGGATAAGGCCTGCGGGATGTCGCATCGGCCTGGTAAAAACGCTCGAAGATCTTTTCCAGTTGCCGGGGGTCGATGCCTATGCCCCTGTCCTCGACGCGGACCTGCACGCTGCCGTCGCCGGCCGCGCCGGATATGCGCACCTCCCCCTGCCCTCCCGAGAACTTCACCGCGTTGGAGAGGAGGTTGGACAGCACCTGCTCGATCCTTCTCGCGTCGGCCACTACGGTGGGAAAGTCCTCGGGAAAATCGACGACCGCGGTCTGGCCGCTACTGCCGTGATGCTCCGCCGCTTTGCGCGCCAGGGCGGGGATATCGACCGCCTCCCCCCGCAGGCCGATCCTGCCCACCTCGAGCATGGAGAGGTCCAGGAGATCTTCCACCAGGGATGACAGGAACTGGGTGCGCTCCACGATCACCCGCAGGCACTGCAGCTCCTCCGCGTAAGTCAGGCTTTCGTAGTACTCGTAAGCGGTCTGGGCGTATCCGCCGATCAAAGCCAGCGGCTGTTTTAGCTCGTGTGTCACCGCCGAGATGAAGTTGGATTTCATCTCGTCGAGGCTGCGCAGCTCGAGGTTCGCCTTTTCCAGTTCGGCGATGTGCCCGCGCAGCTCCAGGTAGAGAAGGGAGTTCTCCAGGGCGATGCCGGCCTCGTCCGCCATGGCCCGCATGGTCGCTTTCACGTTCCCGGGCAGGCGCCGCTTGCGCGTGGACGCCAGGCAGACCAGCCCCAGGATGCGGGAGGGGCAGCGCAGCGGAATGGCCGCGAACGAACCTTCCTCCGCGACGATACGCCAGATAGCCGCGTCCGCTTCCGACGCCGTGCTCCAGAAAACGGCTTCCCCGCTCTCCATGATACGCCCCAGCGGGCCCTCCCCGGGAACGATGAAATCCGGGAGCCCCGGTTCACGTCCGTGAGGGCGCACGTACAGCAGCCTCCAGCCCTCGGCGCCCGCCAGGTAGCACCAGCCCTTGTCGTACTCGGAGTATTCCATGAACAAGTGGAGGACCTTCTGCAGCGCCTCGTCCGGCTGCATGTGGCGCCGCAGCGAGGTGATCATCTCGTTCAGGGCGCGCAGGTCCCCAGTGCTCTCGCGCACCCTGCTCTCCATCAGTTCACGGGAACTCCTGATGGCATCGGCCATGCGGTTGAAGCTGCCCGCCAGGCTGCGCATCTCGTCCGCGCCCTGCGGTTCGACGCGGTAGTCGAGATCCCCTATGCCGAGCTTTTCCGCCCCCGTCTTCAGTTTGACCAGCGGATCGCTTATATAGCGCGAGAGGAACAGGGAGGCCACAAGCGCCGCCAACGCCAGCCCGAGCACGATGAGGATGATCCACGCATGCAGGTAACCCAACTGGTGCAGGGCCTGGCCGGCTTCTTCCTCCACCACGAGCCCCCACCCCAGCTCCGGCATCCAGAGATAGCAGCCCAGGACGTTCTCCCCGGCGTAGTTCTCGTACTCGGCGACGCCGCTCAAACCCTGTCTCGCCCGGCGCACCCCCTCCGAGTCCATGGGCCCGCCCAGGACCTCCAGCCCCGACCCCTCGCCGGCCTTGGGTGGAAGCGTGATCAAGCGGCCCTCGCCGTTGACCAGGTAGACCTCACCGGCGATCCCCACCGTCAAAGAGCCGAGGCTCTCGCCTATCCGCTCCGGCGGCACGTCCCCGGCCAGTATCCCCGCCACCTCGCCCCCGATGATGACGGGGGTGGCCACGGTCATCACTTTCTCCTCTCCCGCGCTGCCCTCCGTCACGCGAAAGGGTATGACCACGGTCCCGCCGGGCTCCAGGCCTCGAAGCTCCTCCATGCGTCCCGGTTTGTACTCAGGATCTGAGCTGGCCAGCAGGAGTCCATCGGGCAGAAAAACGCTGAGGCGCTTGAAGCCCGGTACGATTCCCTCCGTCTCCTCCAGTCCCGTGGCTATGCCGCTGGCCCCTTCGTACATGGAGTAGAGCTTCTCGGCGGCCCCCGCGAGCATCTTCATCTCCCCCTCCAGGGTGGGCAACCATGCGTCTCTGATGATGCTCTTCACGCCCTCGGCGACGTTGGAGAGATTGCTGTAGGCGGAGTCCCTTATTGCCGTCCGGGCCAGGTAGTAGGCGGCCAGGCCCGCGGTCAATCCGGTGAGTATGCCCACGAGCAGCATGAACAGGAGGATCCTGCCTCGTATGCCTCTGAAGATGCTCTTCAACTGATCGGTCCCGTCCTTCGCGCCCGTCTCCACGGTTCCTTTCCCGGGCTCCTATATTATAGGATAAGTGCCCTTTTCGCCCCCGGAGGCTGAACATGTTCCGGGAACGGGGTGGCCGGGTTAAGGGTGATTGCGCCGGGCCGGCACCATTGGTACCGGGGGGAGTCCTTCATCGCGTCCGCACGCGCCTTCCGGGCGCAGCGCTCATTCCAAAGCGGCAATGCTTTTTGCCTCCGCCGTGAAGACGCGGTCTCCGTGGAAGGGGATCAGCCCTTTTTCGCCAGCTTCCTGCCCAGCTCTTCCAGCCGGGCCACGTCCTTTTCGGAAGCCTGCGGTCCCTTCCACAGGCTCAGGGGCGCTCCGGCTTTGAACGCGACGCCCGGCAGCACCCTGGCCTTCCTTCGCTTGAGGAGCCGCTTCATGCGGCGCAGGGTCTTCCTGCCCCCGAAGGCCGCGTAAGAACTGAAAGTGGTGGCGGTCTTCCCCTTCAGCGCTTTCCTGTTCAGGCCGCGTATGAATCTCCTGACCGCGCGCGCCGGCCTGGAACCACGCGTCGGGCTTCCCACCGCGATCATCGCATAGCCCCGGATCTCATCGGGGCTTACCTCGCTCACCCGTTTCACCGTGGCCTTTACCTTGCGCGATTCCAGCCCCCTCGCGACCGCCTCGGCGGCGCCCGCCGTGTGCCCCGTCTTGGAGTGATAGACCACCAACGCCTGTTTCTTCTTGCCCAACATGCTCTCCCTCCCTGTTATCCCCGTTCCATGCTCCCGTTCCTCGCCCCCCGGCGGTCGTGCTCAACCCTCGGCGGAAACGGCCTCCAGGGGCAGAGAAAACGCGATCACCGTCCCCAGTCCTTGCTCGTCCTCGAGCCATACCTCGCCCTCATGCGCCTCCACGAAAGTGCGCACGATATAGAGCCCCAATCCCAACCCGCGCTCCATCCCCTCGGCCTTGCTCTGGGTGAACTTCTCGAAGAGCCGGTCCCTCTTCTCCGGCGGCACGCCGGGACCCATGTCCTTCACCCTGACCACGGCTTTTCCGTCCATGATGTCACCGGTGAGTATGACCTGGGATCCGGGGGGGCTGAAGCGGAAGGCGTTGTCGAGGAGGTTGATCACCACCTGCTTTATCTTGTCCCAGTCCACCTCCATCTCCATGTGCCTGACCGAGGTCACCAGGCGTATGAGCCGGGCGCCGGGGGCCATGGCCATCTCCCTGGTAACATCGGAGAGAAGGGCCACCAGGTCTCCGCGCTGCCGGTGCAGAAAGAGGCGCTCCGATTCGATGCGGCTCAGATCCAGGACGTTCTCGACCATGCGGTTGAGGCGGTTACATTCCCGCAGCACGTGTTCTATGCATTCCAGCTTTCGCTCCTCCTCCATCTTGTTCCAGTGGTCTTTCAAGGCCGCCGCATAGCTGTAGATGACCGTGAGCGGCGAACGCAGTTCGTGTCCGACCACGCCGACCAGTTCGGTCTTCAGGGTATCGAGCTCGCGCAGGCGGCGGTTTGCCTCCTCGAGCAGCAGGTTCCTCTCTTGCAGCTCGCGCTCCATCCGCCTCGCCCCGGTGACGTCCCGGGCGATGACCAGGGCGATACCGTCCTCCCCCTTGAGGCGCGTGGCGGTGATCTGCACGACAAGAGGCCTGGCGCCCGGCTGCTCAAGGGTGATCTCCATGTACTGGATCTTTTCGCCTTCCATCCCCCTGACCACGGCATCCGCCACCTTCGCCCGGTCCTGCGGCGTCAGAAACTCTAGATAACCCCTGCCCAGCAGCTTCCGCAGCCTGAATCCCCTGATCTCCTCCACTTCCGTGGAGATGGCGAGGATGTTTCCCTCCCTGTCAACGGTGAAGAGGATGTCGAAGCTGGACTCGAGCAGCCTGCGGAAGCCCTCCTCCGCCATCTCCAGTTTCCGCTCCCTCAGGCCCAGCTCCTCCAGGGCGCGCAGGTGTTCGCGGCGTATGCGCAGAAGGCCGCCGACCATGATGTCGTATCCGAAGAAGAGTTCGAAGCCGAGCATGCCGTAGGTGTGGAAATGAAATGGATCCAAGTCCAGAAGCAGGGTTATGATATGGATGCCGGCGCCGATGGCTATGGACAGGGTGCCCAGTATGGCCCAAATCATCTCCCGGCTCTTCTCCCTCAGATAGGCACGGAAGGTGAGCGCCACTATGCCCCCCATGCCCGCCATGTAGTTGACGGTGAAGCAGGCATGATAAACGGTGTTCAGCCTGAGGGACCCCAGGAAGGGGGGGATGGCCAGGAGAAGCGCGGCAGGATACATGGCTGCCCACAGCAGGCGCGGCTCGCGATACCCGCGATAGGTGTATGACACGACGAAATGCCAGGCGAGGGCGATGCTGAGAGCGCCGAGCGCCCATCCCGTCGAGTCCACCCAGGCCGCAGTGGTCAATTCGGGATCGGCGAACTCGAATCCCTTCCACAACGCCAGCAACAGGCAGAGGAAGCCGAACAGCTTGCCGCTCCGTTCGCGCCAGTAAGTGGCCAGGACGATGAACCCCAGGATGAGCGATCCCGTGACGACGACTACCTCGACCACGTTCGTTAAGTTGACCGGCAGGGTCACGGCAATCGTCCTCCCACTATCACGCCTTTGCCGCCATCATGCGATTATTCTACCTGATAATACTCACTGGGGGTCAGGTCTTGTTTTTTGCATACCGCGGTATGTTGCCTGTTGGCAAATGGGGTTTTGTCGCGTTCGTGCAAAACGTGACCCCCCATGGCTTGTGTCCGAGCGGTTCACGTCCTTCCCGGCGTTGCCCTGGGAGGGGCGGGGTCTCAAGCGGTTGGGGTGGCTGTCTATATGGCGTTGGTCTCGAGGTAATGGGTGTTGTTGTCTGGTCTTGTCATTTCGCGCCTCCGGCTCCGCCTGCGGCGCAAAACGCAAGACCAGACCCCGCCCTACGGGGAAAAGAACGAGCCGGGATGCGCAGACGGATGGGCGATTGAGCGAACGCCGGGTGCTCAGACCGGCAGGTTATGTATCGTTACGCCGGGCTTCAGGTAATGGGGGTTGGGGCCAGGATAAATCCTGGCCCACAGCGCTGCGCGTCGCTCAGGCGAAGTCGCGCAGGATAAGGTCGCTAGCCACTATGCCGGAGCCCACCGTCGGGGCCACCCCTCCCCCCAGGTGTGTTGAAGCGCCCGTGAGATATAAGCCCTTGAGCACCCGCGAGCGGGCGCCGGGGCGGAAGGCGGCGGAGCAGGTGATGTCGCTCTGCAGCCCGTAGACGGCGCCGTTGGGGTGCAACAGCAGCCGCTCGAAGTCCTTGGGGGTGTTTACCTGCGCTAACCGGATGTTCTCGCGCAGGTGGAGGTCGAAGTTCTTTTCCAGCAGCCCCAGCATCATGTCCAGGTACCTCTCCTTGTAGCCGTCCCAGTCCCCGTCCGCGAGGTGATAAGGCGCGAAGGAGACGAGGTTCAGACAGTGGTGGCCTTCGGGCGCGAGGGACGGGTCGGCGTGGGTCGGCCACGAGATGAGCATGAAGCCGCCGTCGGGCACCCTGTTGTCCTTGTAGTCCTCGAACCAGATACGGTTCATCTCGTCCAGGGTCGCGTAGCAGAAGGAGTGATGCGCGTCCAGGTCCGGTTTGCTGTCCAGGCCAAGCATGATCATGGGGGCGGGAATGGACACGTTGTAGCTATTGATGGCCCTCTTTGCCCAGGCGGGGAGCTTCTCCTCGCCCACCAGGTCGAGGTAGAGGGTCTTGGCATTGATGTTGGAGACCACGATGCTGGAGCGGATCTCGGTGCCGTCCGCCAGCCGCACGCCGCAGGCTCGCCCGCCGTCGGTGAGCACCTTGACCACGCGCGAGTTGAAACGTATGTCCCCGCCGAACTCCCTGAAGGCGGTGGCGATGCCCTCGGGGATGCCGCTCATGCCGCCGCGGGGGTAATAGATGCCCTCGTGCTCGGAGTAGGCGAGGAAGGCCACGTAGCCGGGGCACAGCGCCGGGGGGAGGCCCACGAAGTAGGACTGCAGGCTCATGGAGGCGCGCACGGTGTCGTTCTTGAAGAACTTGCACAGCACGCTCTCGAAATTGAGGACCATGTACTTGAAGTACTTGGCGAGCTTGGGGTTGGCGATGGCCACCTTGACGAGGTCCTTCATGGTACCCATGGATTCCGACATCACCTTGCCGAAGGCGAAGTTGATGGCCTCGGAGCCCACCTCGGAGAAACGGTCCCACGCCCTGGCGTCCTCCTCCGAGAACTGGGAGATGACCTCGCGCGTGCCCTCGGCGCTCACCGGGTAGGAGAAGCGCCTGCCGTCGGCGGTGAAGAAGCCGTAGATGGGGTCGATGGGTATGAAATCTATGAAGTCCTCGGTCTTGCGGCCCAGCTTCTTGAAGAGGTCGTCTATGACCCAGTCCAGCTCCACGATGCTCGCCCCGATGTCGAAGCGGTATCCCTCATGGTCGTACGAGGAGCAGCACCCGCCCACCTGCCCGGTGTTCTCCACTACCAGCGTGCGGTACCCGTTCTTCGCCAGCACGGCCGCGCTGGAAAGACCTCCCAGCCCGGCGCCGATGACAACGGCGTCGTAATCCATCGTCGCCTCCTTTCCGTGTATCAGATAAAGTAGCGGTAGGGAAGGTAGGGGACCTGCTTCCCGATATGCGCGAGGTAGCGCCTGGTGCTCTCGTCCAGCGAGAGATAGGCCGCCACCGCTCCCAGCAGGGCGCCCGCGCCTATTGCCATCTTGATCTTCTTGCCCATCCCGCTTTACCTCCTGTCCATTCCTTGACGGCCGCATAGCAGTCCGCCATGTGAACCTCCTCCTGAATCTGGATAGTGATATTGACTAGAGAGTATTATTATACTTACTGATACCAGGGTTGTAAAGGGCTTGGGGGCTGCGATGGGATATGGAGGGCGGCGCCGGAAGATGACCCGGTGCGTCGAGCGGGTCCGGGGTTCAGATGGGCAGGCGCGACCCGGTCAGCGGGCGCTCATCCCTCCGCGTACAGGCCGTGCTGCAGGAAGTCCATGAGGTTCACGAAGAAGGAAAGGACGTCGAAGTCCTCCTCGATGACATAGCGGTTTCCTACCACCTCCGCGATGCCGAAGAGAGCGTAGGCCACGGTGTTGGGATCGACGGGGCGGAATAAGCCGTCCGCGATGCCCTTCTGGATGTCGCGCGTGAGGAACTCTGCGACCTTGCCGAAAGCCTCTGCGGCCTTCTTCCGCAGTCTCTCGTTGCCGCCCAGGGCTTCTGATATCATGCCCATGAACATGAACTGCAGGTCGCGGTACTTGGAGATAAAGGTCAGCCCCTCTATCCCCAGGCGCATGAGTGCGTCCCCGGCATCGCCGGCCGCCGCGTCCGCCTCGGCCAGCAGCGTCTCCAGGGTGCGCTCGACGGTGGCGATGAAGATGTCCTCCTTGCCTGGGAAATACTGGTAACATGTGCCCTTACTGATGCCCGCTTCCTGCGCGATGTCATCCACGGTGGCGTTGTGATACCCCCTGTTCGAGAAGACGCGGAAGGCGGCGTTCAGGATCTCCTCGGTCCGCCGCTCCTCGTCGCTCATGGCCGCGAGGCGCTCCTCCTCCCCGAGTTCGTGCGCTCCCTTCTCCCGCGCGCGGGCGCGGAAATCGTCCCAGTCGGAGACCTTGTCGAAAGAATACTTGTCGAGGATGCTCTTCATGCTCTTGATGGACATGCCCTCGGCGCGCATGCTCTTTATCACCAGCAGCCGCCTGAGGAATGCCTCGTCGTAATAGACGACGTTGGGCTTCTCTTTCTCCGGCACCTCTAGCAGCCCCTTGCTCATGTAGAACTTGATGGTGCTGACGGGGAGTCCCGCCGCCTGGGAGAGCTGCTTCATCTTCATGTGGCCGCTGCGGGCGTTATCCGCCAAGGCGTCCGTCCTTTCACTTGCATCCCTTGCCCGTGGGTGTTCGAACATCCATGTCTTCGAGACCAATTATTGTCCAGGCGTCATGCCCGTACAAGCTCGTCGGGTGTCAGGTCTTGTTTTCGTGCATATAAGGTATCACGTTCTTGGAGGTAAAGGCCGGTAAACATCGATTAGGATACCGCGGTATGCAAAGAACAAGACCTGACCCCTTTCAGGAGATCTTTTCGCCGTGGGCGCGCACCTTCTCCCAGTCCACCTCGACTCCCAGGCCGGGCCCGGAGGGTACGGGCACGTACCCCTCGCCGTCGATGGCGATGGGCTGCGCCAGCATGGCGTCCCTGCCCTCCGGCACCCACCCGGGCGGGTCGTAGGGGAACTCGCAGTGAGTGCAGTTGGGTATGGCCCCCATGAGCTGCAGGTTGGCGGCCAACCCGAGCCCGTTCGTCCAGGTATGCGGGTTGTAGGCGACGTTCGCGGCCTCGGCCATGCCCGCTATCTTGCGGCATGTGAGGATGCCGCCGGCGAAGGTGACGTCCGGCTGCAGGATATCGTAGCAGCCGCGGGTGAGGAATTCCCTGAAGTCGTCCAGGTCGTCGTTCAGCTCTCCGCCGCTGATGGCCACCGAGGTCGAGCGCCTGAGGATTGAAAGGCCGTCGTAATCGTTCATGCGCAGCGGCTCCTCCAGCCACACCACCCCCAGCTCCTCGAGCTCCTTCGCCATGTACATGGCGCGCTTCAGGTCCCACCTTGGATAGGCTGCGAACCCGTGGATGAGCCAGGCCTGGTTGGCGTCGACCATGATCTCGACGTCGTCGCCCACTGCGACGCGCACCGCCTCCACCACGGCGAGGTCGACGCGCGGGTCCTCGTTGCGGATGCGCAGCTTGATCCCCGTGAAACCCTCCTCCACCAGGCGCAATGCGTCCTGAGCCCTGGTCTCCGGGTCGCGCAGCTCCCCGGTGGAGGCGTAGGCCTTCACGCGGTCGCGGGAACCGCCCAGCAAGCGGTAGACCGGCTGCCCCGCCGCCTTGCCGATTATGTCCCAGAAAGCGACCTCGATGAACCAGGGCCGGAAGCCGATGACCTTCGCCCCGCGCAACACCTTGATGAAGTCCTCCACCTGGAAGGGGTCCCTGCCTATGAGGAAGAGCTTGATGAGGTCGGGGACCCCCTTCCACTCCTGGGTGAAAGCCATGCCCGCGCAGGCGCCCTCTATGCCCTCGTCGGTGACGAGGCGCAGCATGATACAGCTGTTGTTCTGCAGGGGAAGTCCCGGTATCCAACTGGGATAAAAGGGATCGGTCAATGGGAAATGGCATATATACGCCTCGGCATCGGCAATCTTCATCCTCAACTCCTCCTTACTTCACCGGCTCGTGGTTGCGGCCGGTCTCAAAAGGACCTCGAATATTCACTTCTCCATTGGCAACTGTTTACCTCCCGTGCGGGGGGTCAGGTCTTGTTTTTTGCATACCGCGGTATGTTGCCTGTTGGCAGGAGGGATTTTATCGCCTGCATGCAAAACGTGACCCCACGGCATGAGTCGGGGCGGATCATGTTTCTCTCCCGCGTTGTGGACGGTGGATGAAGGCGGGCGGGCAGGACATGCGTCAGTCCAGCGGCGGCCTCGCCTGCCTCCAGGGACGTGCCTTCTCGAAGGCCGCGGCGGCGCGCAGCACCAGCGCCTCCCGGAAGCGGTCTCCCACGACCTGCAGGCCCACCGGCAGCCCGTGCGAGGTGAACCCGCAGGGCACGGAGGCCGCGGGCTGGCCGGTCATGTTGAACGGCATGGTGAACGGCACCCAGCCCGCGGGCCCTACCTCCACCCCCTCCACGTCGGGCGGCCCGAGCGGGCCGACCTCGCCGCAGTCGAAGGCCGGGGCGGCGGTGGTGGGCGTAAGGAGCAGGTCGTAGCGCTCGAATATCTTGCGGACCTCCTCCCAGAGCTGGTAACGGCGGTACGGTATTCTCACGATGTCCTTGCTGGTGAAAGCCCCCGCGAGATCGAGGAACGGCAGGTACGGGGGGTAGGCGACGGCTTTGTACTCCTCGAGCCTCTCCTCGTTGGCGGCCACCATCTCGGAGATGGTCAGGGCGATGAAGTCCATCTCCGAGGTGGCCGGCAGGCTTACCTCGATCTCCTCTACGCTGCAGCCGAGGTCCGCGAAGGCGAAAGCAGACTCCCTGACGATCTCCGCCACCTCGCGGTCCACGGCCGCAGCCAGTCCGAGGTCCGGGCTGTAGGCGACGCGCAGCCCTTTCACGTCCCCCTTCATGTCCTCCACAAAGCTACCGGGATAGGCGGGAAGAGACGTGAAGTCGCGCCGGTCCGGCCCGGAGATGACGTCGAGCACCAGGGCGGCGTCCTCCACGCTCCTGGTGAGGGGGCCCTCGTGCTCGAGGAGATCGAAGCCGGGCAGGTGCGGATACCACGGGACCCTCCCGATGTGGGGCTTGATCCCGAAGATCCCGCAGAGCGCCGCGGGGATGCGGATGGAGCCGCCGGCGTCGTTGCCCATGGCCACGGGGCACAGGCCCGCAGCCACCGCCGCCGCGGACCCGCCGCTCGACCCCCCGCAGTGCTTGCCGGTGTCCCAGGGATTGACGGTCCTCCCGAAGAGGGGGTTTTCGGTGATGCCTATGACGCCGAACTCCGGCATGTTGGTCTTGCCCAGTATCACCGCCCCCGCGTCCTTCAGCCTCTCCACCAGCACCGCGTCTTCGTCGGGAACGAAGTCCTCGTAGAGCCTGGAGCCGTAAGTCGTCCTGACCCCCCTGGTGTGGATGTTGTCCTTGATGGCCACCGGCACCCCCTCCAGCGGCCTGGCCTTACCCCGGCGGTAAGCCTCCTCCGCTTTTTTCGCCGTCTCGTCCGCCGTCTCGGGAAGCAGGGTGACGAATGCGTTGATGCGGGCATTCACGCGGTCGATACGCTCCCGCAGGGACGCGACTACCTCGACAGGCGAAACGTCTCCCTTGCCGTAGGCATCGATCAGCTCCAAGGTGGACATCCAGGGTATCTCGGACATGGCTGCACCCTCCCTCTTTTGTTCTCGTTACAACCAGAGTCCCATATCTTATACCCACCCCATGCTCAGACCACACGTAGCTTGGGGGCCAGGTCTTGTTTTTTGCATACCCCGGTATGTCGCCTGTTGGCAGCAGGGATTTTATCACCTTCATGCAAAACGTGACCCCACGGCATGAGCGCTAGCCGGTTAAAGTCTTTTCAGGCATTTCCCCGGAAGGTACCTGGTCTCAAACGGCAGGGGTTCATCTGCGACCCCGCAAGCCCGGCGCCCCGGGAGCAACAGTCGGTGGGCGCATATAAAATAGAGGGTTATGGAGAACTGGGCGGAAGATTACTGCGTCCTGGAGATCGTGACCACCGGTCACGATCCCGACACCGCGCTTCCCGTGGAGGCGGCCGCGATTCGCGTGGAGAAGGGAGAGGAGACCTCCTTCTTTCATACGCTCATCGACTCCGGAGTCCCCGTACCCGCGTGCGTGCGCGAAAAGAGTGGGCGCGGCGAGGACGACTACCGCGGAGGTGGCGAGACGCATGATGCGCTGTCGCGCCTGTGCCTTTTCCTGGGTCGCAGCCCGGTCCTCGCCCACGAGGGCAAGGGTATGGAGACCGCGGTGCTGGAGCGCTTCGGCGCCTTCCCGTCCGGTCCCATCCTGGACACCCAGGAGCTGGCCTGGATAGTCTCCCCGTACCTGCGCGACCATTCTCTCGCCGCCCTGGCCTCCTCCCTCCTCGGCGAGGGGCCCACCATGAGGGCCCTGGATGATGCCCGCCTCCTCCTGCGCCTGCTCGGCGCGATGCGCCGGGCCTGGGAGGAGACGCCGCGCCGTGCCCGCGAGGCCATCGCGGGAGCCCTCGAGGAAGCGGGGAGCCCGTGGCGGCATTTCCTCCCGGGCGGGCGCGGCCGCATCTCTTTCCCCGACCTCACTGACCTGCTCCCGCGGGTGGAGGAACAGCGGCGTAACGCGGGCGATGGAGGCCCGGCTCGAGCATCCGGCAGCGGGGAGGTGGGAGGCACGGACCCGGACGAGGCCGCCCGCATCCTCGCCCCCGGCGGAGCCCTGGCCTCGCTGCTGCCCGACCACGAGTCGCGCCCCCAGCAGACGGCCATGGCGCAAGCCGTGGCCGCGGCGCTTAACGACGACGCTTTCCTGGTGGTGGAGGCGGGGACGGGCGTGGGCAAATCCCTCGCCTATCTCGTACCGGGGGTTCTGCATGCCCGCGTGGGGGACGGGCCGCTCGTGGTCTCGACCTATACCCGCAACCTGCAGGAGCAGCTCTTCCACCGCGACCTCCCCGTGCTCTCGCGCGCCCTGGGCAACTTCGAGTTCGCCCTGCTCAAGGGAAGGAGCAATTACCTCTGCCTGCGCCGCTGGGCGGAGTGGTGCGGCGCCCTGGGCCGCGGGGATCCCGTTCTCCATTTCGGCGAACATACCCCGGCCGAATCCTACTGCTTCCTCGCGGCATGGCTTGCGCGCACCGCCTCCGGAGACCTGGAGGAGATATCGCTGGGCCTGCGTTTCCTCCTGGCCGAGCTCACGTCCGAGCTCGCGTCCAGCTCCGAGGACTGCATGCGCTCGCACTGCGCTTTCTTCAGCCGCTGCTGGGTGGAGAAGGCACGGGCGCGCGCGGCGGAGAGCGAGGTGGTGGTGGTCAACCACGCCCTGCTCCTCTCGCAGGTATGCGCGGCCGGGGAGGGCCCTGCCAATCTCATCCTGCCCGACTACCACGCACTGGTCCTGGACGAGGCGCACCACCTGGAGGACGTGGCCACGGATGCCTTCAGCCTTTCCTTCTCCCTCGAGGATTGCCTGCGGACTATGGAGGACGCGTCCGGGAGGGGTGGTCTGCTGCCCCGCTGGGGCGTGCTGGCGCTGGATACGGAAGGCCAGGGCATGCTGGCCGAGGCCTGGGAGCTCACGGGCAAGTCCCGCTCGCAGGCGGAGGAACTGTGCCTGGGCATCATCGCCCCCCTGCTGCCCGGCGATGCCGGAAAGAAAGGGGGCGAGGAAGCGAGGAGGCGGCTCGACCGGGCCGTGCTCGCCCATCCGGTGTGGGAACCCGCGCGGGATACGGGACTGGACCTGGCGTCGGGGCTCTCCCGCCTGGCGGCGCTGCTCCCGGGCCTGGCGGAAAAGGCGCTCGCGCTGGAGGGAAAGGGCGACGAGGAGGCGCTGCGGGCCGCGAGGAAGGCCGAGGCCCTGTCCCTGCGCTCGCAGGAGGCGGCGGTAGCCCTGGAGGTCTTCCTGCGCGAGCCCGATTGCGAGGATTTCCCGCGCCACCTGCGCTGGATCGAGCGCGCGCGTTCGCGGCAGAGGTCCTCCGCTCCCCCCTCCATCCGGCTGAGAAGCGCCCCGGTGAGCGTGGCGGAGGAACTCTACTCCCTGCTCTTCGCTCCGCTGCGCTCCTGCGTCCTCACCTCCGCCTCGCTGCGCGTCCCGGGGGGGAAGGACGGCTTCGCATTTTTCCTTCGCCGCACCGGACTCGGCGCGGCGGAGGACAGCGGGCGTGACACGCGCCTGCTGGCCCTGGATTCCCCCTTCGACTACTCCTGCCAGGCCCGCCTCATCGCCGTCAGCGACATGCCCGAACCCAGGACGGGGGGGGAGGCATTCCGCCGCTACATGCGGGGGGTGAGCGGCGTGGTGGAGGATACCGTGCTGGCCACCGGCGGCAAGGCCCTGGTGCTGCTCACCTCGCACCAGCAGGTGGAGTTCCTCTATTCCGAGCTGCGCCCGCGCCTGGAGGAGCGGGGCCTCTGCTGCCTGCGCCAGAGGCGCGGCATGCCCAACGCCCTGCTGCTGGAGAGGTTCCGGGCCGACCGGGATTCCGTGCTTCTGGCCACCGAGGCCTTCTGGGAGGGCGTGGATGTGCCGGGGGAGTCCCTCTCCGCGGTGATCATGGTGAAACTCCCCTTCCGCCACCCCCAGGACCCGGTGGTGGCGGGGCGCGTCGAGCACCACGACCGCGACGGCAGCGGGGGGTGGGGCTCCTATTACATGCCGCTGGCGCTGACCCTCTTCCGCCAGGGCGTCGGCAGGCTGGTGCGCCGCTCCACCGACCGGGGGATCATCGTGGTGCTGGACCCGCGTTTCCTCACCCGCTCCTACGCCCGTCTCTTCCACGCCGCCCTGCCCCATGGCCTGCGCGTGGAGACGGTGCGCGGCGAGGACCTGGCCGAAACCATAAGAGCCTGTTTCTGAAGCAGGATGTGTGTCGATCAACTATTAGCTTTACTGCCTTTAATGTCAGTTGAGGATTTAACTACATATGTTTCGGCCATCTTGTCATGCCAAGCCTGTTTTCTCGGATCACCGGCAGCCCAGATAAAGCCGATAAAGAATACGACCAGTGAGACAGCTTTGCCAATGCTTTCCCTGAGAACCGCCTTTCCGTAGGCGATTGGTTGAAGATCAGGACCTACGACCCTGAGTCTCATTGCCATCTTCCCAAGAGTGGCTTGATATCGTACATCCATGATAACGAAGTAAGCGAACCAGATCAGAAGATTAATGGCTATATAGATTGCATCCAGAGTAGGGTTACTCGATCCACGCCTTAATCCACCCAAGACAGTGAAGTTCATCACTCAAGGCCCAGAACAATCTCCTCTTTTTCTCTTCTGTCTTTTTATCAAGGCTAATGCCAATGCAATCGCTATTTCGTAGGTCACTATAGTGGCGATGGTAACACCGAGGGTTCTTCTTGGCCCGGTCAGAACATAAACAACAATTATGACCTGAGCACCGACTAAGACTATCGGTACATGATACTTTTGCAGAAACCTGACGTATCTGGAGAGAAGGCCATGTCCTCCTTCGCGAAGTTCGTCCATCGGATTGTAGTAGCGAGTAGCCAACCAATAGTTTACGGCGAATAGCACAACGGAAAGAATGAATAGAACATAGGATACCGATTCGAAACCGATATAGACAAGCACAATGGCAGCGGTCACCGCCAGAGACGCAAAAAGAAGGACTATATAAAATACCAGCTTATATGTTCCGTTTTCTTTCTCATCTTTGTAACGATCATTTTCCATGAATACTCCTTCACTTCATCATCCCAGCATCGCAACGTGGATTGCAAAATAACTACGGCATGTGGTGATAAGGATTGCCAGCCCAATTACCATCTTGAATATCCTGGACGGCAAAATCAATAATCCTGGCACTATACCAGATTCCCTTGAGCGACAGTCCAAATGTAACAGGGATAGACAAAGCTGAGACGACTATTCCTGCCACGCCAACTCCTATTCGAGTAATCGGGTTGAAGAATACAGCATCGACAACCTTCTGAACGATATTCCTCGGGTCATTTGACTGAGGCCAAGGGTTTGGATTTCTCCTCATCTCCTCCAAAATAGTCTCGTGGTCTGATGCTGCCTGTTCTGGAGTTCTCCCTCCTCTTATCCCCACCGAGGCCAGGCCGCCCCAGTTGAAGCGTGCGAGGCCGGAGACGCCGGCAACCGCCTGGGAGATTCCGCTGGATATTCTGGCAACCATCCCTCCCATGTTCGACATGCTGCTCGCAACAGATGACCTGAAGCTGGACATGCTGGAGGCAAAGCTGGCCGCTTGAAGGCCGCCTCCCCTGATCAGCGCAGCTCCCGCGGCTATCTGGCTCAGGCTGGCCTCAAGAGCACTGCTCAACCCGCTCAACCCACTGAGGCCGCTCATTATTGCATCCAAATCATATTGCCCGCTGGGATCCACCTTGTTTACCGGGTTGTTTTTGCAGTACTGGTAGGGGTTCAAGGTGATGGGCTGTGATTTGCTGCCCGGGTGGGGGTCCTTGGTGAGGAACCTCCGCAGGACGGGAGAGTAGTACCTGGCGGGCATAAAGTAGAGACCGGTCTCCGTATCGCGGAAGTAACCCGCGTAGGCGTAGGGGCAGGAGAGGGCCTCGTACTCGCTTGACTTAGCTGTCTCCGAGGTTATGTTTCCCCAGGGGTCGTAGGTGAGTTTCTTCACCCAGTCCATGGCGTCATCGGTTATGCAGGTGACATCGCCGCGGGCGTTGGTGTGGACGTAGAAGGTCCTCTGCCCCTGGCCCAGGTCCTGGGTGAAGGCTATGGGATGGCCGGAGAGGTCGTAGGCGTAAGAACGGATGATGTTTCCGGCGGCATCGGTCTCACACAAAATATTTCCGCCCGAATCATAATGGTAGAAGCGGGCATACTTCTCCACCGTATACTGCCCCTGCCCATCACGCTCATAGGCTGTCTTGGAATAACGCTTTCCCTGGGGGTCGTAGGAGAAGGCCACCTTGAGGTTCTCTGTATCATTGGTGGCGGAAACCAGTCGTGAGCCGCGCTCGTATTCGTAATCCCACTCCCCGTCTGAGGTAAGGTTGCCGCACTCGTCATAGGTGAAACCGTTGTCCGTGCACTGGTTGGCGGCGTCGTAGGCGTGGTTCTCCGTGGAGCCTATCTTCTCCACGTGCGTGATATTGCCGTTGCCGTCGTAGTAGTACTTCTTCCCGGGTGACCTGGTCACCCTCTTTCTCGGTCCAGGAGGTGAGGCGGCCGAGCTCGTCGTAGGCATAGAGGTTCTCCACGCTGTCCTGTACCGACCGGGTGACGTTTCCTATGGCGTCGTACTCGTAGCTCACCTTCATCCCGGAGTCATGGAAGTTGTGGGTGATGGTGGCGAGCCTTCCCGCAGCGTCGTAGGTAAAGGAGGACGAGTTGCAGTAGGTCGTGCTCGCGGGGTCGGTCACGTAGCGGACAGAGGAGAGCCTGCCCCGGTCCTCGTAGGCGTAGTTCACGGTGTCTGCATTGGGGAGGGTGAGGGTGGAGTGCTCGCCGGTTGCGCGGTAAGCGTAAGCAGAGGCGACATTGGTTCCCCAACCGCTCTTGGAATAGGTAAGAGATGTGAGCCTACCACCCTTTGTGTAAGCATAGGAGCTGGAAAAGCCCCCGGCGTAGCTCGAGGAGGCGGCGGTGAGGCGTGAGGCCACATCAAAAGTGAAGTTGAGCGTGACGCCGGTTGCGGCATCGCTTACCTGCGTGAGCCTTCCCGCGCCGTCGTAGGTGAAGGTATAGGGGTTGGTCAAGTTGTTCTGGGGGTCTTTGAAAGCTACCTTGTCCAGGGCGCCGTTCTGGCGGTAGGCGTAATAGGCCTCCCAGCCGTTGGGGTAGGTGACCTTTTTCACCCCGCCCGCCTCTTTGTACTCCATCTGGACGGTTCTCTGGTTGGGGTCGGTCTTCGCGGTTACCTGATTCAGCTGGTTGTACTCGAAGCCGGTTGTCCGTGCCCTTCATGTAGTTCTCGCCCGAGTTGTAGGAGAGGCTCGCCTTGTCCCCGTCCGGGGAGGTGGCCGCGGTGGGGTTGCCGGAACAGGACCTGGAGGCCGTGTAGTCGGCGGTGGATACCGCTGTCTGCCCATCCGGCAGCTGGCCCTCCACCTTGCTCGCGTTGCCCTTGCCGTCATAGACATACGAGACGCTGCCCAGGGGGGTGGTGAGGTCCTGGTAGTCCGTCACCTTGGTCACCTGGTGACACTTGTTCCACGCGTAGGATATCCTCCCCAGCCCGCCTGATCCGTCCGGGTTCACGCCGCTGTAGATATCGGTCGTGTGCCCTTTTCCATCGCTCGAAAAGACATACTTGGTGGAGAGCCGCACGCCCGGAGAGCCGACGTAGTTGCTCACCTGCGGGGACGACACGATAGTGCTGCCGGAATTGTAGGCGATGGTGGATTTGTAGGTGTCGTCACTGGATGAGGTGCTTCTGGGGTTGCGATAGGCGGAGAGCTTGCCATCGGAGTACTCGAAGTAGGATTTGCGCGTGGTCTCACCGTCCACCTTGGACTCGGTCTGCGTGATCAGGTTGGGATCGGTCGCGGAATAGGTGATGCTCCCCCAGTGGTCCCCGGGGCTCAAGGTTACCTTGGAGAGCCGGCCACCCGGCCCGTTGTATTCATACGATACCGTGCGGGGTTCATGCCCATCCGTGTTGGCCCAGCTCGCGTCCTCGGAGAGCGAGGAGATCTTACCGCCGGAGAGGGTGATGGTGCAGCTGCGACCGGAAGCGTCGACCACCTGGATATTTCCCGCCCCATCGAAATCATAGTTGACCTTTGTCTTGTTCTTGTAGTTGCCGGTGCCCGCGCTTTCCCGCGATGCGTCGGTGATATAGATAAGCTTGCCAGCAGCGTCGAAGTGCTGAATTACCCCGCCCGTTCCCACAACCTTGTACTTCCAGTTCAGGTTATCGTCGGTATCCTGGGGATTTGTATAGTTCGGGTTGCATTCCGCCTCGAGGAAATTGCCCTCGGTGCAGATGAAGGTGTTGGCCTTCTTCGCCTGGACCAGTAGATGAGAACGGCCCGAGGCATCGTAATAGGCCAGGTATCCGTTACCGTAATCCTTCACCTTGACGTCCAGGCCGCTGAACCAGTTGGGCCCGAAGAGGGGGGCCGGAGTGCGCTCAACGGTGGCGCTCGCATAGGTGCGTGATAGGCCGAAGGGGACGCCCCGCCCGGGTACGGAGAGGTCGGTGGCGGAGAAAGAGGTGCTGCCGCTAACCAGGTTTACCGACATGCCGCCCATGTTGGCGTGGCTCATCCAGGGGACGGCGATCCCCGCGGAGGCGGTCCGCTCCGCGTCCGGAGGGGGATTTCCCACCGTTATGTCCACCGCGGCGTTGTTGACGCCCTTGTCTTTGAACCAATACTTGGCCTCCTTCACCATGCCGAAATTAATGCGCCAGTCTCCGCTGGTGGAGGGGACTTCCACCGGCACCCCCAGGCATACGGTCTCCCATGGCTCGACGTCCCGCGGCAGTTTCACCCTCGATTCCAGCTGCTTGCTGCCTCCATTGCGGTCAGTGATCCAGAAGCCCAGCCGGTAGGGATTGGCGGGGTCTGTGGCGTCGCACTTCCAGGTCTCCTCTCCGGTGTTCTGGATATACACCGGGCATATCTTCGTCTCGCCCGGGCTGAACTTCGTGGGGACCTCGTCGGTGTTGTAGGGACATCCGATCATGGTGTAATGGACACGGAGACAGGGCCCGAATCCACCATATTCCCGCGCAAAGAACTCCGCGCCGATCGTCACGTCCGTCGAGTTCATCCTCAGGGAGAAACCCCGGTTCGCCGCCCCCCCGTTCTCGGTGCCCTTGACCCAACTCTGGGCCTTGGCGGTCACATCCAGGAGCTTGCAGGCTCCCGCAATGACGGTGAAGGTCGTGCCCGCTGATACCGTGGGGTAGGTGTTCCAGGTGGTTGTGTTCTCCCTCCAGTCGCCCGTGGGGTATTCCAGGGCGATGGGCGCGGTGGCGCAATTCTTCGTGCCGCTGCACCAGACCCTCAACCAGGCCTCGTCGATTATGGCGCCCGCATTGTATTTGGTACCATCGAGGTCGAAGTAGTAGAGGCTGTGGAAAAAGGTGCGGACATCTGCCCCGATGAGTGTCTTGTTTAAACCCGGTAAATCAGACTGATTCTTGCTTGTGTTGCCGCATTTCAGTACGTATGCGCCAACAAAGGTGTCGTAATAGGATCCGAAGTTGGTGTAAGGGTTGGCGCTGTTGCAGAAGGTGTCGCCGCGGTTGGTTTTGTTAAT
>MTKY01071746.1_pt1 | contig 31456 bp, 30 predicted proteins | sample 1042731 | NCBI WGS metagenome assembly MTKY01 (sample SAMN06212206, study PRJNA360538) | anaerobic digester metagenome | biome: Wastewater treatment plant; material: sludge; isolation source: anaerobic digester fed with sludge from wastewater treatment plant | place: Denmark: WWTP Soeholt ...
CGGCCAGGAGCACGTCAGCCATCCGCCCTCACCTCCCTGAGCGCCCCCGGACGGCACACCTGCGCGCACATGGAGCAACCGACGCAAAGGTCTTGCTGCACCTCCGCCCTCTCCCCCCGCATGACCAGGGCGGGGCAGCCAAGGCGCAAGCAGCGTTTGCAGCCGGTGCATTCCTCCTCGTCCACGCGGTAGAAGACGCCGGCGCGGCGCTCGCGCAGCACACAGGACCGCCGCGATACGATCACCGAGGTGCGCGGCGCCTCCATCTCCTCGCGGATGACCGCCTCCATCTCCTCCAGCTCCCAGGGATCGACCACACGCACCGACTCCACCCCCACGGCGCGGCACAGTTCCACCAGGTCCAGGGCATGGGTATCCTCGCCCATGAGCGTGCGGCCCGTGCCGGGATGGTCCTGGAAGCCGGTCATGGCGGTGGTGCGGTTATCCAGGATGATGATGGTGGAGACGGTCCGGTTATAGACCATGTCGATGAGTCCGGTGATGCCGCCATGGATAAAGGTGGAATCGCCCAGGACACAGACCACCCGGCCCGCCTTTTCCGCGTTGGCCTCGCTAGTTGCGAAAGCCCTCTCCATGCCCAGGGCCATGCCCACGCTGGCCCCCATGCACACCTGGCAGTCGATGCCAGCCAGGGGAGGCAGCACGCTGAGAGTATAACAGCCGATATCCGAGGAGACCACGGCCTTGTTGCGGTTGAGGGCGTAGAAGAGGCCGCGGTGCGGGCAGCCCGGGCACATCACCGGCGGGCGGCCGGGGAGCTCGGACTCGGCTGGGATGGCCGCGTGCGGCGCCGGGGGGCTCCAACCGCCGTGCTTTACCCCCGTGTCCATCTCGATGAGCTCCGCAAGGCTCTCGCCGACCAGGGTGGGGTCCAGTTCCCCGTCCCGGGGGATGCGGGCCTTGCCCACCACGTCTATGCCCAGGGCCTTGATGCCTTCCTCGAGGAAGGGCTCGAGTTCCTCCACCACGTAAACGCGGCGGAAATGGGATGCGAACTCCCGGATGGCCTTGCGCGGGAGCGGATAGACGCATCCCAGCTTGAGGATTGAGGCCTCGGGGAAGGCCTCCCTCGCGTATTGATAGCATACCCCGGAGGTGACGATGCCCACGCGGGAGGAGCGCATCTCCACCACGCTCATGGAGGGGCTCTCGGCCTCCCGCTCCAGCTCCTCGAGGCGCGCTATGACCACGGGGTGGCGCAGGCGCGCGTGCCCGGGTATCATCACCCTCTTCACCGCGTCCTTCTCGTAGGGAAGGTCCGCCCCGACGCGTTCCTCCCTGTATTCGACCACGGTGCGGGAGTGGCTGATCCTGGTCTCGACGCGCAGCAGCACCGGGGTATCGTAACGCTCCGAGAGCTCGAGCGCCGCCCTCACCATATCCAGGCATTCCTGGCTGTCCGCGGGCTCCAGCATGGGCACTTTGGACATGCGCGCATAGTAGCGGCTGTCCTGCTCGTTCTGGGACGAATGCATGCCGGGGTCGTCCGCTACAACCAGCACCAGCCCCGCGTTGACCCCGATATAGGGCAGGGTCATCCAGGGGTCCGCGGCCACGTTCAATCCCACGTGCTTCATGGCCACCAGGGACCTGGCCCCTCCGAGGCAGGACCCTATACCGACCTCCAGGGCGACCTTCTCGTTGGGCGCCCACTCGCAATAGACATCGGGCCGGGCTGCCAGTTCCTCCAGTATCTCTGTGGACGGCGTGCCGGGATAAGCGGCGCCGACGCGCACTCCCGCGCACCATGCGCCCAGGGCGATCGCCTCGTTGCCCGAGAGCAGGGCTCTTTTCAAGGCATTACCTCCTTTTCACGCTGGAATTATATCATGGGGAGAAACAAGGCTTTTTATCGAAACGTATGCGTGCCAGGCCAGGCCCGGCTGCGCCGGGACTGGCGCTGGACACTGTTGCGCCGTAGACGGCGCAATCGCTTTCGCGATGCATGCTGTCGAACGTTTGTGGTCAGACGGCCTATGCTAGAATTACAGGTAATTTATCGTCAGTTAAGGATTGAGCCCATGTCGAGATACGATGACAACGGTGAGGGGCAGGAACGCCCCACGGACGAGGAGCTGGTGCGCCTCTTCCTCGACGGCGATAACACGGCCTTCGAGGAGCTGGTGAGCCGTTACGAATCCGTGATCATGAACATGGCCTATCGCCTCCTCGGCAACCGCAGCGACGCGGCGGACGTGTGCCAGGAGGTTTTCGTCCTCCTCATCCGCAAGCTGGGGTCTTTTCGCGGAGAGGCCAAGTTCTCCACCTGGCTCTACCGCGTGTCCCTCAATGCCTGCCACGACCACGCGCGCAGGTCGCGTCGCCACATCTCCATCTCCGAGTCCCCCGGCGACGACCTGCCGGACATCGAACAGCGCCTGGCCGACGACGGCTTCGACTCGCCGGAGAGAAGCATGGAGAGGGCGGACATACAGAAAACGGTGAGGGAGGCCATCGCCCGGCTTCCCTACAAATTCAAAGAAGTGATATATCTCCACGATATCAACGGCTATAACTATAAGGAGGTGGCCGAGATACTGGGCATATCGCTGGGGACGGTGAAGTCGCGCCTCAACCGGGCGCGTGCGAAATTGGCGAATGAATTAGAGGGATACAGGGAACAGATGGGTTGACCGTTCCATCTAAATCAGGCGAAGGAGATTACGCGGGGATCCATCCCATGAAAAACGGAACCTGGGCATTAAGATGAGATGCAGTAGCGCCACCAAGAAGATCGGCCCGTTCATAGACGGTGAGCTGACCGAGAAAGAAACGCGGGCCTTGCGGGAACACCTCGAGTCCTGCGGGGAATGCTCGCAGCGCCTCGCCCTCACGCGCGGCCTGGTGAGGGAGCTCGCTTCGCTGCCCACGATCGTGCCCACCCCGGAGGAGAGCTACCGCCTCGCCAACGTGCTCCGCCGCAAGATGGCGCAACCCCTTGCTCCCAGTCGGGTTTACAGCCGCGGACAGCTGGCCGCGGCGGCGTTTTCCGCGCTCGTCCTGGCCACCGTCACGGGAGTGAGCCTGGCGGTATGGAGCGGCGGGAGCCCGGTCACCGTCACGGAGGAGACCTCCAGCGACGAAGTCGCGGTGGGGGAGCTAACGGAGCCCGGGAGCGAGCCGGGGACCGAAAGCGCAGCCGGGGAGACGGTGGAAACGGGGGGCGCGCTGGCCGCCCTGGCCCGCCCTTCCCTGGTGGCCTCTGGGGCCGAGTACGCGTCCGCGGACCTCGATGATTTCCGCAACGACCTGGGAACACGCCTAGACTTTTATTCCACGTACTGGTATTCCGACCCGACGACCGTCTCTCAACCGGCCACCCTGAAGAGGCTGCAGGCCGATCTGACCGCGGACCTCGCGGCACAGGCCGCGGCGGGGGGACATGATCCCGCCGAACTGGAACGGGCGGTAACGACGGTCATGGAGCAGGCGGGCAGCACGCCGGTGCTGCCCTGCTATGTGGAGAGGGCCAAGGTCGAGGGCAAAGAGGTCTGGCTGATATCCGCCAGCAGCCCCGAGGATTATCTCCTCTTTCCCGACCCCCAGCAGCCGCCCGCCATGGTCCTGGCCTCTCTGGGCGGGATCGAAGGCCTCAAGGTGAGCGAGTCGCTGCTGAGGGAGATGGCCGCCCGGCTCGCACCTTACAAAAACGGCGGCGCGGCCCTCCAGCCCGACAACACCAAGGACCGGGACGAAGCCTACGAGAGCGGCGGCACCGCGGAGGAAGTCCCGGTGGCGGAAAACGAGGCGGAGGGGACGGCCGGGGACGCCGACGCGACCGCGGTCGAAGAAGACTTCCAGTCCTTCCTGCGGCGGCTCGCCGCCCAGGGCACCAGCCTGGAACTCATCTCGGCCCTGAGGGGCTTGAACTACGAGCAGATCGTCATGCTCCTGCAGGGAAACTGGTCAGCCCTTGCCGCGGACGGTGTGAACCTTAGCGATTTTCTGACCCCCCCGCAGCGCCTGTGGGCGGTCGAATGCGCATCGGGCGCGGTCGTCTGGTCCGCGAAGTGACTCCCGCGGCTTCGAAGACGTCCTAGAAGACGAAGAGCTGGCAGGGGTCGACTTCCTCGCGCAGAATCCGCAGTTCCTCCGCCGTCGGCCTGGGCGTCTCTATCACGTCGTCGGGCACCAGCAGCTCGAAGCCGGTGAACTGCTGGATGACCTCCGGAGTTACGCCGGGGTGATAGGAGATGAGCCTCATACGGCAGCTCTCCTCGTCGAAGCCCATGAGTCCCAGGTGGGAGATGACCCGCCAGGGCCCGCCGCCCACCAGGCCGGCGCGCTCGCGCGCCCCCGGACCGTCGAGGTAGCCGGGGGTGGTGACGTAGTCGCAGCGCTCGGGGAAGCGCTCCGGCAGGTGCAGCCCCATGAAGATCACCCTCTGGCACAGGGAGGCGATGTCGTTGGCCCCTCCCGAGCCGGTCAGGCGCACCTTGGGATTCTCGTAGTCGCCGATGGTGGTGGCGTTGATGTTGCCGTACATGTCGATCTGGGCGCCGCCCAGGAAGCCCACGTCGGCGTAGCCGGCGCGGCTGTGGCCGAATACCGAGGTCATGGAGAGGATTACCGGGGCCTTATGATACGTCCACGAGCCGGAGACGGACCAGGGGAGCACGCGGGGCTCTGGGTCCACGGCGCCGCATTCGTAGATGGCCATCATGTCGGGAGCATACATCTTGTGCGCGAGGAGCGCCCCCACCAGGGGAAGCCCGGTGCCCACGAAGACGCTCTCCCCGTCCTTTATCAGCCGCGCGGCCACGCAGGCCAGCAGCTCCCTGGGAGTATACTGGATCTCGTTCGCTTGTACGTCGTTCATCTTGTGCCCTCCTTAAATGGCCCGCTTGGCCACTTCCTCGTACTTCCAGTCGCGCTCGCCGCCGACGCCCCAGGAGCCCAGACCCCAGTAGGCGGCATCGCAGGCCAGTTGCTCCAACTGCTTCAGGTACTCGATGACGTTCATGCCCTCTTCCTCGGCGATTATCTGGATCATCTCGAAATGGTCCTTGGTGCCCAGGATGTACTTATCGTAGAAGTGCCTGGTGCTCTCGGGAGTCTTCCACTCCACGCGCACCACCCTTTCCTGCAGGCGCCGGTCGAAGTAATACATACCCGGCATATCACCGGGATAGGCGCCGAAAGGCACCTCGCACACCGCGTCGACGGTGTAATGGGGCACGACCACCTGGTAGGGATTGGCCCGGATGTCCAGGGTGTCCACGATGCGCTCGCAGGTCACGATGACCTTGTGAGCTGCCACGCAGATGGACTCGTCGTTGACGGCGGGGCCCCAGATGCGGCCGTTGCCGTACTTGTCGGCGTGGTGGACGTGGATGATGGCCACGTCAGGGTACATGGCAGGCACCAGGCACACCGGTGCTCCGGTAAAGGGGTCCTCGGCCTGCTTGATATAGGGGTTGGTCTTCATGATGTCCGTGCCCAGCATGGACTTGCAGGCCACGTAGTCCAGTCCTTTCTCCGCGGCCAGCAGGGCGAGGGCCATCCCCCCGTGGCTCCACTCGGAATATACCTTCAGGGTGCCGGCCTCGACCCCGCGCCGGAAGGGCGCGATGAGGCCGCGCATCTCCACGCCCACGTAGGCGACGTGGCAGCCCTCCATCCCTCCGAACTCGTGCCAGGCGGTGTTCATGCCGCCCGGGGTGAAGATGCCCACCAGGTCCTTTTTCCTCTGGCGGCCTATCTCCCAGAAGGCGGCCATTGGCCCGCGCACGTAGGCGAAACCCGTCTCGATGACGGAGTCCCCGTCCTGGACGAACTCCGCTATGGCGTCCTTGAGCGGCATCCTCTTGTCCTTCTCCGCCCGGGATTTCTTCAGCTTCGCCTCCCTGGCCAGTGCGTGGTCAAAAAGTCTTTCGTTGGCGTGGCTCATCCTCAAACCTCCCCATCTCTCACCTGGATAGCGGAACGGACGAAGCGGGGCACCGGTTCCAAGGTGCGGGTGATTCCCCGGATCCCGCGGGATGCGGGTCCGGCATGGCGCTGCTTATCCTGTTCCATCAATTACCTCGACTGAGCTGCGTCTCTTATTATGTGGTTGCGTCCTTGTATATTTAAACACTATTCTCCTCCGATTGCCAGCCACGATCCCGCGCAAACAGCACATCGGCGGGGCGAATCGGCTCCGGTGACCCACATCCTTCAGCGCGGCGGGGTTTTGGACTATTATGCAAGGAGGTCGGTGGAGGCGCGGAGAGGAAGGAACGCCATGCACGAGCTCGGAGTGACCGAGAGCATCGCCAGCATATGCCTGAGGCACGCGCAGAGCAACAGGGCCAGGCGCGTGCTCAAGGTGAACGTGAAACTGGGGGAGCTCACCGGTATAGTCGACCACTACGTCGCATTTTATTGGGACATGGTCACAAAGGATACCATCGCCCAGGGCGCGGAGCTGAATTTCACCAAGGTGCCGGTGGTATCGCATTGTCCCGACTGCGACGAGGACTTCACGGTGGTCGAATACGATCTTACCTGCCCCCGTTGCGGCCGGGCGGACACCGAGCTGGTCTCCGGGCGGGAGTTCCTGGTCGAGTCCATCGAGATCGAATAGAGGAAGCGAGGGAGGCGTCCCCGGCGGGCATGCCATTGCACCGGCGCCGGTTTGCGGGCGGCTCGGGACCGGGTATAGATAGATATAACGGGTGCGTTCCACCCGCGGCAATGGTCTTGAAGGTCGGTCTAGGAGGTGGGCATGGATATAGAGGTCCTTGAGGGCATATTCGACGCCAACGAGAAGATAGCCCGGGAGAACGAGGCCCTGTTCCGCGAACGCGGCGTGATGGCCATGAACCTCATGGCATCGCCGGGGGCGGGCAAGACTTCCCTCATCGCCGCCACCCTGCAGCTGCTCAAAGAGAAGCTCGAGGTAGGGGTGATAGAGGGGGACATCGCCTCCAGCGTGGATGCGGAGAAGCTCAAAGCCTACGACATCCCGGTGGTGCAGATAAACACCGGCGGTGCCTGCCACCTGGACGCCATCATGATCCAGCAGGCCCTCGCCCATATGGACCTCGCCGCCATCGACCTGCTGATAATAGAGAACGTGGGCAACCTGGTATGCCCCGCCGAGTTCAAACTGGGGGAGGCGCTGCGGGCCATGATCCTTTCCGTGGCCGAGGGGCACGACAAGCCCCTCAAATATCCCCTCATGTTCAGCGACTCCGACGTGCTGGTGGTGAACAAGACCGACCTCATCGGCCTTGGCGACTTCGACATGGCCGAGCTGCGCGAGGTGGTCACGCGCATGAACCCGGACATCGTCATCTTCGAGGTGAGCTGCCGTACCGGCGAGGGCCTCGGGGCCTGGGCCGACTGGCTGGAGCAACGGGTCAGGGATTTTAAGGAATCTTGATGGCAGAGGGGAGCCAACCAACGGAGCGAGTGGATGATCCCTTCGGGGACATGCTCGGTATATCGTTCATCGCTTACGGGGAAGGTATCAGCCGGTGTGAGCTGGATATCAAGAAAGAGCTGATCAGCCCGCGTGGTTCCCTGCACGGTGGGGTCATATCCTCGGTGATCGACTACGGAATGGGGTCGGCGGTTTACGCGACCCTCGCTGAAGGGGAGATGTGCGCGACCATCGAGATGAAGATCCATTTCATTAAGTCCCCCAAGTCGGGGCGCCTGGTCTGTGATTCCAGGGTTATCGACCGCCACCCCCGTATCGCAATCGCCGAGGCGGAGCTGAGAAACGGAGACGACCTCATCGCCAAGGGCATCGGAACCTTCTATATCCACGGCGAGTGGCAGCCCATGCCGACGGTCAAAGAATGACCAGCACCACGAGGAGTACCGCCGCGAGGACCAGGCGGTAGATGGCGTAAGGCCTGAAGGTCCCCGCCTTGAGGCGCGAGAGCAGGAAACCGATGGCGAAGTACCCGGTGACCGCGGCGGACGCGCATCCCGCCAGCATGGGCCAGATCCGGTCCGCCGGCATGCCGTCCAGGACAAGCTTTAATCCCTGATAGGCGGCGGCGGCCCCTATGATGGGGACGGAGAGGAGGAAGGCGAAATCCGCCGCTTCCCTGCGCCCCAACCCGGCGGCGCGAGCGGTGGAGATGGTCACTCCCGAGCGCGAAACGCCCGGCATGAGGGCGATGCCCTGGGCCACCCCCATGGCCAGCGCTTCCCTCCAGCCCGCGCCATTGGAGTCCTTCGCCTGTGGCCCCCAGGCGTCCGCCGCCCACAGCACCAGCCCGAAGACGGCCAGGGTCACGGTCATGAGCAGCGGCATGCCCTCCATCATCTGCGAGGACTCGGCGAAGACGGCCCCCAGGATAACGCCCGGTATGGTGGCCAGCAGCAGCAGCCCGCCCAGCCTGGCCTCGGGGTCTCCCCGGCTATTCCCCCTCACCTCCCGCCACAGGGCCACCACGATGGACAGAAGCCTGCGGCGGTAATACCACACCACCGCCAGCCAGGTCCCCACGTGGAGCGCCACCATGAAGGAGAGGTCGGGCTCGCCCCAACCGAAGATGTGGATGAGCAGGGCGAGGTGCGCGGAACTGGAGATGGGCCAGAACTCCGTCACCCCCTGGACGGCTCCCAGCAGGAGGGCCGGCAGTATGCCCATCACGCCCCCCGCGAGCGCAGGTAGCCCGCCCGGTCCGCGAGCATGGCCAGGACCCGCGCCGCCCGCTCCGGATTGGCATGGATACAAAGCCGGTCCTGGGGATAGGCGTCCGTACCGTCCGCGGATACATCACTGTCCTGCTGTGGCATCTTCACGGCCACGATGGGCTTGTCCTCCTCCTGCATGAGCTCGGCCACCCGCTGCGCGAAGTGCATGCTGCGGTCCCTCACGTACGCCCTCTGCGCGTCCACCGCGCTTTTTTCCGTGCCATCCCGGTCTTCGGACTTCAGGCTGAAGGCGGAGGCGGCGTTGATGGTGCCCAGGGAGAACACCATGTCGTATTCGGGGCTGCGCGTGAGCAGCTCCAGGCAGCGCGTGTGGTTGTCCATGTTGAGCTGGCCCACCAGGTCGACGGGATTGCCCTTGCTCCAGTACGACGGTAGAATCTCCCCGATCTCGTTTCTCAGCCCGTCGGGCAGCGGCCCCACCTCGAGCCCGTCCTGCTCGCAGAGGTCCGCCGCCACCACCCCCCATCCTCCGCCCCAGGAGAGGATGGCCACCCTGCGGCCGCGGGGGAGGGGGAGCTTGACCAGGGCGTCGGAGAAATCCAGCATCTCCTCGGTGGTCTCCGCCCGGATCATGCCGGTCTGGCGTATCATCCCGGCGTAGACCTCGCGGGTCCCGGCCATGGCGGCGCTGTGCGAGGCGGCGGCCCGGCTCCCCGCCCCCGTCCCTGCCGCCTTGTAGATGACGATGGGCTTGCTGAGGGATATCTCCTCGGCTATCTCCAGGATACGGCGCGGCCTCTTGAACCCCTCCACGTAGAGGAGGATGACCCTGGTGGACTCGTCGCGGGCGAAGTACTCCAGGTAATCGGCGAACTCCAGGTCGCATTCGTTGCCGATGCACACGAAGCGCGAGAAACCTATGCCGCGGAAGGAACCCCACCCCAGCATCTGGGTGCCGAGGTTGCCGCTCTGGGCGGCGAAGGCCACGTGCCCCGGACGGGGCCTCACGGGCGGCATGAGCGCGGTCAGGCTCCAGGGCGCGGAGTAGATGCCCATGGTGTTGGGGCCGACCACCCTGATGCCGTAGCTTCTCGCCTTCGCGACCATGCTCTCCTCCAGCGCGCGCCCCTCCGGAGAGGACTCGCTGAAGCCTCCAGAGATGGCGATGACCACCTTGGTCCCCGCGGCGGCGCAGTCCTCCAGCACCCCCTCGACGTTCTCCGCGGGTATGGTGACCATGGCCAGGTCGATCTCCTTGCCGATGGCCGCAGCGCTGGGGTAGAAGGTCATGCCGTTGAGCTCCCCCCCGCGCGGATTCACGAGGTAAAGCTCCCCTTTGTACCCGTCGCGCATGATGTTCGATGGGACTATCCTCCCCCATTTCGCCAGGTGGGAGGAGGCCCCGATGACCGCCATGCGGCGGGGGTTGAAAAGCGCCTCGACTGCGTCTACGTCCCTGTTGCTCAAATCCTACCTCCTGCGTATGCCACCCGCTCCGCGCCTTTACAGCAGCTGGATCCGCGCGGCCAATTCCTTGCCCTGCTCGATATATTCGTCTATGGCCGCCCCCAGGGCGCCCAGAAAGGCTACGGCCTCTGACCATAACGCCCGAGCATCCTCGATGGCGGTGGTGAACCACGCCCGGAACTGCGGGAAGGGAGAGAGATCCTCGGGCCTGACGGCCTGATCGACCGCGGCCACGGCATCGTCGATGGACCGGAAGAACTCCGTCAGCTTATCGCGAAAGGCCTGCAGTTCCCGCGGCGGGTACATGCCGTCCATCTCCTTCAGGTAGCCCTCCATGGAACGGCGGTCCTCCGCGGCCGCGGCCTTTATCTCGGGTTCCCCGGCGCCCTCGGGAAGGGCGGGGATCGCCAGGTTCTCCACGTCCTGCAGCATGGGCAGGGCGGCCTCTAAAAACCCTATGGAATCCTGTACGCCGCGCATGGCCGCGGCGCCCTCGGCATAGAACTCCAGCAAGTCCACGTGGAGGGGCTCCGCCTCCCGCGGCGGGTACATGGGGTCCGCGGTATCCCACGCCGACGCGAATATGACCTCCGCCGCGGCGAAGGCATCCCGCATTTCCGGCAGGTCGTAATAGTCATCGAAGCTCAGCCCGTTCAACGTCTCGAGGGTAACCCCCAGGTCCCACGCCACCCCGTCGTGCAGCTCGGAAATGGACGTGCGGTATTCGGAGAGGCTCATTTCCCCGCCTTCCCCGCACCCCGACATGGCAGCCAGCAGCGCCGCCGCCAGCGCGACGATCACGACTCTCCTCGGCATGATCCCTCCCGGTTCCTGAGACCAAAGTCCAGACCATTATAGTATCTGAGGCCGGGCGGCCTGAAGCCCCGCGTCAGGAGCCCGGGGTGCCCGGCCTCGTCACGAGGGGGTTGCGGACGGGACGCCGCTCCCCTCGCGTGGAGGGATTGTGATGAAAATCCCCCCCAGGCAGCCGCCATGAGGAGCGATGAAAGGGGTGAATCGTGCCGGTGTTCTCCACGACGGGAGTACGGCCGCGCGGGTCGAGGCCTCCTGCGATAACATACATATTATTCTGAATTGTACATTAATCTTGCGTAGCGGTGTTAGAATATTACTTACCCCCTAAAAAGGGGGGGAATTTATTTTGTCGGGAGAAGAGTTGCACAGACGAGAGACATTGATCGGTGGAAACGGCGGAGAGTCCGCCAGCACGACCTACAAGGTGCGCATCACCAAGGGTTTCATCGATGCTTCCTTCGGAGAGGGATTCCTGGTGGAGGTGTGGGACTTTCGCGTGCAGCGCCTGGTCTACGGCGAGCGCTACAAGGAGCTGGAACAGGCCAGGCGCCGCCAGATGGAGATCAAGAACGACCTGGACGGGATGAGCCTCGACCGTTTCCGCCAGGCCTATCTCACCCGCCACCCCCGGGTCTGAGGGTCCCCGCGCCTACCCGTACATCTCGAGCAGGTTCTTCACGCGAGCGCGCAGCCTTTCCTTGAGCTCCGGAGGCGATATTATCTCCACCTCGGTGCCGTACCTCAACAGCTCCCGCTCCAGCCACGAGAGGTTATCCGTGCGCAGGGTGCACACCAGGCGCCCCCTCACCATCTGCGCCTGCGAGAAGATCGGCTGTTCCTCGGCCCAGCGCGCCAGGGCGGGGGAAAAACGCAGGCACACCTCTATCTCGCCGCCGGCGGCGACGCCGTGCGGGCCCGGCGAAGGCCTGTCCGCCTCCTCCTCGGGCGGCGGCTCGAAGGTGTCGGCTGTGACCTTCATGTCCTTGATGCGGTCGACGCGAAAGACCCTTATCTCGCGGCTGCGGCCGTCCCAGGCCCGCAGGTACCAGTTTCCCATCCCGAATTCCAGTGAGAGGGGGTGGACCCGGCGCCGCGTGATGTCGTCCCTGCCGTAGGTGTAGTATTCCATCTCCACCACGCGCCGCCGCTCGCACGCCTCCGACAGGGCGGCCACCAGCTCGCCCCCCGGCGCGGGCTGGTGGAAATCCACGCTCTCCGCGATGAGGTCACGGGGAACGGCCCCCTCCTTGAGCGCGCCAGCTATCCTGTCCATGGCCGAGGTGAGGGCGGACGACGCGGGCGGGCCCGAGAGGCGCCGCACCGCCTCGCACGCCAGGTACAGGCCGGATAGCTCCGCGGTCGTGAACCTCATGGGCCGGGCGAAGTAGTCGGCCATGCGGATAAAGACCTGGTCTCCGTCTATCTCCACCTCGATGAGGTCGGCGGGCGTGTAGTCCGGCTGGCCGCACATGAAGATGAGGTCGAGATCACTGACGATGTGGGCGCGTGATACCCCGAAGACGTCGCAGAGCTCGCTCAGGGTCACCCCCTGGTTCTTCAGGACGTAGGGGATCACCGACAGCAGCCTCTGTATCTTGCTCTCCGGGTCAGACATCGCCGCCCCCCAACTCCTCCAGCATGGACGAAAGCCTCTCCTTTATCCTCTCCCGCAGTTGCGGCGGCGAGAGGACCTCGGCGTCCTCGGCGAAGGAAAGCACCCAGCCGAGGAAGGCGTCCTCATTGCGCACGGTCACCTGCATCACGCCGCCCCCGTCCTCGGCGGGCTCGAAACGGTAGACGTCTCCCAGGTCCCTCTCCACCTGCCAGGCGATACGCGGGGAGAAGAGCACGCGGGCCTCGTATTCGGCCCCTTCCTCGAACTCCCAGGGGAGTATGCGCGAGTAGTCCTTCAGCCTGAAATCGGCCGGGCGCTCGAAGTCGGGGCCGTTCTCCCCGGGGCGGACCAGCTCCACCCCCGACTCGATACGGGAGACACGGAAGGAGCGTATCTCCTTGCGCAGATGGCAGTAACCGACAACGTACCAGGCCCCCCGCTCGAAGTAGAGGCCGTAGGGATCGAGCTCGCGTTCGCGCGCCCTGGCCTTCCCTTTCCCCCTGCCCAGCGAATGATAGACGAAGCGCACGGTGCGCCGGGCGGCGGCCGCCTCCCACAGGACGGTGAGGCATTCCAGGGGCTCGCGCTGGGGAGCGAAGCGGAAATGCCGGGACCCCGTCTGCACGAGGCGGCTGCCGGCGCCGAGGTCGGGGCTGAGCTTGTGCAGGGCGGCGGCGGCCTCCCTGGACAGGGGGGTCAGCTCCCCGGAGGAAAGGCGGTTCACCAGCAGCAGAGCGACCTTTTCCTCCGGCGTGAAGTCTATCTCCGGCAGGTAATATTTCTCCTTGGGTATGCGGTATCCCAGCTCTTCCCCGAAAGCATCCACCGGCTCCACCACGATGGGGATGCCCATCTCCCGCAGCTCGCTCTTGTCGCGCTCGAACATGCGCTTGAAAGAGGGCATGGTGGCCTGCCCGTACCCGGGGATGGAGCGCCGGATGCGCTCCAGGGTCACGGGGCGCCTTGCCTCCAGGAGCATGGCGATGAGGTCGATGAGGCGCTCGGACTTGTTCACGCGGCATCCCCCCACACCCGCCTGACCTCACCCGGCCGCCCGGCGGCGCGGGTTTTGTCACTGGCCGGTGGTAGCATTTGTCCCGGTAAGGCAACTAGTGAAAGGCAGGTAGATAAGGCCATGAAGGGTTGGAGACCGTTTCTGTTCCTGGCGGGGCTCGCGCTCGCCTCCCTGGCCGAGAGCGCCGGTCCCTTGTGGTTCCTGGCGGCGGTCGGCAGTCTCGTCTCCTTCGCCGCCCTGCTCGTCCTGTCGGTCCGGAGCGAGGCCGCGGAGAGGCGCGCCGCGGGGGAAAGGCGCCTCATCACCATCTCCCTCCCTCCTCCTCTGGAGCTCGAGGATATGGCAGGCGGTGCGGATACAGCGCCTTGCACGAGGCCTCCAGGCTGGACGTCCACTGAAACGCCTCTTCCAGCATCTGCCCCACGGCAAAGCTGCCGTGTCCCCTGACCATGGCGGCCTCGTAGCTCTGCGCGCTCCCTTGCCTCCCTCATCTCCAGGTCTATCTCGAGCAGGCCGCCCATCCATCCCGGCATGTCGTCCTCCTTCCGGAGTTCCCTTGTCTAGATTCTATAGTACTGGATATTATTTACCCACTAAACGTTACACCACGGCACCTCGCCGAAGCCGGTGAAGAGCCTCAGGGGGTTGAGGGATATGGCCATTAGGACGTCCCGGACGGCGGGCAGCGAGAATCCGGATGAAAGGGTCGCGTTCGTCAATCGACCGGGCTATGGATTGCTGCTCGCCGCGGCGCTACTCCCCTTCCTTCCCCGCATCGCGGTCAAGGTCGCGGAGATGGAGGGGAAGCGCAAGGGATTCCGCGTGGAGCAGTTCAAGCTCACCGCGAGGGACGGCACCCGCCTTTCCGCCGCCGTTTACGTGCCGCGGGGAGATGGCCCCTTCCCCGCCCTGGTCATGGTGCATTCCTGGATGTTCTCCCGCTGGCAGTGCCACCTCTACGCCCCCTATTTCGCCTCCGCGGGATACGTGGTGCTCGCCTACGACTGCCGCGGCTGGGGCTCCTCCCGCGGCCAGGTGCAGTGTGCCGACCCCGAGCACGAGCTGCGCGACCTCGAGGACGCCATAGGCTGGCTGCTGGAGAGGAGCGGCCTGCCCCTCAAGGAGGGTGCGCTGGGCGTCACCGGCATCTCCTACGGTGGAGGGCATTCCTTCCTCATCGCCGCGCGCGACCCGCGGGTGCGCACGGTGGTCCCCATGTGCGGTTGGACCGAGCTCAAGCAGAGCATAACACCCAACAACTCCCCCAAGATATTCTGGGGCCTGGGCCTGCTCCTCACCGCCTCCCTGGCCACCAGGCTCGATCCGCGCAACGTGCTCTACCGCTGGTTCGGCACCATACTCTTCAGACGCGGCAAGATCGCCGATTACGAGAGAGACATGCGGCTGCGTTCCTGCCTCTACGACGTGGATAGGATCGACAAGCCCATGCTCATCGTCTGCTCCTGGAACGACGACCTCTTCGAGCCCAACCAGATGATGGAGTTCTACGGCAGGCTCGCCGCGCCCAAGATGCTCTATATCGGCAACGGCCTGCACGGCCTGGACCCGGGTTTCGGGCCGCGCTGGGCGGGCAGGGACATCTGGGAGCTCACCCGCCGCTGGTTCGACTACTGGCTCAAAGGAGAGGAGAACGGCGTCCTCTCCGAGCCCGCGGTGCGCCTTTACAAACCCTGGAAACGCGCGGTGGAGACGGAGGAGGATTGGCCTCCTCCGGGCGTCAGGACCCACCGCGTCTATCTGGGCAGGGAGAACGGCTCCTTCAAGATGAGCTCCCGCCCCAAGGGGGAGCGGGGCGAGCTGAAGCTCGAACCCAGGCTTCTCAACCCGGCCCACTCCGGGCCCTCGGTGGTACGCCCCCAGGCCTTCGGCATCCCCGTGCGGGGGCCGGAGAAGGAGTCGGGGAAGGGATATTTCTCCTTTACCACCTCGCCGGCGAAGAAGGACTTCGAACTCGTGGGCATACCCAGGCTGCGCGTGAGCATCAGGCCGCTGCGGGAAAGGGTGCAGCTGAACGCCCTGCTCTACGACGTCTCGCCCTCCGGGGGGCGCCCGCTGCTCATCACCTACGGCACCGCCACCCTCGAGGGGTTGACGCCGGGGGAGGAGACGGCGGTCTCCCTGGACCTGGTGGCGACGGACCACCTGCTCGCGGCGGGGCACTGTTTCCGCCTCACCCTCAGCGGTTCCAACATCCCCTTCGTGCTGCCGGTACTGGGGGAGGGAGCACAGGTGATATACGGGGACGGGGAGAGCGTCCTGGAGCTGCCGCTGCGGGAGGTAGCGGGAGGCTGAACCGGCTCCCTCGGCTGTTCTATACGCGCTGCCAGTTTCGGACGGAACACGGAAGGCGGATCGGGAGGTCGCCCTGGAGCCATCGCCACAGTATATAGAAGGCATCTGATCCCGTGCCCTCGCAATCGCAGTCCCGCATGGAGCGATACCGCAATGGTGAATGTACAATAGGTGAAAGGACGCTCCCTTAAACAGCTCCGGAGGTGAGGCCGGTTGAATGTACGAGCCAGCAGATTCGTGATGATACTGGCTATGGGCGCGATCTTGTTTTCGGCCGGCCTTGCGCCCGTATGGCAGGATACGGCATACGCCGGGGATGGCACCTGCGGCGAGGCCAGCGCCGATGGCTCTACCGCCTGGTATTTCGCTGAGGGCTACACGGGACCGGGCTTCCGGGAGTGGCTGTGCCTCTTCAATCCCCAGGAATCCTGGGCGGACCTGGACCTTCATATCCTTTACAACCAGGGACCGTCGCTGGTGGAGGAGATCGCCCTGCCTCCCCGCTCGCGCGTGACCTTCGACATCAACGCTCTGGCGGGAACGGACGCGGAGATATCGCTGTACCTGGAGTCGTCCGAGCGCGTCGTCGCCGAGCGGCCCATGTATTTCACCTACCGCGGAGCGTGGAAGGGGTGCACCGTCAGCAGCCGCGCCGAGGCACTTTCCGACGTATGGTATTTCGCCGAGGGCTGCACACGGCAGGGATTCGAGACCTGGTTGCTGCTGGCCAACCCCCGGGAAACTAGCGTGCGGGCGACGGTCCGGCTCATCCTGGAGGACGGCACGGTAACGCCGGTGGTGGTGAGCCTGCCGCCCCGTTCCCGCCGCACCGTCTTCGTCAACGACGAGGTGGGCTCGGGGCGGGACGTCAGCGCCCGCGTGGAAGCAGACGCACCCATCTGCGCCGAGCGGGTGATGTACTTCGACTACCACGGGGGGTGGCCGGGAGGCCACGCCTCCAGCGGACTGAGCCAGCCACGCAATATATATCTCTTCGCCGAGGGCTACACCGGCGCGGGCTTCGAGGAATGGCTTACCCTCTACGCGCCGCGCGAGAGCGGCGGAGCTGATGGCACCGACGTCACCCTGAACTGCCTGTTCCAGGGCGGGGAGGAGCAGTCCCTTAAGGTGCACCTGGACCCCGACAGGCGCCACACCCTGTTCATCAACCAGCTCGCAGGCGAGGGCAAGGACGTCTCCCTGGAACTTTCGGCGGACGAGCCCTTCCTGGCCGAGCGCCCCATGTACTTCAACTACCGCGGCTCCTGCCGCGGCGGGCACGTCTCCAGCGGGGTCGAGGAGGCGGGCACCCAATGGTACCTGGCCGAGGGCACCACCCGCCCGGGGTTCTACGAGTACCTGTGCCTGATGAACCCGGGGGATACGGAGGCGACGTTGACGGTGGATATCATCAGTGCGCAGATCAAGCCGACAACCCTCGCTCTCACCCTTGCAGCCCGCTCGCGCCTGACCGTGGATGTCAGGGCTACGCTCGGGACGGGGTTTGACACCTCTTTCGAGGTCGTCTCGGACCAGCCCATCGCGGTGGAACGCCCGCTGTATTATCCCACCCAGAGCTTCGAGGTCGCCAACGCCACGGACCACCTCCGGCACCTGAGCGTGAACATCGGGCTGCGTATCGAGGGCACGGCGGGGGAGGAAGCGGCCGCCGCGTACCTGGCTGCGGTCCTGGAGGGATATGGGTATGACCCCGTCATCCAGGAGGTGCCGCTGCCCAACGGGGCCTTCACGCGCAACGTCATCGCGCGAATGGAACCACTCCTGGCCAGGCCCGCGGCGGCGGGAACCGGCGGCAAGACCCTGGTGGTGGGGGGCCACTACGACACCAAGATGGGAACGGGCAGCCCGGGGGCCAACGACAACGGCTCGGGCACGGTGGTCGTGCTGGAGCTGGCCCGCTGCCTGGCGGAACAGCGAGTCGCATTTCCCGTGGAGTTCGTGTTCTTCGGGGGAGAGGAGCGGCTCGTGGAGGGCACCGACCTCCACCATTTCGGCTCCCGCTACTACGTCAACAACCTGTCGCAGACAGATAAGGACAACCTCTACGGCGCCATCGTCGTGGACATGGTGGGTGTGGGCAGCCAGCTCTATGCCCGCACCATGGGGGTGGGCCCCATGGACCTCTGCAACCAGCTCATGGCCTATGCCCAGGGCACAGGGATATCCCTCCCCTACCTGCTTGGCGGCTCTTATTCCGACCACGAGCCCTTCGAGAACGCGGGCATCCCGGTGGTGTGGCTGGAGTACATGACCGACCCCTGGTACCACACCCCCCAGGACAGCTTCGATAAGATAAACCCCGCGCACATAGAGAACACCGGGCGGTTGCTGGAGGGCTTCATCCGCTCCCTGTAAAAACTGATTATCCGTCAGGTTATTGCGGACCCAGCCGCAAAAATGTAGAATCTACAAGTCTAGGCTATTCGGCGGCCCGCCAGGGGCCCGCCTCGCAGGGATGGAGCAACTCAAGGGAAAAGGGGGTTTACTCATGAGCGTTATCTACATCCCCGGGAAGGACGGTACCTACGAAAAGGTCCAGGTGACGCCCGAGAACACGCAGCGCTACATCCAGAGCATCCCGCTCTATGCCGAGGACGACGATCCCTCCTTCTGGTCGCAGGACCGTATCCGCGCCATGCAGGACGAGATGCTAAAGCGCCAGATGGAATGGGTATGGGACGGCCACGATTACTACAAGCGCGTGTTCGCCGAAAACGGCATCGAGCCGGGCGACATCCAGAACATCGACGACCTGGAGAAGCTGCCCCTCACCTATAAGAAGGACTACATGGCCGAGCCGGACTCCTTCAAGCTCAAACCCTCCAGTCCCACCCTCTACGACTGGGTCTTCGAGGTCACCTACACCACCGGCTCAACCACCGGCGTCCCCACCCCTTTCTGGAACACCATCCACGACGCCCACGGCATCTGGCAGATGCTCTTCCGCGGCATCAAGCTGGGAGGGTTCCCGCCCTACGCGCGGGGGATAAACCTGTTCCCGCTCGGGCCGGTGCCGCACATCGGCTTCTTCCGGGCCAGGGACATAGGGATGATGGGGCTGGGCACCATGAGCATGTACGGCTGCACCGGCATGACCTACCCCGAGTTCCCCGTGCACCGCTCCATGGACTACGCCATCGACCTCATCGAGAAGGGCAAGGCAGAGGTGTGGCTGGGCATCGCCAGCTTCATCCGCCGCCTGATCATGAGGGCCGAGGAGGAGGGCCGCGACTTCTCCGCCACCAAGCACATCCAGGCCCTGGGGGAGGCCTGCCCCAAGGGCATGCGCGACGACGTGCGCCGGCGCCTCATGAACATGGGCGCCGAGGACCCCTTCATCTCCAACTCGTACGGATTCACCGAGATGCAGGGGGCCATGCCCGAGTGCACCGATTTCAGCGGCTGCCATAATCCCTCCCCCAACCTCTATTTCTTCGAGGTGGTGGACGAGGAAACGGGGAAGCGGCTGCCCGACGGGGAGCGCGGGCTGCTCACCATCACCCACCTCAACCGCCGCGGCACGGTACTGCTGCGCTACGTCATCGGCGACCTGGGCGCCCTCACTCACGAGACCTGCCCACACTGCGGGCGCAACGTGGAGCGCTCCGTCATCGCCGTGGGCAGCACCTACGCCACGCGCACCTCCGAACTGGTCAACCTCAAGGGCACCCTCATCAACCCGGAGATACTCAGGGACGAGATCGCCAACACCCCCGGCGTGAAGGAATACCAGATAATCTTCACCAAGAAGGACCTCGAGGACCCCTATTCCGCCGACGAGCTGGTGGTGAAACTCGCCCCCATGGAGGGCTTCGACCCGGCGCAGTTGGAGAAGGACGTGGTCACCAGGCTCATCACCGCGGTGGAGATGAAGGCCAGGGTGGAGTTCGTGCCCATGGAGGAGATCTACGATCCCACCGTCGCCCTCAAGGCCTACCGCGTGTTGGACATGCGCCCCGGGGACCTGTAGGATCAGCGGAGTTCGCTGCGGTCGCCGACGACCTTCGCGGGGACGCCGGCGGCTATGGCATAAGGCGGGATGTCCTGGTTGACAACGGACCCGGCGGCCACCACCGCCCCGTCCCCTATGGTCACCCCCTTGAGGATCACGACGTGGGAACATATCCAGCAGTCCTCCCCGATGACCACGGGGCCGTAGGTGCCGTACTGGCAGCGCATTGGCTCCTTCCCGCACTCCATGCCATGGTCGGCGCAGTTGATGTTGACGTACGGGCTGAGCATGGTGTTCATGCCGATGCTGCAGTCGTCGAAGGCATTGATGATGTTATATGGACCTATACCGACGTTGTCTCCGATCTCGAGCAGGGCGTCATTGGCGGCGAAGAGGCGGGCGAGGGTGTCGATGGAACAGTTCCTGCCCACCTCTATCCTCCCCCTGTCGTTGCCGCGGATCTGGATGGCGGTGGGGATGAAGGTACCGTCGCCTATGGAACACCTGGAGTCCCCGCAGAGGGCCACGTCCGGTTTCGCGGCTATCCATACGTAAGGCCCGCACTCCACCCCGCCCCTCCTGAGCTGCCACTGGTGATAGCGGATGCCGGGGTGGAGGAGGGAGAAGCGCAGGCGGTTCCATGCGTCGGAGCGGCTCATGGGATGACCTCGAGTTCCGCCGCCGCGTCCCCGTAGCCTCCCAGCCTCATGCCCATCGACCAGTACTCGCGCTGGTTGAGGACGTAGGGATGGAATTCCTCCGTGAGTATCTTTCCTTTTTCCCCCAGGCACTTCCCCTCCAGGTGCACGGCAAGCACCAGGCCCACGAAAAGGGTATGCGAGCCCAGCGGCAGGGAAGCGCACACCCTGCACTCGATGTTGAGCGGGCACTCGGCCACCAGGGGAGCATCCACCTCGCTGGCCCTCTCGCGCGTGAGGCCGGCGAGGTCGAACTTGTCCCGGTCACGTCCCGACACCACTCCGCAGAGATCGACGGCCCGCCACAAGTCGCGCGACGGGATGTTGACCACGAATTCTCCCCCGGCCTGGATGAGCTCGTAGGTATACCTGGTCTCGCGCACCGCGACCGCCACCTGCGGGGGCTCCATGCACACCACGCTGACCCAGGCCGCGGTCATGACGTTGTCGCGCCCGCCATGGGCCGTGCTCACCAGGACCACGGGCTTGGGAAGAAAGAGGGTGGAGGGGCTCCTAAGCTCTTTCACCGCGCAACCTCCTCTCGAAACGCGCCAGCATATATCCAGCCCACAGGGCATACGTCAAGTGTACCTTGAGCAGTTCCCTCTCCTCCAACCTGATCATATCGGGACCGTACACGATCTCCCGCACCAGGGCTTCCGCGATGGACTCCACGCCCAGCGGCTCCCCCGCAAAGGGGGTTGCCCCCACCATCTCCTCCTCGTACATGATGCGCAACCTGTCCAGGTGCATCTCCACCGACGCGGGGCGGTCGGGATCGGAGAAGATGACAGGCGCGGCGCCGCGGCCGTCCGCGGCCCGGGCCAGGATATAGCCCTCGAGAAAAGTGGAGTTTATCACCTTGGTCACGTCCTCGATGAGGCTGCGTGAGCCCACGCGCGGAAAACAGTTGCGCACCACGCGCTCGCGGAAGAGCTCCAGCCACAGAATAGCCATGGAGCGCGAGGCAAGGTCCAGGTCGGCGAACTTTATCAGTTCGCGGTAGTCCTCGAATCTGTCCCTAATATTCATCTCTCTACAGACGTACCAGGTTATCGGCGTACGCGTCGTACTGGTCCCCGCAGGTGAAGACGATCACCTGGCGCCCGCGGGCGAAATCCCCCAGCAATTCCAGGGACCGTTCGAGGCGGCGGGGGTCGAAGGTGACGAAGGGATCGTCGAGGAGCAGGGGCGGGCGCCGGTCACCGCAGATGACCTCCACCAGGGAGAGGCGCGCGGCCAGGTAGAGCTGATCGACGGTCCCCCGGCTCAACACCTCCGGCTCCACCTCGTCCCCCTTTTCCCGCGACCACACCCGTATGCGCAGGGTCCCCTCATCCACGCTCACGCGGTTGTAGCGGTTATCCGTGATGCGGGCGATATAGCCGCCGATCATCTCCTCCATGACGCGTGCCGCCGAGGCAAGGGTCGTGCTGGCCGCCTTTTCCAGCCACTCCCGCGCCATCTCCAGCGCGCGGGCCCGCCTGCGCAGGCGGTCTATCCTTTCACTCAGATACTCGACTTCCTCGCAGGCGCGGAGGTATTCCTCCTCCACGCCCTCCTCGCTCACCGCCACCTCGAGGCGGACGCGCTCCTCCTTGAGCCCGTCCAGCCTGGCGACCAGGGCTTCCTTATCTCGCATGACCTCCTGTAGCCCCACCGCATCCACGGTGCGCCCCCGCAGCTCCTTGAGCCTCCTCTCCCGCAGGCTCACCTCCGTGGCGAGCTGCCGTGCCTCCTCCTCCACGCGCGCGGTGACGCCGTCCGGGACGAGCACCTCGAGCTTGTCGGCGATCTCCTTGCGCCTGGCCAGAAGCTCCAGGTATCCCAGCTTCATCCGCGTGAAACTCTCGACGGAATCGCAGCCGGCTTCGGATAATATCCCCTCGGCCTGGGCGTTTATCTCCCTCTCCCGCCCCTCCAGTTCGCGCACCTGCTCCTCCAGGGCGGTATACTCCCGCCCCCTGCGCAGGAAAACCAGGTAGCCGCCGGGGAAAAGGGAGAGGGCCACGCAGACCGAGCCCGCCAGGGTGAAGGCCAGCATGTAGGGTGAGAGCGCGATCCCCGCCAGCCCCACCAGGATAAGGGTGATGCCCGCCAATAGGAGGTAGGGAGCCCAGGCCCTGTAGCGCGCCTTCCTGGCCTCCTCCAACCTGCCGCGCATGATACCCAGACCCTCCAATATGCCGGCGCGCCGCATCTCGATCTTCCCCAGTTCGTCGCGCCTGTCCTCGAGGACGCCTTTCAGCGCCCCGTATCTCTCGCGCTCGTCCTTCTGCAGCGCGGCGTCCTCCGCCGCCAGAGACACGGCCGACTCCAATTGCCTGTAGCGGCGGTGGAAGTCCTCGATATCCTCCTCGATGTCGGCGTGTTCGGACGAATCATCGGCCAGGCGCCGCAGCGCCTCCAGCCTGCTGGAGATCCCTTCCATCTCCATGCCGCACTGCTCCAGGCGCCGCCGCGCCTCGACGCGGTTCTCCACCACGGCCGCCAGCTCGTCGCGTCTGGCCCGCCAGGCGCTCATCTCCTCCTCGGCGCATACGAGGGGGCCCGGGTTTTTCGCCGTCCCGCGCGCGCCCCGCAACAGCTCGGTCAACTCGCGGTCGATCGCGTCCAGGGCTTCAGTAGCTCCCGCGGACGTATCCGAGCCGGTTATCGTGCCCTGGATGCTCTGGCTCAGTTCTTTCCTCCCCGCGGAGATGGCCGCCACCTCGTCCTGCCGGATGCCGGCGGTGGAACGGAAGGCGAGCTCGGATCCCAGTCCCAGCCACTCCCGGACGCTCTCGTCGATCGCCGCCTGGTCTCCCATCTCCCTATCGCCCCATACCAGGGAAGCCCGCTTTGTGGAGAAGTCCTTGACCAGTTGGAAGGGCAGGCCCGAGGCCTCGCCCTCCATCTCGATGACGAAGCCGCCCTGCTCCCCCCAGGTCAAGCTGTCCCTCACCTCTTTGCGGGTGGCATCTACCTTCCAGAAGAAGGCGGCCAGGAGGGCCTGGACCAGGGTGGATTTGCCCGATTCGTTGGGGCCCTTTACGACGTTTATCCCCTCGTCCAGCGAGATGTTCACCTGCCGGAAGCGACGAAACCTGCGCAAGGTGATCGCGGTGATCTTCACGGTCAGGGCCTCCCCGTGAGATGCGAGAGACCGAGGCGCAGGGCTTCCTCCGCTATATGCAGCTCCTCGCCCTCCTTGCCCGCCATCTCCTCCCGGGCTATGCGGATAAAGCGGCCGATGACCGACTTCTCCGCGTAGGCCTCCAGGTCATGCGCCGCGAGCCCCGCGGGCGAGCACTCCATGCGAAGGTGGAAGAAGAGCGGGGTGAGTTCCTCCTCGAGCATATCCCATTCGCAGGCAACCCATTCCTCGCCCCACAATCCCTCCAGCCGGACCTCCAGGGCGAGGTCGCGGTCGGACATGCGGCGCAGGTAGGCATAGAGCTCCGCCGGGCCGCCTATCCGCCCCGCGTCCAGTTCGAGGCGGCACATGCGCCTGCGGCCGACGGGGATGGGTTTCACGGCGGCGGCGGAACCCTCCTCCAACTCTACCAGGAGCACGCTGCCTTCCTCGCCCCTGCCCATCTCGAGGGGCTCCGGGGGACCGCTGTAAAAGGCGGCGGTGTTTCCCTGGCTGTAGTCACCCTGGGAATGCCAGTGGCCCAGCGCCAGATAATGCAGGTTGCAGCCACCCACGCTCCCGGCGGAGACCAGCATCTCGTCCCTCTCCACCTTGCCCGGCAACACGAAAGAGGCGTGCAGCAGGCCCACGCGCCAGCGCGCAGCGTCCCCCGCGCGAAAACCGCTCAGGACGTCTCTCCCCTCCCCGTTTACGGCCATGCCGTAGACGTCGAGGTCGAGGCCGCCCACGGAGAACGGCGCCATCTCGCCGTCCCTGAACACGTGCAGGCGGGCCAGGGAGGAGAAATCCCCGCCCTCGTACACTCCTCCCGGAAGCATGCGGTCATGGGTCCCGGGTACGATCAACGTCCATATGCCCTCGCTGTCGAGGCGGCGCAGTTGATACACGACCTCGCCCACCAGCCCGGGTTGGGGGTAGGGGGAATGGAAAAGATCGCCCGCGATGAGCAGGGCGTCCACCTGCGACGTGATGGCGAGGTCTATCACCCGCGAGAAGGTAGCCTTGAGTTGCTCGCGATGTTCGCGCCCGCGCCGCCCCAGGAAACCGAAGGGCGCGCCCAGGTGCACGTCGGCAGTGTGCAGCAGTCTCAGTCCGGCCACCTTACCTCCCCGATCGCGGATAAATCACCATCATTATAAGGCAGGGGGAAGACGGTGTGCCGAGCCGGTCCGGCAAGATCGCGCTGTCGGCGGACGGGCGTTCAGCCGTTGTCCTCCTCCTGGAAGAATTCGGCGGGCCGAAAGGCGAAGAGGGATGCCAGCAGCAGTTGGGGGAAGCTCTGGATGAACGTGTTGTAAATGCGCACCGAGCCATTGTAGTACTTGCGGGAGGCGGCCAGGTGGTCCTCCACTCTTGTCAGCTCCTGGAACAGCCGCTCAAAGCTCTCGTCGGCCTTCAATTCCGGGTAGCGCTCCCTCAGCACGAATATCTCGCCCAGGGCGGCCGCCAGCGAGAGTTCCCTGGCTCCCCTCTCCCTCACGCCGGACGCCGCCTGGCTCTCCGCCCGCATGCGGGTGACCTTCTCCAGCGTCTGTTTTTCATGCAACGCATAGCCCTCTGCCGTAGACACCAGGAGCGGAATGAGCTGGTGGCGCAGCTTCAACTGCACGTCGATGTCCTGCCAGGCCTTCCTCGTCTTGTTGCGCAGCCTGATCATATGGTTGAAGACGAGCACCACGGCGAGGAGGAACAGCGCCCCGACTACGATAACGGCATAAATCCACGCATCCATGCGTAGATTATACCCCCGATCGATCCATAGTCCCGCCCGTCTGCGCACCTCCGCTCTCTCGACGAACCGCTGACAGGGGTCAGGTTTTGCTTTCGCTCAGAAAACCGCCTGTTGCCAACAGGCAACATACCGGGGTATGCAAAAAACAAGACCTGACCCCATTAGGTGACCCCATTAGGCTCGCTTCTTCTCCTTGCGCAGGGCGATGGAAGCCAGGAAAGAGGGCTCGAGCACCAGGGCGGCGAAACAGGCGCTGGCTAGGGCGATGGCGGTGATGATGCCGAACCTGCGCAGCGCGGAGAGGCTGGAGATGGCGAGGATGAGGAAGGCTCCGCAGGTGGTCACGGCCGCGGATATGAGAGCGACGCCCACGTTGCGCACGGTGGCGTTCACGGCCTCTGCGGCTTCCACCCCGTTGGCGTAGACCTCCTCCCGGAAGCGGTGGGCAACGTGTATGCCGAAGTCTATGCCGACCCCGATGACCATGGAGGCGATCATCACGGTCATGATGTCCAACGGCCACCCCATCAGGCGCAGGATCCCCAGCTCGAAGGCGATGGCCAGGAAGACCACCGAGATGGAGGCGAGCCCGTAGTAGAAGGAGCGGAAGATGAGCACCACAAGCAACAGGCACAGGGCGAGTGCCAGCAGGCTGGTCTCTATCTGGGTCGAAAACAGCTTGTCCATGGTGTCCGAGATGATCAGCGGCATGCCGGTCACGCGGTAGCGGGGGGAGCCGGGGGAGATCATGGTCTCGTTCGCGCCGTCGCTGAGGATAGCGGCCATCTCCTTCTCCGCCTCCTCGCCCAGGAAGAAGATGTCGAAGACGATGAGTGCCTTCTCGCCGTCCGGCCCTATCAGGGCCGAGGTATCGAAACCGTACTCCGCCCCCGCCCGCTCCAGAGCGGCCTCGGCCTCCGCCCGGGAGGAGGGCAGCTTGCCCTCCAGCGCCTTGAAGATGGTCGACAGGCTGCTGACCCGGTCGCCCTTGAAGTAGACCTCTTCCCCCTCGCTGGAGAGGTTGCGGGGATCCTCCAGGACCTCGCCGATGAAAGCGTCCATGGAGCGCAGGGACTCGGGGGAGAGCAGGTCCTCCCCCTCCACCAGGGCGACCGCCGTGTCCTGGCCGCCGAAATGATCCTCCAGGCGGAGGAATATCTCGTACGAGGGCATGTCCTGGGGTACGAAAGAGCGCATGTCCGCGGCGGTGGAGAGACCCGCCGCGAGCGCGATGCATCCCGCCACGAGCAGCAATGTCACCCCCCATACCACCTTACGGTGACGCTCGGCCAGCATAGACAGCCTGGCCAGCCCGCGGTCGACCCAGTCGAGGAGGCGGTGGGACTCTACCCGCCTCCGCTCCACCGTATCGCGGCGCCTGTCCCTGAGGACCAGGGCGGCGGGAAGGAGGAAGACGGAGAGGGCGTAGCCGAAGAAAACGCCAGCCAGGCAGAGCAGGCCGAACTCCACGATGGGCGGCACGTCGGAGATGGAGAAGGAGAGGAACCCGAACATGGTGGTGGCCGCGGTCAGGAACACGGCAACGCCCACCGTATTAACCGCGCTGGTGGCGGATTCCCGGGCGCCGGCGCCCTTGTCTCGCTCCTCGTAGTAACGCATGAGGATGTGTATGGAATAGGCGATGTCTATGCCCAGAAGCAGCGGCACGATGGCGATGCTCATGATGGTGAACCTGACGCCCGCGAGTCCCATGAAACCGAAAACCCACAGGGTGGATATGAGCACCACGGCCAGGGTCAGGATCACGTCCAGCACCTTGCGGAAGGTGAGAAAGAGCACCAGCGCGATGAAGAGCAACGCCGCCAGCCCCAGTATCATGCCGTCCCGGACCGCCAGGTCCTGGATATCCGCCATGATATAGGTCTCCCCGCTCACCTCGGCCGTTATCCCGTAGCGGGCGAAATATTCCGCTGTGAAGTCCCGTAGCCGTTTCGCGTACTCCATCTTCTCGGATTGGGCCAGTCCCGGACTCACCTGTATCTTCAGCAGGGAGTGCGCGTGGCCCGCGCTCAGTGTCCTGCCCATCACGAGACCGGCTGCGGCGGGTTCAGCCAGGTATCCGGCTACGGCCTCCCGCATCGCCAGGCCGAGCGCGTCCTCGATCAAGCCCTTCAGCGCCATGGATTCGTCCGGCTCCGCCGCTCGGCCCAGGATCTCGAAGAGAGCGGCGGAGCCCTCGTAATCCCCGAGGGCCGCGGCATCCGGATCGGAGAGGAAAGCGCGCACGGCAGCCGAGAACTCCCCGGGTGTCTGGGACCCCTCGACCGCGTATGCGAGGGCGAAAAGGGGCGCCGCCTGGGGATTGCGCGCGAGCTGGCTGATATAGCTCTCCACCCCGAGCACGTACTCCCCCCAGAGCACGGGGTCGCTCATGTCCTCGAGTTCCAGGGCGTAGCCGTACAGGGCGAGGATCGAATCGGGTGAGGTGAGGTCGTCCCCGCCGAGCAGCACCTTGACGTAGTCTATGCCCCCGAAGTCCTCCTCCACCTGCTTGACGGTGTCTATGGAACCGTAGCCCTCGGGAAGCAGCGACCTCTGGCTGAACTCCATCTCCACGCGCAGGACCCCGAAAACGGCCGCCACGGATATCAGGAGTATTACCGCGATTACCGGCCACGGCCTCCTGGCGCCGGCCGTGACTATCGACTCGATGATCCTCTTCACGAATCCGCCTCGCCGCTCTCTCCGGCACCCGCGGAAATCATCAGCCTGAGTGCCTTGTTCACGAACTCCGCCACCTGATATACGAACTTCCGTTCTTCCTCCCCGAGGCGCGCGACCTGGTGTGCCACCACCTCGGCCTGCTCGTCCCTCATCTCCTCCATCTTGCGCCTGCCGCTCGGGGAAAGGGTCACGATGACCCTGCGGCGGTCGGCCTTGTCCCGTGCGCTCTTGACCCATCCCTTTTTCTCCAGGGCGTATACCATGCGGCTCACCGTGGAGGGATTGATGAACATCATCTTCGCCAGGTCACCCTCGCTCAGCGCTCCGTTCATGTAGACGGTGATGAGGGCCACATACTGGGTGTAGTTTATGTCGTTTTCCTTGAGGATGGCCCCGAACTCTCCGTACTGCTCGTGCATGAAAAGGAACACCGTCTCCACCATCTCGACGAAGACTTCGTCGTCGCCCCTGGCGGGGGATTTCTTTGCATCTTTCATATTTTTCATTACACAAATATTTTATTGCCCCCGTCCCGACGGGTCAAGCGGTCGAGGTCGGGGTGAAATTGACCTTGCCGGGTGGTGATGGTAAATTGTGACTGTCAGTCATAATAATGGAAAGGCCTATATGAGCAAGGAAAGCAGGGCGGAGGCGTCAGTGCGAGGGGTGCGTTTCGCCCAGGACCGGTCGCGCGAGACCCTGCGCCGCATCGTCGAGGCCGCGGAGGAGGTGTTCGCCGAGCACGGCTACGACAGGACCACCGCAGCCAAGATCATCTCCCGCGCCGGCATCGGACACGGCACCTTCTGGCTCTACTTCCGCAACAAGGACGACCTCCTGCGCTACATGCTCCAGGACATGATCGGCGAGTTCGAGTCGTTCGGCTGGTTCCGCGATGACGAACCGGAGGGTCCCTCGGTGAGGTCGCTGGAGGAGGTGGAAGGCATCATCCGCGGGGTCATGGAGATATTCGCGCGCTATTCCAACATCCACCCCCTCATCGTGCGCGCTTCCCTCGACAGCGAGGATTTCCGCCAGGCGCTCGAGGAGTTCAACCAGCCCTTCGTGAGCATAGTCGAGAGGAAGCTGCGCGAGCACCTGGAAAAGGGCCTGTGCGGGGACCTGGACCCAGAGGTGACCGCCCAGATCATTGTGACCATGCTCGAATACACCAACCTGCAGTGGCTGAGCGGAGGGCTGCGGGCCGACCGCGACGTCCTCATCCACGACCTCAGCGTGATCATCCACCACACCCTGAACCATTGAGCTTCCCGCTGGCACGGCGCCGGTCATGCGGCGTTTCCGTTGCCGGCTCCTTGCGGCCCCGTGACCTTCCCTTTTAACAAGGTGGATATCGCCGCCAGAGATAGCCGGCCACGCCGTGGCCTCCGCGGGCAACGTCGAGACGTGAGCTGATTCCTTTCTTCCGGCGTGCGATAATCGATAATGATCGAGCCGGCCTCGGGATAAACGCGTGCGGACACGTCCATCACGGCAGGAGGCAACCATTGTCGGAGCGCGGAGCGCCACCAGCATTTCACGTCCTGGCCAAGCCCACCGGCGCCGCCTGCAACCTCGCCTGCGCCTATTGTTATTTTCTGGAAAAGGAAAGGCTCTATCCCGGCAGCGATTTCCGCATGAGCGAGGAGATACTGGAGGCGTTCATCGGCCAGTACATCCGTGCTCAGCGGGTGCCCGAGGCCGTCATCTCCTGGCAGGGGGGCGAGCCCACCCTCATGGGTCTGGACTTCTTCCGCCGCTCGGTCGAGATAGCGCAGGAAAAGGCGCCCCGCGGGATGAGGGTATCCCACACCTTACAGACCAACGGCATGCTGCTGGACGACGCCTGGTGCGAGTTCCTGTGCGAGCACGGCTTCCTGGTCGGCCTGTCCGTGGACGGGCCACGCGAGCTGCACGACGTCTACCGCCGCGACAAGGGCGGCGGGGGTACCTTCGAGCGGGCGGAGCGGGCCGCGCGCCTCATGCAGCGCCACGGCGTGGACTTCAACGTCCTCTGCGCCGTGAGTGCCGCCAACGCAGTCCACCCCCTCGAGGTCTACCGCTTCTTCCGGGACGGGCTGGGCGTTGAGTGGATACAGTTCATCCCCATCGTAGAGCGCGTCAACCGCGATGGCTCTACCCTGTTGCAGCAGGGCGACACGGTGACCGGCCGCTCCGTGGACCCCGCGCAGTGGGGGGACTTCCTCATCGCCGTCTTCGACGAATGGGTGCGCCGGGACGTGGGGAAGATGTTCGTGAACTACTTCGAGGCCGCCGCCGCGTCGTGGACGGGGGCAGGAACAGCCATGTGCATAACCGACGAGACCTGCGGCCGGGCCCTCGCCCTGGAGCACAACGGCGACCTCTACGCCTGCGACCATTTCGTGGAGCCGGATTACCTGCTGGGCAACATCATGGAGACCCCGATGTTCGAGCTTGTCTCATCCGACGTACTGCGCAGGTTCGGCGAGGACAAGCGCGACTCGCTGCCACTCTGCTGCCGCGAGTGCGAGGTGCTCTTCGCCTGCCGCGGCGAATGCCCTAAAAACCGTTTCCTGCGAACCCCCGGAGGCGAGGAGGGGCTCAATTATCTTTGCCGCGGATACAAGGCTTTTTTCACCCACGCAGGGCCGGTCATGCGCGTCATGGCCGACCTCCTGAGGAAAGGCCGCTACGCAGACGAGATCATGGACATCGTGAAGGCACGCGATGACGCCCTGCGCGACGCCTTCGCCGGCGCCGGACGCAACGACCCCTGCCCCTGCGGCAGCGGCAGAAAATACAAACATTGTCATGGAAAGTAATTCAGGCGTGGTCGAGGTCTTCCGGGAGGAGCTGCTGCTCTTCTGCTACCGCATGGGGGGCTCCCTGCGGGAAGCCGAGGACCTCGTCGAGGAGACGTTGGCAAAGGCCGGCGGCGCGGCGCTACCCGACGACACTGACCGCGCGCGCGCGCGGCTTTTCGGGACCGCGGCTCGCCTGTGCATGCGTGCCCTTACGGACCGGCCCGCGCGCGTCCTGCCCCGCCTGGCAAACCCGCCCGGCGACCCCCGGCTGCCGCCCCTGCCGGGGGAGGAAGGCCGCCAGTGGCTCGAGCCCTTCCCCGACGACCTCTACCGCCAGGCAGCGCCCGGCGGCGAGAGACGTTATGGCGAGAGGGAAAGCGTGTCCCTTTATTTCACCGCTTCCCTGCAGTCGCTGCGTCCGGACGAGCGCATCTGTATCATCCTGGGCGACGTCATGGGCTGGAGCGTGGAATCGCTGACTCGGGTTCTGGATGGAGGCGCCGCGGAAGCGCGCGCCGTGCTGGAGGAAGCGCGCGCCTCCATGTCCCGCACCTACGACGGCGCGATGGGGACCAGGGAGCCTCCCGCCGATAACGCG
>MTKY01050912.1_pt1 | contig 31408 bp, 25 predicted proteins | sample 1042731 | NCBI WGS metagenome assembly MTKY01 (sample SAMN06212206, study PRJNA360538) | anaerobic digester metagenome | biome: Wastewater treatment plant; material: sludge; isolation source: anaerobic digester fed with sludge from wastewater treatment plant | place: Denmark: WWTP Soeholt ...
ACCAGTAACCAGTAACCAGTAACCAGTAACCAGTAACCAGTAACCAGTAACCAGTAACCAGTAACCAGTAACGAGTAACGAGTAACCAGTAACCAGTAACCAGTAACCAGTAACCAGTAACCAGTAACCAGTAACCAGTAACCAGCCCCCGCCTCAGCGCAATGCGATTTCGACGGGTGCGCCATTTGTGAGGCCCAGTTCTTGCGCGCCGCGCCCACGGTTGACAGCGAGTTCGAGCAGGCCTTCGCTGCCGACGAGGGCGAGCGGTTCGCCCGTAGCGACTTCGCCATAGGTGCGGCGGATGGGGCCGAGGTCGCGTCCGGCGGCGCTGACGCGCACGCGCTCCGCGTCGATGGCGCCCGCCGGCGCATTGCCGAACGCCGGGTCGAGCGATAAAAGCGCGCCATCCCACACCAGCCGCCCGATGCTGGTGATGGCGTTGCCGAAATGGTCGATGTAGATGACTTCGCCGGCAATGGCGGATTCGGTCACGGCGAGGAGCGGCGCGGGCAGGCGCACCGGGTCGGTCACTTCCGGGCCGAATTCGGCCAACGGGACGCCGCGCGCCAGGTGCGCCGCCGCCGGAGCGAAGACGTCGCGCCCGTGGAAGGTGCTGCTCACTGCCGCGTTGCGGTAAGCAGGATTCGCCAGTTCGACGATCAACGTGGGCGGGGCGGCCTCCCACACGTAGGAGAAGACGCCGTTATCCGGCCCCACGAGCGTCCCCCACGACGTCTGCGCCGCGATAGGCCGCCGCGCCGTCCCCACGCCGGGATCGACCACCACGACGTGGACGCTTTCCGGCGGAAAGTACGGCAGCGCCGTCCACAAGACGTAGGCCGCGCTGCGCACGTCCTGCGGCGGGATCTCCTGTGTAACGTCGATGCAGGGCGCGTCCGGCGCAATCCCCGCGATCACGCCCTTCATCACGCCGACGTAGCCGTCGCGCACGCCAAAATCGGTTGTTATGGTGATGAGCATAGACGTCCTTTCAGAGGATAAGGCTGCTCGGTTCTCCACCCACACATTCTCAATGGAACGCCGGGAACTCGCGATAGTCGCGCAGGTCGATCAGGTCACCGGGCCTGGCCCAGGGGACCGTGCCCAACTCGGAAGGTAGGACGCCTTGATCGTAGCACGCCTCGAACGTTTCCTGCAAGCCCTCCACCCACGTCAGGCGGTCGTCCCGCTCCACGTCCAGGCGAACGCGTCGCAAGTCTTGCGGGAACTCGACAATCTCCCACATCGATTCCTGCGCGCCGTTGGTACACATCACTTCGGGGATCGCGCCTTCGATACTGCACGCGAGAGGTGTACCGGTGCGCACGGCGTCCACCGCCTGCCATAGTTTGTTCTCGATCTGCCCGTCATACGGATTGCCGTAGTCCTTCACGCTGCCGTCGCGGAAGTGCGCGAATATCGACTCGCTGTACGCCTCGTAAGTGACTTCCGCATTTTCGAACTCGTAGCTGAAGATCGGACCGACGACGTTGGGGACGGGATGCGCGGTGTAGAACAGGATCTCGACGCCGGACTCCGTATGGCAGCGCATGGCGGCGGCGTCATAGTTCTCGATCTGGTTAGCGCGGTAGAGTTCGGCCTGGACATCCATAGGCCACGCGCTCGTTTCACGTGTCTCACCGAGGACGTAGAAGCAGTTGTGAAGGTAGTGCGCCGTCGCGTTGTGGGCCGGGCTGTCGAGAATCCACGCGCCGTTGGGCGCTCGTAGCTTCGCCGCCCAGGAGTTGCGCCCGTAGTACGAGTCGCCGCGCGGCCAAAATACCTTCGTCCGCAGCCGCAGCGGGCGGCCCAGAACGCCGTCCATCACGTCGCGCTTGAGCGCCTGAATCGCCGGCGAGAACGACCACTGGTAGCCGATCCCGACCAGCTTGCCAGACGCGCGCTGCGCTTCGACCATCTTCCAGGCCTCCTGCACCGTCGCTGTGACGGGTTTTTCGCAGAGGACGTGCGACCCATGGGCCAGCGCCTTCTGCACGAACGGTAGGTGCAGGTGAATCGGCGGCGAGAGCACGACCAGATCGGCCTTCGACGCAGCATAGAAGGCATCCAGGTCCGGGTAAATCGGCACGCCGGTTTCCTTGAACGTGTCCAGAAACCGGCAGGCAACCGGGTTTGGATCGATGCCGGCGACGAAGCGGGCGTTGTGCTCCGCCGAAGCGTGGAACAACTCCGCCAGATACGAGTTCCCGTAGCCACCCAGGGCCACCATCGCAACGGTCACTTCTTTTTTTCTCATCGGGCAATCTCCTAAAAATCAACGAATGTAAGAATCAGCGGGTCAAGAATCAGCGAATCAAGAAGCAGCGGATCAAGAAGCAACGGATCAAGACGCAAAGGACATCATTCGTCCCTCATCGGCGGATTGGCGGGCGAGGAGACAGGCCTCGGTGACGGCAAAGACATCGTCCGCGGTGAGGAGCGCCGTGGTCTTGCCTTCGATGTGGTCGACGAAATCCTGGAAGATTTGCCGGTCACAGGCGACGGGGAGCGCGGCCTCGCCCTCCGTTTTCGCGTTGATGAGGTAGGCTTGCCCGCCGCGCACTTCGATCGCGCCAGCGGTCCCCATCACGCGCACGCGGTCGTCGCCATGCGTGGGCGAGGTGGGCGGGCGCAGGTAATCCAGGCTGGCAGAGGCGAAAACTTCACCGGTAAGCGTGAAATGGCACAACGCCGACACTTCCATGTCACCGTTGTCCTGATTGTACTGCGTGGAATGTGCGGCGTAGACGGAGGTGAACGTTTGCGCGCTGAACCAGGCAATCCAGTCGAAGGCGTGGACGCCAATCCAGGGAATCGTGCCGCCGTAGGTCGCCCGGTCGCGGTAGTAGGCGTCGCGGCGGCCCAAGCGATACGATTTTTGCGCGTTGATCAGGCGCACCGTCCCAATCGCGCCGTCGCGCACGGCGCGCCACGCAGTATAGAAGGCCGGATCGTAGCGCAAGTTCATGATCGTGGCAAGATGCAGGCCGGGGAACTGCGTTTTGGCTTCGGCGTAAACGTCGTGCACCTGTGCCAGTTGTTCGAAGGTGAGCGCGACGGGCTTCTCGCAGAAGACGTGGATTCCGCGCCGCAGCGCCTCCACCGACATTTCGGCGTGCAGCTCAAAAGGGCCACAGACGGTCACGATGTCCGGCTGAAGCCGGTCCAACATCTGCCGGTAATCGTCGAAAACCTCCGGGGTGAAGCCCAGCGCGTCGCAGCGCCTCAGCCAGGGGGTGACATCGTCCTCCGGCGCGCCGGCCGCAATCCCCACCACCTGCACGTGCGGCAAATGGGGTAACGCATCCCACATATATTTGTCGTGGCCGCCGCGATTGCCGATCATACAAAGTTTCATAGGTATACTCCTCGGTGTTTGATACTGGATGTTGGATACAGTGTCTTGCATCTTGCTTCCTGCGTCCTTTATAGCCCTTGATGTACTCGAATTTGAAGTGTGACATCCACCGGCGTCATAAAGGTCAACAGGACGCGGACGTAATCGGGTGCGAGTTCGGCGTCGCGCATAGCCCACATCCCATGCGCGTATGCACCCGGCCCGATGCAGATAACGTCATGTCCATACCGCATAGTACCATAACTTTGCTTTAAGAACAATACCTGCCCCGCTTGCGGACGGGTCGCTATGTCGTCCGTCTCCCAGACGCCGCCAGGTGGAAAGTCGAAGGCCACCTGCGCAGCGATGCCGTCCAGCCCATCGAGGGTTTGATAGCGCAGATCGAAGCCGCCATCTACCTCCCGAATGGCGAGCGTGGACAACGGCGGGGGCAAGCGGTGCAAGTCTCGCTCTTCAAGCATCACCGTCCACCGCTCCGGCGGTATGGGGTAACCCAACGGCAGTTCGTAGCCAGGCCGGCGCGGATTGGTGCGCCCCTCGGAGCGCAGGATGACGCCGTCATCGGTTACAGATACATCGTCGCTGATGAAGCGCCCGGTGTTGTGGCCGAAGTACGTCTGGCTGATTTTGACGCTGCTCAGTTCCGCCTTCCCGTAGACGAGTGAGAAAAGCCGCGTGGTGTTGCGGAACGCAGACGCGCTCAACAGACCGCGCCGCGCGCGCCAGATACCGTTGAGCGGCAGGAACAGCATGAAATCGTCGGGCAAATCGGCCTCTGCTGGGGTCGGATCGCCATACTTGAGCAGTGGATATGCCAGCCACAGGAGATGACCCGCTGCCGGGTCGCTCTTCTCCCAGAGCATCTGCGCGGCCCGCACATAGACCGGATTGGGTCGCAGCGCGTTGTAGAGCAGGTAACAGTGGGCCAGTCCAAGCGGGACAGTGCGCGCGCCGTAGTCCTGGCGACGCGAGAGACCCGTTTCCGCCGCGCCGTCGGCGTGGAGGAAGCGCAGGTCCAAGTCGAGGTTGCGCGCTACGGCGTCCAGCGCCTCCGGGCAGTCGCGGCGTTCGGCGATGAGCAGCCACGAGCGGTCGTTCACCGCATCGTAGACGCCGATGCTGCGCTCGATGAACAACCCTTCCGCATCCACGTCGATGCCTTCGGCGAGGTAAGCGTCCACCGTCGCCGCTACGTCCAGGTCGGGGAAGAGCGTGCGCGCCTGCACCAGCGCCGACGCGATCACCCAACGGTGATTGGGCGTGTGGAAGCCGCCGGTCAGCATCCCTGCGACGGCGCGGCGCACGAACTGCTCCAGCCGAGTCAACAAGGCGCGCCATGCCGGGCTATCCACACCCCGCATACGCGCCAGCTCGATCACGGCGCACACCTGTTGCACCACAAAGCCGGTGTCCGGCGCGGAATCGTAGTTGACGGAGAGCAGGTCGATGTTGCCGCTTGGCCTTTGCGCCCGCAGCATAAAGTCAGCGGCCTGGGCGGCGCGCGCCAGGCGGGATTCATCGCCCGTCCCCAACGCCAGATACGCGCATCCCACCACGAAATGCGCGGAGTAGATCGCGTCGGCAATGCCGTAATCCGGGTAAACCAGGCCGCCGTATTGCGGGTGCGCAGGGTCGGTGATCTGCCAGTATTGTAGATCGTCAACGTAAGCGACCAAAGCTTCTAAAAGCGATGCAAGCGTCAATCTTTTCATATCACAACCCATAAACCACCTTCAGAATCTTTCATCGAACATAGGATAGAACTCTGTTCAGTCCAACAGTTGACCTTGAAAACTCGCAACCTGCACTTCATTGGGGTGCCACCGGTAAAGGCCAAATGCGGCCAGGGCGAAGATAACGGCACCCATCCAATAAGGCGCGCCGCGCATCACACGATCATAGATGACGCCGGCACACAGCGGTCCGACCACACTCATCAGGCTCCCGAGCGCGGTGGTTACACCCATCAGGATACCTTGCTCACGCAGTGAGACACTGTTCGAGGCTAATGTCCCAATGGTTGGAAAAGTAAATGTACTCAGGGTACTGTTCAGTACCGTCAGCGGATAGATCAGCCTAAAGGCCGGCGCAAAGAACACAGCCAGGGCGGTGAATATCTGCCCGATCAGGCTCGTCACAGCTACAGCCTTTTCCCTGTAGCGCGACACGAGCCGTTGTACGAGCACAGCCTGCACCACGGCGGCCGTGATGCCACCTACCATCATCAGCGACCCAAGCTGCCAGGGTTGTATAGCGAACTTGTCAATGAGGAAAAGTGTCTGCGTGCTGTTGATGCCGTTGAAGGCAAAGTTGCCCAACGCCGGGCCGGCAATCAGCCCAACACCCCACGCAACACCAATGAAGCCAAAGTTCTTGGCGCGGTCTTTGAGGTCGGAAATATCGGCTATATAGGCGGATGCTGTGGACAGGTTGCCTGCCGTAATGCCGCCGATCAAACGCGCGAACAAGAGCACCCACAGCGCGCCGCCGATACCCAAAATCACGTAACCGATGGCTGCCCCCAGGATACTCACCAATAGCACTGGCCGGCGTCCATAGCGGTCGCCGGGCTTGCCGAACAGGGGAGCGGCAAAGAACTGCGCCGCGGCATAGACCACAGTCGATGAACAGGTCGCATTATTGACTCCATCCGTAGAGGTGCGAAAGGTGCGAAATTTAGATAAAGGCAAACGGATCGCCAACCGGGATGTGTGTGATCGGAACATCGGGGACACGCTTGCGCAGCCACTCGACGAGATAAGCCATCCCCGGCTCCTCGCTGTTGGCATGCCCGATGACGATGAGCGCCAGCTTACGCCCCTGAGCGATGGCATCGCGCACGTACTCGCAGGTTTCCCACTCGTGGATTTCGCCAGTGACCAGTACATCCATTTCCTGCCCACCCATAAAGCCGATTTGCCATGTTCCACCGGCTGCGCCGACCATCAGGCCAACGCGGCTGCACGCCATCCCCAGATCACCCACAACGCGCACCCTGTCGATTCCCAACTTCGCTTTCAGTTCCGCCGCCAGCGCCCCCACCGTAGTCTCCGGTAAGGTGAAAAGGGGCATTGCGTCGTCGGGCAAATACGCCTCCCACTCCATCGCCCGCACAATCCCGGTCATAATGCCGTCCGGTTGGTGCATGTGCCAGTGATCATGAAAGCGCCACACGACGATGCCGTGCTCGTCCAGCAACGCACGCTTGGCCTGATAAATGGGATCTTCCTTGAGCCAGTCCGTCTCGTCCAGGTGATTGTAGAACGTCGGCTCGTGGGTGATGATGAGATTCGCGCCCAGTTCCGCCGCGCGCCGGATCACAGCGTAACTGGCGAGGAACGTCGTCACGATGCCGGTCGCGGGCTGCGTTGGATCGCCGGACTTGAACGTGTCCACCGTTTCCGCCAGCGGCGCGCCGGGAATTGCCGCAAGGATTGTGTCAATTACACTTTGAATGGTTCTTGTCATTTTTGTAGGCTCCTCAATGAATTCAATGGATCAAACTGAGTGATGATCACCTTAAAACGCTTACATCGGATCACAATCCGACGCTCTGCACAAGCAACTTTATGATATTTCCCGTGCATCAGTCAGCACCGTCAATCGCTGCAAATACGGCTGCACGGCAGGAAACAGCGCGCGGTAGACTCCCACATACAACTGTGAGTAGAACGTGTGTCGTTCCTCATCGGGCGCAAACGGCTCCGGTTCGATGTATGTCATCGCCTTTGCCGCCGCGCGCACGTCGCGGAACAGGCTCGCGCCGGTCGCCGCCAGGATGCCCGCGCCGAGAGCCGCCGCGTCGGTCACAGCGGCGCGATAGACCAGCTTTCCCGTCACATCGGCGATGATTTGCAGCCAACGGTCGCTCTGCGCGCCGCCGCCCATTGCGACGTAGCTTTCTACGGGTTGTCCAAGTGCTACCTCAACCCCTTCCGTGTGCAAACGCTGCTCGAAGGCGATCCCTTCCAGAATTGCCCGGTACAGGTGCGCCCGCGTGTGAATGCCGCGCCATCCCACCACGATCCCGCTCGCGGCGGCATCCCAATACGGATTCATCGCCGAATTCCAATAAGGCACAAGCACCAACCCCTCCGCACCCGGCGGGATATCGGCAATCGCTGCGTCATACCAATTTTCAATCCCGGATTCATGATCCATGATTCCAGATTCGCCGATTCGCTGATTCGCCGATTCTGCTATCTTCTCCACAAACCAAGAAATCGTATACGCGCCGCCGAGGAGCACGGTCTCCAGGCTGTACGCGCCGGGAATCCCGCTGACCATCGTGCGGAAAGCGAGGTCGGTCACGTAAGTGTCCGCGTGCGCGCCGGAGACGACGGACGTGCCCAGGTTGAGGTACGCCCGCCCCGGTTGTGTGATGCCCACACCCAGTCCACCGGCCTGCCCATCGCCGACGCCGGCCACGACAGGCAGACCAACGGGCAAGCCGGTCAGCGCGGCGGCTTCGGGCGTCACCGTCCCCAACACTGCGCCGGGCGGATAGGCTTCCGGCATCTGCGCCACGTTCACGGCGAGGTAAGCCAGCAGATCGGCGTTCCAAGTGTTCGTGCGCATATCGAACAGGCCGGTAGGATCGGCGCAGCCCCATCCCGTGCGGGCATGGCCGGTCAGCTTGTGAGTAAGAAACGCGGCAACATCCAGGTACTTCGCCGCGCGCGCAAAAACGTCAGGCTCGCGCGCGCGCAGCCAGGCGATCTTGCCAAGCGTGAGATTGCCGGAGAGCGGTTTGCCGGTTTCGCGGTGGATGCGCTCCGCCCCATACTCCCGGTCGATAACGGGCAATAGATCGCGGGCGCGCTCGTCCATCCACACGATGGCGGGGCGCAAGGGCGCGCCTGTTTCATCCACAGGTACAAACGTCTCACGTTGCGGGGAAATGCACAGGGCGGCAATCTGAGCGGCTTGCACCTGGGTCGCCGCCGCACGCACGGCCTGCGCACACGCTTCCCACCACGCTTCGGCGGGCTGCTCGTGCCAGGCGGGACGCGGCATCCACAACGGCAACGCAGCGCGTCCTTCGGCAAGGGCCGCGCCGCGTGTATCCCACACAATTGCTTTGCAGGCGGTTGTGCTGCTGTCGATACCGATGACTAGATCCTGCATAGCGGACACGATTACTGCTCTTGCTGTCTCAACATCCCTCGAAAGATCCCAGGAGCAGAATCAGCAATCACCTCTGCACCCACAATTTTTCGGTAGAAGTCGACAGGGCCAGCCGCGCCGATAACGGCATAGCCATATCCCTTGAGCTTCATATCCAGCAGACAAGCCATCGTCAAGGCCGCACCGACCCCTTTACCGCGCGCGTTCTCAGCGACGCCGATGGGGCCGAAAAAGCCCAATGCCGTCGCATCATAACAAGCGAATCCGATGATGTCATCGTCTTCGAGTGCGATGAAACAGCTCACGGGATGAGTGTGCAGGGCCACGGAGGCTTCGCTGGCCCAAGCGAGGTTGAATTGCTCGCGCACCCATTCGATGATGAGCCGGTTTTCAGGGCCAATGGGTTTACGGATAACGATCCCCAATGCCGCTTGCTCAGCAATGAAATCCCATTTGTTCTCCAGGTTGTACAGTTTCACAAGCATATCCGGCATAGACGGCCTCCCAATTGTTCATCAAAGTGATCCATTCTCTACCAGCAAACGATCAAAAACCGACTTTCTATCGTGCGGGTTCACCGATTCTACCCATCGACACACGTTACGCCAATCGCCTCCGGTTCCAGCGGCATCTTGCTCGTTATCACCACCTCCCGCGTCTCACCCGGCAGTAGATCGAAATAGTTATCCGACGGCAACGCCCCCTCCGGCAGCGTGAAATGAACAGCGTGGGCGTAGCTATCCGCTGTCACTCGCACGCGGCGCTCCCATCTGCCATTCGCCATTTGCCATTCTCCCCGTGTAACCTGCAACGCGCAAGGTGAAACTTGCAACTCACGGTAATCCACGGCGCGAAAGATAGCCGTGTCGATGTCAGGGCGCTCCGGAACACGGGCGATCCACAACCCGCAGGTGGGGTCGAGGTCGCCGCGCGGGAAGACCAGGGCCTCGGTGCGCGCCGTTGGCGCAGCTTCCACCCGCGCTACGTGCAGCTTACTCAGACTGCCGCCCAAGCTGAGATAGCCATATTCCAAATCGAAAGACAGTGGCTCGGGCGTATCGTTTGCCACAATGACGCGGATTTGATCGTCGCCGACAGGACGCAGGATGAGTCGCAGCGGGGCATACGTCCGTCTCACAAAGTACCATGCCGGTTTGCGACGCAGGTAATAATCGATGATCGTCCAACCGACCTCGCCCCAACAGTCCTCGTACATCCAGAAGAGGTTGCCGCCGCACTTGGGATTGGCGTGCATCGCGTCCAGCGCGTAGGTATACATCATCCCCTGGACCAGACCGCTATACAGCAGATAGTCATCGGGCGAGAGCGCGTTGGGATCGGCATAGTGCTTGCGGATACCCGCGTCCACCGTGTTCTTCTCGAAGGTGTTGTTGTGATGCTGCCAAACCTTTCCCTGGCGGTCGAAAGGCGCGCCGTCGAGATAGGTCAGCACGGTGTCTTTGCCTGGCGCGCCGATGTAACCGAACTCGGAGACGAAGCGCGCGGTACATGCATCGTAGGTCTCCGGCGTGATGCGCACCTGCATATCGGGGTTCATCGTGCCCTCGCCCCAATAGTGGCAGTCGCCCACCTCATAAGCATTGGGGCGTTCGCCCCCATAGGGCGAACTATTCCAGTACGGGATTTCGGGGCAGTTGCGCTGCACTACAGCGGGCAGGGTGTAGTTATAGACATACGCGCCGCCGCGTGTGCGCTCCTTCCACCAATCCACAAACCCCTGATGGTTCTCGTTGTTGCCGCACCACAGCGCCAGACTGGGATGATGGCGCAGGCGGCGGGTTTGATAGTCGGCTTCTTTCTCCACCTCCTCGCGGAACCACGCCAGGTGGTCTGGGTACGGCGCGCAAGCGAACATAAAATCGTGCCAAAGCAGAATGCCGTAGCGGTCACAAGCGTCATAGAAGGCGTCGCGCTCGTAAAGGCCGCCGCCCCAGATGCGCAGCATATTGAAATTGGCGTCACGCGCTTCACGGACAAGGGTATCGTACCTGGCGTCGCTCACGCGGGCGTAGAGCGCGTCAGCAGGAATCCAGTTCGCGCCTTTGGCGTAGATTTTCTTGCCGTTGACAACGAAAACGAAGCCATCGTCGGTGTCCAGTTCGACAAAACGGATGCCGTAGTTGAAGGTCTGGTAGTCGATAGGTTCGTAGTCGCCAGTCGAACAGCCATTAGCCGAAGCAGCGTTGATTCGAAGGGTCGTTTCAACTGTATAAAGGTGCTGATCGCCGAAACCGTTGGGCCACCAGAGTTGAGCGTTAGGGATAGAAATGAGCAATTCGACGTAGGTAAGGCCGGAACGGAGCAAGGTTTGCGTTTCGGCAGAGAAAACGCGACCTTGCGCATCGTTCAATGTGACCTTGACCGTACCTTCCCGGGTTTTGTAGTAGTGAAACTGATCCACAGCGACCGTGGCATAAACGAGGACCTCATCGCCGCGCTGCACCGGGCGCAGCGCCACGTCGCGGATGCAGGCCGCGGTCATCAGGCGCAGCGTCACATCTCCACCGATGGCGGTAGTGGGCGTCCGGGGGCTCCAATCCCACCCCCACGAGTACTGCGGCTTGCGAGCGAAGGTGCGGCGCGGTTCGCCGCGCTCCGGGCGACCGTTGCCGGCTTCGGTGCCGGGACGCATCCCATCGCAAGAATCGACATCGGCCTCGGTGACGTGCTCGACGCCCGCCGTGAGCCGCACAAGCAGCACATTCTCGCCATCAATAAGCTGCGGTTTCACATCGCGCACGAAGGGCCGGAACGCGCTGGGGTGACTGCCGATGTGCTCACCGTTGAGGAAGATCTCGGCGTTGCAGTCGAGGCCTTGCAGTTGCAGCTCTGCAACCTCCGCCTCTTGCCAGCCATCAGGCGCGACGAACGTCCGGCGGAACCACCACGAGCGCGTCTCCGTCCACACGCAGTCGAAGCTGTTGAGGCCAAGCAGTGGTTCGGCGATGCGTCCAGCCGCGATCAACCCCTGGTGGATGTCGCCAGGGACGGGCTGCGCCATCCAGCCCTCCTCGAGACGGGAAAGCTTCGGCGCGTTGGTGAGTGGATAAGTAAGGATTTCGTCTCGGAGAGACCAGGTTCCATTGAGGAAAATTGTCTTTTGCATAAGGATTCCTTTCTTGGATTAAATAGAGAACATCAGGAGTTTCATCCTATGGTGGGATAAGCTAAACGTTCATTGAGAGAAAGTAGAGGCGCCCATAGCACACGAAAAATGATATGGATATCGTAACTATTCAGGTGGGACGCACTTTTACGCCTGCAAGGACAGTAGGAAGCGCAAAAATTGCCGTTTTTAGTTCAGCTAAGTGCGTCCCACCTCAAGGCTGAATAATTACTGGATATCTTTCATTTCAGTTGGGGGAACGCGGTCAAAGCCCGTCACCCCTAAATTGCCAACGCCTTCGAAACACGTCCAAATCATATCACAAGTACACAAAGAGCACAAATCCAGCAAACCCGAACTATGCTGGCGTTTTATCGTTGTCCACAAACAATCGGCTTGACAAGTTCCAATATGTAACTAAAATACTTACATATATGCGCGCAAACAGTCAATTCACAACAATGGTTCACGTGTTGACCCTGCTAGGCGAAGCTGACCACCCGCTCTCTTCGAGGTGGATTGCCGGCAGCGTCAACACCAACCCGGTCGTCATCCGACAGGCCGTGAGACGGCTGCACGAGGCTGCACTGGTGAGCACAGTTCCGGGCAGTGCAGGCGGAACCGTTTTGCAGAAGGACCCAGCGCAGATTTCATTAAAGGAAATCTACCAACTGACAAAAAAGGAGACGTTTTTCGGGTTGCATCCTAACCAGCCCAATTTGTGCTGTCCGGTGGGACGAAATATCCAAAGCGTGCTGATCGAAGTCTTCAATCAGATGGATCAACTGGTCGAGAACGCCCTGGGCGACATCAGCATTGCCGACATCATCGCGCAGGTGTCGGAAAGAGAAGCTATGCGCCCACACACAACGGAATAGCGATGAAAACAGACGGTGTATCTACGGCGGACAGCTTCCACAGAGCGAAACCCTGGCGCTTCCTCTTCCGCTCTCCCGGAAAAGACGTCGCCCAGTTTATCCTCTTGATTGTGGTAGGGGGCTGGCTCATCTCGCTCAGCACGGCCAGGCTGGGCTACTACTGGCAATGGTATCGTTTGCCGCGCTATCTGTTCAGAATCGAAGCGGGGCGGTTGGTCGCGGGAGACTTGATCAAGGGGCTGTTCTTCACCCTCAGGATTTCGGGCGTCAGCCTGGCGCTGGCGCTGACAATTGGGCTGGCGACGGCGCTCCTGCGCTTATCGGATTCGTTTATGGGGCGATTGCTGACCCGTGTGTATCTGGAAGTCATCCGCAACACGCCGCTGCTCGTGCAGGTCTATCTGCTCTACTTCGTCATCGGCCCGATTCTGGGGCTTGGACGGTTCGCCTCGGCGGTGATGGCGCTGAGTCTGTTCGAGGGGGCGTATATGTCGGAGATTTTCCGGGCGGGGATCGTCTCGCTGCACAAGGGGCAATGGGAAGCCGCTTACAGCCTGGGATTGAGCCGCTTCGACACGTACCGCGACGTCATCTTGCCGCAGGCCATCCGGCGCATCCTGCCGCCGCTCACCGGTGAAGTCATCAGCCTGATCAAGAACACGTCGTTGGTCAGTCTGGTCTCGTTGAGCGATCTGGCATTACAGGCGCGGGTCATCGCTGCCGACACGTTTCTGACGTTCGAGGTCTGGTTTGTCACCGCAGCGATCTATCTGGCGCTGACGATACCGTTATCTATCGTTGTGTACGGAATGGAGAAACGGTTCAAGGTTTTGACGTAAGTTGGAAGGCATAACGGGTAACCGGGGATTTGTGACCCGTTGCGAACACAGGTGAAATATGAGTGAAATACACGAAGACTACATCATCGAAATCGAGAACGTCAGCAAGACATTTACCGGCGGGGTCGAGGCGGTCAGAGGGTTCTCGGCAAAGATTCGGCGGCAAGAGGTCGTCGTGATTATGGGGCCGTCGGGATCGGGGAAGTCTACGCTGCTGCGCTGCATCAACGGGCTGGAAACGGCGGAAAGCGGCGCGATTGTCGTGGATGGTATCCGGTTGGATGGCGACAAACGGCGTCGCCTGGAGATTCGCAAAGAAGTAGGGATGGTCTTCCAGTCGTTCAACCTTTTCCCACACCTCACAGTTCTGGAAAACGTGAACCTGGCCCAAAGGCGCGTGCGAAAGAAAAACAAAGCCAGCGCCACAGAACGCAGCCTGGAATTGTTGCAGATGGTGGGGATCGCCGACAAGGCCAATAGCTATCCTGCACAACTTTCCGGCGGGCAACAGCAGCGCGTCGCCATCGCGCGCGCTCTGGCATTGGCGCCCAAAGTGATGCTGTTCGACGAACCAACCAGCGCGTTGGACCCGGAGATGATCAACGAAGTGCTCGACGTAATGAAAAAGCTGGCCCGTTCCGGTATGACGATGGTGGTTGTGACCCACGAGATGGGCTTTGCGCGCGAGGTCAGCGACTGGGTGATCTTCATGGACGATGGGCAGATTGTGGAAACCGGCGCTCCGGAATCCATCTTCGCGCGACCACAGGAAGAGCGTACCCGGCGCTTCCTCAATCAAATTCTATAGGCTCTTTCGGTGGGTAAAAACGTCAAACTTGCGGTTATTTTTTCAAGGAGTTGCTATGCGGCAAGCCACTCCGACGAGGATGGAAATTTGCAACTATTCAGCCTTGAGGTGGGACGCACTTAGCTGAACCCCAAACGGCAATTTTTGCGCTTCCTACTGTGATTGCAGGCGTAAAAGTGCGTCCCACCTGAATAGTTACAGTTTTCCTTTGTGTCTTCGTGCCTTGGTGGTTTATTTTCGAAGAAGGAGGAATCCTATGAGTCACACACGGAATTGGCAAAAAGTTGTAGCGACCACAATGGTCATCGCGTTGCTCGCGGGGTTGTTGGCGGCGTGTTCCGGCGCGCCGGGCGGACCGGCGGGGGGGACGAAGGGTCAGGTGGATGAGATTTTGCAACGGGGCGCCCTCAAGGTCGGCCTCGACATCTTCGTGCCGTGGGCTTTCAAGGACAAAGACGGTAACCTGGTGGGGTTCGAGGTGGACGTCGCCAAAAAGCTGGCGGCGGATATGGGCGTCGAGGTGGAGTTCGTGCCCACCGAGTGGTCGGGCATCATTCCGGCGCTGCTGACGGGTAAGTTCGACGTGATTATCGGGGGGATGGGCGTCACGACGGAGCGCGCGCTCAAGGTCAACTTCTCGGACCCCTACGAGTGGAGCGGCGTTGACGTCGTCGTCAACAAAAATATGTTGCCGGGCCTCACCAGCCTGGACGCCCTGAACGACGAGAACGTCGTCATTGCGGCGCGGTTGGGCGCTACGCCCGTCGCCGCCGCCAAGAAATACGCGCCCAAAGCGCAGCTTCATCAATTCGACACCGACGAAGCGGTCATCCAGGACGTGCTCAACGGCAACGCGCACGCGGCATTCTCGTCCACCCCCACCCCCGCGTTCTGGGCCGCCGACTATCCCGACGTGCTCTATCGTCCATTGGGCGGCAAGCTGTTGAATAATCAACCCTGCGCCTTCGCCGTCCGCAAGGGCGATCCGGACACGCTGGCGTTCTTCAACGCCTGGATTTTGGTCAACCAGGATTGGCTCAAAGAACGCTCCGACTACTGGTACGGTTCGAAGGATTGGGCGCCGCTGCTAGGCGAGTAGGCAAAAACCAGTTCAACAGGTGAAACGGGTTTCTCATTTGGGACGTTGAGGCGTTATGCTCCATACGAAGGCTAAGTTTCGCGCCATAGATGCCGTGCTGCTGCTGTTGTGCCTGGCAGCCGGGGCGTACATCTATTATCGCATCCAGTATGGATTGGAGTACAAGGGCAGTTGGGCAGCGATTCCACAGTTCTTGCTGCGTTACGACCCTGAAACAGGCCGCTGGGCCGCCAACTACCTGCTGCAGGGTCTCATCACCACGCTGAAACTGTCGCTGTGGGCTACGCTGCCCGCGCTGCTTGTGGGGCTGTTCGTCGCGCTGTGCCGCACCAGCGAGACGCTGTTCTTGCGCATGGTCGGCGCGAGCTACGTGGAGCTGGTGCGCAATCTCCCCCCACTCGTGCTGATTTTCATCTTCTACTTCTTCGTCATCGACCAGATTATGCCCCTGTTAGGCGTCGAGACGTTCATCCGCGCCCTTCCGACGGGCGCACAAGGGGTCATAACGTTCCTGTTCGCGGAAAAATCGCTGTTCGTGCAGTTTATCTCCGGCATCATCACGCTGGCCTTTTTCGAGGGCGCGTACATGGCCGAGATCATCCGCGGGGGCATCGAATCTATCGAACGCGGACAGCACGAAGCCGCCTATGCATTGGGGCTGTCGTGGGTCGACGAGATGCGTTTCGTGGTGATGCCGCAGGTCATCAAGCGCGTGCTGCCCGCATTGGCAAACGAGTTCATCAACACAATCAAGTACTCGTCCATCGCGTCGATTGTCTCCATCCAGGAGCTGACGTTTATGGGACGGCAGGTCGTGGTGGCGACGCGCTACATCTTCGAGACATGGATTACTGTCGCGGTGTTGTATATGGCGCTGACGCTCAGCCTGTCGCTGGTGACGGGGCGGTTGGAGCAAAAGTTACGGGCAAGTGATTAGCAATCGCTCGACGAAAACCCCCGGTCAATTTCAATCCAACATCATTTTGATCGTTTCAGGCAACGATTCTGCCAGATATGGATGGTTTTCAACCAGGCGCAAAATATCCGCGAGGTCTTTCTGGCGCTTGCTAGGACGGCGCTCCGGGTCAGCGTAAGCCCACAATTTGCCCTGGAACACATCTTCGAGGGCGGCTACCGGCAAATCGTAGCCCAGAACACTTCTGCGCTCAGCTCGTGCGACAAAAGGTTGGTACCGGTCATCGGTCTGAATTTGGACGCGCAAATCCGAATCTGCGCTGTACACATTGACGCTATGGGGGAAATACCGCACGGTAAAACGCTCCGGCAACTTGGCAACCACGGCTTCCAATTGCCCGGCGACCACCACCACATCCAAATCCAGGCTAACGACAGGCTCTGCATAAGCGTTGACGGCTAATCCGCCGATGACGCAGAAAGACACATCCTGCGCCGCCAAAACCTCCAGGAACGCTTGTAGAAAATCGACCTTCCCATTCGTCGTCCGTTGGAAGAATTCTCTCTCATCCATTTCATCCTCCACCTGTCTCGCGCTTCTTCCCCAGTTTCCGCAAGCGCGTGAGACGTTATCCGCAATGAACAGCACATTGTGCGCTTTCAGACCAGGTCCAGTTCCATGATACCAACTATAGGAAATTGCGCGAACAAGCGATGGCATTGTATTTATCGTTCGCAGGTACATCGGAAATTTGGTCGTCAGGCCGATTTCAAGAAGCTGGATTTTGGGTACAATGGGAGCATTACAGTCTTCAGCGACGAAAGGAACGGTGATTACAATGGAAGTGAAAAAATTTACACCCAGTCCAAAATACCTGACAAAATCCCGGATAACTTTAAGCCTGGCCGCCTTGCTGGTCCTCATCTGCGGGTTCCTTCTTGTTGGTCTGCCGTTTGCTTTTGGAGAGGGCCTTGGCGCGCTGTTGATTATCCTGGCAGTGACGCTCATATTTGACCTGCTCTGGTGGGTACCGGGGATGCTGCTGTCTGGACCGTACTACCGCAGCTTGTGTTACGAAATTCACGAAGACGAAATGATCGTAAAGGCAGGCATTATGACCAAATCGGTCAAACACGTCCCTTTCCGCACGGTGACAAACCTGACGGTCAAGCGCGGCATTTTCGACCGGTGGCTTGGCATCGGCACATTGGATATCGAGACGGCTGGAATGAGCGGCACACAGGGCGCGCCGGAGCAAAGTCTAGTCGGGCTGGAGAACCCGCAAGAGATTTACGAGATGGTCGTTGCGGCGCTACACCGTTTCCGCGGTGGGATGGCGCCGACGTGCGCCGAGGAAGAAGCGCCAGCCGCGGCTTCGCCTGAAGTGTTGAACGCCATTCTGGCAGAGGTACGCGCGATCCGGCAGACGATGGAGCGGGAAGCGTAGGGGCGCTTCGCAGTAAAGCTCTGCTTTCTTTCAGCCGCCAAGCTTCCCGGCAAGTTTTCAAGCCGTAGCCAGTTTGATGGCTTTCTCATACGCCGCAAACGTCTCGCGCGCGGTCGTTTCCCAGGTGAAACGCGCCGCCCGCTGGATGGCGCGGCGTCGCAGTTCGGCGTGGAAGGCGTCGTCGGTCAACAGGCGGACGAGCGCGGCGGCCATGCCGTCAACGTCGTCTGGGTCCAGGAGAACGCCGCCCTCGCGCACCACTTCCGGGAGACTGGCAGCGCGGCTGCCGACGACGGGCGTTCCGCACGCCAGCGCCTCCAACGGCGGCAGGCCAAAGCCTTCGTAGCGCGAGGGGAAGATGAAAACCCGCGCCCCGCGATAGAGCGCCGGTTTATCCGCTTCGGGAACGAAATCCACGAAATGGACGCGCTCCGCGGGCAGGCCGGCCTCCTGCGCCAGGCGGCGCGGGTCCGGCGCAAACTCCGAACCCACTGCCGGGAGTTTCCCCGCAATCACCAGCCGCGCGTCTGTCACGGTCTGAGCGGCGCGCGCGAACGCCGCGCACGCCCCCGCCACGTTCTTCCGCACGTCGAATCCGCCTAGATAGAGCACATATCCCGGCTGCACGCCCAACTGCGCCAAGACGACGGCGTCTTCCGCAACGGAGATCTCGCAGCGGAGTGAACGGACTTCAGCCCCATCTTCATCCGTTTCATCCGTTGAATCCGTTGAGCCAGCCGGCGCGTAGATGCGATCCACCGCAAGATAGACCGTCTGCACGCGATCGGGCGAGACGTTGAGATACTCGACGATGTCCCGACGCGAGGCTTCCGAGTCGGTGATGAGAAGCGTTGCGCGGGGCGATGTGGCGCGCACGAGTGCGGTATACAATCGTACCAGTGCACTGCCGCGATAGGGCTTCAGCAGCAATGGGATAAGATCATGTACGGTGACGACAGTAGGCAAAGCCGCACGGAGCGGCGGCGCCCAGTATGGCACGTGGAGCACATCCACGCCAAGCTGACGCGCCGCCTTGGGAAGCGGAGCTTGCTCCCACCACACCTTGCCGAGGTTGGTTTTCTTCCCAGGAACCACGGCAAATTCGACGTTCGGCGCGCAGGCAACTTCAGGCGGGGGCGGTGTTGGCGTCAGCACCGCAAACTGCGATGCAGGCGCATACTCGGCCAGCGCCGCGACTAGATAGCGCAAGTACTGCCCGCTTCCCGTCTCCGGGCGATCCCAAAACCAGCCGCTCAGGGCTACACGCATAAGTCCTTCCGTAGTCGGTAATTGGTAACGAGTAATGAGTAATGAGTAATGAGTAACGAGTAATGAGTAACGAGTAATGAGTAATGAGTAACGAGTAATGAGTAACGAGTAGCGAGTAACGAGTAGCGAGTAACGAGTAACGAGTAACCAGTAACCAGCAACCAGCAACCAGCAACCAGTTACCAGTTACCAGCAACGAGTAACCAGTTACCAGTTACCAGTTACCAGTTACCAGCAACGAGTAACCAGCAACCAGCAACCAGTAACCGGCAACCAGCAACCAACCCGCAGCACGCTATTCGCGCAGGTGTACGTTGATGGCTTGCGGGCCGCGTTCTGTGGTCGTCACCTCGTACCAGACCGGGGCGTTTTCCTTCATCACCTGGTCCACGTCACCCTCGATCCCGCTGTTGTGGAAGAAGATATCACTGCCGTCCCGCTGCGTGATAAAGCCAAAGTGTTTGTCTTCCCGAAACCACTTCACCACGCCCGCCCGCAATCCCGGCCCGAACGCCTCCTGCGCTCGACAGTCTGCGCACTGTTGGGGCGTCTCCGGCTCGAAGCCCAGCTCCGCCTGCTGGCGCTGTTCTTCGACACGATAGATAAACGTTTTGCCGCATGTTGCACATATCAATAGTTCGTCTCGATAGGTCATTGGTTCTCTCCTATTCAACTTTCGCTCAAAGTTTCAACTCGTTCAATCTGAAAAACAACATCGACCACCGCATCCTTGCCCTGCAAGGCGATGATCGACTCCCCGCGCGTTGCGCGGCCCTGCTCCGGCACGGAACGTCCCGTCACCGTCTTCGATGCGCCGCGTTGCGTCACCGGCATCAGACGGCTCGATCCAGTCATCATTGCCACGCTGGCGACCCGCTCTTTCGCCGCCAGTTTGGCAATCTGCACGCCCTTGCCGCCGCGTTTCTGGACTGGAAAATCGCCCACAGGCGTGCGCTTGGCAAATCCTTGATCGGTGATGGTGAAGAACGAGGCGCGGGACTGCACCACCGCTACCCCCACGACGGCGTCGTCTTTCTCGACACGGATGCCGGCCATCCCGCCGGCTTTCGCGCCGGTGGGACGCACATCCGTCACTTCGAAGCGGATGCCCAACCCCTGCGCCGTCCCCAGAATGACCTCGTCCTTCTCCACCACCCAGGCCACCCCTACCAGCGCATCCCCTTTATCTACGCGGATCACCTGCGTGAGGTCGCGCCCCACCGCCGGTAGCTCTTCCGGCGCGAGGCGCTTCACCTGGCCTGTGGCGGTGGCGAGAAAGACAGTATGGCCTTCTGGCGGCGTTTTCGGCAGGGCCAGCGCGGCTACAAGTCGGTGGCCATTAATCACCCGCAGCAGTGTGGACCAGGACGCACCTCCACCGTCCCAGGCCACGCCTTCCGGCAGTTGGTGTACCGGCGCGGCGATCGCGTCGCCCGTGGCCGTGAAGAGGTAAAGCACGTCGCGCGTCGAAGCGCCGATGAGCGACAGCGGGGCCTCCTCCGGACGTGCGGCCACACGCGGTGGCGTCTTGCCATCGTCGGGGATGCGGCCGATACGGCCCTCGCGGCTTACCGTTACCCAGACCGGCTGATCGGGGGTCAACGCACTGGCGGCGACCGTTGCGCCTTTGACGTCCAGAACATGCGTGCGCCGCGCGTCGGCGTAGCCCGTCCGCATATCTGCCAGTTCGCCGCGGATCGCGGCGCGCTGCTTCACCGGCGACTTCAACAGCGCTTCCAGCTCCTTGATCGTCGCCAGCAGTTCGCGGTACTCGTCCTGGAGTTTCTTGCGCTCCAACGCCGCCAGACGCCGCAATTGCATGTCCAGAATGGCCTGCGCCTGGATTTCCGTCAGTTTGAAACTCTTCATCAGGTTCTGGCGCGCGGTCTCGACAGTGCGCGAGCGGCGGATGGTGTCGATGACAGCGTCGAGGTTGTCGAGCGCGATCAGCAAGCCTTCGAGGATGTGTGCGCGGCGGCGGGCGTGTTCCAGTTCGTAGCGCGCCCGGCGCTGCAAGACTTCAAGGCGATATTCGAGGAACAACGTCAACGCACGCTTGAGCGTCAGACGGCGCGGCTCGCCATCTACCAAAGCCAACAGGATGATGCCGTAGCGCGTCTCCAACGACGTGCGCCGGTAGAGATCGTTCAGGACTTTGTCGGGGTTGGCCCCCAGACTCAGTTCGATGACGATGCGCATCCCCTGCCGGTCCGATTCATCCCGCAGATCCGAGATACCTTCCAGGTTCCCGGCGCGCACGTCCTCAGCGATGCCTTCCAGCAGCGAGGTTTTGTTCACCTGATAGGGAATCTCAGTGATCACGAGGCGCTGCCGTCCCCGCGCGCCTTCTTCGATGTGGGCGCGCGCGCGAATCGTGACGCGCCCGCGTCCCGTAGCGTAAGCTTTGACCAGCAAATCCTCGCCGTCCGCCGTGTCCTTGCGATAGACCAGCCCGCCCGTGGGGAAATCCGGTCCCTGGATGAACTTCATCAGCTCGGCGACGTCCACATCCTCGATCTTCTGCCAGTTGTCGAGCAGATAGATGAGCGCGTCCACCACCTCACCCAGGTTGTGCGGGGGGATGTTGGTGGACATGCCGACCGCAATGCCCGACGCCCCGTTCACCAACAGGTTCGGGATGCGCGAGGGCAACACGGATGGTTCTTTGAGCGTGCCGTCGAAGTTGTCGACCCAATCGACGGTATCCTTGTCGATGTCCAGCAGGATTTCCGTCGACAGCGGCATCAGCCGGGCTTCGGTATAACGCATCGCCGCCGGCGCGTCGCCGTCGATGGATCCGAAGTTTCCCTGTCCATCGACCAGCGGATAGCGCATCGAGAAGTCCTGCGCCATGCGCGCCATCGCATCGTACACCGCGGTGTCGCCGTGCGGATGGTACTTACCCAGCACTTCACCGACGATACGGGCCGATTTTTTATATGGCGAATCTGGCCGCAGCCCCATGTCGTGCATCGCGTACAAGATGCGGCGCTGCACCGGTTTCAGTCCGTCACGCGCATCCGGCAGCGCACGCGCCACGATCACGCTCATGGCGTAATCGAGATAGGCGCGTTGCACCTCCGCATTGATATCCATCCGTTTGACCACACCAACTTCCATACGCACGCCTCCAAAAATCAATACAGATAGAACTACCCTCTAACTATAAGGGATGTGTGCCGTTTTAGCAAGTGAGGGATCATCGAATAAAGTATAGCTTCTTCTTGATTTTTCGCCCGTTGCGGTTACACTTGGAGGGATGAAAAACAAGTCACTGGAAAACTGGGGGAGGGCCGTCAACGTCGCGCTGTTACTATTGGGCGTGATGCTATCGACGCGCGGCGAGGGACCACCGCCACAAGACGTCGAATTCCGGCTGAATATCGCCACGACAAGCCAGGCGTTCAACTTTTTTGCATGGGAAGTCGAAACTCTCGCGCGCAAAATGGCCTTCGGTGCGCTCAATCCGCAGCGCTTCATGGACGAAGACCAGCGCGCCCGGTTCGTGCTCGACTATCTCGGCCAAGTGCGCGATGCAACACGATTAGCCGACGAGATCAGCCAGGCCTATAGCAACTTAAAAATCGACGACCCCGCTGCGGCCACGCGTAAACAGCAACAGACGCTGGCGGACCTGCGCGCGCAGATGCAGCGCAGCGGCCTGGTCGCCGAAGCGATCCTGGGCGAGCAGGTGAGCGCCGTCTTGCGCAGCGGCGGATTTGGCGCGCTGGCGCAAATCCTACCACCGGTCAGCGGTTCGTTCACCCCCCTGCCCTACCTGCTGATCATTTCGCCGCGCGAGATTATCCAGAGCACGTACCAGCGTCCCCTGGCGGCCGGGCTAACAGCAGCCGATCAAGATGCGATCGAGAAAGAACTCGAAAGCCTGTTTCCCGATAAATCGGCTTACGTAACCGGCATTGGAGGACTGGCGGCCTATCCGGCAATGTTGCTGGAGAGCAGTTCCATCGACTGGGTGAGTGACACCGTCGCGCACGAGTGGTCTCACCATTACCTCGTCTTCTATCCTCTAGGGTTCTACTACGATCGCTCGGGTGAAACACGCACGTTGAACGAGACGGCGGCCTCGCTCATGGGCGAGTGGGCCGGGCAAGAGGTCATCCTGCGCTACTACTTGCCATACTTTGACTTTACCAAACGCCTTCCCAATCCGCTGGCTCTGACCGAAGAAGCTACCGCAGCGAGCCGGGCGCATTTCGACTTCGGTGCAGAGATGCACATCACGCGTGTCACCGTGGACCAACTGTTGGCTGATGGCAAAGTCGAGGAGGCAGAAGCCTATATGGAGGAACGGCGGCGGTACTTCGTCGCCAACGGGTACCGGATGCGCCGCCTGAATCAGGCTTACTTCGCCTTCCACGGGGCTTACGCCAGCGCGCCAGGCGCGGCCGGCGAAGACCCCATCGGGCCGGCAGTGCGGCTCGCCTGGTCGCTCAGCGCAACGCCGCGCGAGTTTCTGCGCACCCTCGGCCCGGTCACCACATTGGCGGCGCTTGAGGCACAGATAAAGGAGTAGGGAGTAGGGAGTAGGGAGTAGGGAGTAAGAAGTAGGTAAAAAAGTCAACTTATCATTCGCCGATTCGCCGATTCGCTGATTCGCCGATTCGCCGATTCGCTGATTCGCTGATTCGCCGATTCGCCGATTCGCCGATTCGCTATTTGTGATCTGTAATTGCGACTGTGGTATGCTATGGTATAATCGAAAAGTGGGCTTAACAAATGAAGATGAAAACATGGATCGAGGACACGCTTGTTTAATCCGATAGACGCACTGCTAGGACTGTTCTCCCTAGACATCGGCATCGACCTGGGTACAGCCAACACGCTGGTTTATGTGCGTGGGAAAGGCGTCATCAGCAACGAACCCTCGTGGGTCGCCGTCGATAGCGCCCGCCGCGACTACGTGCTCGCTGTAGGTGCAGAAGCTAAGGAAATGGTAGGGAAAACACCGCCTAACATCATCGCCATTCGCCCGCTCCGCGACGGCGTGATCTCCGAATTCGACATCACCGAAGCGATGCTGCGGCACTTCATCAAGCAGGCGCACCGCCAGTTGTTCATCCCCTTCCCCCGTCCGCGCGTCGTGATTGGCATCCCCAGCGGCGTGACCGAGGTGGAAAAGCGCGCCGTGCGCGATGCGGCCCTGGAAGCCGGTGCACGCGAAGCCTATCTCATCGAAGAACCTATGGCGGCGGCAATCGGGGCCGGGTTGCCCATCACCGAAGCCCAGGGCAGTATGATGGTCGACGTCGGCGGCGGCACAACCGAAGTCGCCGTGTTCGCGCTCAAAGGCATCGTCGTGAGCAGGAGCCTCCGCATCGCCGGAGACGAATTGGACAAAGACATCGTACAGTACGCGCGCCAGAAGTACAACCTGGCAATCAGCGAGCGTACCGCCGAGCGCGTCAAGATCAACATCGGGTCGGCCTATCCACTGCCCGAGGAGCGCACGATGGCGATGCGCGGGCGCAACCTCATCACCGGGCTGCCCGAAGAAATCGAAATCAGCAGTATCGAAATCCGCGAAGCCTTGAGCCGCTCGACCAACATCATCGTGGATTTGGTGCGCGATACGTTGGATGAGACACCGCCCGAACTGGTGTCGGATTTGATGGAAACCGGCATCTGTCTGGCCGGCGGTGGGGGTATGTTGAAAGGTATGGCCGAGCGTATCGCCGAAGAAACCCACATCCGGGCCTGGGTTTCGCAAGATCCGCTGACGTGCGTTGCCCGTGGCGCGGGTATGGTACTGGAGAACCTCGAAGTGCTCCGCGCCACCCTTTCCAGCGACGACCGGCGTCATCCTGGAGGCTCGGCTTCGTAATGTAGTGTTGTTCGTGGTACGGGCAGAGACCGGCCACAGCAGATGATACAGGGAGTCATTCTCCTGATTACGGACTACCTGACTATTTGACAACTTGACTAAAGAATAAGGGTGAACAATGCGACGGGAAAGCGGGCAGTGGCTGCCCTGGGTATTGTTGGTCGTGGCGCTGCTCTTCCTGATCTTGATTGAGGCCGGTACATTCAGTCCCCTGGAAAGCCTGTTAGGCCAGATCATCGCACCGGTAGCGCGCGGCGTGGCGGGCGTCCTCGACACACTGGGCGACCTGGGGCAAACGGCGCAGGATGTCCAACAACTGCAAGCGCAAGCCGAGACGCTACAAAGTACGAACGACACCCTGATTCAGGAAAACTTCCGCCTGCGCGAGTTCAAGGCCGAAAACGATGAACTGCGGCGCATCCTCAACTTCGTGCAGGAAAACCCCACCTACAGCTACATTGGCGCCGATGTCGTCGAGCGCGGCTGCGGTACTTTTCCTTGCGGCACGTTGGTAGGGCAAGATACAAATCCCTATCTGCAATATCTGATTATCAACACGGGCACGCACCAGGGTATCGCCGTCGGGATGCCGGTCGTCACCAGCGGCGCGGTTTTGGTCGGGCGCGTGGCGCGCGTTTCGCCCAACCTGGCTTACATCCAGCTCATCAACGATCCGCAAAGTCAAATCGCAGCTATGCTCCAGGAATCCCGCATCACCGGCATGTTAGTCGGGACGACAGAAGGAGGCTTGAGCATGATCGACATTCTGCCCGACGAAGAGGTGTTTAGTGGAGAAACCGTCATCACCTCAGCGGCGGGCGGCTTGCTCCCCAGAGGATTAATCCTAGGACAGGTGGAAAGCGTCTCGTATCTGGAATCCGATCTCTTTCAACGCGCCGTGATCCGCCCGGCTATCGATTTCAGACGGTTGGAGATCGTGTTGGTGATCACCGATTTTGCGCGCGTCAATCTGCAAGAATTTGAAAAATAGGACGCACAGATGAGCTTGTACTTTGGAATTCCCATTCTGCTGGCGGCGGCTGTCCTCCAAAGCGTATGGGTGGAGGGAATACAAATTCTCGGCGGGCGACCCGACCTGGCGCTGCTGCTGACCGTGACATGGGCGATCATCCGAGGCGCTAACGAAGGCGCGGTCTGGGGATTCGTGGCGGGTATCTTCTGCGATTTGCTCTCCGGCGGCGCTTTCGGTATGTGGACACTGGCGCTGACGGCTGTGGGATTCCTCGCGGGACAGCCCTGGGTCCATGCCCTGGGGCCGACCCTGATCCGGCTGGCGCTGATGTCAGCGTTGGGCACGCTGGTGGGGCACGGCATCTTGCTGGGCACGATGGCCGTGTTGGGCTATAGCATCGATCTCGCCCGCGCCGTGCAGACGGTTGCGGGACCGGCGGCGCTGCTCAACTTCCTGCTCTCGCCCTTTGCATTTACCTTCCTGGTCTGGTTCCACAAGCGCACGCAACCGCGCCTGGGAGGATACGCAGAGTGAGCTATCTAGATGGCAACGGAACACCGATCAACGGCCTGAACAAACGGGCAACGCGTCGACATGGCGAGATCGACAGTGAGGCGTCGCGCCCGCCGTGGATTCAACGCGCGCCACGCGTGGCGGTCATCGGATGGATTGTGCTGCTCGTGTTGGGACTGTATCTCATCCGCTTGTGGCAGCTGCAATTTCTGGAGCGCGGCGCCTGGCAGACCCGCGCCGAACGGCAGCAAAGCCGTCTCATCACTGTATCCCCGCCGCGCGGTGTCATCTACGACCGCAATGGCGAGATTTTGGTGCGCAACATCCCGGCATACAGCGTCACCATCACGCCGGGGCTGCTCCCCAAAGACTCCATGCGTGAGCGCGCCGTGCTCATGCGACTCGCGCAGTTCCTCGACGTGCCCTACAGCACGACCCAGGGGCTGGACCTCCCCGAATATCAAGGTGAACTGCGCACTGTGGGGCGTGCAGCCTTCCCACCCTACGGCGAAAGCCCACCGGAGGGATTGCTGGAAATGGTGAACAAGGTGCGTTGGCTGGAACCCTTCAACCCCATCATCGTGGAACAAAACGTCGCCCGTGATCTGGCTTTGCTTATCGCGCAAGAGGGCAGTGTCACTATGCCCGGCGTAGGCGTGGAAATCATCCCGCGCCGCAACTATATTTACGGCCCGCAAACGTCACAAATCCTCGGCTTCTTGGGTCCGATTCCCTCAGAGCAGGTCGGTGAGTATGAGGGCAAAGGCTACAACGCCAACATCGATCGCATCGGGTATGCCGGCGTGGAAGCGCAAATGGAGGAATTCTTGCGCGGCACGCCGGGACGGCGGTTGGTGGAAAGGGACGTGCTGGGACAGGAGTTGCAGATCATCAGCGAGACGCCCCCCAGTTCGGGCGACAACGTCTACCTCACCCTGGACCTGGAACTGCAACAGGTCGCCGAAGACGCCCTGCGCGCCGGGTTGGAAGTCGCCAATTCAAAGCGTGGAGCGGTCGTGGTTCTGGATCCGCGCGACGGGCAGGTCCTCTCCATGGTGAGCCTGCCCACCTACGATAACAATATGTTCAGCGGCAAACTCGATATGGATGCCTACCGTGCCCTGTTGAGCGATCCACACCGCCCATTGATCAACCATGTGATTGCCGATCAAGTGCCACCAGGCTCGATCTTCAAGGTCGTCCCGGCGACTGCGGCGTTGCAGGAAGGTGTAATCAACCGCTATACGATCATCAATGATCCAGGTGTTTTCTATCTGCCGAACAAATTTGCACCTGACAATAAGGAACTGGCGCAGCCTTTCTACTGCTGGATTCACCTGCAATACGGGGGAGGCCACGGCCCAATGAACGTCGTGGATGCGCTGGCGCAGTCATGCGACACGTTCTTCTACCAGGTCGCCGGCGGGTACGAAGAGACCAAATTCCAGGGCTTGGGGATCGAGCGGCTGGCAGCTTACGCCAGGCTATTCGGGCTAGGCGCGCTCACCCAAGTCGACATCCCCGGAGAGGCCAACGGTTTGGTGCCGACCCCGGCCTGGAAACGGCAGACCTATCAGGAGACGTGGACGACCGGCGATACGTACATCACCGGTATCGGCCAGGGGAACTTGCTGGCGACGCCACTGCAGATGGCCAACGTGTTCGCCGTCGTTGCGAACGGCGGCACCCTCTATGCCCCGCAACTGATCCACCATGTCGCCGACACGGAGGGCAACATCATCCGTCCCTTCACGCCAAAGGTCATTGACACGCTCGACATCGCCGAATCCGTTTGGCAGATTGTGCGCGAGGGTTTGGACCTGGCCGTTTCGGATACAGGCACCGGACGGCGGGCAGATTTGCCCGAACTGGGCATCAACGTCGCCGGTAAAACGGGCACAGCCGAATACTGCGACGACATCGCCCTCAAAGCAGGTCGATGTGATGTAGCAGAAGGACAAACGCTACCCACTCACGCCTGGTTTGCGACCTACGCGCCTTTCGAAGCGCCCGAAATCGTCGTGCTCGTCTGGGTCTACGACGGCGGCGAAGGGTCCACGCGGGCAGCGCCGGTGGCCCATGAAATTTTGAACTTCTACTTCAGGCGCAAGCTGGGGCTATTGGAGCAGCCGGAAGGTGAGCTGCCTCCGGAGGCAACACCCTGAACGTCCATCGGGCCGGTATACGCAATCTGGCCTTCCGGCGCGCGGCGGCATGGCTGTGCGTCGGGCTGTGTGGGGGGATATGGGGGGCCGGACTGGCGCGCACACTGGCATTGGAGTGGCTCAGCGCCTTGCCGGTTCGTGCGTTCTTCTTCGGCGCGGGCGGCGTTGGACTGCTGAGCGTCCTCGGCGCAGCGGCAGCGATAGCTGTCAGCCGTCAGCCCTCAGCTTTCAGCAAGGACACGGCGGCCTGGGACATAGCCAAAGGCTTTCTCCCGTTACTGCTCCCCGCCGTGGACGTGTTCAGCGGGACGTTTCAGCCCTGGCGCGGGCCAGTGTTGCTGCTCGGCAGTCTGGCCCTGACGCTGCTCAACATGCGGCGTGATGGCCTCTCACATCGTGCAGGCTTCGCCATTGCGGTGGCGCTGCCGCTGCTCGTTTACCTGCTCACCCTTTCCCCCTACGTCGGACGCGCCGACACGTTCGAGTTCCAGGTGACGGCGTTGCGCTTAGGCATTGCGCATCCCACGGGCTACCCGCTCTACGTGTTGCTGGGCAAACTCTTCACGCTGTTGCCCTTTGGGACACTGGCGTGGAAGGTCAACCTCACTTCTGCTGTCTGCACTGCAGCAGCGGCAGGGGTCGTTTATCTGCTCATTCACCGGCTGACAAAGCACCCCCCTCTGGCCGTCTTGGCGACACTGGCCCTGGCCTGGTCTTCCACCGTGTGGTCGCAGGCCATCGTCGCCGAGGTCTATGCGCTGAACCTGCTCTTCGTTGCGGGCGCGCTGTGGTTCGCGCTGGACATCCTTGCAGGCCGTTCGATGCCGCACACGTTCTGGCGCGCGGCCTTGCTCATAGGCCTCTCACTGACCAATCACATCACAATGGTGATGCTCACCCCCGCACTGGGGCTGGCCTGCATGCTGCGCTGGCCCCGGTTGCGGCTGAGCGATTGGCTCAAGGCGGTGGGCCTCTTCGCGCTGGGATTAGCGGTCTACGCCTACATCCCGCTGCGCTGGCCGACGCTCCACGGAGGGCAATGGATGAGCGTCGCCGAGTTCCTGGGCTACATCACCGGGCGGCAGTTCGGCGGGGCGCTACAACTGGGCCTGCTGCGCGATCCCACGCGCTACACCATCCTCTGGCGCTTACTGCGCGCGCCCTTTGGCGTGGTCGGGCTGGTGTTAGCGGCAATCGGCTTGCTGTACCTCACCGTCACATACTGGCGGCTCGCGCTGGTGAGCCTGGCCGCGTTCCTGCCCTACTGCTTCTACGCGCTGGTTTACGTCGTGCCCGATCTGGACGTGTTCATCATCCCCGCGCACCTGCTGCTGGCGCTGTGGATAGGGACAGGCGCGGCGCTCATAGCAAATGGCACATGGCAAATGGCGGATGGTGAACTACCCATTACTAATCACCGATTACCAATTACCAATTACGTATTCATCCCGCTGTTTGCGCTGCTGCCGCTCAGTCTCTTGTGGGGAAATTTGCCCTCGCAAAACATGCGCGCGGTGGGACAGACGGACGAAGCCTGGGGGCGGTATGCGCTGGCGTTGCCGTTGGCCCCCAACGCCGCCATCCTGGCCGACAGTGAGAAATTTCCACCACTCTACTACCTGCAACAGGCTGAGGACTTACGTCCCGATCTGGATATGGTGATGCGCTTCGATGAAGCCGGCTACTTCGAGGAAGTGCACACGCGGCTTGCGGCCGGACAGCGTGTCTATCTGGCACGGTATTTGCCGGGCCTGGATGCCTACGGCGTGAGCGCCGTGGGGCCACTGGTGGAGGTCGCGCCACCGGAAAGCATCACCTCCACGCCTGGCACACCCGTGATGTTCGACGACACCCTGACCCTGATGGCTCACCGGCTGGAAACCGACCCACAGGGTCGCCGGATGCACCATCTCACGCTCGAATGGGAACCCATCACTCAACCCGCGCAAGATTTGACCGTACAATTGCGCCTGCTTACCTCGGATGGCGAGGTCGCCTGGAGCGGCGGCGGGCAGCGCCCAGTCAACGGTTACTCGACCACGCAAGCCTGGCAAGTCGGGCAGCACATCAACGACTCCTACGCGCTGGCCTGGCCCGATTGGGTGCCGGGCGGCGACTATCGACTGGAAATCGCCCTCACGCCGCGCTTCAGCGCCGATGTGCTTGAGCCGGGCTGGATTGCCCTGGACAATCTCACGCTTCCCTGGGCCGTCGCGGAGCGCAATGCCACACAACGGATGCTATTCAGTAACGCGATCTGGCTGGAAGGTTATGATCTGCCCGGCGAAGTTGCAGGGGAGAGCCAATTGATCTTCACGTTGACCTGGCTGCGCACCGACGACGCGTCAGCGGATGCCCAGCCGCAGTTCTATTGGATGCCGTTGGACAACGCCCGTTGGGAATCGCCCATCATACCGGAATCGCAACCGGCGAACCTCTGGCCGAAGGACCAACGGATGCAGCAGCGCTACACAATCGCTGCACCGTCGCTGCCGGGGCACTATCGCCTGTGGGTGGGCTGGAACGCGGCAGGCGAGTTGCTGCCCGCCCGGTGTGGATGGCTCGCTGGCGCAGCATCTCAGTGCGCGCTCGCCGACCTTACCGTCGGACCATCAACGGCGGGACTGGCGAACTTCGACAGACAAGTGCTGCTGGTCGATGCTGCGCTCGACGCCGCTAATCCCGCACCCGGCGCAACGCTCCCGCTCACGCTGCGTTGGCGGGCATTGCGCACGCTGACCGAGAATTACACCGTGTTCGCGCAAATCGTCGGCCCGGAAGGAAAACTCTACGGGCAAGTGGATAGCTGGCCTCTCTATGGCACCCGTCCCACCGGAGGATGGCGCAACGGGGAAGAGATCGACGACCCATACTCGTTGACGCTCGCGCCGGATGCGCCGCCGGGCGAATACCAGGTCATCGTGGGGTGGTACCTCTTGGGGACAATGGAACGGCTCGTCGTGCTGGATTCAGGCGGGCAGGCCGTTGGGGATTACTATGTGGTGGGGCGGTTCACGGTGGGCGAATGAGCGAATGGGCGAATG
>MTKY01052124.1_pt1 | contig 31347 bp, 33 predicted proteins | sample 1042731 | NCBI WGS metagenome assembly MTKY01 (sample SAMN06212206, study PRJNA360538) | anaerobic digester metagenome | biome: Wastewater treatment plant; material: sludge; isolation source: anaerobic digester fed with sludge from wastewater treatment plant | place: Denmark: WWTP Soeholt ...
CCCCAACCGTGGCCGCGAGCCGGTCCGCGTGCCCGACCGCGCGGGCTGCGTCGGACGCCTGGTCGGCCGCCGCATGGATCGCCTGCGCGCACCGCTGCAACCCCTCACCGAGGGTGCGTGCCGCGACCGCGATCTCGGTATGCCGCCCTCCCGCACTCCCGCTCGCTGGCCCACTCCAGTCGTCGGTGGACGGGGCGAATCTGGTTGCGGCCGTGGAGATGTCGCGGAGGATCGCGGCGTGGGACGACAGCCTTGAGGCGACCTCACGCAGTGCCGGAGGATGTGCACGCCGGATATCCCCGATGCTGACGGCGATCCTGGTGGTCATCGGGACAGAGCGGTTCGAGTGGCGGACAGACCTGCGTCGACGTCGCGGTAGCCCTGAGCCGATCGCCCAAGGTCACCTCCGTGCCCAAGCAGGGCTGTCCGCAGGGCGGCCACTGACTGCCCCCAGGGATCCCCTTCGGTTCCGGTGGTCACCGACGCCGAGGCGGAGCTTGCCGTCACCGACGCCGAGGCGGAGCTTGCCGTCACCGACCCGGCGGCGAACCCAGGGAGGCACGCTCCGACGGCCTCCAGATCGCGCCGGATCAGCTGAGCCTGGGGCATGGACTTGGCCAGAGCCGCCAGGCCGCTTGCCGCGTGGTCGAGTGAGTCGGGGCGTACGCGCAGATACACCGGTGGCTCCTTCCGCCATCGGCTCGATCACCCCAACCCTGTCCGGACTCTAGGCCAGTCGCGCGTCGCCCCTTTGACGTTTTCCACAGGTGGGGCTTTCGCCCCGTCCTGTCTCCCGATGCAGCACGTCCCGCCCGCTGGACAGCGGACGGGACGCACCGGACCCGACAGGGTCGATGCCACGGGGTCGAGGCGTGGCACCGTCGAAGGGCCGCGCTCAGGGCACGGCGGGGATGACCAACCGCTGACCGGCGTGGATCGCCGGCGTGTTGAGGCCGTTGGCGAGCTGCAGTTGGGCGACCCCTTCGGAGACTGACAACTCCGGAAGATGGGCGACAGCAAGCCCCGACAGGGTCTGGCCAGCTTGGACCGTGATCGTCGCACGCGCCGGGGTGGCGGCCCGCGCCGCGCCGACCGTGCTGCTCAGCAGGAGCAGGGCAGCGACGGCGAGCAGGGCGCCGAGGACCAGCCGACCGGCGAGGGTCAGCCGCACCGGAGCGGATCGGCGCGCGGCGTCGACGGCGGCCGACACCGGCGGGACCAGGCGCAGGTGGGCGCGACGATCACGGATCGGCGCGATGGCGGGGACGACGTCCCAAGCAGCGAGGGCGCTCATCTGGCTCTCCTTGTCACGGTGGTGCCGCCTCGTCCCCGAGTCGGCCTTGGCCTGTCCCATCGAACGTGCGTCCGACAGAACGTCTGTTCGATGTCTAGCACACTCGTTCGATAAAGTCGAGACACGCCTCGAACAGATGTTTGGCACATGCGTCCGAACGGCATACCCTGTGTGCATGGACGCAAGTCCAGCAGCGACCACCGACAGAGGGTCCTGGACCGGCTCCGAAGGCTCCCGACAGGCCCTTCCCCGCCACCCCGAACCACCCGTCATGTCACCTGGAGGTAGAAGCCATGGCCGAGGTCACCGAGCTCCCCGAGCGCGAGGGCGACGGGCTCACCGTGCGCCAGCGGCGCGTTCTTGAGGTCATCCGCAACTCGGTGGACCGCCGTGGCTACCCGCCCAGTTTGCGCGAGATCGGCGAGGCCGTCGGGCTGACCAGTCCGTCGAGCGTCGCCCACCAGCTCGCCGCCCTCGAGCGCAAGGGCTACCTGCGTAAGGACCCCAATCGGCCGCGCGCCCTTGAGGTCGTCTCCCCGGACGCGAAGGCTACGGACCGTGGTTACCGCGGCAGCACCGGTATGCCGTCCGCCAGCGCCGACTCGTGGGAGCACGGCTCTGCCCACGACACCGAGACCGGCTCGGGTGATGCCCGACCCGAGGCGTCCTACGTCCCAGTCGTCGGCCGGATCGCGGCCGGTGGACCGATCCTGGCCGAAGAGGCTGTCGAAGACGTCTTCCCGCTCCCCCGCCAGATCGTCGGCGAAGGACAGCTGTTCCTGCTCAAGGTCGTCGGCGACTCGATGGTCGACGCGGCGATCTGCGACGGCGACTGGGTCGTCGTGCGGCAGCAGCCGACCGCTGACAACGGCGACATCGTCGCGGCGATGATCGATGGCGAGGCAACGGTGAAGACGTTCCAGCGCAAGGCGGGGCGGGTGCTGCTCATCCCTCACAACGCGGCATACGAGCCGATCGACGGCCGCGACGCGAGCATTCTGGGCAAGGTCACCGCGGTGCTGCGCCGCATCTGAGGCATCGAAACCCTTCAGATGTCGAAAACCTTTGGCGGGCATGGTCGTCCGGATGCCACGCTGAATCGATGAGCACCCGACTGCCCTTCGCCCGCTATCTCGAGCACCTCGTCTCCGAGTCCGAGTTGTTCGCCAACGCCCTGGGCGGCGTTCCGGCTGATCGCCCGGTGCCGACCTGCCCGGACTGGACGGCGATCGATCTGGCCCATCACCTCACCCAAGTGCAGTCCTTCTGGACCGCGGTCGTCAACGGCCCGCTGCTGACCAGAGACCAGGTGCAACAGGTGGACGAGCCTGCGTGCGCGAGCACCCTTGAGCAGCAGGTCGACGACGTGCGCGCCGCCTCCGCCGCACTGGTCGCCGCGCTCGCCGCGACTCCCCCGGCAACGCCGGCATACACCTGGTCGACCGAGCAGACCGTGGGGTTCACCTATCGCCGCCAGGCCCTCGAAGCCTTGGTCCATCGCCTGGACGCCGAACTCACCGCTGGCGTGCGCACGCCCATGGACCCGCAGTTGTGCGCCGACGGCGTCGACGAGGCGCTGCGGGTGATGTTCGGTGGGTGCCCGCCGTGGGGCCGGATCATCCCGACCGGCGGCCTGCCGGTCCGCTTGTTCGCACGGGACACCGGCGACGCCTGGCTGGTCAGTCCGGCGCGATTCACCGGGACCGATCCGGACGAGGTGTCCCACGACGAGCCGGACATCCTGGTCGCAGAGGCGGATTCAGACGTTGTCGCGCCGGCGTCCATCACGGCGACGGCCGAGGATCTGTTGTGCTGGCTCTGGAGCCGACCCACTCTCGCCCCGGTGGAACAGGCGGGGGACGAAGCCGCGCTGAGCGCCATCACCCAGGTCTTGGAGCAGCCGATCACCTGAGAGCGTCGACGAGCGCCGACAGGGTCGGGGCAAGAGGTGCGTCCAGGTGCAGGGTCGCCTCGCCGTCACCGCGCGTCGCCCCACGCGTGACAATGGCGACCGGTATGCCGCGTGCCGCCGCCCGCCGGACGAACCGGTAGCCCGACATCACCGCCAGCGACGACCCGAGGACCAGGACCGAGCGGCTGGCATCGACCGCGTCCAGGCACCGCTGCACCCGCTCGCGCGGCACTGACTCGCCGAAGAAGACCACGTCGGGCTTGAGGGTGTCGACCCCGCAGACCAGGCACGTGGGGGCACGGAAGGTCTCGACGACCTCGTCGGCCAGGACGATGTCACCATCCGGGCGGATCTGGCTGCTGACCTGTGACCCGTCCCGGGCCGCCCCTCGGACATGGTCGGTGAAGCCCGGGTTGGCCTCGGCCAGCCGCTCCTGGACGTGTGGGCGTGCGCTGCGGTCGCCGCAGGTCAGGCAGACGACCTGGGCCAGCGACCCGTGCAGCTCGATGACATCGGGCGAGCCAGCGCGCTGGTGCAGGCCGTCGACGTTCTGGGTGACCAGTTCCTCGACCACCCCGAGCTGTTGGAGGCGGGCCACCGAACGGTGCCCGTCGTTGGGGGCCGCCTCCCGGAACCGTTGCCAGCCAACGAACGACCTGGCCCAGTAGCGGCGGCGCGCCGCGCTGGAACCGGCGAACTCGGCATACTGCATCGGCATCACCCGGCGCACCCCGTCGCGGCCGCGGTAGTCCGGGATCCCCGAATCGGTCGACAGCCCCGCCCCGGTGAGCACGAACACCCCGCCTGCGCGCACCTGCTCGACGAGGCGACCCACGCGCTCGGGCGGGTCAGTCGCCTCGGCGGGGTGCACGGCATACGACATGCTCCGCAAGTATGCCGCCACACCCAGGCATTACCTGTGCGCCGCATCCTTTGCGGTGCGATAACCGGACGTTATGATCGGCCCATGATCGACGCCGCCGGCCTTCGGGTCATGAAGGCCATCGCCGACGAGGGCAGCTTCACCGCTGCGGCGACCTCCCTCGGGTTCACCCAACCGGCGATCTCGCAGATGGTTCGGCGCCTCGAGCAGCGCACCGGCACGGCCCTCGTCGAACGCCTGGGGCGCAACGTCCGGCTCACCGAGGCCGGCGAGGTGCTCGCCCGCCATGCCGTCACCGTGTTGGCCGCTCTCGACGCGGCCGAGGAGGAGGTCGCCGCAATCGCGGGGCTGCGCTCCGGCCGAGTGCGACTGATGGCCTTCCCGTCCTCCTCGGCCTCGCTCGTGCCCAAGGCGCTGGCCCTGCTCAAGCGGCGGTTCCCCGAGGTCTCGGTGCGATTCTCTGAGGGCGAGCCGCCCGAATCCCTCGCCGCGCTGCGGGCCGGGGACTGCGATCTGGCGGTGGCGTTCGCCTACGAGGGGACCGACGTGGGGCGCGGCGAGGACCTCGACGCGTTCGTCATCCGCCCCCTCATGGAGGACGAGGTCCGGTTGGCGATGCCACCGGATCACCCGCAGGCAGGTCAGTCGGTCGTCAACCTTGCCGATGTGTCGCAGGATTCCTGGATTGCAGGGTGTCCGCGCTGCCGGGGGCACTTGGTGTCCCTGGCGCAGGGGGCCGGCTTCTCCCCCAACGTGGCCTTCGAGACCGAGGATTACGTCGCGGTGCTTGGGCTGGTCCGGGCGGGACTCGGGGTGGCGTTGGTCCCCGATCTCATCCTCGAAGCCGCCCACGAGGACGGCATCGTCGCGCGCCCGCTCATGCCGCCCTCGCGCCGACAGATTCACGCGGTGACGACTGAGGACCTGCAACGCGTCCCGGCCGTCGCGGCCACCCTGGAAGCGCTGGAAGAGAGCGCCAGGTCTCGGACGAAGACACTGGTTCGCCGCTGACCCGCTCCCCCAAGCATCCATGGTGCGACCGCCCTGTCCATATCGCGGGCACCTGTCATAAGTCTTCCTTATCAGACCCATAATCTCCGCATGGATCTGCGCCCCGGGTTTCCCTCCGTCGTCGACGAGGTGACCGTCCGCCTCGTCGCCGCTGTCGTGTTGATCGTCGGCATCGTCGCCTTGGTCTCGGGAGCCTGGTGGCTGTATGCCGTCCTCGCCGTCGACTTCGTCCTGCGCAGTGTGTTCGGCCCCCGGCTCAGCCCGATCGCGCAGCTCGTCCTGCGCACGGTCCGCCCGCGGGTTTCCGCTGGCGGTCGTCCCACGCCGGGCGCTCCGAAGCGGTTCGCCGCCAGCATCGGCGCGGTCCTCACCTCGTTGGCAACGGTGTTCGCCCTCGTTCATGCAGCCACCGGATCGGCTGGCGCCGCGACTACAGTGTTCGCCATCGGCGCGATCATGGTCGTCTTCCCGGCCCTCGAAGCTGCCGCCGGCATCTGTGTCGGCTGCGTCGTCTTCGCCCAGCTCATCCGGCTGGGTTGGGTCCCCGAGCGGATCTGCCTGGAGTGCGCCGACATCACGAGCCGCACGGCGTTGGCGAGCCAACAAACCGCTTGAGCCGCCAGAATCACCCGACCCTTCGCAGCCGACCAGGCCCGACCCATGCTGATCTTCCCGCGCTGACCTTCGCCGACCGAGCTGAACCGTGGCGATCCCGAACGCTCTGGATCACGGCCCCCGGGTCGCGACGAGCAGAGGGCCGCCGGATGGCCGCCCGACGGCGATGTCTCCGTCGGTGTCAGTGCGCAGGACCTGCATACCCCTGGCCCCCAACGCAGCCAAGGTCGAGGGAGCGGGGTGACCGTAGTCGTTCCCGGCGCCCACGCTGATCACGGCGACGGCGGCCGGTAGGGCGTCCAACAGGGCCGGCTCGGTGTTGGCCGACCCGTGGTGGGCGACCTTGACGATGTCAACCGCCCAGCCCGGGACCTCGGAGTCGCGCCGAATCAACCCGAGGACCGCCCGTGCTGCCTCACGTTCGATATCGCCCAGCAGCACCGCATGGAGCCCGCCCACGTCAACGGTCATCACCACCGACCCGTTGTTCGGGACCGACCCGTCGTGGATCACCCTGGCTGGCCACCACACCCGGGCCGTGATCCCCGGCCACTCCAGCCGATCACCGGCCACCAGCGGCTCGATCGCCACCCCTGCCCGGGTGGCCCACTCGAGCACCTGCCCCACCTGAAACGCCGGGTCCTCCACGGCTGACGTGAGGATCTCGCGGACCTCCCGGCCCCGAAGTGCGCCAGGGAGCCCGTCAACGTGATCGGCATGGAAGTGCGTGAGAACGACCGCATCCAGCACCCGGACCCCCAAACGTCCCAGGCAGGCATCGACGAGCGCCGGATCTGGGCCGACGTCGACAAGCACCGCATGACCGGGTGTGGTCGCAAGGACGAAACTGTCCCCTTGCCCGACATCGCACGCCACGAGGGCCCACCCTGGCATCGGCCAAGTCAGGTCACGGGTCGGCATCGTGGCGCCGACCGTCACCGCGACAGCAGCGAGCGCCGCCACCGGCCGTTGGACGACCCGCAATCGCAACCACGGCGCCATGACGAGCCCCGCCACCGTCAACCCGGCCAACAACAGAGCCCCACCTGGTCCAGCAGGCCAGGGGAGCGAGCCGAACGGCATACCAGCTCCGGTCCGGGCCACGGCCGCAATGGCGAGTGCCGGCACGGCCGCCAGCCAGGCGAGCAGCGCCGCCGCATCGACCCAAGCCACGGACACGACGGCCGTCGCCACCCCAAGGATGGTCGCGGGGGCGACAAACGGATCGGCCACGAGATTAGCCGGAATGGCCACCAGTGACACCGTGGCCTGCAACAGCACGACGACAGGAGCGCACATCACTTGCGCCGCGACAGGGACCGCCAACGCCGGTCCCCAGCTCCTCAGCGGCGAGGGCAGCAGCGCACCGATCCGCTCACCCCACGGACGGGCCAGGACGAGCAGACCCAACGTCGCGAGGACCGACAGGGCGAAGCCATACGAGCGCGCCAACCACGGATCCCAGCACAGCAGCACGACAACCGACCCAGCCAGCGCCGGAACGCCCGCGCGGCGCCGTGACACGGTGAGCCCCGCTAGGCCCACCACGCCCATGACCGCAGCCCGAACGACGCTGGGCTCCGGACGGGCCAGGACGACGAATCCTGCAAGGACGGCGCACGCCACCACGGGACGCCATCGGCGCCGAACCCCCGCCAGCCGGGCCAGCCCCAACGCAGCCGCCAGAACAATAGCGACGTTCGAGCCACTGACCGCAGACAGGTGGGACATCCCGGCGGTGGTCATCGCCGCAGCGAGGTCATCAGGAGTGGTTGACGTGTCGCCGATGACGAGGGCTGGCACCAGCCCTGCGGCATCCGGCGGCAAGCGCGCCGTCGCCGCTCGGAACCGTTCTCGGATGTATGCCGCCCCCCGCGCCACCCAGGGCGCCTCGACGGTGACCTCGGGTGGGCCGGCTGCTCGGAGCAGGGCGACGACATCGTCGCCAGGCTCGGCAGGTGCCAGCCGCCCTCGGGCCACGAACCCTTCCCGCCACTGCAGCCCCGCCCAGGAGGCGTCGCCGATGATGAGCACGGGCGCATCGACCTGGCTCACCGCTCCCCGCGCGGTCACGGTGACCAGCCTGGCCGTGAGAACCACGCGGCCAGCCTCTCCGAGCCGATCCGCACGCGCCCGCACCCGCCTCGGATCGCTCACGGCGACGCCTTCGACGACGACGCTCGCCCGCTCGCCGGCCCACTCCCCCACGGCGCCTGCCGTGCGGATCGCCCCCTGTCCCGCCAAGCACGTCGTCGTCAGGGCGACTGCGGCACCGGTGAGCCCAGCCACCATCGACCAGACCTGCGCCCCGGCTGATGGCGACCGAGATCGTTGTGTGCTCCCTGCCCGGCCCCTAGCCGGGCCCCCTCCTCGGCCCGGCATGAGGCCCGGAGCGAGGGTCCGCATCAGGACCAGGGCCGCGCCCAGACCTGAGACCACGGCCACCGTGGCGACCACCCCAGCGGGCGAACCGGCCCACAACAGCAGGACGTCCACAGCCCATGCCGCGAGGGCGGGGATCAACAGCCGGACATCGACGCGTCGCTCAGCGGGGCTCTTCGGCCCGTTCACACGGTCACCTTCGGAGTGAGTTGGGCCAACAGCTTCTCCCCGATGCCACTCACCTCCCCCAGCTCATCCACGCTGGAGAAGCGGCCATGAGCGCTGCGCCAGTCCAGGATCCGCTGGGCCAGGACCGGACCGACCCCCGGCAAGGTGTCCAGCTGGGCTAGGTCGGCCGTATTGAGGTTCACCGGGCCTGCGGCAATGGGGCCGGTGCCGCTTCCCTGTCCGACCGCCCCGCCACCCCCGGAACCGTTGGTGTTAGGGAGAAGCTGCTCGCCAGGGGCCGGGACGTGCACCTGTTCCCCATCAACCACCACTCTGGCCAGGTTGATCCGTTCCAGGTCGGCCGACGCGAGCGCTCCTCCAGCGGCGGCAATGACATCAACGACCCGGGACCCTTCGGGGACTCGGACGACCCCTGGGTCAGCCACGTCGCCCACGACATGGATAACCAGCAGGCGCGCTGTGGCCCCGGCATCCCCCGTTGGCGGCCCCGTCGAGCCAAGGCCGGAGCCCGAGCCCGAGGCGAAGGCCACCGGCACCGACCGAGCAACCAGCCCAGTCCGGCTCGGGGCCAGCGGCACCGGTTCGGCGGCGCGCGTTGCGGCCGTGACCCGCAACGCGAACACCACGCCTGCCACGAGGGCGACCCCGAGCACAGCGAGCACGGCGCTCCCCCGTGCCCGCAGGCGAGCTCCGGTCAGACTGCCAGGAATAGTGACCATCGATGGACTGGGGGCGCGGTGCCGTCCCACCGGGCGGCGTGCCGACGACCCCGCAGCTGGGTCACCCTCAACCGGCTCCAAGACCGTCGCAGTCGCCGTTGAGCGCTTCTCTCGTGGGTCCGGCCACGCGACCGCCCAGGACCGAACCGCCGCGGCAACCCCCTCGACGGGAGCACCCGCGGCGCCAACCGTTGCTTGGGGAGGCGACGGCACCCACCCCGACAATGGACCTGACCCGCGACCGGTCCCGTGCAACAAGGCCCGAGCGCGCGCCGACAAAGCTCCGTCCAGATCCAGGGTGCGCGCCATGCCCGGACGGTATGCCGCCCGCCCCCCTCCCGCTCAGGCTCGCCCGATCAGCTGTGGACAGTGGGACGACGGTCCGGACCCATGTGGATAACCGAAGGACCGATGCTCCCCTCCGAAGCCCCGGCCATCGCAATCACCAGACGATTCAGTCCAACCGACCCAACGCCCGCAGCCGCGCAATGATGTTCCCGCGATGCCGCGCCACGATGATGAGGCCGAGCACCCACGCCCAGATCGTCGTCGGAAGACCGGCCGCTCCAGGCAGATTTCCAGAGGCCGCCAACGCCCCGCCTACGAGCATGACCCCCGCGGCGACCAACGACCCCAGCGCCACCCACCGCGACAGCGCGAACACGACGACGAAGACGAGAAGGAGGACGACGGCATACCAGGGGTGCACGCCGAGGATGGCACCCAAGGCGGTCGCGACCCCCTTGCCTCCCCGGCCACGCAAATAGGGCGAGAAGACGTGGCCAAGGACTGCGGCGATCCCCAACAGATAGCCCACCAACAGTCCGTAGAACTGCGCGGCCAGGAAAGCCGGCAGGAACCCCTTGAGGACGTCGAGCACCCCGACGAGGATTCCCCACTTGCGCCCCAGGACGCGGCCGGCGTTGGTCGCGCCCGGGTTACCCGACCCGGCGCGAGTGACGTCTCGACCCAGAAGTCTGCCAATGAGAGTGGCCGGGTTGATCCCACCCCAGAAGAACGCGACGGCGACCATCGCCGCCACCCCGACCAGGAACCACAACAGGTCAGCGACCGAGATCTGGATCGGTCCCAGCGGGAACACACCCGCCACCTCGAGCCTGCCTACCGAGAGCATGCTTATCGACCGCCCTCGGGACGCGGCGACACCGTGATCGCCAGCGTCCCAGGCCCGACGTGCGCGCCGACGACCGCGCCCAACTCCCCGACTCTGATCTCCCCAGCGTCGGCCACCCGTTCGCTCAGCGAGTCGGCCACCTCGGTCGCCCGCGCCGCGAAGTCCAGGTGCTGCACCTCGATGTCGACGATCCGCCCGGCCATCCGGGCCCGGTCGGCGGCCGCTCCGGCTAGCTCCACCATCCGCGCCAGAGCCTTGCCGGAGGTGCGGACCTTCTCGATGGGCGCGATATGCCCGTCGGTCAGGGCAAGGATCGGCTTGATCGCCAGCGCCGAGCCGAGCAACGCCGACGCCGACCCGATCCGGCCGCCGCGCCGCAGATGCTCCAGGGTGTGGACGTAGAACACCACCGTGGCGTCCGATGCCCGCGAACGGGCCACGGCCGCAACGGTTTCCGCATCGGCTCCCGCACCCGCAGCCGCTGCCGCGGACAGGGCGGCATACCCCATGGCCGCCCCGAGCACCCGGGAGTCCACCACGGTGACGGGGACGGGCGACTGGGCGGCGGCCAGGTGCGCCCCCTGCACCGTCGCCGACATGTCCGCCGAAATGTGCACGGAGACAATGGCATCCGCGCCATCGGCAGCCAGCTGCTCATACATGGCGAGGAACTCCGCCGGCGCTGGCCGCGAGGTCGTCACGGGCACGAACCGGCGCAGCGCCTCGGCGAGATCCTCGACGCGCACGTCGACGCCCTCACGATGCTCGCGACCCCCGATGACGACGTGCAGAGGCACCACGCGGATCGGCGCACCTGCCGCTGCCACCTGGGCAGGGGTGAGGTATGCCGTGGAGTCGGTGACGATCGCGACGCCCATCTGGGTGCCTCCTGACCTCACATGGGGACGACGTTGACCAGGGTTGGCGGCCGGACGATGACGGTGCGGATGCCCTCGGCCGTCGCCGCCAACACCTTCTCACGGGCCAGCACCAGCTCGCGCAAGTCGGCCTCGGAGATGTCAGCCGGCACGTCGACCCGATCCCGGACCTTGCCCTTGATCTGGATGACGCACGTGACGGTGTCCTCGATGAGCAGCGCCTCGTCGGCCACGGGGAACGGTCCCAGCGCCAACGACCCGGTCCCGCCCATCCGCTCCCACAGCTCGTCGGCGATATGCGGCGCGACCGGCGCGACCATCTGCACCAACGGCTCCATGACCGAGCGGGGCGGCTCGGCCAGCTTGGTCACTGCGTTGTTGAGCTCGATGAGCTTGGCGATGGCGGTGTTGAAGCGCAGCCCCTCGTAGTCCTCGCGAACCCCGGCAATCGTCTTGTGCAGCAACGTCCGCAGCGCCGGGTCGAGGTCGGACTCGGCCACGTCGACGACCCGGCAACCCCCGGTCACTTCGTCGACGACGTTGCGCCACAACCGCTGCAGGAACCGCTGCGACCCCACGACAGCCCGGGTCTCCCAGGGCTTGGACAGCTCCAGCGGACCCATCGACATCTCGTAGATCCGGAAGGTGTCGGCGCCGTAGACGGCATACATCTCGTCCGGGCTGACCATGTTCTTCAGCGACTTGCCGATCTTGCCGAACTCGCGGCGGACCGGCTGCCCGTCCCAGGTGAACGTCGGCTCAGCCCCATGCGCCCCTGGCGTCTCGATGACCTCGTCCGCCGGGACATACTGCCCACGCTCATCGGTGAACGCCGGTGCCTGGATGTAGCCCTGCGAGAAATAGGTCCGGAACGGCTCCTCACTGGACAGGTGCCCCAAGTCGAACAGCACCTTGTGCCAGAACCGGGCATACAGCAGGTGCAGCACGGCATGCTCGACGCCGCCGACATAGAGGTCGACGCCGCCCGGGTCCCGCGTCCCCGCCGGTGCACCCGGCACCGGGGTTGCCTGCGGGCCCACCCAATAGCGCTCGTTCTCCGGGTCGACCAGCGCATCGCCGTTGGCCGGGTCCAGGTAACGCAAGTAGTACCAACAGGATCCGGCCCAGTTGGGCATCGTGTTGGTCTCGCGGCGGAACCGTCGCACCCCCCGCCCGTCACCCAGATCCAACTCGACGTTGACCCATTCGGCGACCCGCGACAGCGGCGGCTCCGGCTCGCTGCCCGAGTCGTCGGGGTCGTAGGTCTTCGGCGAATAGTCCGGCACGTCCGGCAGGGTCAGCGGCAGCATCGAGTCGGGCAGGGCGTGCGCGACACCGTCCTCGTCCCACACGACGGGGAACGGCTCGCCCCAGTAGCGCTGGCGACTGAACAACCAGTCCCGCAGGCGGTAGTTGACCGTCCCGCGACCGATCCCCTTGTCCTGCAGGTATGCCGTGATCCTCGCCTTCGCCTCGGCCGTCCCCAGGCCGTCGAGCGACACCTCGTCGTTCGCCGAGTTGACCGCGACGCCCGCCTCGGTGAATGCCTGGCCCAAAGCCACCGTCCCGGCCCAGCCAGTCAATGCCTCGCCGCCGCCCGCCAAACCCGCAGGCGCCACGACGTCGACGATCGGCAGCTCGAACGCGCTCGCATAGTCGTAGTCGCGCTGGTCGCCCGCGGGCACCGCCATGATGGCGCCCGTCCCATAGCCCATCAGCACGTAATCGGCCACGAACACCGGAATCGGCTTGCCGTTCACCGGGTTCGTCGCGAACGCACCCGTGAAGACCCCTGTCTTGGTCCGGTCGTCCATCTGCCGCTCGACGTCGCTCTTGCGAGAGGTCGCTCGCCGGTATGCCGCGACCGCCGCCTCCGGCGTGCCCGTCGCCTCCGCGTTCGCGCCCTTCCACACCTCGCGGGTGCCTTCCGGCCACCCGCCGGTCGGGACGATGGCGTCCACCAATGGGTGTTCCGGCGCCAGGACCATGAAGGTCGCCCCGAACAACGTGTCCGGTCGGGTCGTGAAGACCTCGATCCCCGTCTGCTCACCGGAGGCGGTCGCCACCGGGAAGGTCACCATCGCGCCCTCGGACCGGCCGATCCAGTTGCGCTGCATGATCTTGACCTTCTCGGGCCACTCGACCCGGTCCAGGTCGTCGGCCAACCGGTCGGCATACGAAGTGATCCGCATCATCCACTGACGCAGGTTGCGCCGGAACACGGGGTAGTTGCCCCGCTCCGAGCGGCCGTCGTTGGTCACCTCTTCGTTGGACAGCACCGTGCCCAGCCCGGGGCACCAGTTGACCGGCGCCTCCGACGGATAGGCCAGCCGGTAACCCTCCAGCACGCGCGCCTGCTCGCGTGCCGACAACTCGGTCCATGCCCGCCCCTCCTGCTCAGGCACAGACCGCTCCCCCGCCGCCAGCTGAGCGACCAACTCGGCGATGGGGCGAGCCGCCCCACGCGAGCCGTCCGGTCGCACGGCCTGCGGGTCATACCAGCTCTCCCGGATCTGGGTGAAGATCCACTGGGTCCACCGGTAGTAGTCCTCGTCGATCGTCGCATACGAGCGCCGGTCGTCGAATCCCAGCCCCAGGCGCCGCAACTGGCGGCGCATGATGACGATGTTGTCCTCGGTCGTCTTGCGCGGGTGCTGACCGGTCTGCACGGCATACTGCTCCGCCGGCAACCCGAACGCGTCATAACCCAAGGCGTGCAGGACGTTGCGCCCCTGCATCCGGTGGTAGCGCGAGAAGACGTCCGTCGCGATGTAGCCCAACGGGTGCCCGACGTGCAGCCCCGCCCCGGAGGGGTAGGGGAACATGTCCAGGACGAGCAGTTTGGGTCCGCGCGCGGCGACCGCATCAGGCGAGGCCCACGGCCCTGCGGGGTTGTCCGCGTGGAACACCCCGTCCTGCTCCCAGCGGTCCTGCCAGGCCTGCTCGATCGTGTCGGCCAGCGCGGCGGTATAGCGGTACGGCGTCTCGTCGCTCATCGTGCTCTCTTGTCCTCGGGCGTGCTCTCGTGGTCGCGGTCCGGTCGGAGTCCAATGCCTCGTGGGCAAAAAGAAACCCCTCACGCAGGAGGGGATGCCGCGCTGACGTCCGACTGCTCAGCGCGGCTCGATAAGGAGCTGGCTCCGTGCCACGCGCCCCAGGGTAGCGCACCTCCCCCAGGCCCTCCGGCACGCATTTCCCGTATGCCGCCCGTATGCCGCCCGCAGTCGCCCGCCGTCGTCCCGCGGCCGGGGGCCCTTCAGCTGCGCAGCATCCCCAGGACGATGAGCAGCTGACCCAGGTGATAGGTGATGTGGACCACCAGATGCGCCCAGCTGACCTCTCGGACAAACCTGTTGTAGGCGATCACCCCGTCGCTGAGCAGGAACAGCGTCGCCCCGATCCCGACCACCGGCAACCCTGTGGCCCAGGCGAGCGCCGCCATCCCACCGACGACCGCGGCATACGCGAGCAGGGGTATGCCGTCCCGCCAACTGGAACGCACGATGGGCAGGATGCGGATCACCACGACGGCCACGACGAGCACCGAGACCAGGACGACACCGAGCCAGATTGGGGCCTCGCCCGGGATCCGGCGGAACGCGGCGATATACGCAACATGCCCCACCAGGAAGGCGATCAACCCGGCAAGGAAGTGCCGGTCGGACTTCCCCAGCAAGAGGATGTCTCCGACCAGACACATCACCAGCCCGATGAGCAGTTGCCCGCCGTAGTCCACCGAGTCGGCCCGCAGCAGCCAGGCCAGCAGGATGAGGATGATGAGCACCGCCGGCTTGGCGACCGACTCGACGTCGGGGCGTCGCCTCGCCACTGCGGTCCAGTCGGCAAGGGCCGCCACAGCGAAGGCGAACAGCAGCACCCAGGCATAGATGTTCATCGGCACTCACCCTCTCGCATCGACGGCACCGCGGCGGTTCGGCACGCCCGCAGCCGCCATAGACTGCCAGACATGGTGGCGTCCACGTTCGAGCACACGGTCACCGAGGCAGACACCGCAGCCGCGCTCGGTAGCGGCGACCTGCCGGTGTTGGCGACGCCGCGCCTCATCACCTGGCTGGAGCGGGCCACGTTCACGGCCGCGCAGACCGTCGTCCAACCTCCCCAAACCACGGTTGGGACGCTGGTCCAGGTCGAGCACCTCAAGGCCAGCCCGGTCGGCTCGCAGGTCATCGTGACCTGTTCGACGCCGATCATCGACGCGGGTCGGCTGATCTTCCACGTCCAGGCGAACGATCTCGTCGGGTCACAGCTCGCCGTTGGCGAGCTGCACCGCCGCGTCATCGATCCGCAGCGATTCATGGCGCGCGTCACGGCTTCGACCAGCCACCCGATCACCACGGCATAGCGGCCCCACAGCACCCCGACGACACGAAAGGCCCGGCCATGAGCGCGACGCGGCGCATCGGGGCGAGAGAACTGCTCGACACCGTCCTCGACGAAGGAAGTTGGGTGTCGTGGGACGCGCCACCGCTGTCGGTGGCCGAGCCCGGCAGCCCGTATGCCGCCGACCTCGCCTCCGCCGCAGCCACCGCCGGCACCGACGAGTCAGTGCTGACCGGCGAGGGGCGCATCCGCGGCCGTCGGGTCGCCTGTGTCGCCGGCGAGTTCCGGTTCCTGGCCGGGTCGATCGGACGGGCTGCAGCCGAGCGGATCACCCTGGCCTTCGAGCGAGCCCGTCAGGAGCAGCTTCCCCTGTTCGCGGCACCGACGTCCGGCGGCACGCGGATGCAGGAAGGCACGCCCGCCTTCCTCGGCATGGTGAAGATCTCGGCGGCGGTTGCGCAGTTCAAGGCGGCCGGGCTGCCCTACGTCGTCTACCTGCGCCACCCGACGACCGGCGGCGTCCTGGCCTCCTGGGGGTCGCTCGGCCACGTGACAGTCGCTGAACCAGGCGCAATGATCGGCTTCCTCGGCGCCCGGGTCTATGAGGCGCTCTACGGCAAGCCGTTCCCCGACGGGGTGCAGGTGGCGGAGAACCTGCACGCCCGCGGCATCGTCGACGCGGTGGTGCCCGTCGAGCGCCTGGCCGAGATGGCGGCGCGGACGCTCTCGGTGTTGGATGCACGGCATACCGACCACCCGCCCGTCCCCCGCCCCGGTGAGCCGACCCCCGACCCGTATGCCGGTCTGGAACCACCCAGCGGCGCCTGGGAGTCGATCCTGCTGTCGCGCCGCACCGACCGGCCGGGCGTCAAGACCTTGCTCAAGCTTGGGGCGTCCGACGTATTGCTGCTGCGGGGCACCGGCCAGGGTGAGCACGACCCGGGCATGCTGCTCGCGCTGGCGCGGTTCGGTGGGACGCCGTGCATCGTCCTGGGCCAGGATCGGCACCGCAAAACCCTTGAGGAGCCGCTGGGACCGGGCGGACTGCGGGTGGCCCGCCGTGGGATCCGGCTGGCCGCCGACCTCGACCTGCCGCTGGTGTCGATCATCGACACCGAGGGCGCTGCCTTGTCCAAGGAGGCCGAGGAGGGCGGCCTGGCCGGTGAGATCGCGCGTTCGTTGGCCGATCTGGTCATGCTGCCTGCGCCGACGTTGTGCGTCCTGCTCGGGCAGGGCACCGGCGGTGGTGCGCTGGCGATCCTGCCGGCCGACCGGGTCATCTGCGCCCAGCACGCCTGGCTGTCCCCGCTGCCGCCGGAGGGCGCCTCGGCGATCGTGCACCGCACCACCGACCGGGCCGACGAGATGGCCGAAGCCCAGCGGGTGCGTTCGATCGACCTGCGAGCCGACGGGATCGTCGACCGGATCGTCCCCGAGCACCCAGACGCGGCGTCCGAGCCGGAGGCCTTCTGTCGACGGATGGCTGAGGCGATCCACCAGGAGCTCGACGAGCTCTGGCGGTCTGACCCGCGGGCCCGACTAGCCGCCCGGCTGGATCGCTACCGCCAGCTCGGCGCCTGACCACCGCATCGTTCACCGCCTGTTCACCCATGGCGGGACTTCTGGCCCGACCTCGTCAGCCCGGCGCGGCCGGTACCCTGTCCTCAACGGGCGCAGCCGCCACGCTGAGCACAACGCAGTGCCCCTCCCCTGTGCGGCTCGTCCCCTGTGCGCGGTATGCCGTTCGGCTGCCCTCACGACAACGCTCCACCGGTGAAAGGCAGGACTGACGTGGCGGTCATCGCGGCCCTGGAGGCCCGTTCCCACGAACTCGTTGACGAGGCACTTGGGCTCCTTGAGCACCGGCTCAACCCGCCCTACAAGCAGGTCGACCGTGAGGTGCTGCGTCGACGCCTGCACCAAACGATGACGACGGTGACGACGGCCCTCACCGAGCGGACCCCCTTGCCGGTCATCGACTACGCCCGTGAAGTCGCGCGCCGCTGCTACCACGCCGGGTTCCTCCTTGAGGAGGTCCAGACCCACTTCAACGCGCTGGAGGAGACGGTCTGGAAGTTCATGGTCAAGGAGGTCGACGCGACCCACCTGCCCGAGAACCTCGCCATGGTCGCCTCGGTCATCGGCACGATCAAAGACGAGTTGGGCCGGTCGTATGTCGACCTCGCCTCGCAGCACAAGGCTCCGCGGGTGAACACCCACAAGCTCTTTGCGGGGACCCAGAGCGTGCCAGCGCACCCGATGTCGGCCAAGGGGCAGCCCTCGCACTGACCCGTTGCGGTCTGCGCGTGGATATTTCCGACTGCCTGTCCTGAGCGCTAGCGTGTCCTTCGGTGGGGGCGGGTCGATGACCCGCAAACGAGACGAAGGAGCCGCCTTGTCCGGCCAGTCGGTAGGTCGCGCGTTGACGCGCCTGACCGACCTGACCGCCGAGGTCATCGGTTCGGTGCATGGCACCGTCGCCGCCGCAGTCCGAGGCGTCCTGCGGTTGGGGCGAGATCGCAGCGTCGTTGTCGTCGGGCCGGACGGAACCACGGCGACCCTGCGGCTGCACGAGGACCGGTTTTCGGGGATGGACACCATCGGCAGCCAGCTGCTTTCCGGGAGCTACGAACCCACCACTGCACGCGTGCTCGAAGCACTCATCGCGCGTGGGGCAACGGTGGTCGACGTCGGTGCCAACATTGGCTACTTCACCGTGCTCTCGGCCCTGTTGACCGGCCCGACGGGTCGAGTTGTCGCCTTCGAACCGGAGCCGCGCAACCACACGGTGCTGACCGGCAATGTCGCCGCCAACGACCTGCGCCAGGTGACCGTCATCCAGGCGGCGTGCGCCGACCGCGTCGGACAACACGAGCTGTCGATCAACTCCTCCGAGACCGGTTGGCACCGATTGGCTCCCGCCGGCGAGACGGCCCGCGGCAAGCGGGTGCTCGTCGACCTGACGACCGTCGACACCGTCATCGGAGAGGCTCCGGTCGACGTCATCAAGATCGACGTCGAGGGACATGAGGGCTCGGTGGTCGCCGGGATGCTGTCGACCGTGGCGAGCAACCCTGGAGTCACCGTCATCCTCGAGTACTCCCCTGCCCAGGCCCGGCTGGCCGGCCTCGACCCGCTCACCCCGGTGACGCTGCTGCGGGAGGCGGGGCTGCGGCATACCTATGTCGTGCGTGAGGACAAGGCGGTCCTGGAGCGGATCGACCCCGCCGCGCTCGGCTCGCGCGAGGTCAAGACCGGCCGCTCGATCAACCTCATGCTGCGTGCTTTGCCCTGGCCCGCGGACACCGCAGTGCCCGTCAGCTCCTAGGAGGCCTCCCGTGTCCGGCTTCGATGTTGCGGCCCTGCGCGCCCAGTTCCCTTCGCTGCAATCGGGGATCGCCCACTTTGACGGGCCTGGCGGCACGCAGACCCCGTATGCCGTCGGCGCCGCCATCGCGGCCACCCTCACCGGGCCGTTGTCCAACCGAGGCACGACCGGGCTGTCCGAGTCGAACGCCGAGGCGGCGGTGGCGGCCTTCCGGGCGGCATACGCGGACTTCCTTGGGGTGCCCGCGCGGGGGGTGGTCTACGGGCGCAGCGCAACCCAGTTGACCTACGACGTGGGCCGGGCGGTCGCGGCGACCTGGCGTCCGGGCGACGAGATCGTCGTCTCACGCTTGGACCACGATGCGAACGTGCGGCCGTGGCTGCAGTTCGCCGAGCGGGCCGGGGTAGTCGTGCGGTGGCTGGACTTCGATCCGCAGACCTCTGAAATCGTTGGGGAGAGCGTGGAATCCGCGATCGGCGAGCGGACCCGGCTGGTTGCGGTCACTGGTGCGTCCAACCTCATCGGGACGATCCCTCCGGTCGCCGCGATCGCCCAGCGGGCGCACGCGGTGGGCGCGCTCGTGTGGGTCGACGGGGTGCATGTCGCGGCGCACCGCCTGGTGGACGTGGGCGCGCTGGGGGCGGATGTCTTCGTGTGCTCGCCCTACAAGTTCCTCGGACCGCACTGCGGCGTTCTCGGAGCGGCTCCCGAGCTGTTGGAGACGCTGCACCCCGACAAGCTGCTGCCCTCGACCGATGTCGTGCCCGAGCGCTTCGAGCTGGGGACGTTGCCCTATGAGGTGTTGGCCGGTGCTACTGCGGCGGTTGACGTTCTGGCCGGGCTGGGTGGCCCGGTCGCCGCGGGAGTGGGGCGGCGGCAGCGGTTGGCCGCGGCGTGGGAGGCGGTCCACTCCCATGAGAGCCGATTGCGGTTGTTGCTCGAAGCCGGGCTTGGCGAGCTGGGTGACCGGGTCGTCATGCACTCCCGGGCTGCCGACCGCACGCCGACGCTGTTGCTCACCTTCCCCGGGCGGCGCTCGTGGGACGCCTACCAGTTCCTGTCGGCGCGCGGCATACAGGCTCCTGCGGGGTCCTTCTACGCCTACGAGCCCTTCCAGCGGTTGGCTCTGGCCGACACCCACGGTCTGCGGGTCGGGTTGGCGCCCTACACCGATGAGTCCGACGTCCAGCGGCTGCTCGATGGCCTGCGGGCGTTCCTCGACTTCTGAGGCTCGCACACGGCATACCAATGGTCGGGTAGTCAAGCGGTCTGAGCACGAGTGGCCGCCACGAGCCCGACCAATGTCATTCGGTGTGCTGCGACACCACGAAGCCCCCGAAACCACGAAGCCCCCGAACCGCAGGGTTCGGGGGCTTCGATCACGTTTTGTGGAGCTGAGGGGATTCGAACCCCTGACCCCCTCCATGCCATGGAGGTGCGCTACCAACTGCGCTACAGCCCCGCCGCCCGGCTCGCACCGGGCAACCCGTGAATCCTACCCAACCTCGTCGCCGGACGCGAAATCGTGAGCCGGCACGCCTTCGTTGTATGCCGCGACCCGCAAGCGGCCGCCGAACTCGGCCTCCTGCACCGTCGTCCACGTGCAGTTGCCCATCGTCGCGAACGCTGCATCGGCACTCTGCGGGAGCCCGACAAGCTCCAGCATCGCCGCCCGCAGGCACGCTCCATGCGTGACGACGACCCCCACTTCGCCGGGCCCCAGCGCCGCAACATAGCCGCGCAACGCCGGCACCATCCGGGCCAGCACGTCCGCCGTGGACTCGGCCCCGGGCACCAGGCAACCCTCGTCCTCGGCCAGCCACGCGGCATACTCGCGCGGGAAACGAGCCGCGAACTCGGCGCGGGTGAGCCCGGACCGCTCCCCCACGGAGTACTCCCGCAGCCGCGCGTCCGGTTCCGCGGTCAGTCCCGTCAGCGCCCCCACGTATGCCGCGGTCTCACTGGCCCGCAGCAGGTCCGAGGTCCACAGGCGGCTGGGTCCCAAGGCCGCCACGAAGGGGGCCATCGCCCGCGCCTGAGTGTGCCCGACCTCGTCGAGCGGGATGTCGGTGTGGCCCTGGGCGCGCTTGTCGAGGTTCCAGGCGGTCCGGCCATGACGGACGAGCACGAGCCTGCGGGTGTCCCCCGCAGGGAACCCGCTCATCCGGGTGGGCACGCTCCTACTGGTCCCTCGCACTGGGCGCCGCGGACACACGCGAGGCACCTGCTTCGTCCAGCTCGGCAAGATCGGCCAGCCCGAGGTCGACTGTCGGGCAGTCGCGCCATAGCCGCTCGAGCTGATAGAACGCCCGCTCCTCCTGGTGCTGGACGTGCACGACGATGTCGCCGAAGTCGATGAGCACCCACCGGTCGTCGCGGCCGCCTTCGCGGCGCAGCGGTTTGGTCCCGGCCAGGCGCACCTGCTCCTCGATCTCGTCGACGATGGCGCCGATCTGGCGTTCGTTGGTCGCCGAGGCGATGACGAAGATGTCGGTGAGGGCCAGCTGGCTGGACACGTCGATGGCGATGACGTTCTCGGCCTTCTTCTCCGCAGCCCCGGCAGCGGCGGCGCGGGCGAGGTCGATGGCGTGGGGCGTGGCAGTCACAGGTTCCTAGGGTGCTCGTGGGCAGGGTGTGCGTTGGCGGGGTGCTCGTCGTGCGGGTGATAGAGGCGGTGCTTCCCGATGTATTGGACCACGCCGTCGGGCACGAGGTACCACACCGGCTCCCCACGCCCGACCCGCTCCCGACAGTCCGTGGACGAGATCGCCAGGGCAGGCACCTCGGTGAGCGTGATCTTGTCGGTCGGCAGTCCCTTGTCGCTGAGCACGTGCCCGGGCCTGGTCACCCCGACGAAGTGGGCCAGCGACCAGAGCTCGCCGACGTCCTTCCAGGTGAGGATCTGGGCGAGGGCGTCGGCGCCGGTGATGAAGAACAGCTCCGCGTCAGGCCGCTGCTCGCGCAGGTCCCGCAGGGTGTCGATGGTGTAGGTCGGCCCGTCCCGGTCGATGTCGACCCGGCTGACGGTGAACCGAGGGTTCGAGGCGGTCGCGATGACCGTCATGAGATAGCGATGTTCGGCAGGCGAGACATCTGTCCCGTCCTTCTGCCACGGCTGGCCGGTGGGGACGAAGACGACCTCGTCGAGGTTCAGGAGCGCCTGGACCTCGCTGGCAGCGACCAGGTGGCCATGGTGGACGGGATCGAAGGTCCCGCCCATCACCCCGATCCGCTGGATCAGTGGTGGCCCCCGCTGGGCTTGGAGTGCTTGTCGCGCACCTTGTAGGCGGTGCCACGGAAGGACCACAGCAGGGCGAGCAGGAGGACGAACAGCACCAGGGCGATGACGCCGTACATCTCCGCCGGCATCGGCAACTGGCGGTGGGCCTCGCCCTCCGCACGGACAAGGGCAGGAAGCACGCTCGCGGACATGGGCACATGCTAGCGGGTCCCTCCCCTCACCGTGCGCGCGGCATACCTCACGTCGTCCCCGTATGCCGCCCGCCCACCGCGCGCGCTATCTCACCGGAGACGCACAGCCAGCTCGCAGGCGGCTCACGTGTGGGCCCGTACCCTTGGGAGCATGACCGCGGACCCGACCACCGAGCGCCCCGAACTGTCCGTGGTCATCCCCATGTTCAACGAGCAAGAGGTGCTGCCGCTGCTCGCGCAGCGCTTGCGGCCGGTGCTCGACGCGCTGACCGAGCGCTACGAGGTGGTCTGCGTCGACGACGGCAGCCGCGACCTCACCCCTGCGCTGCTGCACAAGCTGGCCCGGGAGTGGGCGCAGGTGCGGGTCGTGCGGCTGCGGGCCAACGCGGGGCACCAGGCGGCGATCTCGGCCGGGCTGGCCCGAGCCCGAGGCGACTACATGGTGACGATCGACGCCGACCTGCAGGACCCGCCCGAGGTCATCGCCGAGATGCTGCAGACCGCCCGCCGGGACGGGGTCGACGTCGTCTATGGGGTGCGCTCGGACCGCTCGACCGACTCGGTGTTCAAGCGGACGACCGCCCGGATGTTCTACTCGCTCATCCGCCGGATCTCCGGCACGACCGCGCAGTCCGACGCGGGTGACTTCCGGCTCATGTCTCGGGCCACCGTCGATGCCGTGAACAGCCTGCCCGACACCAATCGAGTGCTGCGCTTCGTCGTGCCGGCGTTGGGTTTCCCGTCGACGAGTGTCGCCTACCGCCGGGAGGAGCGGGCCGCAGGGACCTCGAAGTATCCGTTCCTCACGATGCTCAAGCTCTCGGTCGACTCGGTGACCGGCTTCTCGCTCTTCCCGCTCCGGCTGGCCACCTACCTCGGGCTCATCGGCGGCGCGTTGATGCTCGTCGCCGCGATCGTCCTGGTCATCGCCTCAAGGACCCCGGGCACGACGATTCCCGGTTGGACCTCGACCGTGGTCATCGTCGCTGGTGTCGGTGCGGTGCAGCTGTTCTGCCTCGGCTTGCTCGGTGAGTACGTCGGGCGGATGTATACCCAGTTGCAGGGGCGGCCGGCATACTTCATCGCCTCCGACTCGCTCATAGACTCGCGCGTCGACTAGCCAGCCGGTGCGGGGTCGATCCGGAAGACCGGATAACGGTCGGCTGCGGCCGCCAACTCCCGGTCGGTGCTGGTCGAGGTGAGGTCCATGTGAACCCGGCCGGAGCGGGCGATGCGCAGATAGCGGCGCAGCACCGGGGCCGCCTCGCCAGGGGCGACACGAACCAGCCGCACGTAGCGGCGGCGCCCGCGCATCACCACGGCCTTGCCGTCGGCCGCCTCGACATTGCGGACCCAGTTGACCGTCGGCCCGAGCATCGACACGACGTAGCGCGAACCCGCCACCGTGAGGACGACGATCGGCAGCTGGATCGGCTGCCCGCTTCGCCGTCCGGTGACTTCCAGGACCGCGCTGAACGGGACCAGCCCAAGGCGCGCGATCGGCATCAGGCGACGCTGGATCGACTTGGCCCGCTCGTTGGGGCGTCCGCCGCGGTAGAGCTCACGCAACTCGTCTGGCTTCATGGCTAACCCCTGTCGTTGGATTCGGTTCGTCGCACACTGGCCGTCCGGTCAACCACGCACCTGTCCGTCGCCATCGACGATCCATTTGGTCGTCGTCAGCTCCGGGAGGGCCATCGGGCCGCGCGCGTGCAGCTTCTGGGTGGAGATGCCGATCTCGGCACCCATCCCGAACTGACCGCCGTCGGTGAAGCGGCTGGACGCGTTGACCATGACGACGGCCGCGTCCACCTCGGCGACGAATCGTCTTGCCGCGGAACGACTCTCGGTGACAATCACCTCGGTGTGCATCGACCCGTTGACCCGGATGTGGTCCAGGGCCGCGTCGAGGTCGCGGACGGTGCGGACATTCATCTCCAGCCGGTGCCACTCCGTCGCGTAGTCCGCATCGGTCGCGAGCTCGTATGCCGCCCCCGCCGCCTCCGCGTGCCGACTCACCTCGGGCGCCACGTGCAGAACCACACCGGCGCCGGCGAGCGCGGTGAGGGCCTTGGGCAGGAACTCGTCGGCCACCGCTTCGTGCACCAGGAGCGACTCCGCGGCGTTGCAGACGCTCGGCCGGTGGGTCTTGGAGTTCATGACGAGGGTGAGCGCCTTGTCGAGGTCGGCGGCGGCGTCGACGTAGACATGGTTGACCCCGATGCCGGTCTCGATGACTGGAACCGTCGACTCCATCACGACGGTGCGGATGAGGTCGGCCCCGCCACGCGGGATGACGAGGTCGACCAGGCCGCGGGCCGTCATGAGGGCGCGGGCCGCGTCGTGCCCGCCCTCATCGAGCAGGACGACCGCGTCCGCGGGCAGCCCCCGAGCCACGAGCGCAGCGCGCACCACGCCGACGAGGGCCCGGTTGCTCGCGCCCGCCGCAGACCCGCCACGCAGGACAACCGCGTTGCCGGACTTGAGCCCAAGCGCTGCCGCATCGACCGTGACGTTGGGCCGGGCCTCGTAGATCATCCCCACGACCCCCATGGGCACCCGGACCTGGCGGATCTGCAGCCCGTTGGGCAAGGTCGAGCCGCGGACGACCTCACCGACCGGGTCGGGCAACGCGGCCACGTCGCGGACCGCCTGCGCGATGGCGCGGATCCGCCCCTCGTCGAGCATGAGCCGGTCGAGCAACCCCTCAGCCATGCCGCGCTCGCGGCCGCGGGTCAGGTCGTCGGCGTTGGCCTCCACGACGAGTGGGATGGCCGCATCGAGAGCGTCGGCGATGGCGTGCATCGCGGCATCCTTGTCGGCCCGCGACAGCAGGGCCAGCCGCCGTGAGGCGGTCTTGGCGCGCCCGGCCAGCTCGGCGACAAGGGCGACGACGGCGGGGTCCGGCGCGGTGCGGTCAACCATGTCCCAAGGGTATGCCGCTGCCCTCCCCCTTGCCTCGACGTCCGCAGCCGGTGTTCCTGGGACCGAGCCGAGGTCACTCACGGCGGACGGCTGAGGAGCGTTGTCAGTGGTATGGCCCACACTGTCTCGGTGACCACGTCGGCGACCACACGGCATACCCACGGCTCGGTGCGCGCGCCCCGCGTTGCCTGGCAGGTGAAGTTCGCCGTGCTCGTGCTCATCTGGGGGTCGAGCTTCCTGTTCATGAAGGTCGGGCTTGAGGCGATGAGCCCGGTCCAGATCGCGACGCTGCGGGTGCTCACCGGCACGGCCGTCGTCCTCGGCCTCCTGGCGATGGCTGGCGGGCGGTTGCCGCGCGGCTGGCAGGTCTGGCGGCACATGATCGTCTTCGGGTTCTTCCTCTCCGCGTTCCCGTTCACCCTGTTCGCGATGTCCGAGACCCGGGTGTCCTCGGCGCTGGCCGGGATCGGCAACTCGACGACCCCGATCGCGACCGTGTTGGCCGGGCTGGTGTTGCTGCCGCACGAGCGACCCTCGGCGCGCAAGCTCGCCGCCGTGGCCGTCGGATTCCTCGGGGTCGTGCTCATCGCCCAGCCATGGACGGTCGCCGAGCGTCCCGACCTGCTCGGCTTCGGGATGGCGGTCGCCGGGGGCGCGTCCTATGGGGTCGGCTGGACCTACTACCGCCGGTTCCTGTCGGGGGCCGATCTCGGCGGGTTGTCGCAACCGGCCGCGGTGCTGCTCGTCGGCAGCGGCTTCCTCATCCCCACCTCGCTTGTCGCGTGGTGGCTCGACCGCGACCACCTCGCGACCCCGTGGGCCACGCATGGCACGGTGGGCGGCATACGGGCGTGGCTGCCCTTGCTCGCGGTCCTGGCGCTGGGGGCGCTCGGGACGGGGCTGGCGTTCATGTTCCAGTACGACGTCGTGCGCGCGGCTGGGCCGGTCGTCGGGTCGACGATCACCTATCTCATCCCCGTCGTGTCGGTGCTTCTCGGGACCCTCGTGTTGGGCGAACACCTCACCTGGGCAGCCGTGGCCGGATTCGGCGTGGTCCTGGCGGCGGCGCTGACGATCAACAGCCCCGATCGCAAGCCCCGCGAGGGTCGCGCGAGCGGCTAGAGCACGACGAGGGCGTCCCGGTGGATGACCTCGCGCTGGTATTCGGGACCGAGCTCACGGGCCAGGTCGCGGGTCGACCGACCAAGAAGCGTCGGCAGTTCGTCAGAGCCGTAATTGACGATCCCGCGGGCCACCGCACGGCCCTGGGGGTCGCAGACATCGACCGGGTCACCGCCGACGAAACTGCCTTCCACCCGCACGATGCCTGCGGGCAAGAGTGACTTGCGGCGGGTGACGACCGCCTGCACCGCACCGTCGTCGAGGACGAGTCGGCCGTGCGGGGTGGTCGCATGCGCCAGCCACAACAGGCGCGACGGAGGGCGGCGGGTGCCCGGCAGGAAGACCGTCCCGACGTCCTTGCCGCGCAATGCGTCCGACACGCGGTCGGTCGCCGTGAGCAGGGTGGGTATGCCGGCCGCGTTGGCGATCGCGGCCGCCTCCACCTTGGTCGCCATGCCCCCAGTGCCGACCTGCGTCCCGGCACCCGCGACGACGACATCCTGGAGGTCATACGCTCCCCGGACGATCGGGATCCGTTGTGCCCCAGGCTGACTGGGCGGCCCGTCATAGAGCGCATCGACATCCGAGAGCAACACCAGAGCGTCGGCCTGGATGAGCAACGCGACGAGCGCGGCCAAGCGATCGTTGTCGCCGAAACGGATCTCGTGGGTGGCCACGGTGTCGTTCTCGTTGACCACGGGCAGGACCCGCAGGTCCAGCAACCGCTCCAAGGTGCGCCGGGCGTTGAGGTAGTGGGTCCGCCGGGTCACGTCATCGATGGTGAGCAGGACCTGGCCCACCGTGATCGCGTGGTTGCCGAACGCCTGCTGGTATGCCGCAATCAGGGCTCCCTGCCCGACGCTCGCGGCCGCCTGCTGGGTCGCCAGGTCTTTCGGTCGCTTGGTCAGGCCAAGCGGCCCCATCCCCGCGGCGATGGCACCAGAGGAGACGAGCACGAGTTGGGTGTCGCGCTGGTGTCGGGCGGCCAGCGCCTCGACGAGGGCGGTGAGACGGCTCGGGTCCAGGCCCCCACGGGGCGTGGTCAGCGAACTGGACCCGACCTTGACCACGAGGCGACGGGCCCGGGCGACGGCGGTTCGGGGCACGGCATACCAGTCTAGGTGGCGGACACTTTCACAACAGAATGCCAACCACCAGGCCAGCGAACGCAAATCCCACGCTGGCGACGTAGAGCCGCAAGGTGTCCCGGTAGTAGAGAGCGGGATCGCGACTGCCGAGATCGGCTCGGAGGATCCGCAGCAGGGTGACAAGCATCCCGGCCACCGCGAGGACCACGGTGCCCAGGATCAGTCCGTCGGCGAAGTCCTCGACCGCTTGCCCCGTCCGAATCCCCCACCCCGCAAGGAAGTTGAGCAAGAATCCGAGCAGGATGCCCATCGAGGTGACCATGGGTTGGCGGTAGTCCTTGAGCTCCCCGTGCATCGGATGATCGTAGTGCGCGCTGCCTTCGTGGACCGACAACCGGGGCGCGTGCCGGACCGGCCCGTCGGTATGCCGCATTGAGCCTCGGGTTCTGCGATGCCGCGCCTGCATCCGGGCTTAGGCTGCGCCCATGACGATCTGGGACGACATCGCCGCGGAACGGCGAGGCATAGCCGACGTGCTCGACGGCCTCACCGAGGACCAGTGGCAGACCCCCAGCCTGTGCGGCACGTGGACGGTGCGAGAGCTGGCCGGGCACCTCGTCGTCCCGTTCAGGGTTTCCCTGCCGGCCTTCGGGCTGGCCATGGTCAAGGCTCGCGGCAGCTTCCATCGGGCCAACAACTCCCTCGCCAAATCCCAGGGCCGCCGCCCGACGGCCGACCTCATCGCCGACCTGCGGGCCAACGCCGAGAGCCACTTCACGCCGCCCGGCCAGGGGCCGTTGGCGCCGCTGACCGACAACCTCGTCCACGGTCAGGACTTGCGAATCCCGTTGGGCATCAACGATCCCCGCGACCCGGAGGTGTGGCGTCAGTCGCTCGACTTCCTCGTGTCCCCGGCCGCCCAGGCCGGATTCACCAGTCGTGGCACCCCGCCAGTCGAGCTCGTCGCGACCGATCTCGATTGGCATCATGGCGAGGGACCTCAGGTGAGCGGGCCGGCATACGCCATCGGCCTGGCCCTCACCGGGCGCCCGGCCGCGCTGGAACGCCTGGCCGGCGCCGGACACGACGACCTGACCCGCTGGTTGGGCTGAGGACCCGGCCGCACTCCGCTCAGGCGGGCCTACGGCGCAAAGCGAGGACCGGGATGGTCCGCGTGGTGTTGCGTTGGTATTCCGCGAAAGTCGGGATGACGGTGAACTTCGCCCAGGCGGCGTCGCGCTCCGCCCCGGTCAGTTCCTCCGCCCGCACGGGAACGACGCCGTCCGGCGTCTCGATGTCGACGTCCGGGTGGGCCAGAAGGTTGTGATACCAGGCCGGGTTGTCCGGGGCACCGGCCTTGGACGCAGCGATGAGCCAGGTGTCCTCGCCATCGCGTCGGCCCATCAGCGGGCTGATCCGCTCGATGCCCGACTTGGCTCCTCGGTGGTGGACGAGGATGAGCGAGCGCCCGAACTGCGGCACGACCCCGTTGTTGGCCCGGAACGTGTCGATGATCTGCTGGTTCCAGTCCGCGTGACCGCCGCTCATTCCGACTCCCCTTCAGTGGGTCCACTCATGCTCTTGGCTGCCTTGGCCGCCTCGGCTGCCTCGGCCGCCTCGGCTGCCTCGGTCGCTTCGGCTGCGGTCGCCCAGTGCCCGGCCCGGCGTTCAGCGTCGAGCTCGGCCTGGGTCTGGGCGCGGGCGGCATACCGATCGCGCATCCGCTCGCGCTTCTCCTCGCGCGAGGGACGCGAATGGTCTTCCAGGCGCAGATCGGTGCCCCGCGGCCCGGCGAGCAACTCGGCCCCGGAGGACAGCGTCGGCTGCCAGTCGAAGACGACCGCGTTGTCGGCATCGCCGATGAGCACCGTGTCGCCCGCGACCGCGCCCGCCTTGTAGAGCGCGTCCTCGACCCCGAGCCGCTGCAGTCGGTCGGCGAGGTAGCCCACCGCCTCGTCGTTAGAGAAGTCGGTCTGCCGCACCCACCGGGTCGGCCGCTCCCCGACCACCCGGTATGCCGCCTCGCCCTCGGGCGTGCGCTCCTTGCGGATGGAGAACCCAGAGTCGTCAACCGGCTTGGGCCGCAACACGATTCGTGGCCGAATGATCGCTTCGACGGAGTCGCGAGCCGCCTTCACATGCCGGGCGAGCGAGAAGGACAGCTCCTTGAGCCCGGTGCGGGCCACCGCCGAGACGATGTGCACCTCGAGCCCGCGGGCCTCGAGGTCCGGGCGCACGAGCTCGGCCAGCTCGCGAGCCTCGGGGACATCGGCCTTGTTGAGCACGATGACCCGGGTGCGGTCTGCGAGCGGTCGACCGCCCAGTGCTGCGTCGGGCACATACAGCGCCAACTCGCGTTCGATGACGTCGAGGTCGGTCAGCGGGTCGCGGCCCGGCTCCAGCGTCGCGCAGTCGACGACGTGGACCAGCACCGAACAGCGTTCGATGTGCCGCAGGAACTCCAGCCCCAGGCCCTTGCCCTCGTGGGCGCCCGGGATGAGGCCGGGCACGTCGGCGATGGTGAACCGTTCCTGACCGGCCGTGACGACCCCGAGGTTGGGCACCAAGGTCGTGAACGGGTAGTCGGCGATCTTGGGTCGTGCCGCGGACAACACCGACACAAGCGAAGACTTCCCCGCCGACGGGAAACCGATGAGCCCGACGTCGGCGAGCGTCTTGAGCTCCAGGACGATGTCGGCGGTCTCCCCCGGCTCCCCGAGCAGCGCGAAGCCTGGGGCCTTGCGCCGCGGCGACGCCAGCGCCTTGTTGCCCAGCCCGCCGCGGCCCCCACGAGCCACGATGTGCTCGGTCCCCATGCCGAGCAGGTCGGCGACGACCTCCCCGTCGAGATCCTTGACGACGGTGCCCTCCGGCACCGGCAGGATGAGGTCGTCGCCGTCGGCGCCGTTGCGCTCATCGCCGCCACCGGGCTTGCCCGCCGACGCGCGGCGGTGCGGACTGCGGTGGTAGTCCAGCAGCGTCGTCGCCTGCGGGTCCACCCGCAGGATGACCGAACCGCCCCGCCCGCCGTTGCCCCCGTCGGGACCACCGAGCGGTTTGAACTTCTCCCGCCTGATCGAGGCCACGCCGTGGCCACCGTCCCCGGCGAACACGTGCAGGACCGCGCGGTCGACGAACTCCGTCGCCATCGGGGACCTCCTGTGGTCGGTCGGTTGTGGGCTCGGCTGTGCCGGGTGGTGGGCACTGCTGTGATGGTATGCCGCACGGCATACCGGGTCTGGCGCTGTGCGAGTGGAGCAACGCGCGAGGGGCGGGCCGTGAACCGGCCCGCCCCTCGGTGCGTCTGGGAACTACTTGGCGTCGGCGGTCTCGACGGCCTCGATGTTGACGGTCTTGCGGCCGCGCTTGGTGCCGAACTTCACCGCACCCGCGACAAGCGCGAACAGCGTGTCGTCGCCGCCACGGCCGACGCCGTCACCGGGGTGGAAGTGCGTGCCGCGCTGGCGGACGATGATCTCGCCCGCATTGACCAGCTGGCCGCCGAAGCGCTTGACGCCGAGTCGCTGTGCGTTCGAGTCGCGACCGTTGCGGGTCGAGGACGCACCCTTCTTGTGTGCCATGTCAGTGCCTTCTCTCTGCCGCTCAGGCCTTGATACCGGTGATCTTGACCTGGGTCAGCGGCTGACGGTGGCCCTGACGCTTGCGGTAGCCGGTCTTGTTCTTGTGCTTGAGGATGATGATCTTGGGGCCCTTGGCCGGCTTGACGACCTCGGCCGAGACCGTGACCTTGGCCAGCTTGGCCGCGTCGGTGGTCACCGCGTCGCCGTCGACGAGCATCAGCACCGGGAGGGTGAGCGTCGCGCCCGCCGCTCCGTCGGCCACCTTGTCGATGAGCAACACATCGCCCACGGCGACCTTTTCCTGGCGCCCGCCAGCGCGAACAATCGCGTACACGTCGAAACTCACTTCCATTTCACAAGGGCACGCGCTCTCGGGAACCGTCACGTAGCAGCCTGCGGGGACGCAGGGGCACAGATCGGTGGGCGCACCAAGGGTCTACTCTACCGGCCCGCGGTGGCCCGACCAAACCGTCGACGAGACTCACGTAATAGGTCCGGGAAGGTCAGCGCTT
>MTKY01051229.1_pt1 | contig 31152 bp, 30 predicted proteins | sample 1042731 | NCBI WGS metagenome assembly MTKY01 (sample SAMN06212206, study PRJNA360538) | anaerobic digester metagenome | biome: Wastewater treatment plant; material: sludge; isolation source: anaerobic digester fed with sludge from wastewater treatment plant | place: Denmark: WWTP Soeholt ...
GCTGGTCGAAGATTTGCCGGAACTGCTCCCGCGCGTGCTGGAGGCCGGCCCGTTGATCTACGGTCATTACACCTTCTCCCCAGATGGGCTGCGCATGGCCTTTGAATCCCCGCCGAACTCGCGCATGCCCAACGTTGCGGCGCGTGCCTCTTCCTCAGCGAACTCGCGCAATGTCGCCGGGAAACGCCCGTGCAAGGGCGAGAGTTGAGCGCCCAGGCGCACAGCCATCGTCAGTAACCACGCCAGTGGCCAGCCCAGACCGCTCAGCCGCGCTGCCCGTGCCAGTTCAGTGATGCCGCCGTTATCCCAACCACCCAACAACGCCGTGAAAAAGCCATACAACGCCAGCCCCGCAATCAGCCCCCCGAGCAGCAGGGTGATGCTTGCCGGAATCGTCGGCGTCCACGCCCATTCGCCCACGACTCGCAGCAGACCGTGGAGTGCCGCCGCCGCGCTGACCGGTGCGATGAACGTTCTCCACACGTAGACGTGCGTTCGCCCGGTCACTCGCCCGACGAGCCACCAGCTTACCAGGCCGCGCAGCATCAGTGCGGCGGCAAAAGCAATTGCCAGCCCTACCATGCCGTAGGTTGGGGCCAACACCACCAACAGCCCGACGCGCGCCGCTTGCTCGCCAATGGTCAGCCACGAAACCGTCACCGGGCGACCCAACGCGATCAGAATCTGGTTAGCGGACCACGCCAGCCATTGGAACGCTCCCCATAGCAGGATCGGCAGCAGCCATTGGACGACCTCCACTGCCTGCGTGCCCATCGTACCGCGGATAACGCGATCTCCCACGGCATGCAGTGCGGTGAACAGGAACAGGCTGAACCACAGCCCGTAATGCACGCTCTGGCTAACATAATAGCGCAACAAGCGCTCGTATCCCTGGATGTGCACCTCGACAATGGCGGGCAACAAGCCATTGTACAGACCAATTTGCAGGACCTCATACACCGCAGCGAACGTGATCGCCAGCGTCCACGTGTTATGCAGGGCGTTGTAGCCAGGAATCAAACGGGGCAGGAGCAGCGCCTGAGCGACTGCGCCTGCCGGAACAAAGGCTGCGCCGAAGGCCAACCGCCCGCCGAAGCTCATCATCCGCGCGGTGATGTGCCGGTCGAACGTTGGTAATAGCAGCGCGCGCAGCGCGTAGCCCAGGCGTCTGTACAGCACCAGGCCAATCAAGAAGATCACCAACTCGGTCAGATACAGACCTAGACCCAATCCCAGTATCCCGCCCATACTTTCACCGAGCGCCGGTTGTGTCGCACCCCACTGCCGCAAAGTCCGCGCGGTCCAGCTCTGGATCAAAACAGTCCCCCCCACCAGCACCAGCGTCAGGTATTGGTCGTAATCGAGTCGCTGTACGGCACGGAAGAAAAAGCGGAAGCACTGGAAAAAGCCGGGGAACTGGATCACAGCGTGAGCGACCAGGAAAAAGGCCAGGTACGCCTGCGCTGTGCCGGGTAAAATGAAAGCCGCGACAAAGGCTGCGAGGCCGAATTGCGCCGCCCCGCTGAGCACTTGCCACCACATGTAATATTGGAAGTAGCGGAAGGCTTCCCGTGGATGGCGGATGCGCAGCGTGGCAAAGTAATAGACTGCCGCGACGCCGGTTCCCATATCCAGGAGCAGGCCCAGCGCGCTCAATCCCAGCCCCAGGATTTCCCATGTGCGCAGCGTCTGCGTCCAGGGGATGAGTTCACGGGGCAGCAGATCGCCCTGGTACGTGGCCACTGGGATCAGCAGCAGGAAGTAGGGCAGCAGCAGCGCCAGCAGCCCCCCTAGGGGACGGTGAAACCCGACCTGTTCCCAATCATCCTGCTGCAACGATTCACGCTGGGATATGCCGTGGGATCGGAGGCGAATCTCGTCCCAGAGCTTTGGGTGCATGAACAACCGCCGCCGGGCCAGGTAGAGCGCCCACGCAGTGATGAACATGGCTGCACCGCCGCTGCCGATGACGCCCCATCGGGCCTGCCCTTGGGGGACGGGGGAAAGGGGATAGTTGGCGAAAGCCAGAATGTGTGGCGCGTTGGCCGCTTCAAGAATCAGGCGGTAGATGAGGTAGTTGAAATAGGGCCAGCTCTGCCACTCATCGTTGGAAGGATGCGCGAGCCACCCCCCGACGATAAAGGTTTGCGCGCGTTCCCGTCCCCGGATACGCTGGATTACCGGCTCGCGCGCGTTGGTGATGATGAGTGGGCGTAGCAGGTTGGGATTGGAGATAACGGTGCGCGCCTGGATGGGCGGTGCAGAACTCCATGTCAGCGTGCGTTGCAGCGCGTCGACGGGGTCGCCGGTTTGGACGGCCAGAGCGTCGCGCGATTGTGTCATGCCAAACGCGCTTACGCCCAACAACGCGCTCAGATCCTCGATGCTTTGGGGGAACTGCGGGCCGCAGAAAACCACCAGCCCGATATCGCTGCGCTGCGCCATCCCGCTGAACAATTCCTGGGTCTCTGCCTGGCGCGGCAAGAAGTCGTTGATCACCAATACCTGGGCCAGCTCCGGTTGATCCACCCGCACAATGTAGGGTTCTGCCAGGTTGATGGCTTCGGCGATAATGTCCTCGAGGCCCACGTAGTAGATACCTACCGGCGTGATGGGTGTCTGCGCGCGGACGGTGCTGTTGTTGAGGACGATCAGCAGCGCCAGCAACACGAAGAGCCACCCCAGGCGTGAACACCTGCTGCGCGACCTCGTCCGCGCGCCGGTGCGTTGTGGCGGGTAGCTCTTACGTGATTCCATGCTCTATGCGTTGCCAACCTGACGAAGGTGGCGAACAAACTATGCAGAACTTTCGCCGGATTTTTCGGGCTGTTCCAGTGGCGGCAAATCCTCCGGTTTTTGCAGCCCAAACTGCTGCAGGAACTCGAACGTCGTCCCATAGAGGATCGGGCGCCCGACCGTCTCGGCGCGCCCGACCTCCTCTATCAGACCGGCGTTGAGCAAAGTGCGCAACACGCTGTCGGAGCCGACGCCGCGAATGGCCTCGATTTGCGGGCGCGTGATCGGTTGGGCGTAACCCACAATCGCCAGTGTCTCCATCGCCGCCTGCGAGAGATGCAGGCGCACTTCCAGGCCGAGCAATTTCTCGATGTGCGGTGCGGCTTCGGGCGCGGAGACGATTTGCAGGCGTTTTTTGTTGTGCTGGATCCGCAATCCTGTCGTAGCGAGACGGGATTCCAGCGCAGTGAGAGCGGACCCAGTCTCTTCGAGAGAAAGATCCGCAGACTCGGCCAGTATCTCCAGCGACACCGGCTGCGGAGCGACAAAGAGTAGCGCCTCGAGGCGTGCGTCCGGTGTGAGCGTTGTCGTTTCACTCACGCTTAGCGATCCTCGTCAACGGGCAGTGGCGGTGGAACTTCGGCAGGTAGTTCCGGCGGAACCTGGCGTGGCAATTCCGGCGGAGTCTGCCGGGGCGCTTCTGGGGCCGGTTTTCCAGGCTTGGGCTGCGGTTTCTTCACTACGGGTGTTGGACTCGAAGCGACCTTGATCCGCACTTCCGGCTGACCGTAGACTTGCAAGCCCAGGCTATCGGCCAACACCGTCTTCACAGCTTCCATCAGTCGGGTTGCCAGGTCAGGCACATCGCTGCCCGCGGCAACTTCGACATCGACAACGGCCCGCACTTTATCGCCTTTCGCGTTGATCCTGGGCGAGACTTTGAGCACGCCAGGGATCGGATCGAGCTTATAGGTCACCTGCTGCGTGATGCTGTCGGTGCTGATGGTGGCCATGCCGCCGGTTACCTGCTGCACGCGGATGAACCGCCGGTGCGCGGGCCGCACTTCCAGAAAGATCAGGAATAGAATGACAATGTTCAGAAACAACGCCAGCAGCAAGCCCAGCACCATCCGCCAGGCCGGTTGCACGCCGTTGAAGTACCGGCCCAGATCGACCAGCCATTGCCCAACATTGGTGAGAATGATGTGGGGCAGCACACAGACGGCGGTGAGCAGCGCCATCAGGGCCAACAGCGCCACGACAATGACAACGCGGTTAATCGTACTCATCTTTTACCCTCCTTACGGAATTAGTTGCCAGTTACAGGTTGCAAGCTGAAAGTTACGAAATCTAGTCTTCCATTTTAGCTTCGATTTACGAATTTGCTACTGCTGGACTCAGCCTAAAACTTGATCCACACCTCATCGGTGTAATCGCGCAAGGTCGTTTCGAGCAAAGTCGGCACCCCGATCTCGGCTTCGACGCGCTGAACTTCCTCCAGATTGGCCCAGGTTGCCGGGTTGGGCGCATGAACCGAGCAGGGGTCTTTGTATGGCTGAATCGAGAGATCATAAGTGCCGATGCGCTGCGCGGCGGCGACAATTTCGGCTTTGTCGAAACCGATGAGCGGGCGCAAAATGGGCAGTGTCGTCGCCTGGTTGATCAGGTTGATGTTGGGTAACGTCTGCGAGGCTACCTGTCCGATGCTTTCCCCCGTCACCAACGCCAACGCTTTGCGCCGCAGCGCCAGTTGTTCCGCAGCACGCATAATGAAGCGGCGGAAGACGACGGTCGCTGTGCGCGTGGTGACGTCTGCCATTGCCGTCTCGAAGGGCGCCGCGGAGATCAGGTACAGCGGCGCGGTAAGCCGGTGGGGAGCCAGCACCACGCGCGCCATGTCTGTAATCTTGGAAGCGCGCGCCAGTTCAGCGCTCGGCAGTAGGTGAAAGTGCAGCAGATCGAGTGTGCAGCCACGCTTCAGCATCATGTGCGCCGCCACGGGCGAATCGATGCCGCCGGAGAACAAGGTCAGCACGCGCCCGCTCATGCCCACCGGCAGTCCTCCCGCTCCCGGCAGACGGCGCACGAAACAGTAGGCCGCATCCTCGTAAATCTGGATGCTCACCGTCACATCGGGATTCTTGAGTTTGACCGGCGCGCCGGTCCGCGCCACGATGCGCCCCCCAATTTCGCGGTCCACATCCTGGGAATAGATCGGGAACTGCTTGTCACCGCGTGTGGTATCTACCTTGAATGTCGTTTTGGACGTCACCACACCCTCGGCGAGTTGCAACGCCGCCGCACTGATCGCCTCGAAGTCGGCGGGCGTGATGAGCGTGGGAGCAAAGTAGGCGATGCCGAACACCTTGCTGAGCCGCGCTTCGATGGCCTCGGCGGGCACATCGGCGAACACTTTGACGAGGACGTGACTGTGAAAGGGCGTCACCGCTGCCTCGAACGCGTCGTGTAGCGTCGCGCGGATATTGTCGGCCAACTGGCGGATGAAGAAAATCCGGTTGCGGCCCTTCAAGCCCAGCTCGCCGAAATGGATAATATATGCTTGCATAAACACTCCGTTGAAAATTACGAATTACGACTTACGAATTGCGAGCAATGCTTTTTTGTGACAAGATTGCTCGTTGGCACAGAATGACGGCGTGTGAATATTACACGCCGTCTGTTTCGCGTCAGGGCGGTAGACGGGGTTGCGAACGCCTCCGCGTTATTTCCAAACCGTAGCGAATTTCTGCGCTTTAACTTTCCTGACCACCCCACTCTTACTTAATTCTACAGCGGAAAAGCATAGTTTGCAAGAGATTTTTGCGGTTTTTTCATGAGCGATATTCGGTGTATACTTACATCAGTGATCTTGAACACTGGCGATGCGACTGACGACTATTTGACTACTTCACAGGAGACGCTATGCATAATATCGCATCTCTGCACATCGGCATCATCGGCGCGGGGGTGGCCGGCCTGAGCGCCGCCTACGATTTGCTCAAAGCCGGCCATCGCGTCACCGTCTACGAGGCGCGACCCTATGCCGGTGGGCTGGCGGCGGGCTTCAAAGACGAGGCCTGGGAGTGGCCCCTGGAACGCTTCTACCACCACATCTTCGCCGGGGATCGGGACATCCTGGCGCTGGTGGATGAGCTGGATTTTGCCGACCGGGTTTTCTTCCCTTCGCCGGTCACATCCATCTACAAAGACGGGCGGTTGTACTCCATCAACAAACCGCTGTTCGGCCCGGGGCTGGAAAAGCTGCCGCTCGGCAAGCAGGTCGCCAACCTGGGCGATCTGGCAGCGACGGCGCTGCGTGTCCTGGCCTTCAAGCCGATTCCTTTACCGGCGCGGTTTCGCGTGGGATTGGCAACGGCCTACATCCGCTACAATCCACGCTGGCAGCCGTTGGAGCAGGCGACGGCGCACGAATGGCTGACGCGCGCGGTCGGCGCCCGCGCCTACGAGGCGTTCTGGCAGCCATTGCTCGAGGGTAAGTTCGGCGATTATTACCAGCAGGTGAACATGGCGTGGTTCTGGGCGCGGATCGTGGCTCGCAGTCCCAAACTCGGCTACTTCGTCGGTGGGTTCCAGGGTTTTGTGGACGCGCTGGCCGATAAGGTGCGCGCGCTCGGCGGCGACGTCCGCCTGAACACGCACGTGCGCGGCGTCCATCCGGAGGGTGGTGGGCAGATTTGTCTGGAATTGCGCGACGAAGCGCCTCTCCACAACCGCGTGCTGGCGACGTGTTCCCCGCAGATGCTCAGGGAGCGCACGCCGATGCTGCCGGCGGCATACACCGCCGGATTGGATGCCCTGAAATCGATGGGGGCGGTGGTGATGGTGATGGCGCTCGAACAGCCCGTCACCTGCGAGCATTACTGGATCAACATCCCCAAGCGCGAGGGCTTCCCTTTCCTGGCCTTCGTCGAGCACACCAATTACATCGACAAACAGCATTATGGCGGCGACCACCTCATCTACTGCGGCGACTACCTCGCGCCGGGCCATCCCTACTTCGAGATGGAACCGGAGGCGATGTTGGAGACCTTCATCCCTGCCATTCAGCGCCTCAATCCGGCCTTCGACCGCTCATGGATTCGCAAATTCTGGAAGTTCAGCGAGATCTACGCGCAGCCTGTGCCTTTCCTCAACCATTCGCAGAACATCCCGCCGATCCAGACGCCCATCCCTAACCTTTACATGGCGAACATGAGCCAGGTGTACCCGTGGGATCGCGGCACCAACTACGCGGTGGAAATTGGGCGGCGCGCAGCGGCAATGGTTGGGAGTAGGGAGTATGGTTGGGAGTAGGGAGTAGGGAGTATGGAAGAACCTCAGGTGGCGATCTTTATCGATTTCGAGAATGTGGCGATTTCGGCGGAGGATTTGTACGGCAAGTGCGATCTGGGACTGATCATGGCTGTGGCGGAACGGTGGGGACGCCTCGTCATCCGCCGCGCGTACTGCGACTGGACCGGCTTCGAGCAGTACCAGCAAGACCTGATCGAGCACGCCATCGAACTGACACAGTTGTTCCGCTACAGTGCGCGCCATCGCAAGAATGCCGCAGATATCCAAATGGTGGTCGACGCGCTGGAAACCGCCTTCACCCACCCCGAAATCGAGAACTTCATCCTCGTCACTGGCGACAGCGACTTCAGCGCCGTTGCACGCAAACTGCGCGCCTACGGCAAGACGGTGATAGGGGTGGGCTTGCGCCAATCCACCAGCGAGGTGTTGGTCAAAGCGTGCGACCATTTTGTGCTCTACGACACGCTCATCGAGGATACCCGCACCTCGGTCTACCGGTTGGAGAAAGCGCGCCAACTGCTGCTTGACGTGATGCGCCTGTTGCTCCCCCAGGTCGAAGGCAAAACCGTTAACGGCAGCCAACTCAAGGTGATGATGCTCAAGATGGATCCCACCTTCAGTGAGGGCGACTTGGGTTACCCGCAGTTTCGCAGCTTCCTGGAAGCGCAATCCGACCTGGTCAGGGTGGACGTGCGCGAGCAAATTCTCTGGGTGTCGCTCAAGCCCGCTGCGGCCCTCTCTGCCACCGAGGACGAATTGATGCAGTATCGCGTTGCCCTCAGCACCACCGGGTTATCCCTGCTGGATCCGCACACGCGCGCCGACATCTTGCTCGATCTGTACGCGCTGCTCTCCGATTCGCCCGGTGTTTACACCTTCGATCAGACCATCATCCACCTGAAAGCGAAGTACGATACGGAGAACATCCTGCGCTCGCGCGAAGAGGTGCAGGAAGTCGTCAAACTGCTCAGATACGCCGACGTGCTCGCAGCGCGGCCTCAATCCTGGCAACTCGATACACTTACCATCAAAGCAGGTTTGCAAGCTCAGGATTTCGTCGACCGTAGCGAAAGCGCTTACCTGATCGTCATGCTCCAGAATAACCTGGAATTGAAACCCGACATGCTGGCGCAATTGCTTTTTGGGACGCTGGACCAGCGCGCGCGGGTGATGCGGCTGATTGCGCTGGCCCGGCAGGCCTGGTCGGCGGCGTTGGAATCGGCCCGCAAAGCCCGAGTACCGCTCAACGAGGGCGCTTGTTATCTCAACGACATCGAACAATTGCTGCCTATCCTGCAAGCGATGGAAAAGGTACAACTGACCGGTCCGGTGTCGCTTGAGCGGGCGGCGCAGTTGAACCAGGAGGGCCTGCAAATCCGCATGACGGACTTCGAGCAAGCCCGCGAATACTTCATCCAGGCTGCGCGGATGATGTGCGATTTGTTGCGCGCCGGACGGCAGGGCGCTGGGCGGATGGAGCTAGAGTGGTATCTCGCCAGTTATTGTGCCGCGAGCGGTGGCCTGCACTATTTCCGTTCCGAGTACACCCGCGCGAAGGAATACTACCTGGCGTTTTTCGCCCTGGCTAAAGAAACCGAGCCGGTTTGGGAAAAAGTGCAGCGCCTGGTGGAACCCCTGCTGTCGTTCTACTTTATCATTGCGGCCGGCGCCCACGGTGAACTGCTCGAGTTCCGACCGGGGCGCACGCACCCCGCGCGTATGGCCATCGCGCTTTACACCTATCCCAACGAGACCGTGCGCGACCAGTGGCTCGCGCTGGTGCAGGAACTCTACGCGATCAACCCGGCAGTGCTGCGCAGTGTCGTTCGCCGCTTGGAAGTGCTTGAACAAACGACGCAAGTGCCCGGTGCGCGGGAAACCCGGCTGGCTCTGGAAACCAATGTGTTGACGCGGGCCTGATGGATACAGCAAAATATGCTCACGTAAAATTATACGCAATTCTAACCAAAAAGGCTTGACAAACGCTCCAACATGCCCTATACTATAATTACCTGAAGCCCCAAGGCACGAAGTTACAACAGGGGAAGACAATCGAAAAGTAAGCTAAAGTTGGTAAGCGGCAGACATCTTCATCCAATTGGAGAAGAAAGAAACCGTAAGTCAATGAAAAGGTAGAAACAATACCAGGAAATTGACAAGCAGAGAAGTTGCACGAAAGAACAACTCACTGGGAACCAACGTAGGCCATCTTCCATTAGTGAATGGAAGCAAGTAAATTGTCCAAAACTGAAAAGTAACCAAGTAACTTGGGGCTTCACCTTGTCTCGACCCCGTTGCGCTTCTAGTGGCTGAGGCGCACCGCGATAATGCTGATTGCCAGCGCCACCAGCAACACGATGACAACAAATGTCGCCAACCGCCGTTCCAGCCTGGTTGGCTCCACCATTCGCCCCGAAATCCACAGAAAAACGCCGCCGGCCAGACCGAAGCCTAGCAGTACCCCGATGGTATAAACCATTGCTGTCGCCATCAAGCGCGGCAGATCTACGGTGATGATCAGCCGGCCGAACACGACGATGGCAAAGCGGCTGCCCAGAAAGGCGTAGGCGCCGGCGATCACCAACGCGCTGCCCATCATCAGCGCGCCGAGCATTTGCTTTCTGCCGCGTTCGATCCACCAGGTAACCGCGCCGAGCACCAACAGCGCCAGCGCAAAGGTAAACACCATGATCGAGAGGAATTCAATCGCCATAAGTCCTCCTATGGGAGCAGTCTGGGCATCGTCAATCGGGCAGTCAAATCGCCAAGATCCTGAAACCAATAATAGTGCAGAAGCGGCAAAGCGTCAATGCGCTTTTACGTTTTCCTCTTATAATCCGTTTCATTCGTTAGATCCGTTGACAAGGAGTGTGCAATGAACCCTCAAGGAAAAACCGCTTTGGTGACGGGCGGCGCGGTGCGAGTGGGGCGCGCGATGACGCTGGCCCTGGCGCGCAGCGGCGCGAATGTGGTCGTCCATTACAACAGCTCGGCAGGACCGGCGGAGGAGACGGCCGCCGCAGCCCGCGCGCTGGGCGTCGAGGCGCGGATTGTGCAGGCGGATATCGGCGATCCTGAAGCCGTTGCCGGGCTGGTGCGCGCCGTCGAAGCGGCATTTGGCGGCGTGGATATCCTGGTGAACAGTGCCTCGCCCTTCGTCCGCAAGGCGTTGCACGAAACGACGTTGGAAGATTGGCATTTCGTGCTCGGCGCGCTGCTCGATGGGCCGTTTTTGCTCGCGCAGGCCTTTGCGCCAGGGATGATGGCGCGCGGCGAGGGAGTGATTGTCAATATACTCGATCAGGCTGCCTTTGGACCGTTTCCTTCGCACCTGGCGCACAGCGTCGGTAAACACGGCCTGCTCGGCCTCACCCGCAACCTAGCGGCGGCGTTAGCGCCGAACGTGCGCGTCAATGCCATCGCCCCGGGGCCGGTGCTGCCGCCGGCGGATTATATGCCGGAGCAGAACGACCGCATCGCTGCAAAGACACTGCTGCAACGTTGGGGTTCGCCTGACGATGTGGTGAGGGCGCTGCTCTACCTCATCGACGCGGATTACGTCACCGGCGACGTCCTCTTCGTCGATGGCGGCGAACGCTGGAAGTAATACATTCGCCCATTCGCCCATTCGCCGATTCGCCGATTCGCTCATTCGCCCATTCTGGTATAATACCGCCTATGGAAAACGAAAACGCAGACCGCTTACAGAAAATTCTCGCTGCGGCGGGGTATGGCTCGCGCCGCGCCTGTGAAGAAATGATTGCGGGGGGGCGTGTGGCCGTCGATGGCCGTATCGCACAGTTGGGCGACAAGGCCGATCCGGCGACGCAGCGCATCACGCTGGACGGTGAACCGATCCGCCAGCCGAAGGGCCACACCTACGTGGCCCTTTACAAGCCGCGCGGTTACATCACCACCACCAGCGATCCCGAGGGGCGGCGCACGATCATGGATTTGATCCCACTGACGCAGCGCCTCTATCCTGTGGGCCGTCTGGATGCCGACAGCGAGGGCCTGGTGTTGCTCACCGACGACGGCGAGTTGACCGAACGCCTCACCCATCCGCGCTACGGGCACGCGCGCGTCTACCGTGTGCTGGTGACCGGTGAGCCGACCGGGGAGACCATCGAGCGCTGGCGGCGCGGCATCACGCTGGACGACCGTAAGGCGAATTTCAGCCAGGTGCAGGTGGAGCGTCAAGAGCGCGGAGAGACGTGGCTGCGCGTCACCGTCCACGAGGGACGCAAGCATCTGGTGCGGCGCATTGTGGCCTCGCTTGGGCATCCGGCGCAGCGGCTCATCCGCGTGGAAATGGGATCGCTGAAATTGGGCGATCTCACCACCGGGCGTTGGCGCTACCTGAGCACCGGCGAGGTGAACGCACTGCGCAAAGAGACCGGCCTCACCCGGCCCGACGCAGCGCCCCGCCGCGAGCTGCACAGTCGCAACGACCGTCCCCGGCCGGGGACGCCGCGCCAACGCAAACCGGCCGGCGGGCGCGGGTCTTCGTCCCCAACGAGGAAGCGCCAGTGAGGCCCTCCACCATCGCCATCGACGGGCCGGCGGCGTCGGGGAAGAGCACCATCGGCTATCACCTGTCGTGTTATCTTTCGTACCTCTACCTGGATACCGGTGTGCTCTACCGCGCCGTGACGTGGGCCGCGCTCGACCGGGAGATTTCCATTGCGGATGAGGCGGCTGTCACGCATCTGGCCGAAGGACTGCACATCGACGTGACGCCGTCCACAGAAACCGACGGGCGGCAGTACACGGTGCGCGTCGAAGGGCGCGATGTCACCTGGGCCATCCGCGCGCCGGAGGTGGACGCTGCCGTGTCGCCGGTTTCTGCGTATTCGGGCGTGCGCGAGGCGCTTACCCGGCGCATGCGGGAGATCGCCGCGTTGGGGCGCGTCGTTATGGTTGGACGCGACATCGGCACGGTCGTCATTCCCGATGCGGACTTGAAGCTGTACGTGATCGCTTCGGCGGAGGAGCGGGCGCATCGCCGCCAGTTGGAGCGGCAGACCAAGGGTGAGCGCGCCGAATACGAGGCCGTGCTGGAAAATTTACAGCAGCGTGACCAGATCGACAGCAGCCGCGCCGCCGCACCGCTCAAAGCTGCGCCTGACGCCATCATCTTCGACAACACCGACCTCTCCATCGACGAAATGCTCAAGCAGGCCGAGCGATTAGTGGACGGCCTCGATCCAAATGGATGTATGTGAACATATTTATCACGAATCTTCACGAATCTTCCTATCTCAACCGCGAATCACGCGAATCCGCGCTGATTTTCCAGGAAGATTTGCGTAGATTAGCGGGATTAGAGGTTTATTTTTCCGAGGAGGAACTCGATTATGCCTGATTCAACTTACGATATCGTCGTGATTGGCGCGGGGCCGGGGGGATACGTTGCCGCCATCCGCGCCGCGCAATTGGGGATGAAAGTCGCGCTGGTGGAGCGCGAGCATCTCGGCGGGGTGTGCCTCAACTGGGGCTGCATCCCGACCAAAGCGTTGCTGCGCAATGCCGAGGTCGCGCGGTTACTTGGCGAGGGCAAGGAATTCGGGTTCAGCGTCGAGAACGTCACGCTGGACTACGGCGCAGCCATCGACCGCAGCCGCAAAATTTCCGCGCGGTTGGTCAAAGGCGTAGAGAGCCTGATGAAAGGCAATCACATCGATGTGGTGTGGGGGAGCGCGAAACTCGCCACGCCGACCAGCGTCGCAGTGACGAACGAGGCCGGCGAGACACAGACGCTTGCCGCTAAAGCCATCATCATCGCCACCGGCTCGCGCGCCCGGCTTATCCCTGGCGTCCAGGCCGACGGGGAGCGTGTGCTCACGGCGCGCCATGCGCTGGAACGTCGCGAGTTGCCGAAGTCCGCCATCGTCATCGGCGCGGGACCGATCGGCCTGGAATTTGCGACGGTGTGGCGCGCTTACGGCGCGAACGTGACCGTGGTCGAGATGTTGGATCACATCCTGCCCGCCGAGGATGAAGAGGCCTCCGCCGAGTTGGCGCGTCAATTCCGCCGTATGAAGATACAGGCACTTACCTCCACCCGCGTCGAGAGCGTCGAAACGACCGCGAACGGCGTCCAGGTGCGCGTGACCGGGCCGAAAGGTGAGCAGACGTTGGAGGGCGACGTGGCGCTGATCGCCATTGGTGTACAGCCCAACAGCGAAGACCTGGGACTGGAAGCCGTTGGCGTGGCAACCAACCGGGGCTGGATCAAGGTGGACGGTTTTATGCAGACGAACGTGCCCACCGTCTACGCCATCGGCGACGTAAACGGGCTGCTGCCGCTGGCGCACGTCGCTTCGGCGCAGGCGCTGCTGGCGGTGGAGACCATCGCCGGGCACAAGACAAAGCCTTTCGACGTGAACGTGATGCCGCGCGGCACGTATACATCGCCGCAGGTTGCCTCGTTCGGGCTGTCCGAGGCCAAAGCGCAGGAGCAAGGCTTGACCGTGCGCGTGGGCAAATTCACCTTCCTCGCCAATGGCAAAGCGTTGGGGATTGACGACAACGCGGGCTTCGTCAAGATCGTCGCCGAGGAGCGCAGCGGGGAGATCGTTGGCGCGGTCATCGTTGGCCCTGAAGCGACGGAACTGTTGGCGGAACTGGTTCTTGCTCGCACCGCCGAACTCACGCCCGACGAAATCGCTCGCACCATGCACGCCCATCCCACGCTCAACGAAGCTGTCATGGAAGCCGCGCACGGTGTTTTTGGAAAGGCGATTCACAATGTTTAGGAGTAGGGAGTAGGGAGTAGGGAGTAGGAGATAGGGGGCAGGGAACAGGGAGTAAGAAGTAGGGAGTACGTGTCATACGCCAATACATCGTTTCGTTACTAACCTGAATCTAACAATGCAAGAGTGTATATCTAGTGTTTCTGCGACCGATTCGGATATCAATTCCCCATATTTAGTGGTCGTCAGATTTTGGTAAGGGAAACGATCTAATGGCGATGACAAGTACGAAGTAAGGGTATCAATCCTACTCCCTACTCCCTACTCCCTACTCCCCTACTCCCCTACTCCCTACTCCTTCTATTATGGTCAAACAACAAGACGCGATTTTCCGCCAGGCGTATCCGGCGCCGCCGTATTGGGCGGCGCGGTTCGACGTGGCGAACCCACCCGCTCCCGGCGCATTCGTGCTGGCGGACCTGGGTGGGCCGCTGCGCGAGGCGCTTTTCCCGGCGACCATCGACGCCGACGGCTTCACCGCGATGTTGCTGCCGCGCCACCCGGCGACGCGGCTCTTGCCCGGCGCGACGGTGAATATGCTCGGCCCGTTGGGGCAGGGATTCCGGCTTGGCGGCGCGACGCGGCTTTTGTTGGCGGCCGAAACGGCTTGTCTACCGCCGCTGTTGCCGCTGCTCGAAGCGGCGCCGGCGGTGGCGCTCGTCATCGAAGCGCCGACGCGCGCGCAATTACCGCCGCCAGACCGCTTCCCGCCGACTGTCGAATTGACGCTGGTGACGCGCGATGGCTCCGCCGGGTATCTGGGGCCGTTGGAATCGCAAGACCCCGCCCCCGCAAACCTGCAGCGCGTGATGCCGCATCTGGCGGAGTTGATCGCCTGGGCGGAGTGCGCGTGCTTTGCGTGCGCGAACGATCGTTATCCGGCGTTGGCCGCCATCGTGCGTGCTGCGCGCATCCAACCACCACCGGACTTCGCGCAGGCGCTCGTCCAGACGCCGATGCCGTGCGGCGTCGGCGCGTGTGAGGTTTGCCGGACGCCAACGCGGATGGGCGAGAGACACGCCTGTATCGATGGCCCCGTTTTCGACATGCTGACATTATGATCGAACTTGCACCTCGCCATAAATTTGGTTTGCCCATCGCTTCGCCGGTGATGCCAGCGGCGGGCGCGTTTGGCTATGGCGACACGTACCACGATCTGGTCGACCTGCGCGTTCTGGGTGCGCTCGTCACCAATCCGGTGAGCCTCGCTCCACGTGAGGCCGCGCGCGGACAGCGGGTTGCCGTCCACAGTGATCATTTCGTCGCGCATACCGGCTTGCCGAATCCCGGCATACAGCGGGTGCTGCGGCAGTATCGCCAAACGTGGGAACGCCTGCCCATCCCGGTCATCGTACATCTGATTGCCACCACTCCCCTCGAGACGGCGAAAGCAGCAGAGCGGCTCTCCGGCATCCCTAACGTCGCGGGCATTGAGCTAGGGTTGGTGGACAACGTCGCGCCACAGCGGGCGCTCAATCTGCTGGACGCCGCGCGTGCCGACGGCGACCTGCCGGTAATCGTGCGCGTGCCGTTCACCAGTGTGGACGCGCTCGCGCCGTTGCTCGCCGATCACGGGGCCGACGCGCTGACGCTCACCGCGCCGCCGCGCGCCGTCTTGCCCGTATCGGATGCGCCTGAAGACAGCGAGGCCCGGCGTTATATGCGCGGGAGGCTTTATGGCGCGGCGCTCTTTCCGCTGCTGTTGAACATCCTGGCGCGTTGGTGCTCTAAACTGCCGGTCCCGGTGATCGCCTGTGGGGGCATCGCCAGCTTGCAAGACGCCATCGCCTGCCTGGAACTCGGCGCGACGGCGCTCCAGGTCGACGCGCTGCTCTGGCGCGATCCGGCGATGCTGCAACGGATTGCGGAGGGGCTGGCGAAGTTTGATACGTCACCTATTTCATCGAATATCTCTCCGAAAACCAAACGCCGGTGTTAGACTTCGATGATGAAGAACTTCAGGTAGAATTTGCAGCGGTCGAGGAAATTCAAACGGAGTTACCCGCGTGATTGTGGTCTCAGACGCTACCTCACTGATCGCGTTAGCCAAACTTCATCATCTGGCGCTGTTGCGTGAATTGTTTGGAAATCTGTACATTCCACAGGCCGTCTACGATGAAGTAACTGTCTCCGCGCCAGCACGTGCTGGCGCCAATGCCGTGCGTCGCGCAGACTGGATTCAGGCGCGCGACCCTGTAGACAAGTCAAGGGTCGCCTATCTGCGCGCCGACTTGGACCCCGGTGAAGCTGAAGCATTAGTCCTCGTTGAAGAACTTGCCGCTGATTGGGTATTGATCGATGAGATCAAGGCTCGATTGGCGGCGGAGAGTTTGGGGATCAAATACATTGGAACGGTCGGGCTGCTTCTTTTAGCGAAACAACGCGGTTATGGTTCTGCCATTAGGCCGCTTCTAGTACATTGCGCTCTCGCAAATTTCACCTCAGTGACCGTGTCTACCACAGTGTTTTACGCCAGGCTGGGGAATAGCAACATCCCCGTTATGCTGGCATCGCGTTTGTCAAGGGGATCTCCATGAAACCTTTTGCCCGGATTTGGTTGGTTGTTTTGACGATTTTGGTTCTGGCCTCGTTGGCGTTGAATGCCTATTTCTTCGTCATCATCACCGGTTTCCGCCAGGGGGCGTTGGACATGGTTGCGAATGCCCGCGCAGAATTGGCGACATTTGGCAATGAACCAATCATCGTTGATGTTCAGGTGGATCAAGAGATCCCGTTCGATACCACTATTCCCATCAGCGAGACCTTTGTTTTGCCGCTGGACATCGATTATCCGCTTTCCACTGTGATCAACACGTACTTCAATATCCCATTGTTGGGCCGGCAAGAGATCGCCATCCCTATCGAGACGAACATCCCCATCCAGTATACCCTTGAAGTCCCGATCCAGGTCGAAGTGCCGATTTCACTGACATATCGCCTGCAAACTACGGTACCCGTCGAAGTCGCCCTCCCGCCTGAGATTCGGCTGTCACTGGATGAGGCGCTGCAGCAGTTGGAAGCGGAGCTGCAATAGTCTTCTTGACGAAATCCTCCAATGCATGTAAAATAGTCATAGAAGACACTGAATTCGACATCAAAAAAGGCAGCATAGATGTATACAAAAATTCTACCGGTTAGCGATTTGCGCCGCAAGACTAGTGATGTGATCGATATGGTGCGCGAGGGAAGCGATGCTGTTTACATCACACAGCATGGTCGCCCGGTCGTCGTGTTGGTGGATTACATGCGCTATGAGACGCTTTTGGCCCAGGTCAAGGCATTGAGTGGGCAAGTGGAGCGTCCCATGCCCTCCGAAGCATCTGCCACTAGCTACACCACGCGCCTGGCAGGTCTACATCAGAGTGTCTGGGAAGATGTTGATACCGATACTTATCTTCAGCAGGAACGTGACGCTTGGGAACCTTCGCCGAACGCTTGACTGGTCACACGCACGTTGGGTTGGATAGCTGCGTTCTGATTTATCACATCGAACGTCATCCTACCTATTTGCCTCTCACGCAGGCCTTGCTCGGCAGCATCGAAGCCGGGCACTTAGCAGCCGTCGTTTCTATTCTGGCGCTCATGGAAGCGACGGTGCATCCCTGGCAGTTGCAACGCAGCGACGTTGTGCGGGACTACGAAGAAATCCTGACCCATTTTCCTAATCTGATGCTCAGCGACGTAACCCGCGACATTGCCCATCAGGCTGCACGCCTGCGCGCTCAGTATCACCTGCGACCGGCAGATGCGCTGCATGTCGCCACGGCGCTCATCCATGGGGCGACGGCGTTTGTCACGAATGACCGGGAGTTTGTATACCTGCGAGAAAATATACACGTCATTCTACTGGAAGACTGCATCTCTGTATAGTGAAAACCCTCGAAAGCTGCAAGAAACAGAATTTGTCACCCAGGGAAGTGACACTTCCCACTACGGGTAAGCCTTGAAGAGGGCTATAATGCCAGCAAGCTGTGATGACAGATTGTGTGCTCATGGCAACAGCGCACCGGCTCGCCAGGACTTTTACTTTATGGACCTTGACGATAATCACCAGATCGTACCTTCACATATCGGGCAAAATGCGGCGCAAAAGCGAACGATAAGGACGTTGTTCACCCGCATCGCGCCGAGCTACGACAGGATCAACCGGATACTTTCGCTTGGACAGGATCAAAACTGGCGCAAACACGCGCTGGCCCGCGCGCAAATCCCTTCCGGTGGAAAGTTGCTGGACATCGCTACCGGCACGGGGGATGTGGCGCTGCTGGCCGCAGAGCGGCTCCCCGCTGTGCAGATCGTCGGCGCAGACTTGACTCTGGCGATGTTGGATGTGGCGCGGGAGAAAGCGCGCAAGCAGGTCGCCCGGCGGATTGGTTGGGTGAACAGCGACGGGCTGGCGCTCGCCTTTCCAAGCGACACGTTCGACGCCGTCATTTCTGTGTTTATGCTGCGTAACGTCCCCGACATGAGCCGGGCGTTCGTCGAGCAAGTGCGGGTGGTGCGGCCCGGCGGCCGGGTGGTATGCCTGGAGATGACGTGGCCGCGGCGCTTTCCGCTGACGTGGTTTTTCTGGCTGTACTTTTTTGGTGTTGCGCCACTGCTTGGACAACTGATCGCGAAAAATCGCGCTGCATACATCTACTTGCCCCAGTCCGTGCGGCAGTTTCCTGCGCCCGCAGCCACTGCGAAGGTCATGGAAGCCGCCGGATTGCGCGAGGTTTCGTGGGAATTGAAGATGTTGGGGACAGTGGCGATTTTTGTGGGGATGAAGTAATGGGTAATGAGTAATGAGTAATGGGTAATGAGTAATGAGTAATGAGTAATGAGTAATGGGTAATGGGTAATCGGTAATTGGCAACTCGTTATTCGCTATTCGCTGATTCGCTCATTCGCTGATTCGCTGATTCACTGATTCGCCCATTCGCTCATTCGCTGATTCTTTCCAATGGAGCATGGCTTGACAGAAAAAACAAACACGCGACTGGATGAACTCTGGACGCGCCAGGCACAGGCGCAGTCTGGCGGGGGACAATCCCGCATCGATCAACAACACGCTAAGGGCAAGATGACAGCCCGCGAGCGCATTGCCGCGCTGCTTGACCCTGACACCTTCCAGGAACTACAGCCTTTCACGCTCGAGCATCCCACAGATGCCGATGTCATTCCCGGTGAGGGCGTCGTGACCGGGTTTGGGCAGATTCAGGGGCGGACTGTCTGCGTCTACGCCCAGGATTTCACAGTCTATGGCGGTTCCGTCTCGCTGGCGCATGCGCGCAAGATCACGCAGCTTCAGGGTTTGGCGCTGCGCAACGGCGTCCCTATCATCGGGCTGTTGGATTCCGGCGGCGCGCGTATTCAGGAGGGTGTGACATCGCTGCACGGCTATGGCGAGATTTTCTCCAACAACGTCATAACATCGGGCGTCGTCCCCCAGATTGCGGTGATGATGGGGCCGTGCGCGGGCGGCGCGTCGTACAGCCCGGCGCTCACCGATTTCATCATTATGGTGGACAAGACGTCCACGATGTACATCACCGGCCCGGACGTCATCAAGAGTGTCACCGGTGAGAACGTCGATCACGAGAGTCTGGGCGGCGCGCACGTCCACGCGACGACGAGCGGCGTGGCGCACTTTATGGCTGAGGATGAAACGCGCGCGCTCAGCCTGGTGCGGCGCCTGCTGAGTTATCTTCCGGCGAACAACGTCGAGAATCCCCCAGGGTTGCCTGTCGATGCTGCCGTGCCGCCCGCTGATCCGGCGCGATTGAATACCCTTATCCCGGACGATCCCAACGCCCCCTACGATATGCGCGCAGTGCTCGACGGGGTGGTGGATCGTGGCAGTTTCTTCGAAGTTCACGCCGGATGGGCGCGGAACGTCATCGTGGGCTTTGCGCGGCTGGTGGGACAGGCGGTAGGCATCGTCGCGCAGCAGCCGTTGGAGAAGGCGGGGGTCATCGATATCGACGCTTCCGATAAGATCGCGCGTTTTGTGCGCTTCTGCGACGCCTTCAATCTGCCATTGATCACCTTCGTGGACTCGCCCGGCTTCTTGCCCGGTGTGGCGCAGGAGTATGGCGGCATCATCCGCCACGGCGCGAAGATTATTTACGCTTACGTCTCAGCGACCGTGCCCAAAATCTCCGTCGTCACCCGCAAGGCTTACGGCGGCGCGTATATCGTGATGAGCAGCAAGTCCATCGGCGCGGATTTGCACCTGGCGTGGCCGTCGGCGGAGATCGCAGTGATGGGGCCGGAGGCGGCGGTCAACGTGTTGAACCGCCGGGAGATTGCGGCGGACGCCGATCCCGAAGCGCGGCGCGCGGCGCTGGTGCAGGCGTACCGTGAGACGCACGCCACGCCATACTACGCGGCGGAACGCGGTATCCTGGACAACGTGATCGAGCCGGCGCAAACGCGCGCTACGCTCATCGCGGCGCTGCGTATGTTGCGCGAGCAACTCCGTTCCAAGCCGCCCAAGAAGCATGGTATCATGCCGGTTTGAGAAGCAGTCAGTAAAAAATCAGCCAATAGGAGTGTGAGGATCGAGGAAGCAAACTATGACAACTTTACTAAATCAAGCTCTAATATTGACCCTGGTGGGGATGGGGATGACGTTCGCGGCGCTGGGACTGCTCGTCCTGGGGATGTACGCGATGACGGCCCTCATCACCGACAAGCCGCGCGGCAAAGAGGCGCTTGAAGAAGCTCCTGAAACGCGGGGCGTGGACGTCGCGCTGCCGGTCGCAGAAGTTGCGGCGGAGCCACTGCGAGACGAAGCGCGGGAGCGCGCTGCCGTTACCGCTGTGGCCCTGGCGTTGGCGATGGAAGGCGTGGTGACGCTCCCCGTGGCGGACGACCGTTATCGCGCTGCGGCGGCTGCCGTGGCTATGGCGGTGGCCGGCGCCGACGGCGGGGCTGCGCAGGCAAACGTCTCCGGCAATCCAGATGTCTGGAATTATCATGCGCGTGAACAGCAGCTCACGCAAGGCCAGCGCTTTGCGCGCGCATGAGCCTGGAAGTTGTGTGACAAAAGAGTGCGCATAGCTCAAGGTAGGTAGGGCGAGTTTTGAATCCATTGATTTTTAATAAGGAGTTGAGGATGTCCGTTTATTACGTCACCGTTCGTGGAAAGCAGTACACTGTTGAAGTCCCGGATCCACACGCGCGTCCCGTGCGCGCTATCGTGGATGGCGAGGTCGTCGAAGTCGATGTTGCGTCTGTAGCAGCGCCTGCGCCCGTCGCTGCGCCCGTCCGGCGCGGGAGCCGGCGAGGAGGTCAAATCGCCGCTTCCAGGAACCGTCGTCAGTATCGCCGTGAGTGTCGGCGATCAGGTTGTCTATGGGCAAGAGCTGTGCGTGTTGGAGGCGATGAAGATGAACAACCCCATTCGCGCGAGCAAGCCCGGCGTGATCCAAAAAGTCTTCGTCACCGTTGGGCAGCAGGTCCAACACGGCGCACCGCTTGTGACGATCGGAAACTAAACGATGCAGGCTGTGGCCCACGCCGAGCGACTGTCGTCGCACTTAGCGAGCCAGATCGAGGCGCAAACACGCGACCCCGACTGGACGTTGGCGCATTATACGTTCGTCGCCAGTGTAACCGCACTGGCCGCGGAATGTGATATTGCCCACTCGCCGGCGATGTCGGTTGCCAGCCGCCACGCAATGCCGCGGCCGCGCGTCGCCTTTATCGGCAAGTCGGCGGAGCTGTTAGCCAATTACGCGACATTTCTGATCAGTCACGGCAGCGAAATTGAGCTGTTGGTCGATGATACACAGCGCACTGTGGTCGAACAGGCCTTCAAGGTGATTAGCAGCGAACCGTACTGGCAGATGGTGTTCCGAGGCGATCCCGCCGCTCTGGATCCCGGCGCGGCGGTCGAACTCACCGATAACGATTTGACGGCGATGCAGACGTTGGCAAAGAGCGTGCAGGTCGAACTGCAATTCGTGGCCCAAGACCCATTCCAACAAGGTCCGGCCTTCGGCATTTGGGAAGATTGCCAGTTGGCGGCGATGGGTGTCACCGACTTGCGCTTACCCGATGTGGTTCAGATCGGCAACATCGTGGCAGCGGAGTCGGCTGCCAGGCATCAGTATATAGCTGCAGTTGTATCCGCGTTGGTCAAGGCCCACGCTGAATGTGCCAACGTCTTTTGCGTCATCCCGCACCAGCATGAATCTGCTGTGGGATTGCTTGAGACGTTGGGCTTCGTCCGGGAACGTCCGATGTACCGGATGCGCTGTGTTTTCAAAGAGGTAACTTAGTCTATTCTTGAGGAGTCATCCGTGAATGGTATAGATTTCAACAACCTGATTGCCGGTTTGCGGGCCGTCACATGGCAAAGTCTGGTGATGATGGCCGTGGGCGGCGTGTTGATTTACCTGGCGATTGCCAAAGAGTACGAGCCGGTGTTGCTGCTCCCCATTGGGATTGGGTGTATCATCGCCAATTTACCACTTTCGGCAATGATCGATCCAAACGAGAACGGCATGTTGTGGGTGCTGAAGCAGGCCGGTATTGATAATGAATTGTTCCCGCTGCTGATCTTTATCGGCGTGGGGGCGATGATGGACTTCCGACCATTGCTGGCACAGCCCATTTTCGCGTTGATGGGCGCGGCGGGGCAGTTCGGCATCTTCGGGACGTTGATCCTGGCTATCCTGCTCGGTTTCCCGATGAGCGAGGCCGCCAGCATCGGCATTATCGGCGCGATCGATGGCCCGACCAGCATCTACGTCGCCGGGAAGCTCGCGCCGCACATGCTCGGCGTGATCTCGGTGGTCGCCTACTCGTACATGAGCCTCGTCCCCATTATCCAGCCGCCGATAATGCGCTTGCTCACCACTCGCGAGGAGCGGATGACCAAAATGGCCTACAGCCCGCGCCCGGTTTCCAAACTGGCGCTGGTGCTGTTCCCGATCATCGTCACGATTGCGGTGGGCATCCTCGTGCCGCAGGCTGCGCCGTTGATCGCCTCGCTGATGTTGGGCAATCTGCTCAAGGAGTCTGGCGTCGTCCAACGCCTGACGCGCGCTTCGGAGAATGAAATCATCAACATCTCTACGCTCTTTCTGGGATTAGTCGTGGGCAGCACAATGACCGCCGCAAGCTTTCTGAAGCTGGACACGCTCAAAATCCTGGTTTTGGGGCTGTTCGCGTTTGGATTGGACACGGCCGCGGGCCTTATGTTCGGCAAACTACTTTACGTCCTTTCCGGCAAGAAGATCAACCCGCTCGTCGGCGCGGCGGGCATCAGCGCCTTCCCGATGGCGGGGCGTCTGGTCCAGAAGGTCGCCCAAGAGGAGGACTTCTCCAATTTCGTGCTCATGCACGCGATGGGCGCGAACACCGCCGGACAGTTAGGATCGGTGATTGCGGGCGGCGTCTTGCTCACACTAGTGATCCCCCTGGTAGGGGGATGACTGTAGACGGCAGACTGTAGACGGTAGACGGGATTCCCAGTCTACCGTCTACTATCTACCGTCGCAACTATTCAGCCTTGAGGTGGGACGCACTTATAGCTGAACCCAAAACGGCAATTTTTGCGCTTCCTACTGTCATTGCAGTCGTAAAAGTGCGCCCCACCTGAATAGTTACCTACCGTCTACCCTGATACAAAGGAGGTTTTTGATGGCTGATCGCAAGAAGATTACGTTACCGAAGCTGTTCCAGAAGGTCGCCAACCACGAACCGATCACGATGCTAACCTGCTACGACTACCCGACGGCTTATTTTCAGGAGGAGGCCGGGATCGATATGATCCTCGTCGGCGATAGCCTGGCAATGACGATGCTCGGCTACGACACCACGCTGCCCGCGACGATGGACGATATGATCCGCCACACACAAGCCGTGCGACGCGGCGCGCCCACCGCCTGGCTCGTCGGGGATATGCCCTACATGAGCTACCAGCCGAGCGTCGAGACGGCGATCCGCAACGCGGGCCGCTTTATGGCCGAAGCCGGCACCGACTGCATCAAACTCGAGGGGGGCGCGGAAATGGCCGACCGCATCAGAGGCATCGTCGCGGCGGGTATCCCGGCGATGGGTCACCTGGGGCTGACGCCGCAAAGCGCGAGCGCGCTCGGCGGCTATCGCGTGCAGGGCAAGGGCGCGGCGCAGGCCAAGAAGATCATCGACGATGCGCTGGCGCTCGAAGAGGCGGGGGTGTTCTCCATTTTGTTGGAAATGGTTCCCGACCGTGTGTGCCAGATCATCACCGAGAAGGTGAAAAACTGCTTCATCATCAGCCTGGGATCGGGGCCACACGCCCACGGGCAATTGCTGATCTACCACGACATGTTCGGCCTGTACCCCAAGTTCAAGCCACGCATGGCGAAGGTGTTTGGCAACGCGGGTGAGGTGATTCTCAACGGGCTGAAGGGCTATGTGCAAGAGGTGACTGACCACACATTCCCGCAACCGGAGAATTACTTCACGATCAAGGACGAGGAATACGCAGAATTGCTTAAGCTTCTGGAGTAGACAGTAGACAGTAAACGGTAGACGGGTTTCTCCCTCCCTGTCTACTGTCTACCGACTACCGTCTACCTCCCCCCAAGGAGGTTTCGGATGAGCGAAGATTTACGTCAGTTGTTGAAGATTCCTGTGGAACGGCTCGACGACCTCAATGCGATTCTTCTCAACCCCGATACGCGCGCCATCAACGATTTCCTCGCTGTCGTCGCCAAATACGGGACGCCGGAGGAGATCAACCACAAGGCGCAGCAGGCGCGCCAACTCCCTGCGCTGCTCGAGCGCGTCAAAGCCGTCCGGCCTGAATTTTTGGCCGATCTCGAATGGTTGCAGGCGCAGCGGGACAAAAACGCCTTCATCAGCATTGCTGATTACCGGCGCAAAGTCCTCGGCGCGCCAGCCGACACGATGACGTTTGCCGATGATTTCGCCGTCACGCTGGAGGTGAGCGCGTGCCAGTACTTCCCGTGGGTGATCGAGGCCGCCACACGCGCCATTGCCCAGGGGACGCTCATGCCGGGGCGCTTCATCCGCGTGCGCAAGATGAAGGAGCAGGAGGCCGACGGCGACTTGCCGGCCTTCGCCGCCGCGATGAACATCATCGGCTCCAGCTACGTGGAGACGCTGGATACGAAGGGTACCGACGGCTCCAACATCCACCTGGGCGGCCCGGCGACGATCACCGGCTATTTTGGCGGGGTGGGGCAGCCCAACGAGCACGCGCTCAAGTGGCTTGACGAGTTCCTCTACTACTACACCGAGTATGGCGTCCGGCAGGTGTTGAACGTCAATTCTGGCACGGTACTGCTCGGTTATCTGCTCTACCGCCTGGGAGTAGATATCGAGTTCAAGATTTCGGTGTTTGTGGGCAACGACAACCCCTATGCCGGCCTGTGGACGCTAATCGGCGCGAAGCTCTTCGCTCGCGGCGACGGCACCTCCCCGTTGGTTGGCTTCAACTGGAGCAACTCGATCAACAACGAGACGATGGAGATCACAGCGCAGTTCCGCAAGGCGCTCGGTTTCGAGGACGTGGTGCGCTTCGAACATCACATCACCGAGACGTATAAGAGCATCGTGCGGCAGCCGTATCTGCGCCGCGACGAACTGTGCGCCATCGCCGACCACGTCGCCAACATCTCCGCCAAGCACGAGGGCGGCGATCCGGAGGTCGAGCTGACGCGCGAACGCCCGTCGGACATCCTCGACTATTTCCGCGACAAAACGGAGGTCATCGCCGCCGGGGATTGGGACAATCTGCTGCTCAACTTCCTGGACAAAATGGAGGCGACGAACCGCACCGCCTGGGCGCTCACCGAGCGGGGTCTGTCCTTCGTCGCCGCGCAAAATCTACATAAGTAAGTAGACGGTAGACAGTAGACAGGGGGGCCTTCCCCGTCTACTGTCTACTGTCTACCACCAAGGAGGCTTTTATGGCTAAAGGGTTCGTCGTTATCGACGTTGATCGTTGTAAGGGGTGCGGGTTGTGTACGTATGTCTGCCCCTCCAATATCCTGGCGCTGTCGCGGGACGCGTTCAACGCGAAGGGGTATCATCCCGTCGTCGTTACCGATGCCGAGAAGTGCATTGGCTGCGCCTCGTGCGCGCGGATATGCCCTGACGTGGTGTTCACCGTCTACCGGCAGAAGCGCCAGACGCGGCGCGTGGGCGCGCCGGCGGCGGTCGCCGGCGCGCCGGCGGCATAGAAGGAGGTCCCACAATGACCAAAGAATTACTCAAAGGTAACGTTGCATTCGCAGAGGCGGCCCTGCGGTACGGTTTGCAGGCGTATTTCGGGTATCCGATCACGCCGCAGAGTGAGGCGCTGGAACACCTCTCCGGGCGGATGGTCGATGAGGGGCGCGTGTTCCTGCAGGCCGAAAGCGAAGTCGCCGCCATCAACATGGTTTATGGCGCGGCCTGCGCGGGCGTGCGGGTGATGACGTCCACCTCTGGCCCCGGCTTCAGCCTGATGGCGGAAGGTTTCTCCTACATCGCCGGCTCCGAAGTTCCCGCTGTGGTTGTCAATATGATGCGCGGCGGACCGGGTCTGGGCAACATCCAACCCTCGCAGAGCGACTATTTCTTTATGACCAAATCAGCCGGGCACGGCGATTTCCACCCCATTGTCCTGGCGCCCGCCAATGTCCAGGAACTGATCGATATGATGGGCCTGGCGTTCGATCTGGCAGAAAAGTACCGCACACTCGTCTTCATGGCGGGAGATGGCGCGCTCGGTCAAATGATGGAATCGGCGGAGCTGCCGCCGATGCAGCCGGTGCGCACCGAGCGTCCCGACTGGGCGGTGACGGGCAATGCCGGGCGCGAATCGCGGGTCATTACGTCGCTCTACCTGGACCCCACGCAGCTCGAAAAACTAAACTTGCAGTTACAGCGCAAGCTGGCGGTGATCAAAGCCAACGAGGTGCGCTGGCGGGAATACCAGACCGAAGACGCGGATTTGCTGCTGATCGCCTACGGGATGGTCGGGCGGATCTGTCTCTCGGTCATGCGCGAGGCGCGTGAACAGGGCCTCAAGGTGGGGCTGCTGCGCCCGCAGACGTTGTGGCCCTTCGCTGAAGCGCGCATCGCCGAGCTTGCCGGGCGCGTGCGCGGCATTCTGGTCGCCGAGATGAGCGCCGGGCAGATGTTGGAGGACGTTGAGCGCGCGGTCAAAGGCAAAGTTCCCATCCACTTCCACGGCAGAATGGGTGGCATAATGCCGATGGTAGATGAGATTTTGGCGGATGTGTGGAAGTTGGCGGAAGTGCTGGATTGTGATCCAGCACAAGCAGAGTAAGGAGTAGGGAGTATGGGTATACAGGTTAATATCCCGGAAGATATGGAGTTGGTATACAGTTATCCGGCGTCGCTGACGGCGCGGAGCACGCACTACTGCCCCGGCTGCACGCACGGCATCGTTCACCGGCTGATCGCGGAAGTGATCGACGAGTTGGGCATCCGGGGACAGACCATCGGCATCGCGCCGGTGGGTTGCGCGGTGCTGGCCTACGACTACTTCGACATGGATTTCGTCGAGGCGGCGCACGGGCGCGCCCCGGCGATGGCGACCGGCATCAAGCGCGTCAACCCCGACAAGATCGTCTTCACCTACCAGGGCGACGGCGACCTGGCGGCAATTGGCACGGCGGAGATCATCCAGGCGGCCAATCGCGGCGAACTGATCACTACGATCTTCATCAACAACGCCATCTACGGGATGACGGGTGGGCAGATGGCGCCCACCACATTGGAGGGGATGGTCACCACGTCGTCGCCCGGTGGGCGGGATCACCTCATCGCCGGGTATCCGGTGCAGATGTCCGAAATCCTCGCGGTCATCCCAGGAGCAGTTTACATCACCCGCGAAATCGTCGCCGACATTCCGAGCGTCAACAAGACCAAGAACGCCATCAAGCGCGCGTTTATGGCGCAAATTGCGGGTCTGGGATTCGCCTGCGTGGAAGTGCTCTCCACCTGCCCCACAAACTGGAATATGGATGCGTGGAAGGCAATGGAATGGGCAAAGGAGACCATGACGCAGACCTTCCCATTGGGCACATTCAAGATGACGGACGCGGTGAAGGCGCTGAAGGCGTAGGAGGTCACTATGAAACATGAGGATATCATTTTCGCCGGGTTTGGGGGACAGGGCGTGCTCTTCGCGGGACAGTTGCTTTCCTACGCAGGCATGGCCGAAGGCTTGCACGTGACCTGGATTCCTTCCTACGGGCCGGAGATGCGCGGCGGCACCGCCAACTGCACCGTCATCCTTTCGGAAGAGGAAATCGGCGCGCCCATCGTTCACCATCCTACCATTGCGGTCGTTCTCAACCTTCCCTCGATGGAGAAGTACGAACCGCTGGTCAAGCCAGGGGGATTGCTGATCGTCAACAGTTCGTTGATCCCGATGTCCACCGAGCGCCAGGATATACGCAGTATCGATATCGCGGCCAGCGATATCGCCACAGAATTGGGTAACCCGCGCATGGCCAACATGGTCATCCTCGGCGCACTGATCGGCGCGACCCAGATCGTATCCTTGGAGACGGTCGCGCGGCAGCTCGACGAACACCTCTCGCAGCGCCAGCGCAAGTGGCTAGAGCCGAACATCGCGGCGCTGAAGAAGGGGGCGGAACTCGGTAGAAGTTAAGGTTTCTTGAGTTGCACGATTGTTGTCAGCAGATCGAGCAGATGAAGCAGATTTGTCACTTATAGCGGACAAAAAATCTGCTCAATCCACTTAATCTGCTAACAGAAAACTAAACGCACAACTCACAATGACGGATTGTCTTTAGGCAACTTGAGCACGGCAAAACCAGACACCGCCGTGACTACGCATCCCACGTAGAAGGGCAGGTTCAACGAGGTCGCGCCGAGCCAGCCCCCCACCGTTGGACCAATGGCGTTGGAAAGCGATGTCGCCATCGTGTCCAATCCATACGCGGCGCCGGCTTTTCCTTCCGGCGCGCAGCGTCCGATGTAGGCGCTGACGATAGAGAGCGTTCCTCCCACGGCCAGCCCGATGAATACCTGCGCGATCAACAGCATCCAGTACTTCGTTGCCAGGGCTTGGATGCCGATCGCCCATGCGAGGATGAATGTTGCGATCAGTAGCGGCGCGCGCCCGCCGTGCCGGTCGCCCCAGCGGCCTACGAACGGCGCGGCAATCGCGCTGAAGATGCCCGAAACCGTCGTCAGCACGCCGGCGGCTGAACTGAGGAACGTGCTGTCCGGCAGCATATCCTGTACGACCAGGGGCAACAAGGGCGAAGAGATTTGCAGCCCCAGACGCAGCACAAAGCGTAACCCCAGCACCAATCCCAACAGCGAACCGGCCAGAAGTGTCGTCACTTCAAGGCGCGCGCGTTGCGCGAGCGACCCCGATTGCGAGGCGCGTTCCACCGGGGTGAAATCTTCCTTGACGACAAAAACCATCAACAGCCCGGCGAGGAGCAGATAGCCCGCCGTCATCCAGAACGTAGCGCGGTAGCCGAGCATATCGGCGACGAATCCGCCCGTGCTCGGCCCCACGAATTGCCCCAGGAAGATCGCTACCTGGAGTTTTCCCAACGTCTCCCCCAACCGTTCGCGGGGTGTGGCGCTTGCCACCAGCGTCGTCGCCGCCGCTATCGTGCCGGTAAACACGCCCTGCAACAGCCGCAAGATGAGGACGTGCTCGACCGTCTGCGCAAAGCCCACCAGTCCCATCAGCAGCGCCCCGCTGAACATCGCGCGCATCACCATCAGCTTGCGCCCGTAGCGGTCGCTGAGCATCCCCCAGATTGGCCCAAACACGGCCATTGTCATTGCCGGCGCGGAAATGATCAGGCCGCTCCAGCGAGCGACCGCGTCGCCGCTCACGCCGAGGTCCTGGATGTAGTAAGCCCACAGAGGGCCGGTGGCGCCAAACCCCATCAACGCTAAGAATTCGGCAAACCACGTACCCCACAGATTCCGTCGCCATCGTTTCGTCGTCACACTATAGCCCCTGTGGCTTGAGGTAAGAGCATGGTATGTTCACGGTGGGCATTATAGCACGGGTGGGGGGCCGGGGAAATACGAAAGGCCAGATCGGTGGTGATCTGGCCTTTTTGCAAGTAAGTTGGTTGATGCCGGTATGTGCTGTGCGTATTCCTCAGTTGAGGTTTGCAGTGTGTTCCTCGGTCGATCAGGAACCTTATTCTGCCATTTGCGTTCATTTTTCCAGCCTGGCGTTCCAACTCGGGTTTAGTGTTCGTTGTTATCTCAATTAGCTTATAACTTACCTCCTGTTGACGTACTTGGTTAAGGTGCTGTGAAAAGTAATCGTTGACAGCGTGTTATCTTAACTTTGCACCTCCTTTCCTGAAATGCTTTATAAGTGTGGTCTACTATGGCGTTTGTGAGCTTTTGTGTGATCCGCCGCCGTTGCCTGGTTGCACATCATATTGCTGAGATAGCGTCCGCCAGATCTGGGATAGCGATTGTTGTTGTCGGCGGAGGCTGGCTTGTACAAGTCGTGGAGAGGATGGAGGATTTCGCCACAGACGCCTGGTGACGCCTAGACTGAGGATGACCAACGAGAGTCCGACGCTTGAGGTGATAACAATCGTAACGATATTGGTCAACCTGAGTTTGAGTGCTGCCATTTCCTGAGCCTGGCGAATTTCCTCTTCGTGCATTCTCTGGGTTTGCTGCAGCTCTTCTTTAAGTTGCTGAACTTCAGCCTGGTGCAGTTGTTCCTGCTGCACCAATTCTTCACGTAACTGTAGAATCTCGGCCTGTGTTTGTGCCTCACGCAGTACCTTGTACTGTTCGGCGTCCACAGCATTCTGCTCGGTGATGCGCTGTGTCTCAACTCGATATCTTTGGGATTCCGCCCAGCTTGAGAGCGGATTGATCAGGTCGGATCCGACCAGAGCGAGGCCAATGATCAATCCGCAGATGACCAAGAACGTCACAATTCCCAACCAGCCTTGTCCTGATGTCCCGCCATACATATCGCGCCTCCCTTTACGCATTTCACTTCTGAACACTCGCTGAACTCTTGTTGGCTAGCCCGCCGTCCTCAACTGTCTATAGCATACACAAAACAGGGGAGAGACTCCATACCCCTGATGTGAAATCCAGACCAAACCTTCATGGCAACTGGCTGACATATTTGTTCCAATGTGAAATTACAAATCTGAAAGTGTGACAAAAAAAAGGACAGGCGAGCGCCTGTCCTTTTACTATGTCAATGAACGTCATCTATACGGCGTCTAACATTCCGAGTTCCCAGAGTTCCCCGAGCAGATCTAGCCCTGGTTGTCCGAATTGTGCCGCTAATTCCGCGAAAGACATGGCGCCGTCGCAGGCGTTCACGACTTGCCACGCTTCGCGC
>MTKY01053163.1_pt1 | contig 31099 bp, 26 predicted proteins | sample 1042731 | NCBI WGS metagenome assembly MTKY01 (sample SAMN06212206, study PRJNA360538) | anaerobic digester metagenome | biome: Wastewater treatment plant; material: sludge; isolation source: anaerobic digester fed with sludge from wastewater treatment plant | place: Denmark: WWTP Soeholt ...
CGAAAGGGGTCAAAATCGGGGGTCAACTGTAGAAGATGAGTAAAGCAATATTATATTTTCAAGGAGATATTCATAATGGCTTACTCTACCGTGACTTCGAAGGGACAGGTGACCATCCCCAAGGTGGTGAGGGAGAGGATGGGCATAGATGAAGGGACGAGGTTGATCTTCGTAGACGATGGCGACCGCATCCTGGTCTATAAGTTCGAGTCCGATCTCGAAAGCCTGTACGGGGCGGTAAAGCACACGGGCCCGCCGATAGATTTTGCCGCGTTGAAGCGGGAGGCGGGCAAGGCCGTCGCCGATCGCTTCCTCGCCGGGAGCGGGAACGCGCCGGCGGAGCCGATGGACAGCAGGGGGCAGCAGGCGGCGCACAAGGGCAAGGCGGCGGCTGGCGGGAAGAAGCCGAAAGGGGCTGCCGGCAAAGCCAGAGCTTCCGGAACAAGAAGCGCAGCATCCTCCGCTCGGACCGGCGGCAAGCCGAAGGCGATGTAGATGAAGCTCCTGGAGACGAGCGTCATCATAAGGTTTCTGACGCGTGACGATGCCCGCAAGTCGGAGAGATCCAGGAGGCTCATCCTCGAGTCAGACGAGAGACTCCTTGTCTGTGAAGCCGTGGTCTGGGAGACCGTTTACGTGTTGGAGAATGTATATAGATTGTCGAGACAGGAGATATTCAGCCTGCTCGCCCGATTGCTTTCCGCGAGACGCCTGGACTTTGTCAACCGTGACCTCCTGCTCCAGGCGGTAACGATATACGGCGAGCACGCGGTATCTTTCACCGATGCGTACCAGGTCGCATACGCGAGGGCCTCGGGGGCGGAGGCTATCTATACCTATGACGCTGATTTCGTGGCGAAACTGAAGTTCCCCAGCCTGGAGCCGTGATGCCCACGCCTCCCGCAACAGGCTGCCGGTGGGCAGGTAACTCCGGTCGCGGCGCCTGCCCTCCCACGGCAGTGATCCGCCCGGCTTGAACCGGCGCGCCGGGGTGGTTTCGGCGCGGGCCGGGATGGGGGATAACATGAAGGGAAGCAAGTAAAAGGGCAAGGGCTGTTAGTACGTTTTGCTGGGCGACGTCGGGCGGCACGGCGCCCATGGCGGCGGGCTTCGGCAGCAATGCGAACCGGGAAGCCAACAGCATGAAGGTCTATAAACACGCGCTCTACGTGGGGACGTATAACAGTAACGGCTGCGAGGTGTGGGAATACAACACCGCGGGCATCTAGACCCAGAAGGTAGGGCAGGGCGCGGCGGGCACTCCCACCGGGCCAGGTTTCGGGAATCCCGCGAACAGGACCGCCGAAAGCCTGCACGTATACGATTCAAGGCTCTTCGCGGGAACCGAGAACCTGAACGGCTGCGAGGTGCATTCCTTTGACGGCCTCGCGTGGAGACAGGATGTGGGTGGTGGAGGCGCGGCCAACCCCGACCCCGGTTTCGGGAACGCGAACAACGGCGTCGTCAGATGCATGGCCACCCGGAACGACCGGCTCTATGCCGGGACCTCCAACGGGACGGACGGCTGCGAGGTGTGGTCCTTCCAGTCCTACACCACCTGGTACCTGGCGGAGGGAGCCACGGCGGGGGGCTTCGAGACCTGGGTGCTGGTGCAGAACCCCCACTCCGTCCCCGTAGATATCGACATGAAGTTCCAGACGGTAGCGGGCGAGGTGCAGGGGCCAGTGGAGACCATCCCCGCGAGTACGCGCAGGACCTACCTGGCCAACGACTGGGTCCCCGCCAGCTTCGACGTGTCCACCCGGGTCGAGTCCACCGCCGGAGGGCCCATCATCTGCGAGCGCGCGGTGTACTGGAGGCCGGACCCGGTGGCCATCCGCTACCTGGTCACGGGCTCCATCGGCTTCTGTCCATAACCGCAGGGCGCAACGGGCACATGCGAGGGCGGGGGTTCCGGCCCCCGTCCTTTTCCCACCCGCCTTCCCCGGGCGGGGAAAGCGAGGGTTCCGGCCCGCGTCCACGTTAGTAAGGAAGGCTGCACGACAAGGCTTCAAGCAAACCGGAGCATTTCCGATAAAGAATATATCGGGTGGGAATCCTTATCGAAATGGGGACCATGGACGCGGAGCGAGCCGACGAGCAGATCAAGAGAGAGCTGGACGAATTGCGCCGGCGCGTGGCTGAACTCGAAGCAGCCGATGTCACCCAGAAGGAACAGCAGATACCGGCACCGGAAAGCGACTACTTCCGCCGCCTCATCGAGAACTTGCACGACCTCGTCCTCATCATCGACGCGGACTTCAGCATCCAATACGTCAGCCCTTCCGCGAAGCGCATGACCGGGTACGAGCCCGGCGAGGTCGTGGGCATGAACGCCTTCGATTTCGTTCACCCCGATGACATTCCTGCCATCACCGACACCTTCACGACGGGAATCCAGGAACCCGGCCGCGTGGAGCGGCTGGAGTACCGCATGCGCTGCAAGGACGGCTCGTGGATCGTCGCCGGGGGTACCGCCGTCAATCTACTCAACGACCCGGCCGTGGGAGCTGTGGTGGTGAACCTGCATGACGTCAGTGAGTACCGCAGGATCGAAAAGGAGCTGCAGGAGTCGGAGGAGAGGTACCGCTTCCTGGTGGAGAACCTCAACGACGTGGTCTTTGCCGTCGATCTCCAAGGGATGCTGCTCTATATAAGTCCGGCCATCGAGCGCGTCAGCCAGTACTCGGCGCAGGACCTCGAGGGCAATCCCTTCATGCGGTTCATACACCCCGAGGACCTGCCCGGGCTGCTGCAGAGCTTTCAGAAGACGCTGGCCGGCAATCTCGAGCCTTACGAGTTCAGGGTGATCGACAAGGACGGCTCCCTCTTCCACGTGCGGACCTCGAGCCGCCCCTTCGAGGAGAACGGCCAGGTGGTGGGCCTGATCGGGATCATATCCGAGATCACCGAGCGCATCCAGGCGGACGAGGCGCGCAAACGCTCGGAGGAGCACTTCCGCGCCATGATACGCAAGAACATCCACTACTACCGCGGCTCCTCCTGACCGTTGTAAAGCGGCTGGCAAGCTCCCGCGCCCGAGGTCATGCGGCCCTTTCTTCTTCTCGCCCCCCACGCTTGCGCAAATACTTGGAGAAGGTGTGATAATGGATAAAGGGTTTCGACGGCAGCGCGGGGAGCGGGGGACGGGCAGGCTGGCCGGTCCGCTCCGGCTCGATTGACGGTCAAGGGGGTGAAGGGCATTGTACTGCGAGATCTGCGGCGTTCCCCTGGGCATAACCCGGGGCAACCTGTGGCATGACGACGGCACCATCAGCGGAAGGTATCCTCCCCACATCATGGGCACTTTCTTCGACGTCGACGAGCTCAACTACCTCTTCCATTCTCTCTCCGAATTCATGCAGTTCGACATCGGCGACATCGTGGCCAGCGGCAAATACCACGATACCAGGGAATACATGGGCGCCCTGGTCGAGAAGATAAAGGAGGCCTCGGGCGGGAAGCTGCCCCCGGAGGAAGAGCTTTACCGCATGATGCTGACCCCGACCCGCATTTGGGGCTTGGCCGAAGTCGGGTTCGAGAGCATCGAGCCCGGGAGGATGGTGGTCAGCGTCAAGGACCCCTACTCCATCCCGCTGCTGCGCGGCGACGTCGCGGGAGTGGCGGACGTGGTCACGGGACGGGAGAACGAGGCCGTGTGGGAAGGCGACGAGAGGGAAGGGAAGATGTTCGTGGCCCCCGCCGAGGGCCCGTCGAAGTTGAGCAGGCTCGCGGACGAGGGGGGACATTACGGCATGCGCCATGAAGTCGGGGAGCTGGAGTGCGAGCGCTGCGCCTCCTGCGGCGCCCCCAAGGAGGTGTCGGGGCTCTTCAAGTGGGACGGCGAGAGCTGCCGTATCGAGGAGAGGTTCTCGGGGCGGCGTTACTGCTTCAACAATACCCAGGGTATCACCGCGGTGCTCGAGACGCTGGCGGAGGAACTCGAGGAGAATATAGAGCAGAGGATGATAGCGATGTCGCGGGAGTATTCGCGTGCCCTCTACGAGGATGTCGCGGGCAAGCCGGAGAGCAACGGCGGCCGGGGGAGTATCGACCCGGAGTTGCAGTTGGGGAGCTTCGCCTGCCGCGGATGGGGCAGGGTCATGGAGATGTCCATGCAGGATGATGAATGGGTAGTAGCCGTGGAGAACCCCCATAACAACATAATGCTGTCGGGAAGGATATGGGGGCTGGCAGAGGCGTCGAGCGGCCTCGATCTCAGCGTCTCGGACAGGACGGCGGATGGGAAGACGCTGCGCCTCCAGCTCGAACCGCTGTGAGACGCGGGCACGCACGGCGGCCAAAGACCGCCCCGCGCACCTCATATATCCAGTATTGCGCATTCACCCCATGCGGGGGGTCATAATCATCTCCATGTGTCGGATAAGCGCCGGAAGGTGATATTGCTTTGTGAATCATGGGCAGGAGTGGGAATAAATAGAAGAAGATGGGAAGAGGCGACCGGCGGATATTGAATACAAGACGCCATTATATATATAATGAAAGCTCGAACTCGGGGGGAGCAAAAGGGGGAAGCATGAGAACGCGCCGCAGTCAGGCAAGAGGCGCGCTTACGAGTATCGCGGTGGCGTTACTGGCTGGTATCGTCCTTTCTGGGACGTTCGCAGCCGCGGACGCCCCATGGCCCCAGCATTCACCCGCGCAGGACGCCGCTAAATACGAGCAATACGCGTACAGCTCCGGCCTGCCCGACGATTGCGACCCCGCGAGCGGCGATTACTGGAAATACACCGGCGACGAGAGTGGCACTGCCTACCAGGTACTCATCGATCTCTTTCACCCGGGCCTGGACCGCAGCGAGCTGGACGGGGCCATGGGGGCCAGCGTGGACGGGGCATGGAGCGTCACCACGGGAAGGCCGGACGTGGTCATCGCCCACCTGGATTCCGGCATGAGGTGGCACGACGCCGCGGCCATGGGCGAGCTGGCGCGCAAATGCCGTCTCAACCCCGGAGAGCTGCCCCCACCACACGGCGCGGACTGCTGGGACTTCAACGGAGACGGCGTTTTCAACGTGGACGATTACGCGGGAGATGCGCGCGTCGCGGACCTCAACGCTAACGGTATCATCGATCCCCAGGACATCATCTGGCGTTTCTCCGACGGTGAGGACGGCGATGATAACGGCTACGCGGATGATATATGCGGCTGGGACTTCCTGGAGGACGACAACGATCCCTGGGACGAGACGGACGGCGGCCACGGCACCGCCGGAGGCATATGGTCGGCGGGCGAGGCGAACAACGGGAACGGTATGGTGGGGACATGCCCCAATGCCATGCTCCTGCCGGTCAGGGTGGGATACTCCTTCGTGGTTGACGTGAACGACTTCGCCCAGGGCGTGGTGTTCGCCGTGGACTCCGGGGCCTGGGTGGTGCAGGCGGCACTCGTAGGCGTCAACAACACCGCGTTCGCCCAGTCCGCCATAGATTACGCTTACTCCCGGGGCGTGGCGGTCATCGCCTCCGCCGGTGTGGGCGGCTCAGCGCAGAACGATTATCCCGCCGCGTGCGAACGCACCATCCAGGTCAACGCGGTGCAGAAGTACGTGGGGTCGGGCACAACGGGCGAGGAGCAGTTCCCGCCCTCCTATCTCTACCTGGGGGGGCAGACCAACTACGGCGCCCGCAATACAGTGTGCGCGCCCTCCGACGGGCACTCGTCCGGGGCCGTGGCGAGGTCGGCGGGGATCGCCGCCCTGGTCTATTCCGCGGCCGAGAACGAGGTGCAGCGGGGGGAGATGTGGCGCTACCCGGGACTGGAAACGCCCCTCTCCTCCGGTGAGGTCAAGCAGATCATCGCCATGACCGCGGACGACATAGATTTCTCGCCCGGTTCGTATGTCGTAACCCTGGGATCCCTCGACGCCGTGATAGGTCCGTCGGAGCGTTACCGCTCCCACCGGGGCTGGGATCCCTATTTCGGGTACGGGCGGATCAACGCCCACGAGGCGGTGATGGCGGTGGACCAGGGGCGCATCCCGCCGGAAGCGGAGATATCCTCGCCCGCGTGGTTCGAGCTGATCAACCCGGGGCAGGTCAACCTGGAGGTGACCGGAAAGGTCGCCGCCGTCCGCGCTGACAGTTACCAGTACACCGTGGAGTGGGCGCCAGGATGGGACCCCGGCGAGGACGAATGGACGGCGGTGAGCGAGGATGGCCCGCGCTACGAGCCGTACGAGGGCGTCCTGGCTTCCCTGGACCTCGGCACGGTCTACGGGGCGGTCATGGACGGCATGCAGGTGAGTGGTGGCGGCGATGACCCCGGCCGTTATGCCTTCAGCGTGAGGGTGCGGGTGCGCGACAACCTCGGCAACTGGGGCGAGGACCGCAAGGTCGCCTACTGCTTCCACGACCCCGATGCCTACCCGGGGTCGCCCGTGGACCTGGGATCGAGCATAACGGCGTCACCGCGTTTCGCGGACCTGGACGACGACGGCGAGGACGAGCTCATCGTGGCCACAGGAGACGGGCTGGTGCACGCCTTCGAATCCGACCTGGGCGAGGTCCCGGGATGGCCCGTGCACGTTACTCCTCTCCCCCTCCACGAGGGCTCGCAGGGGTTCAAGTCGGGGCAGGTCGGCAAGGTCTTCTACGCCTCGATCACGGGCACCCCCGCCGTGGGCGACCTGGACCATGACGGCAGCCTGGAGGTGGTGGCGGGGGACATGGAGGGCAGGTTATACGCCTGGAACCAGGCGGGGGAGACACTGCCCGGGTTCCCCGTGCGTTCGAACCCCCTGTACTCCATCCCGGACCGCGCGGACTGGTGGACGGAAGGGGCTCTCCCGGACGAATGGCACGCATCGCGCTTCGTTCCCGACCGGGTGCACTCGCTCGACAGGTGGAACCGCCTGGACAATGCATTCCCGCGGGGGCCCGTCCTGTGCAACCTGGACTCCTCCGTAGACGGGAGCCTGGAGATCATTGCCGCCTGCGAGGACCAGCACGTCTACGCCTGGCACGCGGACGGCGGGAAGGTGAGAGGATGGCCGCATAAGCTGGTGGATCCGGAGAAGGTATCCTCGCTCGACCCCCTCACCCATACCTGTGAGTTCCCCGATACTGCAAATATTCCCGGGGGAGGGAGGATAATCACCAATCCCTCCGTCGCCGACCTGGACGGGGACGGCGACCCGGAGGTCATCTGCGGCACCAACGAGGCCTACGCGGGCGAGCCCTTCAACGTCTCCGCCCTTTCCTTCGGCCTCGCTGCTTACTTTCCCGCGCTGGAGCCGATGACGGGCGTAGCCGGGGGAGCGTTCGGCTCCTGCAATACCCGTGTCTATGCCATGCACCACGACGGAGCCGCGCATGGCCTGGAGGCCGGCGCCGAGCCCGCGCCCGATGCCGTCTCCAGGCAGGCTTACCTGGAAGGGTGGCCGGTGAAGCTGGCCGTGGCCGCCCCGGGGATGCTCCCCGAAGTCCTGCAGGGTGTGGGCGGACCAGCGGCAATCGCCGATATCGACGGCGACGGCGTCATGGAGATCGGCGTCTTCTCCGCGGCGGGCCCCGGTTACCTGCTCGAGCCGGATGGCACCTCTTTCCTCGGGAACGATGGATCGGGACTTCCCCTCAGCCTGCGGAGTAACGAGGCCGGATCCTCTTCGAGCGTGGACGACCTTCCGCTCATGTGTGCCTGGGGAGGCGGCAGTTTCGCAACCTTGGGCGAAGGCGGACTCTCGTTCGTCGCTCCCGTCATGGGCCTGGGGAGGGCGGGCGACATGTACCTGCCCGCCGACCAGACCAGGTCAGATGACGCTATCGCGGCGTGGAACGCCTCGGACGGGAGCATGCTCTCGCCCTTCCCCGCGCGGGTGAACGGCACCCTGCTGTCGGTGACGCCCGGCGCCGCGGATATAGACGGCGACGGAGTCCAGGAGGTACTGGCGGGCAGCGCCGGTCGCGATTTTCACGCCGTGAACGCGGCAGGAGTGGAACCCGCCGGATGGCCGAAGTTCACCGGGGGGTGCAGCACGGTGACCCCCGCGGTGGGGGATATGGACGTGGACGGTTCTCGCGAGGTGGCGGCGGGGACGCGCGAGGGATGGCTGTTAATCTGGGAGACCGCCTCCTCATCCGCGGACGCTGCGGACTGGCCGCAGTACGGGCACGATGCCTGGAATACAGGGTGCCTGCACGGCGACGCCGCCAGGCCGGGGCGGGTCACGGACCTCGCGGTGGAGAAGATAATGGAGGAACAGGAGCCGCGCGGGATCAGGCTGGCGTGGACCGCCCCCGGAGACGACGGCTTCCAGGGACAGGCCCTGTGCTACGAGATACGCTTCTCCAGCAGTCCTATCGGCAAGGACAACTGGGAAGAAGCCATCCCCCTCAAGATCGGCAAGCCCATGCCCGGGGAAGCGGGAAGCCCGCAGGAATATTCACTGCAAGGATTTCCCTTCGCAAATCCCGCGAAGGGAACCACCCTCTATTTCGCCCTGCAGGCCAGGGACGAGGCGGGAAACCTCTCCGCACTCTCCAACCTGGCCTCGGTTTCCTACGCGGAGTAGGAACGGACGGGGCGGCCGGCGCATGGCCGGGATCGCCGCAGGCGAAGACACCCAAGAGGTCCCACCGCATCAGCGGCCACATCGCGTCCGCTCTCGAGCACTTGACTGGCATAGTGTCATCATATAATATAACTTGTATAACTTTAGAGATTTAAAGGAGAAGACATGGCAGTCAGGATAATCAGCACGACGGAATTGCGGTCAAAAGCGGCGGACATGGTCCTGGGGCTGCGCCGGGGCGACCGCTTCCTCATCCAGCATTACAACGACATCGTCGGCTATATCACCCCGGAGATACCATCTGACCTTCAGAAGAAGCTGGGCACCAAGGGGAGCAAGCGCGAGGACACCTTCAAGGTAGTCGATTAGGGTCCCGGCCTCCCCGTAATAAACACTCCGGCGCTGCTGGCATCGTCTCCATCCCGTTCAAAAAAGAGGAGTATCCATGCTCCACTACACCCCGTTCAGGTTCTGGCGCATCTCGCGTTCGGAGAGGGCTCAGGCCGTGGCGGAGTTCGCGCTGGTCCTTCCCCTCCTCCTCCTGCTCTTCCTGCTCTTCGCGCAGGCGGTGATGGTCATGAGGGCCCAGATAGCCGTGACCGCCGCCGCGAGGGAGGCGGCCAGGAAGGGGGTGGAGACGGGGAACCCAGCCCTCATAGAGGGAGCGGCGCTCCGGGCAGCCGCCGGGCTCGATCCCGAGAGGATAAGGGTTGTGGTGTCGAGCGGGCCGCGGCGCCGCGGGGAGTGGGTGAGGGTGGAGGTGGAGTATGACGTTCCCATCGCCATACCGGCCGCGGCAAAGTACTTCCCGGCGTTGACGGTAAGCGGGAGGGCAGAGATGCGCATCGAGAACGACAGAGAGGCCAAATGAGGTGGGCGCTGCTTAGCGACGAACGCGCGGGGGTTACCCTTGTCGCCGCCGCGCTCATGGCCGTGATGCTGCTGGTGGGTGTGGTCCTTCACGACGTCGCCGCCATCTACGGAACCAGGGGCAGGGCGCAGACCGCCGCCGACGCCGCCGCAAAGGCCGCGGGCCTCGAACTGACCCCGTACTTCGGCGTGGGGAGCGATCCGCATGGAGCCGCCCGGGAATACGCCGCGCGCAACGGGGCAGAACTCCTGGAATGCACCTGCGGTGCCGGGGGACGCTACGTCTGGGTGACGGTGCGGGTGTCCATGGGGGCCCATCTTCTGCTCGTGGGCGGCAGGCGGGCAAAAGTCACAGCCACCGCGCGCTGCTACCTCGACCCTGCCCCTGGTGCCACCGAATCTTCCACCACATCAACGCTCAGTATATGAAGAACGGGAACGTATCAATGAGCCACCCCGTTCCCTCGCGCACCATCCTGACGCGGGAGGTCTCGGATTCAAGGTTGCCCCTGCTCCCGAACTCCACGGTGACGTCGATGCTCACGGCATCCTCGTCCACTTCCAGCTCTTCTGGATTGTAATCGAAGGAGCGCGCGGTCCCGAATATCCCCGAGAACTCCGCCGGGGTCCAGGGGACCTCCAGGCGGTGCCTCTCTTTATAAACAGGGCTCAAGTGATCGAAGATATATTTGGTATCGCCGTCGATGCAGGCGACGAGAAAGTCGCGCAAGGCCTGTTCGGCCTCTATTTTCCCTGTTTCCCCCGCCGCGGGACGCCGGCCCCAGTCGATGGCCGTGAAGGCGTCCACCCTCCATTCCCCCTCCTCCAGGGCGAGCACGAGGGTCTCCTCCGTCTCGCCTCTGTCCGCCAGGTCCACGTCCACGGTGATCACGGCGCGTTCGTCCTCGATGACGATATCCTCATCGGGAGCGAAACGGTAGGAATTCATATAACCCAGGGCGGCGGTTAGGTCTTCAATGGTGATGGGGTCGGGCACTCCACTGGTGTCAAGGTATCCGCTCGACATGAAAGAGCGTAATTCTCCCACCTGGCGGTCTCCAGTGGCGTTGAGGAAAGCGGTGGCGGCCTCGGTGACCGCGGCCGCGTCGTTCCTCGTGCCTTCGCCGCCGCAACCCGCGAGGGAGAAGAGAGCGAACAGTAGGATCAGCGCAGAAACCGCGCCCAACCTCGAGCCATGACCACTTCCCGGCATCCCGACTCCTTTCCTCAAGACATTTCTGCACGCCTCGGACCTTAACCTTCCTGCTGATAAGATGAACTCCGCCCCCGCCCCAGTTCCCCTAAAAAAGGCTTCATCACCCAAGGCACCTGCGCCGTGGGGTCAGGTTTTGCTTTCACGCGCAAAATCCCAGTTGCCAACAGGCAACATACCGCGGTATGCAAGAAACAAGACCTGACCCCAAGATCCGCAAGATCCGGGCGGTGTGTTTGACTATTAACAGAGCGGAGACTAATATCTTTAGCGTGTTCGAAGCAACGGCTTCGAGGGCGAAAAAACGGCGTAAAGGAGGGAAAAGCAGATGCTCGCGCTTTTTCAGAGTTTCGGTCCGACGGAGTTGCTGATCATCCTCGGGATAGCCCTGGTTATCTTCGGCCCCACGCAGCTGCCCAAGCTGGGACGTTCGATCGGAAAGGCCATCAGGGAACTGAGGGCCTCGAGCTCCGAGGTAACCAAGGCCGTGCAGGAAGGCCTGGAGGGCAAGGACGAGGAAGAGAAGGCAAGCAAGAAGAAGGCAAGCAAGAAGAAGGCGGAAGAGGAAGAGATAGAGGAAGAAGAGGAAGAGGAATAGGCTTACCGGGAAACCGCTGATCAGCACCCCTTAACCAACCCCTAACGTCTCCGGAGGCTTTTTTGGCCGACCAGAAGATGACCTTTATCGAGCACCTCGAGGAACTTCGAAGGCGCATTATCGTGATGTTCCTTTCCCTCGTGGTGGCCGTCGGCGTGGGATTCGTCTTTTCGTGGGACATCCTCGCCTTCCTCAAGGAGCCCGCCAACAGGGCGGGCATCCCCCTCAACCTCTATTACCAGACCGTGCTCGAGCCCTTCATGGTGCGCTTCAAGATCGCCATGTACGTGGCCCTCGTCATCGCCCTGCCGGTCATTATCTACGAGATCATCGCCTATATAGCCCCCGCCCTGCGCAAGAAGGAAAAACGCTTCATGTTCGCCGCGCTCTTTTTCATCATCTTCTTCTTCCTGGTCGGAGTGGCCTTCTGTTACGTCTATATCCTGCCGGTGGGAATAAAATGGCTTACCGACCAATCGGGGGGCGTGATATCCCCGGTCCTCATGGCGGGACAATACGTGAGCTTCGTGGCGCTGCTTATGGTGGGGATAGGCATCTCTTTCGAGACCCCCCTGGTGGTATGGCTGGTGGTGAGGCTGGGGATCGTCACCCCCCAGAGGCTGCACAAGAACTGGCGTTTCGCGGTGATCATCATCCTGGCCTTCGCGGCCCTGATAACCCCGGACTGGAATCCGGTGACCATGCTGCTCGTGGCCGCTCCCATGTTCGTCCTCTACGAAGGGAGCATCCTCTTCGCCATGCTGGGAAAACGCGGTGCAAAGATGAGGGCCGAGGCGGTCGAGGCGGAGGTTGAGGAGTGACGACAGGCTTTTTCGGGTCTTGCGCATGTCATAGCATGTCATATAATGAGTATCCCTTGACTCCCGGAAAGCAGCGGGATATGAAAGCCTGACCGGGACAGGCCCGGCGGCTCATGCGGGTGACTTGGAGAGACCAGCGAGGGAGGTAGATCGAGATCGTCGAATTCGAACTGAAACAGCGCAAGATAAATAAGAGCCTGGTGAACCGCGAGGTGAAGAGATACGTGGGGAAGAACCCCAGGTTGAAGGGGGTCATGAACCTCTACCGCGAGGTATTCTCCACCCAGAGGAAGCTGTCCCGGGACATCCCGGACCAGTTCCCGCATATCAGGGGAGCGCAGGTATCCTTCCGGATCGAGGAGAATGAATTGCTCATCAAGCCGGACGAACTCGAGGTAGACCTCCAGGTCCTGAGGGAAATCCTGCGTGAGCTGGGAAAAGTGCTGGAGAAGAAGGGCGAAGGGCCGCTGGAGGGCATGGAAAGGTTCCTGGAGGAGGAACTCGAGGACGATGAGAAGCTCCGCGGCCTGATAGATGCATTCCTGGAACACGATGACGAAGAGCTGGCGGAACGCATGGAGGCGTGCTCGCTCGGCCCCGCCGTCCTCCACATGCTGCTGCACATATCCCTGGCCCCTTTCTTCTGGAAGACGACGGGGGCGCTGCTGCGCAAGACGAACCTGGGACAGGTGCCGCAAGGCCGCTGCCCGGTATGTGGGGACCTCCCGGTCATGGGCTATCTTCGTCCCGATGACGGACTGCGCGTGCTGGAATGCTCTCTCTGCGGCGCGCGTTGGGGATTCCCCCGCATCATGTGCCCCTTCTGCAGCAATATGGACCAGGAGAAGCTGAGATACATATTCGCGGACAAAGATGATTCCCGCCGTGTCTACCTGTGCGAGGCGTGCAGGAAGTACATAAAGATAAGCGCCCCGCCCGGCGAAAAAGACGAGGAATTCGTGCTTCCGCTGGAGGATCTGGCGACGGCGCACCTCGACCTGGCGGCGGATGAAATGGGTTACGAGAGAGGCTGCAGAACGGCGTTCTCATAGCGGAAGGAAAGGCCTTCTGCCCTGCACGATGCTGTTGCCTTGCGGAGATGAAGGATAGTATAATCCTTAAGATTATGGACTAGACGTATCGTTCTTTGAAAGCCGCAAACGAGGAGGGCAGGAAACGCATGCCATGGAAAGGAAATCAAATCCCGCATGGGTTTAAACATAGATATCTAGTGACCGCAAGTTTTGTATTTCCACAACTGCAGGAATCGACCTAGGAAAGTGGGGGGAAAGTATGGAACTTTCGCGAAGAGGTTTCCTCAAGCTGTCGGGCGCCGGCATCGGCGTCGCGGCCCTCGCGCAACTCGGATTCTCCACCCCTGCCTTCGCCGCTGCCGAGGAGCTTCGCATCAGCGAGGCGAAGGAGAGCACGACGGTATGCCCGTACTGCTCCGTCGGGTGCTCCGCCATCGTCAGTGTGATGGACGGGAAGGTGGTGGGTCTCGAGGGTCTTCCCGACAGCCCCATCAACCAGGCTGCTCTTTGCTCCAAGGGGCAGTCCATCTACCAGGTCGCCAACAACGACAGGCGGCTGCAGAAGGTTCGTTACCGCGCGCCCGGCGCCACGGAATGGGAGGAGAAGACCTGGGAGGATGCCATCCCGAGGATCGCCCGCCTCATCAAGGACACCCGTGACGCCACCTTTGTAGAGACCGAGGATGTCAACGGCAGCAAGGTGACGGTGAACCGCTGCGAGGGCGTAGCCCAGCTCGGAGGGGCGGCCCTGGACAACGAGGAGTGCTACCTGATATCCAAGTTCGCGCGTGCCCTGGGCATCGTGTACCTGGAACATCAGGCGCGAATATGACACTCCGCCACAGTCGCCGGTCTCGGCGGCACGTACGGACGCGGAGCCATGACCAACCACTGGATCGACCTCCGCAACACCGATGTCTTCATGGTATGCGGCGCCAACCCTGCCGAAAACCATCCGGTGTCCTGGAAATGGATGGAGGAGGCAAGGGAGAAGCGAGGCGCCAAGATCATCGTGGTCGACCCCCGTTTCACCCGCTCCGCGGCCAGGGCGGACGCGTTCTCCTTTATCCGCCCTGGGACGGACATCGCCTTCTACGGCGCGCTCATCAAGTACGCCATCGACAAGAACTACATCAACTGGGAGTACGTGCAGAACTACACCAACGCTCCCGTGATGGTGAACCCGGACTTCAAGGGCGCCGCAGAGTTGGACGGCCTCTTCAGCGGCTACAACGCCGAGAAGAGGAGCTACGATACCAAGACCTGGACCTACCAGGCGGGCCCCGACGGTCAGCCCATCCGCGCCGACCTCATCCCGCTCGCCCCCAACCCTGATTTCCCGAACCGGGGTATCCCCAGCGGGCCCATGGACTCGAACGGCAACTACATCCCCAATGACGATGCCGCAGCCGGGACCGTGTGGGCAAAGCTCAAGGAGCACTACTCCCGTTACACCTACGACGGGGAAAACAGCATGATAGCCAAGGTCTGCGGCATGGACCCCGACAAGTTCAAGGAGATCGCCGAGCTGTACGTCGGGATAACCCACAAGCGGGAGAAGAGCGGCAACCTCATGTACGCCATGGGGATGACGCAGTTCACCACCGGCTCGGAGAAGCTCCGCTGCTTCGCCATGCTGCAGCTGCTCATGGGGAACACGGGCATGCCGGGAGGCGGCATCAACGCCCTGCGCGGGGAGTCGAACGTGCAGGGGTCCACGGACTTCGCCCTGCTCTCACACATCATCCCCGCATACATAGCCGTCCCCAACAACAGCAATGCCGATTACCAGGCGTACCTGGGAGCGGTTACCCCCAAGGCCGGGTACTGGGTGAACACCCCCAAGTTCATGGCCAGCCTGCTCGTGGCGTGGTGGGGAGATTACGCCAGGAAGGATCTCGCCAAGGCCTACGACCTCCACCCCAAGGTGAAGAAGGGAAAGAACTACACCCACATCGCCCTCTTCGAGGACATGTACGCCGGCATCATCAAGGGGCTGGTGTCCTGGGGCCAGAACCCGCCGGTGGGCGGCCCCAACGCCAACCTGGAGTGCGCGGCCCTGGAAAAGCTGGAGTGGCTGGCGGCGGTGGACCTTTGGGACACCGAGCTGATGAACTTCTGGCAGCGACCCGGCGCCGACCCCAAGAACATCCAGACCGAGGTGTGGGCACTTCCCGCCGCGTCGTCGGTGGAAAAGAGCGGCTCGGTCAGCACCTCGGGCCGACTGGCCCAGTACCGCTGGAAGGCGGTGGAGCCCCCGGGCGACGCCATGAGCGACGCCTACATTGCCCATCAGATCATGAAGGCGGTCATCGAGCTGTACAAGTCCGAGGGCGGCCCGGTCAAGGAAGCCCTCACGGAGCTGTTCTGGGCCTACGACGACGACGAGCACGGCGACCCCAACATGGACCAGGTGCTGTTCGAGATCAACGGTTTCACCTGGCCGGAAGGAGAGTTCTCCTGGGAAGAGGCCTTCAAGAAGCCGGTGTTCGGCTTCGGCAACCTCAAGGACGACGGCAGCACCGCGTGCGGCAACTGGCTGTACTGCGGCGAATGGGCGTCCGACGCCGACGTAGAGGGAGCGGCCAAGATCATCGGTATAGACGGCCAGCTGCCCAAGGGCGACGACGGCAAGGTCAAGATCCCCAGGGACAAGCAGGCCCTTGAGTGGGACGGCATCCCCTTCGACAAGGCCAAGTGGCACCTGCTCAAGACCCCGCTCTACTGGTGGGACGAGGCGGGCAAGACCCTCTACTACCCGAACGCGGCGACGGGCAAGGTCGGTACCTACAACTACGGTACCGGCGCGTACGGCGAAGTGGATGAGGCCCCGTCATCGGCCAAGAAGATCAACGTCGGCACCTACCCCGTGTGGGGCTGGGCATGGCCGGTCAACCGTCGCATCATCTACAACCGCTGCTCCATGGACTACTCCGGCAAGCCCTTCGCGCCGGACAAAGCCCTGTTCCTGTTCGATGAATCGGGCCAGAACATGGTGATGAAGAACGACGTCAACGACTTCTTCGCCATCAACAAGAAGGGCTCGCTGGCCGCCGACTCCGGCGCCAGCCCCTATATCATGAACCGCGAGGTGGGGGTGCAGGCAGGGCGGCTGTTCTCCAGCAGCATGGTCGAGGGCCCCTTCCCCGAGCATTACGAGCCCAGGGAGGGACCGGTGAAGAACGCGCTGTCGGGGACGCAGTGGAACCCGGCCGCCGTGCTGGAATGGCCGTCGGCCAAGGAGGAGCCGGACAAGTACGGCTTCGCGGAGACCGGAGACGAGAGATACCCCTACGTGTGCACCACCTACAGGGTCACCGAGCACTGGCAGGCGGGCCAGATGACCCGCAACAACACCTGGCTGGGCGAGGCCATGCCCGAGCAGTTCGTCGAGCTCTCGGTTGAGCTCGCCGACGAGCTGGGCATCAAGAAGGGCGACCTGGTGGAGCTGGAGAGCGTGCGCGGCAAGGTCCGCGGGGTGGCGGTAGTGACCACCCGCCTGAAGCCGCTTCAGGTCTCCGACAACGGCAGCAAGAAGACGATACACGTAGTCGGCATCACCTGGCATTTCGGTTACATCGGGTTCGTACCAGGCGGCCCGGAGCGCAACGGTATATCCGACAGGAGCTATGCGGCAAATCAGATCACGCCCCATGTAGGCGACGCGAATACCACCATCCCGGAATACAAAGCATTCCTGGTGAACCTGAGGAAGGTGAAGTGAGATGGCTAACCCTACCGATAAGGCGATCCTCTTCGACGCCAGCAAATGCACGGGGTGCCGGGCCTGCCAGGTCGCATGCAAGAACTGGAACCAGCGCACTTACACCAGGACGGACAATAATGGCACATACGAGAACCCGCTCGAGCTGACTTCACAGTGCTGGATGCGCATCCTCTTCAACGAGCCGGAGAAGCGCCCGGCCACCGATGACGAGCTGTACTGGTACTTCACCAAGTACCAGTGCATGCACTGCACCGACGCCACCTGCGTCAAGGTGTGCCCCAGCGGCGCAACCCAGAAATATAAGGTGAGCGACGGTGACAGCGAGGCCTGGCTGGTGAAGACGGACCCGAAGAAGTGCATCGGCTGCAACTACTGCGTGGCCACCTGCCCCTTCCAGGCCTGCCGCTACGACGCGGCCGAGAAGGGCATCTTCCGCTGCATCATGTGCTTCGACCGCATCACCAACGAGCCCGATGCCTTCCCCACGCCCGAGCAGGCCGGGTTGGACATGAAGAACCAGCCCGACCCGTACCCGACCCGCAACCGCCCCGCCTGCGTGCAGACCTGCACCACCGGTGCCCTCGACTTCGGCACGCGCGAGGAGATGCTGGCCAAGGCGGAGGACAGGGCTGACTACCTCAAGCAGAACGGCTCGAAGAACGCCCAGGTATACGGCCTGGACCAGGTGGGAGGCCTCCACTACATCTACGTGCTCGAGGACGAGCCCGATAAGTACGGCCTGCCCGCCAAGCCCACGGTGCCGGCAGGCGTACATGTCTGGGAGACCCTGGTCAAGCCGGGAGCGCCCTGGGGGGGCCTGGCCCTGGTGGGCCTGGTCGCCGCAGCGGGCGCCGGTTACGTGATCAACAAGCGCAACGAAGGTATGGAACGCAAGGCGCAAGGGGGAGGTGATTGACATGGCGGAAGCCAAGACATTCAAGGGAGGCATCCACCCCCCCTACAATAAGGAGCTGGCCTCGGGCAAGGCGATAAAGCGCGCCCCGGTGCCGGCGGAGGTCATCATCCCCCTGCAGCAGCACATCGGGGCCCCCAACGAGGCCCTGGTGAGCGCGGGAGACCGCGTCGAGGTGGGCCAGAAGATAGGCTCCTCCGACGCTTTCGTCTCCGCCCCGGTGCACTCCTCGGTGGCGGGCGTGGTGAAGGAAGTCGTCGACGTGCCCAACTTCACCGGCAACAAGGTGAAGAGCGTGGTCATCACGACCGACGCGGAGCAGCCGGAATTCGCCAAGAAGCCCGGCAAGGACATCGATTCTCTCTCGGCTGACGAGATCCGCGAGATAGCCAAGGAGGCGGGACTCGTGGGTATGGGAGGCGCCGCCTTCCCCACCCACGTCAAGCTTACCCCGCCCAAGGACAAGCCCGTGGACCTGGTCATCATCAACGCCTGCGAGTGCGAGCCCTTCCTCACCTGCGACCATCGCCAGATGCTGGAGAAGGGCGACGACCTCATCGCCGGCGCCCGGCTGCTGAAGACGGCGGTGGGGGCCGGCAAGGTGATCATCGGCATCGAGGCCAACAAGATGGACGCCGTGGACGCCATACGCTCGAAGGCCTCCGGGCTCTCCGACGTGGAGGTGGAGGTGCTCGAGGTCAAGTACCCGGAGGGGGCCGAGAAGATGCTCATCTTCGCCCTCACCGGCCGCAAGGTGCCTCCGGGCAAGCTCCCCTCCGAGGTGGGCTGCCTGGTGCAGAACGTGGGCACGGCCATCGCCCTCTACGAGGCGGCGGCCTGGGGCAAACCCCTTTACGAGAGGGTGCTCACGGTGACCGGGCCCGGCATCCGCGAGCCCGGCAACCTGCTGGCGGCCATCGGCACCCCGATATCGGACCTCATCGAAGCCTGCGGCGGCTTCGTCGGTAATCCCGTCAAGCTGATCATGGGCGGCCCCATGACCGGCTGGGCCCAGTCCGGGACCACGGCCAACGTGGTCAAGGGGACCTCTGGCGTCGTGGTGCTCACCTCCGACGTGGTGGAGATGGGCGAGGAGACGGATTGCGTGCGCTGCTCGAAGTGCATCGAGGCTTGTCCCATGTTCCTTTCCCCCAACTTCATAGTCCAGGCCGCCAAGCGTGGACAGTGGGACAAGGCCGAGATGTGGGGAGCGCTGGACTGCTTCGAGTGCGGCTGCTGCTCCTTCGAATGCCCGGCCTTCATCCCCCATGTAGAGTACGTCCGCAAAGCAAAGGCCGAGATCGCGGCCTTAAAGAAGAAGAAGGAATAAGGGAGGCGATGGCATATGGCTACAGATAACCTGGTCCAGACCCCGCCCCCGCACCTGAGGAGCAAGGAGCAGACCGCCGTTGCGATGCGGGACGTGCTAATCGCCCTGGCGCCCGTGACCATCGCCGCGCTGGTGGCATTCACCTACAATGCCCTGTTCGTCATCGCGGTATGCGTAGGATCATGCATGTTCTTCGAGTGGGCGGTGCGCAAGCTGCGCAAGAAGAAGGTAACCCTGCGGGACGGAAGCGCGGCCGTGACCGGGCTTCTCCTGGCACTGCTCATGCCGGCGCAGATCCACTGGCTGAACATGATCATCGCGTCCTTCATAGCCATCGTGGTCATAAAGGAACTCATGGGCGGCCTGGGTCGCAACATCTTCAACCCGGCGCTGTTCGGATACGTGTTCATCATCACCTGCTCGGGAATCCTGGCGAGCTGGACAGGACACCTCGGATTCCTCTCCGCCGGATTCGACGGCGTGACCGGCGCCACTCCGCTGGCCTTTATCGGGCCTGGCCTGGAGAGCATGGGCCCCTCCTATGGGTCCCTGCTCTTCGCCAACTACGGCGGCGCCATCAGCGAGGTGGGAGCCTTCTGGGTGCTCCTGGGCGGCGCCTATCTCATCTACCGCAAGGTCATAGGCTGGGTGATCCCGACGACTATCCTGGCCACCGTGTTCGTCCTCTCCTACATCGTGGGCTCGGACGGACTGTACCAGATCCTGGCCGGCGGCGTCATGCTCGGCGCCTTCTTCATGGCTACCGACTGGGTCTCCAGCCCCATGTTCACCTGGGGGCAGGTGATCTTCGGCCTGATCATCGGGGTATGCATCGTGCTCATACGGGTCTTCGGAGCGCCCACGGGGGCCGTGGCTTACTCCATCATCATCGGCAACTGCTTCGTGCCGTTGCTGGACAAGGTGTTCAAACCCAAGAGGTTCGGAGAAGTGGTCGCGGCCTGACGCATCAGGAACCGCAAAAGATAAGGGCCGGGTCTTCACCCGGCCCTTCTTCATGGGTCAGGTCTTGTTTTTTGCATACTCCAGTATGTTGCCAGTTGGCAACTGGGGTTTTACTTGATGAAAGCAAGACCTGACCCCGCGGGGTAGGGGATAGGAGCGTGTATGGTAGGTAACGCACGGAGTTTGTGTCAAAATAGTTGGGAGCCGGATGGGTTCGGATCTTTGATCGAGGGCTGAGAGCAAGATGAAAGACGGCGAGATAATGCACGGCGAAGAACGCGGCGCCGCGCAAGCGGATGCGTCACCTCCCGGAGACGCCCTTTTCGCGGAGCGCGGACTCAGCGACGGCGAGGTACGGGAGCGGATAGCCCAGGGGAAGACCAACCTGGTAGCGGACAAGTCGAGCCGTTCGTATGGCTCCATCATCAGGGCCAATGTCTTCAACCGCTTTAACGCCCTTCTGGGCGCCCTGGCGGTGGTGGTGATAATCATCGGACCCATCAGGGACGCCCTCTTCGCCGGGGTGCTCGTCTTCAATACCCTCATAGGCGTCCTGCAGGAGCTTCGCGCCAAGCGCACCCTGGACCGCCTCTCGCTGTTGAGCGCCCCCGGGGCGCGGGTCGTCCGAGACGGGGCGGGCATGGAGATAGCGCGTGACGAGGTGGTGCTGGACGACCTCCTAGAGCTCGTGGCCGGCGACCAGGTCCTGGTGGACGGGGAAGTGCTTTTCTCGGAGGGACTGGAGGTGGACGAGTCCCTGCTCACGGGGGAATCGGTCCCTATCGTGAAAATGGAGGGCGACGGACTCCTCTCCGGCAGTTTCGTCTCCGCCGGTGCGGGCAGGTTCAGGGCGACTGCCGTGGGCGAAGACGCCTATGCCCAGAAGATCGCCTCTGAGGCCAGGCGCTACGCACTGGTCAAGTCCGACCTGCGCGATGCCATCAACACCATCTTGCGGTACATAACGTACATAATGATCCCCACGGCCATTCTCCTGGCCACAAGCCAGTTCCTCGCGGACAACACCTTCGACGATTCCATCATCGCCACGGTGGCGGGCCTGGTGGGCATGGTGCCGGAAGGGCTGGTGCTCCTCACCAGCCTGGTCTTCGCGGTGAGCGCCATGGCCCTGGCGCGTCAGAACGTGCTGGTACAGGAACTTCCCGCGGTCGAGGGCCTGGCCCGCGTGGACGTCATCTGTCTGGACAAGACGGGGACGCTCACCGAGGGGACCCCTCAGTTCGGCCGCATCGAGCCCCTGGATGGGAGCAGCGGCCTCGACGAGGTGCTGGGCGCCTTCGCGGCGGCATCGCCAGCGGAGAACTCCACCATGCGGGCCATATCCACCGCCTTTCCATCGCCGCCGGACTGGAGGGTAGCGGCCACAGTGCCCTTCTCCTCCGCGCGCAAGTGGAGTGCCGTGTCGTTCGAGGGGCACGGTTCCTGGGTGATGGGCGCCCCGGAGGTGTTGCTGCGGGACTCGTTGGACAGGGAGATGCGGGAGAGAGCGGATTCCCTTGCCCGTTCCGGGCTGCGCGTGCTCCTGCTTTCCCGGGTTGAGGAGGCGGTCACGCAGGAGGAGCTGCCGCCGCGCCTGGAGCACACGGCTCTCCTGGTGATCGAGGAGAAGATCCGTCCCGATGCCGCCGATACCCTGGAATATTTCATGGATCAGGGGGTAGGAATAAGGGTCATCTCCGGGGACAACCCGCGCACGGTGGGTGCCGTAGCGGAGCGGGTGGGCGTCCCGGGCGCCGACGCACCCGTGGACGCACGCAAGCTCCCCACGGAACTGGACGGTCTCTCCGATGTCATGCACGACAGGACGGTGTTCGGCCGCGTGGTCCCGGAGCAGAAGAGGATGATGGTGCACGCCCTGCAGTCCGACGGTCACGTGGTGGCCATGACCGGCGACGGCGTAAACGACACCCTCGCCCTGAAGGACGCGGACATGGGCATAGCCATGGGTTCAGGCGCCCCCTCGACGAAGTCCGTGGCCCAGTTGGTGCTCCTCGACGGGAGGTTCTCCACCCTGCCGCGGGTCGTCGCCGAGGGACGGCGGGTGATGGCCAACATGGAGAGGGTCGCCAACCTCTTCCTCACCAAGACCGTATATGCGGCGCTTCTCGCTATAGGCATCGCCATCATCGCCTGGCCTTATCCCTTCCTGCCCCGCCACATATCCCTGGTGGGCTCGCTGACCATAGGCATACCGGCCTTCGTGCTCTCCTTCGCCCCCAGCAAGAAAAGGTACCGGCCCGGTTTGTTGCGGAGGGTCCTCTATTTCGCTGTCCCGGCGGGCTTTATCGCTGCCGCCGCGACCTTCACCGCCAACGCCATGGCGCGGGCCCACGGGGCGAGCCTCGAGGAGTCGCGCACGGTGGCGGTCATCGTTCTGACCATCGTGGGGCTGGCCGTGCTGGCGTACCTTTCGCGCCCGATGTTCTCATGGAGAGGAGCTCTGGTGGCGGTGATGTCCGGCTCTTTCGTGGGGGTCCTGGCCATACCCTGGTTCCGGGATTTCTTCCAGCTGGACCTGCCGGGCCTCATCGTCATGCTGCAGTCCCTGGCCATCGCGGCATTGTTCTCCCTGCTCCTGGAGCTCTCCGTGCGCTACATGATGAGATATATACGCGGGAGCGGCGAGGCCCCTCCGGCCGTGGAGGAGATGGATGAGGTGGAGACCACGGCCCCTGTTGGCATGGGGGAAGGGGAGTGAATCCCTCGCGCCTCCCCAACGTGACCGCCCCGACCATCGTATATCCCGTCCCGGATCAGCAGTGATATACTGTCATGCGTGATGAGACAGGACGCATGCGACGAAAAGGGGCTTGGCAGGAAGAACCGGCGTGACACCCTGCTGGTCATCGGCGCGGCCATAGTGATGGCGGGCATAGCGGTGGCGCTCGCGATATGGTTGAACCCCGGTTATTCCAGCGAGCCCTACAAGCGCCAGGAATACGTGCTTGACGACGTGGTGACCATCACCGCCTACGGCAGGAACCAGTCGCAGGTGGAGGGCGCGGTGGAAGAGGCCTTCCGGGAGGTCTTCCGCGTGGAGGAGATAGCCGACCGCTATGATCCCGAGAGCGAGATAGCACGCGTAAACGCGACGGCGGCCGCCGCGCCGGTGTACGTGTCCGATGAGCTGTGGCAGATGATCGTGACGGGCATGGAGATATACGAGGCGAGCGGCGGCGTTTTCGACATTACCGTCGCGCCCCTGGTTGACGTGTGGGACGTGGTGGGGCGCGACGAGCGTGGCGACCCTCCGCCGTCTGGGGAGGAAATAGGGGGCATTTTACCCCTGGTGGGGGCGGACAGACTGGTCCTGGACGAGACCGCGCACAGCGTGTTCTTCTCCCGCAGCGGCATGGGCATCGACCTGGGGGGGATAGCGAAGGGATACGCCCTGGACAAGGCGGCAGAAGCGTTGACGTCGCGGGGTGTGGATGCGGCGATAATAGACATGATCAGCACCAGCATGACCCTGGGGGAAAAGCCGAAGCCCGCGGGGGGCCCCGACTGGCTCATCGCCATCTCCAATCCGCGCGGGGAGGGATACCTCGCAACCTTCTCGCTTCCCGGCCGGACCTTTATCAGCACTTCCGGGGACAACCAGAGATATTTCGAGTACGGGGGCGTGCGCTACCACCACATCCTCGATCCGCGGACCGGATATCCGGCCCAGGGGATGATTGCGGTGACGGTCATCGGGGGAGGCAGCGGCGCCTGGTCCGACGCCATGTCCACCGCCGCCTTTACCCTGGGATACCCGGAGGGGATCAACTGGCTGGAGGGCCTGGGGGACGCCGAGACATTGGCTGTCGACCCGGAGGGATCCGTACATGTCTCTCCCGGCCTGGAGGGTACGTCCGGCAGCGTCGTGGAGACGGTGGTGCCCTGAGGACCGCGGGCGGAAGGCGGGGAAACGCGGCTCTGAATTCATCAAGCCGGTCACGCGCGAAGAAGAATGGCGGAGATGCGTAAGAATCGAACTTACCCGGCGCCCGTTACGACGCCGCACCGGTTTTGAAGACCGGGCCGCCCACCAGGACGAATGCATCTCCACAACCGATTATAACCCATCCATCCACCCGCGCCGCGGGGTCAGGTTTTGATTTCACGCAGAAGAGCCGCAGCTGCCAACAGGCAACATACAGCGGTATGCAAAAAACAAGACCTGACCCCCATCGAGACGTCAATAAGAAACGCGGTAGTCACCGTCGCGCCTGGTTACCCTCTTGCGGTCGAAGTACTCCAGCAGGGGGATGGCGTACTTGCGGCTGGCGCCCAGCATGTCCCTCACGTCCGCCACCCCCAGCCTGCCAATGGAGGCGAGGTGGGAGCGTATGCGTTCCTCGGCCTTCGCGATCCTGCCCGTGGCGACGAAATATTCCGGGTTCACCTGTTCGATCTCCCCCTCCTCCAGGAGGATGCCGAGGAGGTCGCGCAGCTTCCCCTTGTCGAGGCCGGTCGCCTCGGCCATCTCCTTGAAGAGCGGGGGAGTGAAACCTCCCGCTCTGATGGACCGCAGCAGCTCGTCCCTTGCCTCGCTGTCCTGCCGCGAGAGAGATCTGCCCTTTCCCGCGACGCGGACCCGGCCCGCCTCCACCTCGAGTTCTCCCGCGGATACGGCGCTGCGTAGCAGCGCCTCGAAGACATCCACCGCCAGCTCCGCGTCCAAGCGCCGGCGCAGCGCCTCCTTCTCGATCCCCGGCTTCAGGGGATTCGACTCATGCAGCTCCCCGGTCAGGGCGACCATGCGCTCCCGCAGTGATGCGAGGAGGGAAGGAGTTACGTACAGGGGACCGCTGTCGCCCGCGATCTCCACCATCTCCTTTCGCGACAGCAGCTCGGCAAGCGCCTTCTCGAGGCCGTCCTCCCGCAGCTCCGTCCAGAAGAGAAGCTCCCGCCAGGAGAGAGGCAGCCCCCTTTCCTCCACCACGAGCGGGGCGAGTTCCCGCGGGACACCGCGCTCCCTCACTCCCAGGTTCTCGAGCACCGCCCCCTGATGGTGACGGTGCTTTCTGGGGTGGGAGTCGAGGATGAGCCCGCCGCCTATGGTGGTAACGGGAGAATAACTGCGCAGGATATAGCGGTCACCGTAGCGCGCGATGACCGGCCTCTCCAGGCGGAACTGTACGTATGCGCTCTCCCCCGGCGGCAGTTCCTCTTTCCCCCCCAGGAGGATTACGCGGGCCATTACCTCCCTGGTGCCGTGGTGGAAACGCACACGCGCGCGGTTCTTGAGGGAGCGGGGCGCGCTCGCGATGAGATGGAACAGGCTGTCGGCCATAAGGGTGGAGTGCAGGTGCCCCGGCGTGCCGATGACGTCTCCGCGCTCTATTTCGTCGGTGGAAACGCCCGGCAGGTTCAGCGCGACCCTCTGCCCCCCGTAGGCGTGCTCCACGTCCTCCCCGTGCACCTGTATGTTGCGCACCCGGACCTTCCTGCCGGAAGGCTGGATGACCGCCTCTTCGCCGTCGGACACGCTGCCCTCCCACATGGTCCCGGTGATCACCGTCCCTATCCCCTTGAGGGTGAACACGCGGTCCACGGGAAGGCGGAACGGACCCCCCGGCTCGCGCTGGACGACCCGGGCCGCGACCCTCAGGATGGCTTCACGCAGCTCGTCCAGGCCCTGGCCGGTACGGCTCGAGGTCACGACGGTCTCCGCCCCCTCGAGCGCCGTGCCCGCCAACGCCTCGGCGACGTCCTCCTTTACCAGCTCGAGCATGTCCTCGTCGACGAGGTCCGACTTGGTGATCACCACCACCCCGTCCTTCACGCCTAGGAGATCGACGATGGCCAGGTGTTCGACGGTCTGCGGCATCACCCCGTCATCCGCCGCCACCACCAGCAGCACCATGTCGAAACCGGTGGCTCCCGCCAGCATGTTCTTCACGAAATGCTCGTGCCCGGGCACGTCGACCACTCCCGCGGTGATCCCGCCCGGCAGGGCGATATCGGCGAAACCCAGCTCGATGGAGATACCGCGCTCCTTCTCCTCCTTGAGTCGGTCGGTGTCGATGCCGGTGAGGGCCTTTATGAGCTCGGTCTTTCCGTGGTCGATATGTCCGGCGGTGCCGATGATGAAGTTTTTCATACTCACTCGGGAATATCCGGCGAGACGATGGACGCGAAGGCCTCCGCAATGAGGGCGACCTCGTCATCGCTTACCGTGCGCATGTCCAGGATGACGCGGTCATCGGAGATGCGGCATATCACGGGAGTCTCCGCCTCGCGCAGCCCCTTCTCGATGAGGTTGGCGCTGTGCGAGGGCGAGGTCACGGCCACCGCCCAGGTTGGCAGGTCCTCCATGGGCAGGGCGCCCCCGCCGGCGCGGGAGACGTCCTCGATGACCTCCGCCTCGAGATCATCCTGGGCCGCGAGCTTCTTCGCCAGCTTGCGAGCCCTCCCGCGCAGGGCATCCGGGTCGGCGGTGAGCATGGCCAGCGTCGGTATCTCGGAAAACGCCCGCTCGGGGTCCAGGTAATGGCGCAGTGTGGCTTCCAGGGCCGCTACAGTCAGCTTGTCCACCCTGAGCGCCCTTGCCAGGGGATGTCTGGCCAGTACATCGATGAGGTCTTTCCTGCCCAGGATGATGCCGGCCTGGGGCCCTCCCAGCAGCTTGTCCCCGCTGAAACAGACGAGATGGGCGCCTTCCTCGAGCGAGCGCATGACGGTCGGCTCATAGGCGAGGCCGCGAGAGGAGAGGTCGACGTATACGCCGCTGCCGAGGTCATCGAGGAGCACGAGCTCGTATTCGCGCGCGAGCCCGGCGAGTTCCTCTATACCCGCCTCGGAGGTGAAACCCATGATGCGGTAGTTGCTGGGATGGGCGCGCATGAGCATGGCCGTTTCGCTGGTTATGGCCCGGCGGTAATCCTCCAGGTAGGTCTTGTTCGTGGTGCCCACCTCCACCAGGCGGGCGCCGCTCTGGGCCATGACGTCGGGGAGCCTGAAGGACCCTCCGATCTCGATGAGCTGACCGCGGCTGACGACCACCTCTCGGCCGGAGGCGAGGGCGGTCAACGCCAAAAGGACTGCCGCGGCGTTGTTGTTCACGACCAGGGCGGATTCAGCCCCCGTGAGTTCGCACAGCAGCTTCCCCAGGTGGACCTGGCGCGATCCCCGCGAGCCGTCTTCGAGCTTGAACTCGAGGTTGTTGTAGTGCGACCCCGCCGTGGCCAGCGCCTCGAGGGCGGCCCCGGAGAGCAGGGAGCGTCCCAGGTTGGTGTGTACGACCACGCCGGTGGCGTTGATGATCCGGCGCAGACTCCACTGCATCCTCTCCTCGACCTCTTTTTCCACCAGGGGAACCAGCTCCTCGGCGTCGGTCCTGATATTCTCCAGCGACATCTCGTCCCTGGCGGCGAGGATGGCCTCGCGCACTCCGTCTATGACCACCCGGGACGCCTCGGTAACCAGCTCACGCGGCACGCCTCCGCCCAGCTTGCGGCTGCGGTACACGGCCTGGATGAGGTCGTTTACCGAGGACAGGCTCCTCAGGTAGTCTTTCTTTTCCATCGAGATATAGTTTACACGAAAAATCAGATGGCGACGGAGTTGGTGGCCGAGAGCATGGTGGTGAGGATGTCGTACATGTTGCTCACCGTGCCCGCCGCCAGCTTTTCCTTCAGGCCGAAGAAATCGAGGCAGGTGCCGCAGACGAGTATCTCGACGCCCAGGCTTTCCAGGTTCGACAGGGCCTGCACCGTATCCGACCCCTCCACCGCCAGCTTGACGCCGCTGTTGAAGAGCACCATCCTCCAGGGCGGCGGATCGCTTTCGGCCAGGGTGTTGAGGAAGGCCTTGACGAGGATCTCACCCAGCTCCCGGTTGCCGCGTCCCATGATGTCTTCACTTAACACCACAACGCTGCGTATTCCGCTGTCTGCGGCTTCCGGCTCTGGCCGGTCCGAAGGCGCCTCGGTCGTTTTCGAGACGGCGATACGGAAGATGTCACCCTCCTCCCTCACATCTGCCGTGCAGCCCTGGGAAGTGGCGAAACGGCACACGTTGTCGCGGGCGGTGGGGTTATCGACCAGCACCTCGATGTCCCTTGCTCCGCCCTTCAGCGCGTCCCTCGTCTTCACCACCGGGGCCGGGCAGGCCATACCCCTGGCATCCACGATCCCGTCCATCAAGCCTCCTCCATTATCTTCAGCGTCGGCCTCCCCGGTTCATGGCCGCGCACGGGTCAGGCTCCAACACGATCCCGCCCTGCGCCGTGGCGGGGACTTCTTCGATTCAAGGGTTCACCCGGATCACGGGTCCGGGGCTTTGGGTGAACTCCCCGATGCGGGTCCAGCTTCCCGCACCCCCCATCTGCTGCGCGAAGGCTTCCACCCCCTGTGGAGGGAGGGCGATGAGCAACCCGCCGGAGGTCTGGGGGTCGAAAAGCAGGTCTCGGTCTATCTCTTCCACCCCCGGTGACACCTCTACCCTGGTCGAGAGAAATTCCCGGTTCCTGTGCGCTCCCGCCGGGATCATGCCCATCGCCGCCATCTCGCGCGCCCCCTCGTACACGGGAAACAGCGAGGCTGACACCTCGCACGCGAGGCCGCCTTGCGGCAGCATGTTGAGCAGGTGTCCCACCAGCCCGAAGCCGGTGACGTCGGTGCAGGCATGGGCTCCAGCCGCGAGGGCCGCCGCCGACGCGGCCACGTTCAGCCTGGTCATGCCCTCTATCGCTCCGGCCATCTCCGTCTCGTTGAGGAAGTCCCCCTTGAGGGCGGTGGCCAGTATCCCGGTGCCCAGGGATTTGGTGAGGACGAGGTGGTCGCCGGGCTCCGCTCCCAGGCTGGTCATGATGCGATCGGGATGCACCTTGCCCGTGACCGCCAGGCCGTACTTTGGCTCCTCGTCGTCGACGGTATGCCCGCCGAGCAGGACCGCGCCCGCCTCGCGTATCTTAGCCAGCCCTCCCTCGAGTATCCGGACCAGGATATCCATGCCCAGGGAGCAGGGGAAACACACGATATTCATTGCCGATATGGGGGTGCCCCCCATGGCGTATATGTCGCTGAGCGCATTGGCCGCGGCTATCTGCCCGAAAAGATAGGGGTCGTCGACGATGGGGGTGAAGAAGTCCAGGGTATGCACGAGCGCCGTCTCCCCGTCGAGCATGAACACGGCGGCGTCGTCAGGGGTGTCCAGACCCACCAGGACATCCTGGCGCGCATCGCCCGGCGGGAGCAGGCGCAGCACTTTCTCGAGGTCCTCCGGACCCACCTTGGCCGCTCACCCCGACTTGGTTGAGAGAAGTGTCAACCTGACTTTCTCCGGCATTATTAATCCTCCTTATATAGCAAATAATATATTATTATGGACTGATATCAAGTGCCACATCTCTTCCCTGGCGGGCTTCGATCCCGAACGCGCCGTCGCTCCCGGCAAGATCACCGTACGGGGGTTGGGGCACGGCCCTATTCCATGCTGCGTGAGATCTCCAGCACGAGATGCTCTCCCGCGGCGCGGGCGTTACGCAGGGCCGAGGGGTGGTTCTTGATCGCGCCCTTCTGGTCTATGCGGAAGAAGAGCAGCCTCTCGTAGTATTTGATGTCCAGGACGTCGAAGAACATATCTATGACCTTAAGGGCTCCGTCGAAGGCGCGGGGATCATCGGCGCCGGCGGTGGAGAGGAAGAGGCCCCGCCTGGCCTGCCTGGTCTCGGCATCGGTGACGTCCTCCCCCTGGACCTTCCGCACCCAGATGCACTGGTGGCGGTCGATGAGTGCCTTCATCTGGGCGTTCAGAGAGTTGAAGTATATGGGGGCCGCGACGATGATGCCGTGCGCCTGCGTGGTCAGGCCGTAGATCTTGTCCATGCCGTCATCGACCGTGCATTCGCCGGTCTTCCGGCAGTCTCCACAACCCTGGCAGGGGTATATCTCCCGGTTGCAGACGATTATCTTGTTCACGGAGGCCCCTGCCTCTTTCGCGCCGCCCAGAGCCTCGTCGAGCAGCAAGGATGTGTTGCCGTTCAGGCGCGGGCTCCCCGCGATCCCCACGATTTTTACCATGGGCGCCTCCCCCAGGCAAGCTAACTATAGACCGATTTGCGCGTATTTTATCCGATAGAAGTGATTACCGCAAATGGCGATCATCAGGATAGCCGAATCTGCCTGCACGGGGCCCGCCTTGCGTCTGCGCCGCGGCGTCCGGGCGCTAGCGCCGCGGAGCGCGATCACGAGGGCCGTGGACTATAGAACGGCGCCCGTTTCCCGCATTTCCGCTATCTGAGCCGCGTCGTAACCCGCCTCCTGCAGAAGCTCGTCGGTGTGTTCACCCAGCCGCGGTGGCGGCATCTCGAAGCGCACGGGGGTCTCGGACAGCTTATAGGGGCTTCCCAACTGCTTTATGCTGTTATCCTGGGTTTTTATCTCCACGACCATCTCGCGATAGCGCACCTGGGGATCGTCCAGAGCCTCCTTTACGCTGGCCAAGGGCGCGCAAGGGACATCGTTCTCGGTAAGGATGCGCATCCATTCATCGAGTGGACGCCGGCGGATGGCCTCGGCCACTCTTGGAAGGAGGTCCTTGCCGTGTATGGCTCGTTCTACGGTGTTCAAGCCCTTTTGTTCATCCATTCCCAATGCCTCGCAGAGGTTGTTCCAGAACCAATCCTCGTGGGCTATACCCAGTGCCAACCCCTTTCCGTCCAAAGTTTCGAATATACCGTAATGTGGCAAGGTATGCAGAAGGTTACCCGCCGGTTCCTCCCCTGTCTCCAGATAGGGGCCGATGCTGTTGTGGAGGAGTGCGACAACGCAGTCCAGCATGGATATGTCCACGAACTGCCCCTCGCCGGTCCTCTCGCGCGCCAGCAGGGCAGCCTGGATGCCGATGACCGAGTTCAAGCCGGAAGTGATGTCTGCGACCTCGAATCCAGGGACTATAGGATTGCCCTCCCTATCCCTGGTAAGCCCCAGCACACCACCCAGCCCCATGTAGTTGATATCGTGCCCCGGACGGTCGCGGTATGGCCCGTCCTGGCCGAAACCGCTGATGGAGCAGTAAATGATGCGCGGATTTACCCCCCTGAGTGTCTCGTAGTCCACGCCAAGGCGAGCCGTCGTGCCAGGCCGG
>MTKY01047708.1_pt1 | contig 31073 bp, 21 predicted proteins | sample 1042731 | NCBI WGS metagenome assembly MTKY01 (sample SAMN06212206, study PRJNA360538) | anaerobic digester metagenome | biome: Wastewater treatment plant; material: sludge; isolation source: anaerobic digester fed with sludge from wastewater treatment plant | place: Denmark: WWTP Soeholt ...
TCCGACAAGTGCCTCCGGTCCATCGTCTGCGCGCCTATGTATTTCGAGGGCGAGGCCCTGGGGGTGGTCGCCGTCTACGGACACCAGTTCGACGCGTTTGATGAGGGCGACAGGAAGCTGCTGGAAGGTTTCGCCAGCCACGCCGCGGTAGCCATCCACAACGCCATGATCTACGAGCGCGAGAGCAGGATAGCCGACGTCCTGCAGCGGACGTTCGTAAGCCCTGCCGAGCACGTCTCGGAAAAGTTCGAGATCGCCCAGTTCTACGCCTCAGCGATGGAGGAGGCAAAGGTCGGCGGGGACTTCTACGACGTGATCGATCTGGGTAACGGCAAGCTCGGGTTGGTGATTGGCGATGTATCGGGCAAGGGCCTGGCGGCGGCAGTCCACACGGCGATGGCCAAATACAGCATGCGGGCCTATCTGTTGGAAGGCCACACCCCTGGCAAGGCGCTGGCGCTGCTGGACAAGACCCTAACGGAATCCACCAACATCGAGACATTCATAACTATCTTCTGCGCGGTGCTCGACACCAGAACCGGGGACTTTGCCTACGCCAGCGGCGGACACGAGCCCGCACTCTACTGCCGGGGCGACTCCGCCATCACTGCGCTCGACTCGACCGGCCCGGCGGTTGGCCTTGGAATTGGGATAGCGCACAGAGACGAGAGCATAAGGCTGGAGCCGGGAAGTGTGCTGCTGATGTATACAGACGGCGTCACCGAAGCGAGACGCGGCCACTCGTTCCTCGGGACGGAGGGTGTGTCACAGCGCCTCGTCGCGTGCTCCCGCGAGTCTTCAGAGGATATCGCCCGGCGCATCTACCAGGCAGCGGTCGAGCACTCACAGGGCGAGGTCAAGGACGACATAGCGATTCTGGTTGTGAAGGCTATCCAATAGCTGTCAATCAGCCCTCTTCTACCTCCGCAGAGCTGCACGAAATGTATCCATATCAGACCAACTGAGGCTTGGCTGTGGCAAGCAAGCTTACTGTTCGCGCACTGTATGCACGCTTGGTTATGTGCTTGCCTGCTTGCTATAATCTTTGTCCTTGGTTGTTTATATATTACGTATGCCGGGTAGAAACTGCCTGGCTGCCTGCGCATACGCAGTTGCAGTACCCCGTGGGCTTCAAAGCGTTTGGCTGTCCCAATCTATTTTGCAGAAGGAGACTGATCGCTGTGAGAGCACCTGTTTTTGTGGTACTGCTTTGTCTTCTGATTGCGACTCTCGCAACTTCCTCACTTGCGGCATACTATGGTATATGCCTATCGCGCGAACCCGCTCCTCCCGAAGTGGTCTATAACGATGGCACGGGTACGATCACGTTCAAGTGGGAGGTCACCTACCAGACTGGATGCGTGTCCCCCGGGCTTACGCTTGACGTTGAGCCGCTCAGTGTCGGCTCGGGCGTCAATCTGTTCAGCCTGCCCTGCAGTCCGTCGCCGTGGATGGGCTCACATACGTGGATGGTTCCGGCGGGGACGCAGCCCGGCAACTACTACGGCAAGCTGTCGTTCTTCTCGGACTGGGGGTGTCCACCGCCCGGCCCGCGCACTATGGAAGATGAGGCGCGCGTTGCTTTCATCATCGCCGGCGCGGGAAGGTTCAAGATTTGCAAGTTCAATGACGTGGATGGCAGCGGCAGCTTGACTGCGCCCGATACCTGGCTGCCGAATTGGGAGTTCAAGATAGAGCGCCCTAAAGGTAACGTCGTTGCCACAGTATACACAGGACCCGATGGATGCACCGAGGACATCGTGCTTCCAATGGTCCCGTGCGATGCCACAACGACCACGTATTACATCCGGGAGGTGCTCCCCACAACCGGGTGCTGGGTGCAGACCGTACCGGCGATCGAGTGCTACGAACTGGTCCTGGGGCAAGGGCCGAAGGCCGAACCCGTGCGGTTCGGCAACTGGCAGCCTGCGAAATTCAGGTTCTTCAAGTATAACGACTTCGATGGCGACTGCGTCTTTGACCCTGGCGAGGAGAAGCTGGAGGGCTGGAAGTTCAAGATCAGCGGCCCGTATGGCGCCGCGGCGACTCTCGAGACGGGCCCAGACGGCTATACGCCCTACTTCACCGGGCCTGTCGGGCATTACACCGTAGAGGAGTGCGCCCCGGAGGGCTTCCCCGAGTGCTGGGAAAGCTGCCGGGAGAACCCGTTCGGCATCGACGTAGTTGCCTGTACCAATCCTGATATCAAGGTCGGCAACCGGTTCACCGCCAACGTGACGCTCAAGAAGTTCCACGACTACGATGGCGATGGTATCTGGGACGGCGATGAGCCGCCGATTGAAGGCTGGAGGTTCGATATCAAGGGCCCGGACGGCGTCGTGCAGACGGTGTTCACGAACTCGTCCGGAATCGCCAAGGTCAAGCTAGGCACGCACGCGCCTCCAGCGACGACCCAATACGAGATACTCGAGGAAGAACCCATAGGATGGGAGCGGACTACGCCTGACGTCAATCCGGTCATAACAGACCTGGCGGCGTGCGACTGCAAGACGTTCATCTTCGGCAACAGATTCCCGCGGGTGATCGTGTGCAAATTCAACGATTGCAACAGCAACGGAGTTTGCGACCCGGAGGAGCCATGCTTGCCGGGTTGGGAGTTCTGCGTCACCAGGCCGGACGGCACCCAGGTCTGCGTGGTGTCGGGAACCGACGGAGAATGCCCTGTCATCTGCGGGCCCGAGGGAAACTACACAATCAGGGAAGTGGACCAGCCGGGGTGGCAGAAGACGACACCGCAAGGCAGCCTCAACCCATTCTGTGTCTGCTGCACCTGCCCGGACGTTACCAGAGTGATAGTCGGCAACTGCTGTCCGGGCGAGGCAACCGAGCGGCGATGTTTCCTGCCGGTGACGCTCACGCAGCAGGATTGGCGCAACCTGGCCGATCCCTTCACTCCAGGCATCCCGAACGGTATGCTCTACACGAAGTTCGCCATAGCGTTCAAGCTGTTTACTCACTACGGCACGGCCTATGACAGGACCATAGTTGCCGGCAAGACCAAGACGATCAAGTTCGTGGGGACGACCTCGAGCCTCACCAGGCTCGCGTACTTCTTCCCGCAGAACGGACCTCCCGACAAGCTGAAATACGACTACAGCGACCCGGCCACCACCACTGCGGGCGTGCTGGCGGGCGAGGTGCTGGCGCTTACCTTAAACGTGGGTTACAACGACATGCGCGTGATGCCGAGAACCCCCGGTGTGGACCTGGAGAAGTACATCGTGAAGTACGGGTTCTTCAAGGGCAGAACAGTCGGAGAGGTGTTGGACATCGCCCACAGGGTTCTGGGCGGCGATCCATTGTCCTGGTATGGCATTCCCAACTATGACACCCTGGTGGAGACTCTGCAGGCGATAAACGCCAACTACCAGATGTCCGACATCAACACGTTCAACGATAGAGGTTATCTGGTGCCCAACGAGCCGCCGACTCAGGCAAGCCCGATGCCTCACGCACCTCACGTGCCATAGGCGGGCTACCTACTCGACGACGGGCCGGCGATGCTGCCGGCCCGTCTTCTTGCTGCTACTGCGAGTACAGCTTCGCCATTGCGATGGCGTGCTCAGCGACATAGCTCCGCAGTTCTGGCGGATCGAGCACTTCCGCCTCTTTCCCGAAGCCAAGTATCCAGATGGCTATCTCCTGGATACCGGAGACAGTGGCTTCAAAGATCACGCTGCCGTCAGGTTGATCGAAGACCTTCTGCGAGGGATGCCGCTGCACTTCCGCCACCATCGCGGAAACACCGGGCGAGAACCTCACCCGAACCTTGACCAACTCGCCTCCGCCCCACGCTTCCCAACTGGATGCAAAGTAGTCGTCGGCGGAGAAGTCAGGCGGCAGTTCAAACACCTCCTGCGTATCGGTGATCTCCCTGAACCGCGCGAGCCTGAACTGCACGACCCTACCGTGCTCGTGGCAGTGGGCCAGCAGGTACCAGCTATGCCTGCGAAAGACCAGAGAGTAAGGGTCAACGGTATAGCTCTTGACCTCGTTGCTCTTCTGCGAGCGATAGACGATGCGCAGCCGGGTCCTCCGGGCTATCGCGTTCTCCAGTTGCGAGGCGATCTTGTCCTGTGCCGGCCCCTCTGGCGCCGTGACGCGCACCGAGTAGCGGGAGGCCAGTTCGTTTGCGAAATCCAGGCGGGCGGCAGGCGCGGAACCTTTGATCTTCTGCCAGGCGGAACGTGCGTGCGCCCCGACCCGCGACCCATCGGACAATGGAGCGCCCTTTATGGCCATCCGCACAGCAACCAGTTCTTCGGCGGTCAGTTCCGGCATCGAGTTGCCGTTCCTGGCCAGGTAGTATCCGCCGCCGCGGCAGAAGACAGGAACGCCCATGTCCACAGTGAGTTCGCTGAGCCAGCGGTAGATGGTCCGCTCGGATCTTCCCAGGCCGGCGGCAAGCTCGCCAACCGTGATGCCGGGATGCGCGCGGAGGCGATCGATCATATCAATCAGCAGGGCCGTCTTAGTCAATTGAAACTGTGTCCTTGCACGCTATATTAGGGAATCCTTCGATGCCCGGCGCCGTTCCTCCTCGTGCCCGGGGCAGGAAGGATTCAGGGTCAGCATTAACTAACTACCACTTTTGAGACGCATGATCTTAAAGGAGAAAAGTTGCAATGCATAAGATAGCAGTCATCGGCGGCGACGGAACCGGCCCGGAAGTCGTTAGGGAAGGCCTTAAGGTCCTCGAGGCGGCGGCCCAGAAGACCGGCTTCAAGTACGAGACGGTCGATTACGACTGGGGCGGAGACCGGTATCTTCGCACCGGCGAGATCCTGCCGGAGTCGGCGATTGACGAGATGAAGAAGTTCGACGCCATCTATCTGGGCGCAATCGGCCACCCGGACGTCAAGCCGGGCATCCTGGAGAAGGGGATCCTGCTGACGCTGCGTTTCGGGTTGGACCAGTATATCAACCTTCGACCGGTCAAGCTCTACCCGAACGTGGAGACGCCGCTCAAGGACAAGGGGCCCGAGGATATCGACTACGTCGTTGTGCGCGAGAACACGGAAGGCCTGTATACGGGCGCGGGCGGCGTGTTGAAGAAGGGTACTGCCGACGAAGTGGCGGTTCAGGAGTCGATCAACACTCGCAAGGGAGTCGAGCGCTGCGTGCGCTACGCCTTTGAGTTCTGCCGCAAACGCAACCGCAAGAAGCAGCTTACCCTGGTTGGCAAAACGAACGTTCTGACCTACGCCTTCGACCTGTGGGAGAGGACGTTCTACGAAGTTGCGAAGGAGTATCCCGACATCAAGCCCGATTACGCTCACGTCGATGCGACGACGATGTGGATGGTGAAGAATCCGGAGTGGTTCGACGTTTTGGTCACCGACAACATGTTCGGCGACATCATAACCGACCTCGGCGCTATGACTCAGGGCGGAATGGGAATCGCCGCCGGCGGCAACATCAACCCTGAGGGCGTGTCCATGTTCGAGCCCATCGGCGGCTCCGCGCCGAAGTATACGGGCATGAACGTCATCAATCCGCTCGCTGCCATCGGCGCGCTTCAGATGATGCTGGACACGCTCGGCGAGACCAAGGCCGCCGAGCTGGTGGACAAGGCTATAGCCTACGTTACCGGCAGCAAGATGAAGAGCATGAGCGCCGGGAAGATGGGCTATTCGACCACGGAGGTCGGCGACCTCGTCGCCCAGTACGTGGCAGACGCTTAGGAACGACACTATCGGCGGACTGCCGGCGCATCTGTCCGGCAGTTCGCCTGACACCCAGCGGAGATCAGGATGGCGGTCGGCCTAGAGCCCAAGATGGCCCAGAGGAAAGCTTGCACCCGCGGATCTTCCGCGTATCTCTCCTGGCTGATCGTCGCCGCGGCGATTGTATTCGTGGCCGCGATCAGAATCCGCCTGCTTCAGATCCCTCTCGAACGAGACGAAGGTGAGTTTGCCTACATGGGGCAGCTTATGCTCCAGGGCCACCCTCCCTACTCGCTCGCCTACAACATGAAATTGCCCGGCATCTATGCCATCTACGCGCTCATCATGGCGATCTTCGGGCAGACGATTGGAGGGATACATACCGGGCTTCTGATCGTAAACGCCGCCTCGATTGTGATGGTATACCTGCTGGGCAGGCGTTTGTTCGACCAGTATGCAGGCGCGGTGGCAGGCGTTGCTTATGCCATCGTAACGATCCACCCGTTTGTTCTTGGCACGAGCGCTCACGCGACGCATTTCGTGGTGGTATTCGCGCTCGCCGGCATCATTGTGATGCTGAAAGCCTTGGACTCACGGCGAATGCCGCCGCTGGCTGCGGGCGGGCTGCTGCTCGGCATTGCTTTCCTGATGAAACAGCCCGGGCTGGCGCTCATTCTGTTCGGCGCGAGCCTGCTTGCCTGGACCGACTTGCGATTGAACAGGATTCCTGTGACGTCGGCGCTTGGCAGGCTGGGCGTCTTTGTCCTGTCCGCCGCGCTGCCACTTGCGCTCACATGCCTGGCGCTGTGGAGAGCGGGCGTCTTTCCGCGATTCTGGGCCTGGACCTATGACTACGCCAGATCATACGGGTTGGCCAGCTTCGAGGAAGTGCAGAAGATACTTCCGATACAGATGCCGCCCATACTCGTGCCTGTGGCGCTGCTCTGGATATTGGCCCTCGCGGGGCTGACGGTATTTGCGTGGGACGGGCGCGCGCGCAGATCGCTGTGGTTCACGGTGAGCCTGCTGTTCTTCTCGCTGCTCGGAGTCTCCGTAGGGCTGCACTTCCGTTCGCACTACTTCATACTTGCGTTTCCTGTTCTTTCGCTGCTGGTGGGGCTCTGCGTCAGCTCCTATACCCGGCTGCTCGCGGACAAGGGATATCATCCCGTGCTGCGGCTGGTCCCGACGGTCCTGTTCGTGCTGTCTATCGGCATTCCCATCTACCGCGAGCGCCAGTTCTTCTTCAGCTTGTCTCCAAGTATGGCCTGCCGCCGCATGTATGGCCGCAACCCGTTTCCGGAGGCTGTGGAGATTGCGAAGGTTCTGAGGAGATGGACCAAGCCGGGGGATGTGATCGGCGTGCTTGGCTCGGAGCCCGAGCTGCCGTTCTACGCGCGCAGGCGGTCCGCGTCCGGCTACATCTACATGTATAGCCTCACCGAACAGCACCCCGACGCTCCGGACATGCGGGAGGAGATGATCGAGCAGGTGACCTCGGCCCGTCCCGAGTATATCGTGGTCTTCCTCGCCTCCGACTCGTGGCTGTGCACGCTGCGGCCGGATCTGGACATTCTGAATTGGGTGCAGGAGTTCACTGCGGCTGAGTATGAATCAGTCGGGTCGGTTTCCAGGGATCCCGACGATCCTCTCAGGTCGCTCTACTCGTGGAAAGACGGGCCTACCAGGGGAGAGCCCGTAGCCGAGATTCTGAAAAGGATAGACTAGCCGGTCGGAGCTCCGGCACCGCGACAGATTCATGTGTGGTATCATAGACCAGTAGAGCCATGACCCACAACATCAAGCGCAACTGGTTCATATACATTTTCCTTGTATTCATCACGCTGGTTGTGTATTCCCGCGTGGTCGAATTCGAACTGCTGCACTTCGATGATAACACCTACGTGACCGATAACCCCAACATTAGGCAAGGCATCACGCCGGCAGCGATAAAGTGGGCGGTGTCCGGGAAATACGAGGCCAACTGGATCCCCCTCACCTGGGTTTCCTACATGCTCGACTATCAGGGCTATGCGCGATCATGGCCGGGCTTCGGACCGGATGAGGCATCCGTCTACCATCGCACGAACCTGATACTGCACGTGCTGAACACGCTGCTCCTGTTCCTGGTGCTGGGATTGCTCACGGGCTCCCGCTGGAAGAGCACGCTTGCCGCGGCAGTGTTCGCAGTGCATCCGCTGCACGTGGAGTCCGTGGCCTGGGTCGCGGAGCGCAAGGATGTCCTCAGCACGTTCTTTATGATGCTCACACTGCTGGGCTACCTCTGGTATGTTAAGCGCCCGGGCACATTGCGGTACGCCCTAACTCTAGCTGCGTTCCTGCTCGGGCTTATGTCCAAGTCGATGTTGGTTACGCTTCCCATCCTGCTCTTGCTCCTCGATTTCTGGCCGCTGAAGCGTCTGGGATCAAGCGATGATGCAAAAGCCCATCAGGGCCTCCTGCGGAGGCTGATCATCGAAAAGGCGCCGTTCTTCGCGGCATCTCTGGCAGTCGGCATCGTGACGATGCTGGTTCAGGAACGAGGAGAGGCCCTGCGGTCGCTCGCCGGGTATCCTATGGGCGAGCGGCTGGCCAACGCCGCGGTGAGCGGCGTGGCCTACATCGGCAAGATGCTGTGGCCGGTGAAGCTGTCGTGTTTCTACCCTCATCCGCACGACACTCTCCCGGTCTGGCAGGTAGTTGCGGCTGTGGCCGCGCTCACCGGGATCACGCTTGTGGCATTCCGCGTTTCGAAGCGGCTTCCGCATGTGACGGTGGGCTGGCTGTGGTATCTGGTCACGCTCCTGCCCGTGATCGGCATCATTCAGGTGGGCGCGCAGGCGATGGCGGACAGGTATACCTACGTGCCGATGATCGGCATATCAATCGCCGTAATATGGGGCCTTGCGGAGGCCGTCAGGCAGAAAATGCGGTATAAGACTAGGATTCTCGCCGCCGTGAGCTGCGTCGTGCTGGTGGGACTTATGGCAAGGGCGCACTCACAGGTGAGTGTATGGAGAGATGACATCACGCTCTTCAGCCACGCGGTCACGGTGACTCCGGGAAACTCGCAGATGGAGTACAACCTGGCGAACTCCTATCTGAACCTCGGAGAGGACGAAAAGGCCGCAGAGCATTTCAGGAGAACGGTCGAGATCAACCCATACGATGCCGAGGCGCACAACAACCTTGCGATGATTCTGCTACAAATGGCTGAGGAGAAGGGCGCCGATGAAGCCGACGCCTATGAGTTTCAGGGTGCGCGCTTCTCCCGCGCAGAGATCGATCAAGCCAGACAGCACTTCGCCGCCGCCGCACGGCTTTTGCCTGGTACGGCCGGCCCGCACCGTTACCTCGCGTGCGTTCTGATGATACAAGGCGATCTGGACGGAGCAATTGCGGAGTTCGAGGCCGCCCTAAAGGTCAGACCGGACAGCGGCACGGAGGAAGCGTTGAGGGAAGCAATGGCAGCCAGAGAGGCGGCTCGAAAAAACGACGCGGCCACGCCGCGCACCGAACGTGAAAGGTAGGCAATCGTGTTTCAGGATAAGAAAGTCGTTGTGGTAATGCCGGCATACAATGCCGCTCAGACACTTCGGAAGACCTATGATGAAGTGATGGCGCAAGGCGTCGTCGATCTGGTCATTGTTGTCGATGATGCCAGCCACGACGAGACGTTCAGGATAGCTGAGACACTGCAGAACACCATCGCGCATCGTCACGAAACCAACATGGGCTACGGGGCGAACCAGAAGACCTGCTACAGGATTGCAATGGAGCAGGGGGCAGACATAGTCATAATGGTCCACCCGGACTATCAGTATACGCCGCTCCTGATTCCCGCGATGGCGAGCCTGGTCGGCCACGGGCTATACCACTGCGTGATAGGATCGAGAATCCTTGGCGGCCGCGCGATGACCGAGGGGATGCCGTTCTGGAGATACATTTCCAACCGGTTCCTCACACTGGCGGAGAACATTCTCCTCGGAGGCAAGCTTTCGGAGTACCACAGCGGCTACAGGGCATACTCGCGGGAAATACTCGAGAAACTGCCGTTGGACGAGAACTCAAACGATTTTGTGTTCGATAACCAGGTTCTCGCGCAAATCCTGTGGTTCGGCTTCACAATAGGCGAGATCAGCTGCCCGTCCAAGTACTTCGCCGAGGCTTCATCCATCAATTTCCGGCGCAGCGTCAAGTATGGCTTCGGCTGCCTGTCGACCGGCCTGCAGTATAGACTGGCAGCGATGAAGCTCCTGCGCAGCCGCAGGTTCCCGATGAAGCTCAAAGGCATCGCCAACCGCCAGGGCGCCTGAGTCACGCCGCTCAGTCCACCCTTCGCAAGGAGGAAACCGCAGTTGCTCCCCTCCTTACCAAGGAGGGGCCGGGGGAGGTTTCCTCACAAACCACGCTACTGGCTTCGCCACTTCTCGTAACTGACGAGTTCGGCAAGCGGCTTCCGGGTCTTCTCGCGCGGCGGGTCGGCCGGATAACCGAGCGGAGTGAATGCAACCGGTTCCACACCCTCCGGCAGCCCCAGGATCGTCCTCGCCGCTGAGGGATCGAACGCGCATATCCAGCATGTGCCCAGTCCCTCGTTTGCCGCCGCGAGAATCAGGTGGTCCATCGCTATCGCGGCATCTATCTGGCCGTGTGCCTTGGAGTCCACCCTCCGCACCCAGGCATCGGATGACACGCAGCACATGCAGATCACGATCGGAGGCTGGGTGAACCAATCCGCTCCGTAGATGCGCTTCAGTTCCTGCTGCCGGCCCTCCGTGTGGATGACGATGATCCGAAACGGCTGGTAGTTGCACGCGGTCGGCGCCAGTCGTGCGGCCTCAAGCACCGCCTGCAGCTTCTCGTCCTCAACCGGGTCGGGCTTGTAGGCCCTAACGCTGTATCTGCTCTTGATCAGTTCGGTGAATTCCATTCGGCAGTACCTCCTTGCGGTATTCCTTAGACTGACTCGCCTGCTATCCTTCCCTGAATGCAGGGCAGATGGCCGCTGTTGGCGAAGTTAGAGTACGAAATATGGCTGGATGAGACAACGCCTGCGCGCAGAGGCCGAGTGCTAGTATGACCCGTCATATCAGGCACAATTGGTATATCCATCTTGCCATCATCGCACTTACTGTCGCTATCTACTGGCAGGCGACAGAGTTCGACTTCGTTCACTATGACGACGGGATCTACGTCACTCGCAATGACAATGTCCTTGCCGGCTTGACAACCTCGGGCGTGAAGTACGCCTTCACCAGCACTGCGGACAGCAACCGCATACCTCTTGTCTGGCTATCGTTTATGCTGGACCGTGAGATCACCGCCGATCCCGATCGAGACCTTTCCCGCACTTGTCATCGCACGAATCTGATCCTGCACGCCGCCAATGGCATGCTGCTGTTTCTGGTCTTGAACCTGATGACAGGATCGCGCTGGCGAAGCGCGGTTGTTGCCGCTCTATTCATTGCCCATCCTCTGCGAGTGGAGTCTGTTGCCTGGGTGGCGGAGCGCAAAGATGTTCTCAGCACGTTCTTTATGATGCTCACCCTGCTCGCCTACCTCCGGTACGTGAGGAAGCCAGGCATGTGGCGTTATGTGCTCATGGCACTCGCGTTTGCTCTCGGCCTGATGTCCAAGTCGATGCTGGTTACACTGCCGGTGCTGTTGTTGCTCCTTGACTTCTGGCCGCTCAGGCGACTCGCGGGGTCAACAGGCGATAAGGCGGCGCCCGGCCGAACGACCAAGCAGCTTCTAATCGAAAAGACGCCGCTGTTGATGATGTCCTTGCTGGCGGGCGTGGCCACGATTGCTGCTCAGCAGGAGATGGCTCTTGGTTCGATTCCGGAGTATCCTATCGGGGTGCGGATTGCGAATGCCTTTGTTAGCTGCGGGGCGTACCTGGCAAAGATGGTCTTTCCCACCAACCTGTCCTGCATCTACATGCATCCCATGCGCTCCACGCCCGTATGGATGGTTATCGGCAGCGGGATTCTTGTGACAGCCATCACGACGCTGGCCGTCATAGGACGCAGGAAGCTGCCGTGGCTCACGGTGGGATGGCTGTGGTATCTGATCAGCCTGCTTCCCGTCATCGGGCTGGTGCAAGTTGGCCTACAAGGTATGGCGGATCGCTATACTTATGTTCCTTTCGTCGGCGTCTTCGTCGCGCTGGTCTGGGGAGTTGGCGGGTTTGCCTGGCGGGGCGCAATGAGAGCCGTCGTTCTGCCCGCCACAGCGGCCGGGACCATCCTCCTCTTGTCCGTGATGGCGTACAGGCAAGTAGGCGTATGGCGAGACAGCTTGACGCTCTTCGGCCATGCGATAGAAGTCGAGGATAACCGCATTGCGCGAGATAACTACGGCCTCGCTTACTACAACCGCGGGACTACCCGACTTGAGGGACAACAGGACATTGCCGGAGCGATAGATGATCTGCGTCAGGCTGTGCGCTATGCTCCTGGCGAGGGCACGTTCCACCTGAATCTGAGCCGGGCCTATCAGGCGGGTGGGCTCACTGCAGAAGCTACCAGCGAGCTGCAGATTGCGTTAAAGCTTCTGGGGAAGGCTATCAAGACCGCCGACAATCCAGAGACGCGCAGCAACTACGCTCTTGCTTACTACAATCGCGGACTGATCCGGCTTGAGGAACAGGACATTACCGGGGCCATAAGTGACTTCCGGCAGGCTGTGCGCTATAGACCCCGTGAAGGCAGGTTCCACTACAATCTGAGCCGTGCCTACATGGCGGGTGGGCTGGTTGACGATGCGACGCGAGCGCTGCAGGCCGCCGTGCGTGCTGAGCCGTCTGTCGCGCAGTTTCGCAATCAGCTTGGCATACTGTACGGACAGCAGGGAAAGATCGATCTGGCTCGCAGCCAGTTCCTGGCTGCCGTGCGCCTGGACAAGACCTGCGCCGATGCATACAGCAACCTCGGCAAGATAGCACAAGATGCCGGCGATATCGGGCAGGCCCTGCGGTACGCCGAGCAGGCATACAACTTGGCCCCGAACAACCCGCTGTTCAGCCAGAGGCTGGAGGAGCTAAAGGCGGCGAGCCGCAAGCAGCGGTAGGATGTGCCCGTTCAGTCTATCCTCAGCACCGCCTTGCCCGGAATCTTCCTTGCGAAGAAGTCCGTCACCACCTGCCCGATTTTGCTCCAGGATTCCTCGACCGTCACGTTTGCGCTGATGCGTGCCGCAGCCATCAGTTCAGCCAGCCTGCAGAGACCTACTGAGGCGGGCTCGCGGCAGAGCTCCTGAAAGAGAATGAAGCCGTAGAGACGCGCCCGGCCGGTCAGATAGAACTGGCTGGCGTCGAAGGTGACTTCCTGTCCCGCTGAAGTCCCGAAAGCCACGCACACGCCGTCTCTGGCCAGAAGACTCAGGCAGTTCCCGAGGACCTTGCCCCCAACTGATTCCGCGATTAGCCGGAAAGGAGCATAATCGCACAGCGCGCCGCCGTCCTCGGTAACGACTACATCATCGGCTCCGTTCTTCTGAAGCAGTTCTCGATACTCCTCCCGCCGTATCTGCGCCACCACCCTGGCGCCCATCAGTTTCGCCAACTGGCAGGCATACAGGCCCACCCCGCCATTCGCGCCGGTCACCAGCACCTTTCTTCCCAGCAGCCCGTCCCCTCGCTCCAGAACATACAGCGCAGTCAGGCCCGCCACCGGCAGCGTCGAAGCCTGTTCCAGAGACACCGCGAGCGGCACTTCGGCAAGCGCATCCGTGGGCACAGCGACGGACTCGGCCCATGCGCCCGCAGGCACGAACCCAACCACTCGCGTTCCCGCCCTCGGCCCGGAACCGTCCTCCGCCGCCTTCATCACAGTCCCCGCCAGATCCCAGCCTATCCTACCGCCTGGTTCGCGCGATTGCGCCATCCGGACCTCGCCCAGATTGAGCGAGACCGCCGCTACCCGAACCAGCGCCTCGTTCGGCAGCGGAACAGGCGCATCAACATCGCGCAGCGCAACGTGCCCGGGCGCGTCGTGGTCAATGACAGCCGCCTTGATCTTCTCCATGTCACATCCTCCTCGCCACTGGAAATCCTTTACAGATTGCCCAGAAGCGGACTGCTTACTAACCAGGGCTTCCGCGGTTGTTGCGCGGCCGGAGTGATTTGGAGCCCTCGTTTGGTAAAACATCCGGTATGACAAAGGCCTATCTCTTCACTGAGTCCGGCGTGACGCAGGATTTCGCCGTTGAAGACTGGAGGACGCTTCCCGCCGACGGCAGCAAGCTCCTGTGGATCGACGTAAGATCGCTTGATACGCAGGATATGAACAGACTGGCGGACATCTTCGGGCTGCACACTCTTGCGCTCGAGTCGGTCGCCGATGGGTATCGAAGGCCCCATCTGTTCCAGTTCAAAGACCACTTCTACGTCAACATGACCACCATAGCCTCGACCCAGTCTCATCAGCGCATCAAGCCTATGGAACTGCACCTGTTTGTGGGGGAGAACTACATCATCAGCGCTACCACGGAAAGTGAATCTGAGGCTGTGGACAGAGCGCTGCAGGAGTACATCCAATCCCCGAACATCTGCGCCAGGGGACCGATGTATGCGGTTTATCTCCTTACGGAGGACCTGGTGGAGACTTACTATCCGGTGATTGAGGAGCTTGACGATGAGGCCGACCAACTGCAGGATCTGATGCTCGATCGGGCTGACACGGCGGCGCTCAAGCGAAACTTCGACCTGAAGCGCTCCGATTTCGAGCTGAGGCGGCTTCTTGGACCTCAGAGAGACATACTAAGTGACCTTTCACGCAGGGACTTCCCGTTCATTCAAGGCGAAAACCAGGTCTACTTCCAGGACATCTACAACCGCATGACCCGCCTGTTCGACATGCTCGACACTATTCGAGAGATTATCACAGGCAATCTGGACATATACCTCTCCACAGTCTCCAACCGCCTGAACGAGGTGATGAAGGTCCTGACTGTCTTTGCCGCGATACTGATGATGCTGTCGCTCATCACAGGGTTCTACGGCATGAACTTCACGCACTTGCCGTGGCTGCACTCGCCCAACGCTTTCCGGAATGTGCTGATTGCCATGGGCATCGTCACCGGCGGCATGCTTCTCTGGTTCCGCCACAGGAGGTATCTCTAACCCACCAGCGCGTCGGCCAAGGAACCTGCTAAAAAAGGCCTCCGGGTGTTACCGGAGGCCTTTGTATTCAGTTCTGATTCTACGGCGGCTGCCTACCAGCGTCGCCCGCCGCCACCGCCAAAGCCGCGTCCACCGCCGCCACCGCGGTCGGTCTTCGGTCGAGCCTCGTTCACGGTCAGCGGCCTGCCACCGAGATCCCTGCCGTTGTTGGCCTCGATTGCAGCTGCCATGTTCTCTTCCGGGATCTCAACGAACCCGAATCCCTTGTCGCCAATGATTCTGATGTCAGCGATGGGGCCGAACTCCTCAAACAGCTCGCGGATATCATTCTCCGTGGCACTGTAGGGCATATTCCCTACGTAAAGTGACTTGTTGGCCATTGCTCTGCCTTCCTTCTGGGACGAACCCTCGATCTCTCAACGATAGCACTTCAAGTGGGAATTCGGTCAATCGCAGAAGGTGAAACGATCCACGGGCTTGACGACGACACCGGTGCCAAACGTTGACTTTGATATGCACAGTATAGCCACATTGTCCAGAGTGCGCAAGTAGTCTTTACAGTGGTATAATTGTGAAAATGCAAAAACCGATCAGTTGACAAGCCGAATGTCAGTAGATAAAACCACCCGGCCAACCGATGTCTGGAGACGCCTGCCCGTTCTTACAACGGGAATTGTGGCCGCCAATGTGATCATTTACTTGATCATCAGCCGCGACCTGGCAGCTACCGGCTACCCCGCGGACCTCAGGCCCGTTAACGTCTACGGGCTCAATCCCTCGCACTTGCACTCAGGCAAAATGTTCACCTCATGCTTTGTTCATGCAGGACTCGGACATCTGATCATCAACATGGCCATGCTGTTTCTTTTCGGTCGAGCCGTGGAACGGGCGATGGGCAAGATCGAGTATGGCCTGTTCTATATCGGCGCTTGCTATGCCTCATCGCTTGCGCACGCGGGCATCGTTCTCGGAGCTTTCCCTCCATACTATGCCAGCCAGCCAGTGGTCGGCGCCTCCGGGGCAGTCGCGGGAGTAGTCGCCATCTACGCCGTGCGCTACCACCGCCGGATCCTCAATTTCTTCGGAATGCAGATCCCCGCGCTGCTGATCATACTGGCGTGGCTGATCATTCAACTCGTCCTGGGCATGGTCGGGCTCTACAGAGACAGCTTCCTCGGCCTTGGCCTGAAGCAGGTGAGCTACTGGAGCCATCTCGGCGGTTTCGCGTTCGGCATCGTGGTCGCGCTGGTCAGCAACATGGCGCTGCAGGGCGAGCGAGAGCACCTCATATCCGAGGCACGCCGGCACTACGACAGCGGCAATATGCTCGAAGCCACCCATTGCCATGAAGCGCTGACAAGGGTCGATCCCGACAACGCGTTCGCCCACGCCGAACTCGGGCGACTGTGGGCGATACTGGAAGAAGAGGACCAATCGCTGCCGTATTACCAGATGGCGATCGAGCTCTACATATCGCAGGGCATGGAATCGGAAGCGCTTGCGAGGGCGGAGGAGATGAAGCGTTTCTGGCCGAAGTCGCGTATCCCGGCCCAGACGCGGTTCCGTTTCGCGCTGTATCTGGAGGAATCGGGCGAGACACTGGAAGCCTTGCAGTGGTTCCGGGAGCTAGCCAGGGACGAGCCGGACAGCGTGCAGGCGGAAATGGCGCTGCTCAAGATCGCCCGCCTTCAGCTTACGTTCGAGCGCAACCCCGCCGCTGCTGAGGCCACGCTGCAGGATTTCATCGCCCGCTACCCCAAGAGCGAATGGCGGCGCTTTGCCGACCTCATGCTCACCCGCACCCGGCAGCCTGCTGAGGCCTAGCGTCTTCAGTGGATCGCCTCAACACGGAATCACGGAAGGACAAGAACCACTGAAGGGAACTCCTGCGGCTTCGAGACGTCAAGCCGGGTGACGGCACGGGTGGACTGCGAGATTCCTCGGCTGCGCTCGGAATGACGGAGAGAACACGACTTCGCTATTCCAGCAGGAGGACTCTGGCCGTTCTCCTTCGTGGTTCAGTGGTTCAGTGGTTCCGCGCGCGCTCTTGATGTGTCTGGCGTGTCGCTGCCTTGACCTTTCCGGCACCTTGGGCTAAACTGACGTTACGCCTGCCCGCATCGGTGTTTGCCGCCGATCCGCAGCGGGTATAAGAACGCAAGTAGAGCTTGTTTCGGCGCGGGGTAGATCGCTTGGGTGACCGGGCCAGTTGCTGTATATCGGAAGCAGTGGGCGAGGACGTCCGAACGCTGGTCCTTGACCGGATCAGATCGGCCGGCCTCTGGCGCATCCCCGGCGAGCACACCGAGTCCTCCCGCACCCACTTCATTTCCCCCCGGCCCTTTCCGCTGTCTGCTGATGAAGTCGAGACACTGAACCGCCTCGGCGATGCCCTGCTCGCGTTCTATTCAGCCGTGAACGACCTCTACCTCCACGGCCGCCAGCCCTGGGTGAACGATTATCTTGATATCGGCAAGGGCGAGGAGCTTCTCCGCCACGCTCGCATGAAGTATCAGAGACCGGCGCTGCCCGGTATCATCCGGCCGGACATTCTGATCACCGAAGACGGCTTCAAGATAACGGAGTTGGATAGCGTCCCCGGAGGATTCGGACACTTGGACTGCCTTTCGGTCGCCTATGAACAGGCCGGCTTTGACCTTGTTGGCGGGCGCAGAGGCATCCGCGATGGCTTCGCCTCGATGCTCAGAAGCCGCACCGAGGCCCCCGATCCTACCGTCGCAATCGTGGTTTCAGATGAGTCCGTGGACTACCTCCCCGAGATGCAATACCTGGTCGGCGAGCTTCGCCAGTCGGGCCTGAATGCGTATACGGTTCACCCGCGTGAGGTGGCGTTCACGGAGGAGGGACTCTACATCGAAGTCGTTGGCGATAGGCGGCGCGTTGATGTGCTCTATCGCTTCTTCGAGCTGTTCGATCTGCTCAACATCCCGAAAGCGGAGCTGATCTCCTACGCCGCTCGCAAGAAGCTTGTTGCTGTAACGCCGCCCTACAAGCCGTTTTTGGAAGAGAAGATGCTCCTTGCGCTCTTCCACCACCCTGCCCTCCGCGACTATTGGCTGGAGGCGCTGGGCCAGAACCACTTCGGCTTGCTGAAGGACACGCTCGCGGAAACCTACATTGTGGACAATCGGCCCGTTCCGCCGCACGCGCATATCAGCGGTTTCACCTGGCAAGGACGCCCGATCAGGGACTGGAGGGAGATTTGCGAGGGCACCCAGAAGGACCGCCAGTTGGTGCTCAAGCCCTCGGGCTTCTCGCCGCTGGCGTGGGGCAGCCGTGGAGTGAAGGTCGGGCACGACATGTCCAAAGAGGATTGGAGCGCCGCAGTTGATGATGCCCTCAACGCCTTCGATTCGACGCCATATGTGCTGCAGCATTTCCAGAACACCGCGCTTGCGGGGGTAGAATACTCCGGAGAGCCCGGCGAGGAACTCAGGGAAATGCAGGCGAGGGTCCGTCTGTGCCCGTATTACTTCGTCACCGATGGCAGGGCCGAAATAGGCGGGGTTCTCGCTACCGCTTGCCCAAAGGATAAGAAATTGATACACGGCATGGTGGACGCCGTAATCACGCCATGCTGCCTGGGAGGAGATTGAGTGTTGCATATCGACTGAATATGCAATGTTCGATACAGCGCCTTATGCTACAGAAGACATCCGAACACCTGGAAGACCTGATGGTCTGCGAGCTTGCCATTCGGCGGCAATTCGAGGTAAGCGCGCTTGAGTTGGAGGATTCGTTCGTCGGGAACTCCGACCCGCTCCGCGAAAAGGAGCACGAGGTAGTGCCGGGGATGATCAACAAGTACGGCAACCGCGTGCTCTGCCTGCTCACCGCCGAATGCGCCGCCTACTGCCGCTTCTGCACCCGCCGCAGGCTGGTCTCAGACGTCGAGCGCGGCCGCATAGACCACAGCCACATAGACGAGTGGGTCAGATACCTGTCCGCCAATCCTCAAGTGCGCGAGGTGATCATCTCGGGAGGCGATCCGTTCATCGTCGATAACGACCTTTTTGGTTACGCCCTCGATCAGCTTTCCTGCGTACCGTCCATCAAGGTGCTTCGGATCGGAACACGCGCCCCGGTCAGCAGTCCATCGCTCGTCAACTGCTGCAAGCTGCACGCAATACAGCGGGTAGAGCAGCCGGTATACGTGGGCATTCATTTCGAGCACCCTGCGGAGATCACGCGGGCGACCGTGCGCTGCGTGAAGGACCTGATCAACGCGGGCGCCATTCTCTACTCGCAATCGGTGTTTCTTTACGGGGTGAACGACGACTACCAGACCCTTTACGACCTGTTCACAGGGCTCCTGGAGATCGGCGTGCGGCCCTACTACATCTATCGCTGCGATCCCATTCCCGGCGCCGGGCACTTCCAGGCGGACCTGGACAAGGAGCGCCATATAATGACGGAATTGAGGCGCAATCTCTCCGGCCTCGCCTGTCCCACTTACGTGATCGACGCCCCGGACGGCAGCGGCAAAGTGCCCGTGCCGTTGGAGTTCTGGCAAGCCGACACTACGTCGTACACCGACTTTGAGGGTAGAGAGCACAGGACCGAGTAGTTGCGTCATTCCACGAGGGGGTTCTTATGCTGAAGCTTTACCAGGCCGAATGGTGTCCATACTGCGCGAGGGTGCGCTCGAAGATGACGGACCTGGAGCTAACCTACATCAACGTCAACGTTCCGAGGTCCAAACCCGACCGTAAGGAACTGATGGAGGTCTCCGGCCAGACGGGCATCCCTACGCTCGTAACCGAGGATGGTACCGTGATCGCCGATGACGACGACGCCATCATCGAGTACCTCGAGAAGCATTACGCAAAGGGCTGATCAATCTACCCCCTCCCCTGCAAAGGGCCAGGGCTGGGACCGACTTGCCCCCTCCCCTTACGAAGGGGAGGGTTGCGGTGGGGTTAGCGTCCCCTGTTCTCCAGGATAGCTGACGCTCCCATCCCGAACAACTGCGAACGAGGTCAGCTTGTGCTGCTGCGACTTGTGCTCGTCGAATATCTCCGCCACTTCCACGCCTCGAACGGCAAGCGCATCGGCGATTAGCGAACGATGGCAGCGCCAGGGCACCGCCTCGGCGCACATGATGGCGACACGCGCCTTGCTCGCCTGCTCGACCAGCCAATCCAGCGCACGCGCGAACGCTTCGGTCTGCATATAGTCGGCGTATCCGCGGAAGCTTTCGTTCCGCCAACCGGTGTTGATCGAATCCTTCTGCGCCTTCCGCAGCCCGCCCAGGTCCTTCGCGTGCGTGTATTCGATCCCGACCTCCGGCAGCCGCGTCTCCATCTCCTCCCGGTTGAACTGAGGGTTCTTCCGAGAACGCGGCACCGTACGAACGTCGATCAGCCTCTCGATGCCGTAGGCACGGAGGACCGTTACCAACTCCTCAAAAGTCCGTGTCGAATGCCCAATCGTCCATATCGTCACAGCTATGTGTTCTCCGTTCCCCCGGCTTTGTTCAGGAAGGACATTCCCCGCTCTCGGTATTATACATGCTTGATAGCCAAACGGGAGGCAACGAATGGCAACCACTCAACTAGCTGCTCAGATGTATACTCTACGCGAGTTCACCAGGACCGAAAAAGACCTCGCGGAGACGCTCAAGAAAGTCAAGAAGATGGGTTGGGACGCGGTGCAGATGTCCGGCGCGGTCGCACTGCCCTACAAGACCCTGCACAAGATGCTGGATGACAATGAACTGGTCTGCTGCGCCACGCACATATCATACGAGCTGATGCGCGACAACCCCGAGCAGGTGATCCAGGACCACTACGAGATTCAGTGCAAGTACCCCGCCATCGGCGGCCTGCCCGGCGCGTATCGCAACGCGGAGGGCTACTCCAAGTTCGCTAAGGAGGCCTCGCAGGTCGGCAAGAAGCTCGCCGAGGGAGGACTGCACTTCGGATATCACAACCACAGCTTCGAACTGGAGAAGTTCGACAACCGCACCGGCCTGCAGATGATCTACGAGGACAGCGACCCTAGATACCTCGTGGCCGAGATCGATACCTACTGGATTCAGCACGGCGGCGGCGATCCGGCTGCCTGGATCGAGAAGCTCAAAGGCCGCATTCCGCTGGTGCACCTCAAGGATATGACCGTCCGCGATGGCAAACCGATCATGGCCGAGGTCGGCGAGGGCAACTTGAACTGGACAGGCATCCTCGCTGCCTGCAAGAAGGCCGGGGTCGAGTGGTACATCGTGGAGCAGGACACCTGCGAGCGCGACCCGTTCGAGAGCCTCGCCATCTCACTGCGGAACCTCAAGTCCTGGGGGCTAAAGTAGGAGCGAATCGGTGGCTTCCGGGCAGGAATGCCCGGAGACCTGCGTCCGGGGCAAGAATGCCCCGGACGATCACGACCTGCATCCGGGGCAGCAATGCCCCGGACGATCATTGATGACGCGCCGAACCTGAGTCGCCCGGCTTCTTAGCGCTAGGCAATCCTTTCCGGTTTCCTGACTCCGTCCTTTAGCGTTTTCGCGATTGCATTGGTCCCGGCGCAGCCAAACTGCTATACTTGAGGTGCAATACTCAGCCGCAAGGCCACGATAGGAGCACCGTAAGTGTCCGAACGAAAAGCCCACCTGATCTGCAACGCTCACCTCGATCCCGTGTGGCAGTGGGAGTGGGAGGAGGGGGTCGCCGCGGCGGTCTCCACGTTCCGCACCGCAGCCGATCTCTGCGAGGAGTTCGAGGAGTTCATATTCTGTCACAACGAAGCAGTCCTCTATATGTGGGTGGAGGAGTACGAGCCTGAGCTGTTCAGGCGAATCCAGGCGCTCGTGAAGGCGGGCAAGTGGCACATCATGGGGGGCTGGCACATCCAACCGGACTGCAACATGCCCTCCGGCGAGTCCTTCGTCCGGCAGATTCTGATCGGAAAGACGTACTTCCGCGAGAAGTTCGGCGTGGAACCGAGCACAGCGATCAATTTCGACCCGTTCGGGCACACGCGAGGCCTCCCGCAGATTCTTGCGAAGTCGGGTTACGATTCCTATCTCTTCTGCCGCCCCGGCCAGGCCGAGAGGCCGCTTGAAAACGATCAGTTCGTGTGGGTAGGATTCGATGGCTCCGAGGTCCTAGCAACCCGCGCCTGCTTCTACAACTCGCCGCTCGGCCAGGCGGTGAAGAAAGCGCAGGACACGATTGCGGGCTGGTCGGATAAGCAGTTCATCCCGATCCTCTGGGGCGTCGGCAACCACGGCGGCGGCCCCTCCCGCAAGGACATCGCCGACCTGAGAGCATACATCGCCGAGACTAAGGAGCCGGATGTGTTGCACTCCACGCCGGAGGCTTACTTCGCCGATCTCGCCAAGATCAAAGACACGCTGCCGAGGCACACGAACGACCTGAACCCGTGGGCCGTTGGCTGTTACACCTCCCAGGTGCGCATCAAGCAACTCCATAGAAGACTGGAAAACGAGCTCTACGCAACTGAGAAGATGGCGGCTTCAGCCGCAGTTCAAGGACTGATGGCATATCCGGCCGCCGACTTGCTCGAAGCCGGCCGAGACCTCGCGTTCTGCGAGTTCCACGACATCCTGCCGGGCTCCTCCGTGCAGTCGGTCGAGGACATGAGCATTCGTATGCTCGACCATGGCCTGGAGATCGTCTCCCGCCTCAAGGCCCGCGCGTTCTTCGCGCTGGCATCCGGCCAGCCGGCGGCAAAGGGGAACGAAATCCCGTTCCTGGTCTACAACCCGCACCCGTATCCTGTCCGCACCGTCGTCGAGTGCGAGTTCATGCTCGCCGATATCAACTGGACAGAGCAGTTCACCTCTGCGACGGTCTACCAGGGCGACAGTCCGGTCCCGTGCCAGCACGAGAAGGAGGCAAGCAACCTGCCGCTGGACTGGCGGAAGCGGGTCGCGTTCCTCGCGGACCTGCAGCCGAGCAGCATGAACCGCTTCGACTGCAAGCTCGAGGTCCTGCCCGCGAAGCCGAAGCCGGAGCTTAAGCCCATCGATGGAAAGCTGGTCTTCAGGGGCGACCGAGTCCAGGCCGTGGTGAACACGCTCACCGGCTTCCTCGATTCCTACAAGATCGATGGAGTCGAGTACATAGGTGCGAACGCGTTCGAGCCGCTTGTCATGGCGGACAACGAAGACCCGTGGGGGATGACCGTCCGAGGCTTCCGTGAGGTCATGGGGCGGTTCAAGCTGATGTCCGATGAGCAGGGCACGAAGCTCTCCGCCGTGGTTGACGGCACGATCCCATCCGTCCGAGTGATCGAGGATGGCCAGGTGCGCACGGCCGTCGAGGCCGTCTTCGCCTGCGGAGACTCCGCGATCGTCCAGCAGTACCTACTGCCCAAGGCAGGCACGCAGCTAGAGGTCCGCACCCGCGTTCACTGGAACGAGAAGGACAAGATGCTAAAGCTCTCGATCCCGGTCCCGGGCGCGGACAACCGTTACGTAGGGCAGGTCGCCTACGGAGTCCAGGAACTGCCCGCTAACGGAGATGAGGCCGTCTCGCAGAAGTGGGCTGCGGTCGTGTCGGACAGGGATGACAGGGCGCTAACGATCATCAACGATGGCATCTACGGCTCCGATTTCTCCGAGGACGGTGTGCGTCTGACGCTGCTGCGCTCTGCGGGCTACTGCGCGCATCCGATCGAGAGCCGGCGGATTCTCCCGCAGGGCCGCTACATGCCGCGAATCGATCAGGGCGAGCGGCTCTACAGGTTCTGGCTCGACGGCGGCAGGGTTGCCGAGAGGCTGGCGAAGATCGACCGCGAGGCGCTGGTCGCGAACGAGAAGCCTTACGCGATGTCATTCTTCCCGAGCGGCCTCGGCAAGGCTCCGCGGCAGCTTGCGACCTTGAGCGATGGTGTTGTCCAGATGACCGCAGCTAAGCTATCCGAGGACGGCAATGATCTCATCATCCGCCTCTTCGAGCCCACCGGCGCCGCCCGCACGACGACGCTCTCGCTGCCGTTCTGCGGCATTGAACAGGTAATCGAGATGGGCGCGTTCGAGATCAAGACGCTGCGCATCAACACTGCAAAGAAGACAATAACCGAGACTGATCTGCTGGAGAGATAGGGACTCGGGGGGATTCCGGTGCGATAGTGGGGAACACATGAGAATACCGAACTCGCTGCTGATATTATTGCTTGCGGCTGCCGCTGCGACTGCCGCGTTCGCCGCTGACTGGGACCTCAAGAGCGACACCTGGGTTGCAACCGATGCGCTGGGCCGGAAGCTGCCGGGTTATAAGCAGTGCGGGCCGCCGCGCAAGGACCGCTGGGTAGGCATTTTCTACTTCATCTGGCACGAGGGCAACGCCGGGCCTTACGACATCACTAAGATCCTGGCCGCGAACCCTGAAAACCCGCAGTGGGGGCCAGTTCACGCGTTTCACCACTGGGGCGAGCCGGAGATGGGCTACTATCATTCGCAGGACCCCTACGTGATTCGCAAGCACCTGATCATGCTCTCGGAGGCCGGAGTCGATACCCTGATCCTGGACGTCACCAACGCCCTTACATACACGCCGACGTATATGAAGCTGTGCGAGGTGATGACCGAGCTTCGCAAGCAGGGCATGCACACCCCGCAGATGTGCTTCATCCTGCATTCGCAGGAGGCCAAGACCATCCAGAAGCTCTACGACGAGTTCTACTCGAAGAAGCTCTACTCTGACCTCTGGTTCAGGTGGCAGGGCAAGCCGCTGATTCTGGCAGACCCTAAGGAGCTTACGGACGAGTTGAAGGACTTCTTCACGGTCCGCCACTCCTGGTTCGCGCATCCGGAGAAAGGGTGGTTCGAGGACGGCAAGGACAAGTGGCCGTGGCTGGACTACGTGCCGCAGGGCGTGGGATGGCACGTGAAGGGTGTGCCGGAGGAGGTCCCCGTAGGCATCGCCACACACCCGATCGCAAATGTGGGCCGTAGTTGCTCGCGCGGGAAACAGCCGCCGCACGACAAATACGATATGACCCCGACCGCGGGCAATGGCATCTACTTCGCGGAGCAGTGGGAATACGCGCTCAAGATCGACCCGCAGTTCATCTTCGTCACCGGATGGAACGAGTGGATCGCTCAGCGGTTCGTTAACGGCAGCCAGTCCGTCGCAGGCAACCCGCGGAAAGAGGACGGCTCCTGGTTTGTGGACGCTTATAACCAGGAATACAGCCGCGACGCGGAGCCTATGACAGCCGGCCACACCGACAACTACTACTATCAGCTCATCAGCTACATCCGCAAATACAAGGGCGTCCGCCCGCCGGAGAAGTCCAGCGGAAAGAAGACGATCAGGATCGACGGCAGCTTCTCGGATTGGAACGGCGTCCGGCCGGAGTTCCGGGACCCGATCGGCGATACGATGCACCGCGACTTCAGAGGCTGGGGGAAGCTGCACTACACAAACCGTACGGGCCGCAACGATATCGTCCGCTGCAAGGTCGCGTATGACAACAAGAACGTCTACTTCTATGTTGAGACCGCGGCTCCGCTGACGAGTTGGAGAGACAGGAGCTGGATGCATCTTTTCATAGATGCCGACCAGAATACCCGCACCGGATGGCACAGCTACGACTACATCGTCAACTACCCGACCGTGAGCGCGACTACCACAACCCTGAAGAGGACCACCGACGGATGGAACTGGAAAACGGTCACCAACGTCAGCTATCGAGCCAAGGGCAAGATGATGGAGATCAGCATCCCGCGGAAGGCTCTGGGGCTTGCCAATAAGCCGGTTGCTATCGATTTCCACTGGGCGGATAACGTGCAGAAGCCGAACGATATCATCGAGTTCGCCGTCAGCGGCGACAGCGCCCCGGACCGGCGGTTCAACTACCGTTTTGTGCCGTAGGAAACCGCCGAAGCAAAGGCCTCGTCAGTATCATAGTCTATGTATCTCGATTGATTGGAGGGTGTGAATGCAAGTCCTAAGACGCGCAGCTTTGCTGCTTATACTCATCAGTCTGGTATGCTCGGCATACGCTGCCGAAGTACCGCCGTTTCAAAAGGGTTCCTGGACGCTGGTCCTGCTTCCCGATACTCAGAACTACGCCAAGAGCCACCCCAAGATATTCCTCAGCCAGACCAAATGGATCGTTGACAACGCGGCCGAGCGCAACATCCTGTTCGTGATGGGCGAGGGCGATGTCACCCAGGACAATACCCCCGAGCAGTGGGAGAATGCAAGGGCAGCTTTTAGCCTGCTTGACGGCAAGGTGCCGTATGCTATCCAGCTCGGCAACCACGACTATCGGCCCAAGCCTCTCGACGAGCGCGCAACGCTTGCAAACAAGTACTTCCCGCCGGAACTGGTCCAGAAGTGCCCGACCTGGGGCGGCTCGTATGAGAAGGACAAGCTGGACAACGCATACTACAAGTTCACCGCCGGCGGGCGTGATTGGATTGCTTTTTCACTTGAGTTCGCTCCCAGGGACGGCGTATTGGAGTGGGCAGACAAGATCCTGAAAGAGAACGCCAATCGCTCAGCAATCATCTGCACTCACGCGTATCTCTATAGCGATGGACAGCGGCAAGACTACAAGCGGGCAGGCAAAGGCCAGCCGATTTTGGTCGCCGACGTAGGCACAAGACCGGTCAACGACGGCGAGGAGATGTGGCAGAAGCTCATAAGGAAGCACGCTAACATCGTCTTTGTCTTCTGCGGTCATTTTGGAAAGAACGGATGGAAGAGGCTTTCGAGCAAGGGTGACGCCGGCAACACCGTGCACCAGATCCTGGCGGATTACCAGAGGGAGCCCAAAGGCGGCGACGGCTGGCTGAGGCTGGTGGAGTTCCTGCCCGACGGCAAGACCGTTCAGGTGAAGACCTACTCGACTACCAAGAACGAATACAGGACTGATGACGATAATCAGTTCAGGCTTGAGATACCGCCGCCGCCGAAGCCTGCGACCGCGCAGTAGGTTGCACTCCCCACCCGTATGAGGGCTTTCGTCATTCCGTGCAATGAGGAGTCTGCTTCGGTTCAGTGAGAACAAGCAGATTCCTCGCTGCGCTCGGAATGACGGTCACATCTTCAATAGTACCAGCTTGCCGTCATCGCAGGCCACTGCGAGGCGGGCTGGGCTGCCGGGCAGAGTGGCCATCTTCCTGATTGGTCCCTCCGTGGACCATGATGCCACTATTTCGCCGGCGAGGCTGACCACGAACACATGCCCGTCCTCGGTGCCGAGGCAGGCCTCGACCCTGCCATCGCCGTCCAGGTCAGCAAGCGTCATCGAGAGAATGGGTTCTCCGACATCGACCCGCCACATACGGGAGCCGTCTCGCCTAACGGCCGTCAGGCTGAAGCTGCGGGACGCTGCCAGAATCTCGGGGGCCCCGTCGCCATCGAGGTCGCACAGCCGCATGTCCGTGATCTCGTCTCCGGTGCTGTGGTTCCAGACGCCTTTTCCGCCGGCGTCCAGTGCGTAGATGGTGCCTTCCGCTCCTCCGAAAACGACTCCCAGCTTGCCAGTCTGGGTGATGGTACACGCTGCGACCGCATTGATCTTTGGACCGCCGACTCTGGTCAGTTTCCATTTTTCCGTGCCATCCGGATGCAGCGCGTAGAGCACGTTGTATTCCGTGCAGATCACAGGCTCCTCCCTGCCATCGCCGTCCAGGTCGGCAGCGGTTCCCGTCGTCGATCCGCGGAGGCTCGTGAAGCTCCAGAGCTGCTTCCCGGATGCGTCATATGCGAAATGCTGCCAGTTCTCGGAGCCAACGATCAGCGCCCGATTGCCATCTCCCGTAAGGTCGGCCGATGTGAAGTAATCGACCAGCGGGTCCACTTTGTAGAACGGGAGCTGCCGGTCCCACAGCTTGTTGCCCGATTGGTCGAGTAGGAGGAGCTTGCCCATGCTCGTGCCTGCGGCAATGCGAGAGGGCTCGCTGCTTGCCAGCTTGCCGAGCCAGATCGCCGTGACCGGATCGCCGGCATCGAATGTCCATGGCCGCTCGCCGTGGAGCACGGATATCGTGCCATCCGCCCTGCCGACATAGACACCGTTCTCGTCCGCGGCCAGAGAGAGGATCTTCTCCCCCGCCTGAGGGGCGGCCGCCTCAACAAGCTGCTTCGTGGATGCCGGAATTGTGTATGCCTGCGTCTCAGGAGCGCCGGGTTGGGGAAGAACTGTGGGAAACCGCGATGGCACCGCCAGCCCGGAAATCCTGTGTCTTCCCGCGGGTATCTCCGCTACCACCATGCCGCCGTTCGGAGAGGATGAAAGGCGCCTGCCGTCCAACATCAACTGAGCGGGATTGGCGGCGAGCCGGGCGCGAACCGGGGCATCGGTGACTAGCATCGCCTCTCCCGTAGGCGCGACTTCAATTGAGACGGGCGACCCAAATGAAAACACGGGTGATGCGTTCAGCTTAAGGCTTGTGACGCTGCCGAGGGCGATACGATTGGCGCTGATCCAGTAGACCCGGGCATCGGTGGCGAGGCCAGGAACGATGTCGTCACCGCCCGAGCGGATGCCTACCAGGGCCCGGTCCTTACCTGAGCCGATCAGGGCCGAGCATTCGCTCACCCGCGCCCCTTTCGGGGAAGCGCCGTACTTGCTCGTCGATAAGAAATTCAGGAAGCAGATGCGTTCACCTGCGTTCAGCTTGCGCGTCTGCACCTGCTGGAGGGTTCGGACAACCGGATCGGCATACTTGTAGCCCTCCCAGTTCTTGCCCATCTCCGGGTCGTCCGAGTAGCGCATGCGAGAACCATCGAGGTTGAGTATCGAGAACGTCGGCCCCCGCTGCGTTACCTGGAACAGGTTTCCGTTCAGCTTCGGTTCCCCGAGCGCATGCCAGATGCACCTGGCGCTGATCTCGATGGGGCTGACTTCCTTCCTGCCTGGCTGCCCGGCAATCACTTCGTCAATGAACACGAACCCGCCGCTCTTGTCCCAGAGGATGTTGCGCCGCCAGTCGGTGCCCGCGTAGTCACGGATGGTGGTGCTGCTGAACCCGATCGAATCCAGGTCGGCCGCAAGTTCGCATTCGGCGAATGCTGGCATTCTGCGCGTCTGCCCATCACGGAGGACGAGCATCGAGTTGTGATACCTGGGCAGCGACTTGATGTAGTCGCAGTCGGCAAGCCAAATCCTGCCGAGGTCTGTCAGGCGCAGTACCGAGTTCGCGTCCTGGTGGCCGTGATAGCCGTAGTTGATGCCATCGAGAAGCAGATAGGGCTTGTCCGGATCGAACGAGGTCCGCATCGTGATCTTGTCGAATGTCCGCTCCTGCCCAACGTTGCTCTTGCCGCCGTAGAGGTCGAAGAACATCGGCTCCGTCACGCGCCGCTGCAGACCGAGGAGATCGACGGGCTCGACCGGCTCAACGCCATGCACCGCAGTCCCTGGTTCAGAACTGCCGTTGCATTTCCGGATAGCCCACGCGTAGCGGCCCTTGCGCTCGACATCAACCAGGTAAGTCCATAGCGCCAACTGCCCGTTGCCCCGCCATCCTCCCACGTCGCCGAAGGTAGCCTGATTGCCGAGGTTATCGGTGGTCATTATGAACAGATCGCCTGCAGCGTCCGCCTTACCCGATGTGAACCAGCTATAGTCGGGCTTGGTGGTGCTGTAGGTGCAGACGTGCCGGGTGGTGATCCAGCCGTAGCCGGAGCAGTCCTCCTGCGTCTTGAACGACTTGAGCAGCGGCGCGAAACAGGCATCGCCCAGCTTCATCCATTCGGCAGCCTCCGGCAGGTTGTAGTACTTCGAGAAGTACCTCCCGGCCTTGTAGAGCCCGAGGCAGGTGAACGTGTTGTGGTTGTTGCGGATCACGGCCTTCTCTAACGCGCCGAACGTACCCCAGTAAGACCTGTAGTAGGTGGCGTATTCCAGCAGGATGGCGGTCATCTTTCGCCGATCCTCAGTACTCAGCGATGGGCTTTCCTCCACCGTCTCCCAGGTGTCGAACACCGGACCGAGCAGGAAATCCGCCGCCGGACCCCAGGGGCTGTCCCACGTGGCTTTGACATTGCGCATCAGCTCGTATTCCAGGAAAAGCAGGTCCCTGTAGAGCTTCGCGTAGCCCTCCTTGCCGGTCCTGAGGTAAGATGATCCGGCTCTGCTGATCGGAGTGAAGACCCCTGCCTGCTGGCCCTGCTCGAAGTTGGTCTTCTGTTTCGCAAGCTCGGCCTTGATCTCGTCATCGGTCGGACCGTTGTCGCTTGGGCCCGCCGGGCGCTCGATCTCCACTATTCGAGGAATTCTGAGCGTATCGCCCCCGGTTATGTACCTGGCGAAGTCTTCGACTGCGAGCTTAGCGCCGTCCACGTCGCTGCCGCCCAGCAGGAGGACATTGGCACCATTGCCCCAAGGATTGTGTATCGTGCGGATGATGAAGCCGCCCTTTCCGGGGTAGTCGGTCTGCAGCGAGCAGAACGATTGCCGGCTAAGATATGTAACGACGCTGTTGTTCGAGGGACCCGCAATCAGGATGAGGTTTTGCTTCGGCGTGTCGCCCTTGAGCTGTCCGAAGCCATCGGCGAGGTCCGATGCTTTGACTATTGGAAGCTTCGCGCCGGATTTGGCGGCGATCTGGTCGCGCAGCGCGGTCGCCAGCGGCCTATAGCCGGGGGCATCGGCCACGACAATGACGGCGTTGGGCCTGCCGTGGTCCACGAGCAGCGTGTCCAGATACAGAGGCTTCAGCTCGAATGGAAGCTTGAGTTCGTCGGCGAGGCCCGATGTTGAGACGAGTGTCAGCAGTCCGACGATCCACGGAATCGCCGCGTATATGGTCAATCTCATGTTCTTCCCCGTATGAGCGCGAGCGCGCGGTCTATTTCAGGCTGAACTGGATCAACGCCAGTTCCTCCGGCTGCAGTTGGGCCGTGTCGCCCGCCCAGACTCCGCCCGCGAGTTCGGTGGTGGAGACCAGTTCCCCGTCGGCATTGTAGGTCCTGGCCTCATACTTGCCGGACTCAGACTTCAGCCACGGGTTAAGATCCACGTTGAAAGCGATCGACTGGGCCCCTCCACGGTTCATGATGATCATCAGCACCCTGTCCGGAAGGACGTAAGCCGTGACGGCATGAGGATTCGGCTGCGAGAGGATGCAGTTGCCGATCAGCGTGCCATCGGTGAAGTAGGCCAGGAACTGCTTGCGAAGCTTCGCGCACTGCTTCAGCGCCTTGCTTAGCTCCGGGTAGTTGGCTATATAGTCGGAGCCGTTGACCGAGTCGTGCTTACGCGGGAAGACGTTGATGTAGAGGTTGTCCATGAATGCAAGCTTCACGGACTGCGCG
>MTKY01048790.1_pt1 | contig 30967 bp, 31 predicted proteins | sample 1042731 | NCBI WGS metagenome assembly MTKY01 (sample SAMN06212206, study PRJNA360538) | anaerobic digester metagenome | biome: Wastewater treatment plant; material: sludge; isolation source: anaerobic digester fed with sludge from wastewater treatment plant | place: Denmark: WWTP Soeholt ...
CCCTGGAGTCCTGCCTGCCATAGATGCAGCTTACGGCCACCCCATTCCGATCCGAGTCCAGCATCACTACCGCGAAGCTCTGTTCGCCCCCCACGTCATCGAACGCATTGAAGCGAACCACTCCGACGTTCTTCAAGCAGCGGGCCAACGTCTCCGCCTGCTCGAACTGACGGGTCAGCACGTCACTGACTTGCCTGTCCAGGCGCTCAAGTGACTCCTGCTGGCTCGTCAGGCAGTTCAGAATATCTTCCGGGCTCTCGCCCTGAAGCTTGGATACCCGTCTGCGACGCAGCGCACGCACCTTCGAGGCCAGAGAGAGATTGCCAATAAGTAGAATCAGGCTCAACAGAGATAAGCCAAGCAGGAAGTAGGCGCTGTTCGCCTCAAGAAAACCAGTTACTTCACGCATTAATGCGTATCCACCCTCATAGTCTGCATTTTGCTCGATTATACCACAGCAGTGCTTGTATGACCACAAAACGGCGGGCCGCCAGGCGCGCAGGAAACGGAGACTGCCCAAGGGAAAGACGGGCTTGCGCGTTTGCACCGTTCGGCGTTTGACAACCGGGATTTTCTCCTCAACTTCCCCTGCGGGAGCGGCGGTATTCGCCCGGGGTGCGGCCCGTGTACTTGCGGAAGACCTTGGTGAAGTAGCTTGGATCGCTGAACCCGCATTCGAGGCACACCTGGATAAGGCTGATATCAGTCCGCGCCAGCAGTTCCCTGGCCTTATCGATCCGCATCTTGGAGAGCAGATCCGTGAACGACTGCCCGAACGTGTGCTTCACTACTCTGCTGAAATGCGATGGCGACAGGCAGGCGACCTGCGCAACATCGTCGCGTGACATCTCCTCGTGCAGGTGCTCCTCCATATACCTCAAAGCCTCGCCCAGCAGGACCGTGTTCGGGAACTCGCGGTTGGACTTGATCGCGTCCATTATCCGCTCGAGCATAGAAACGAGCCACGCGCACAGTTCCTCCTCGGAATCGATACCGGCCAGGTCAGCAAATGAGGAGTAATTCGTGCCCAGGAGCTCGCTCGGGTCACCTCCGGCCTCCACAGCGCTGCGGGACATGGTCACGATCAGTTCGAGGATGAAGCTCTTCAGCAGCAGCGGTCTTTCGCGGCCGAAGTAGTAGATGCCGACCAGGACCCTGTTCAGGATTTCGCGTGCAGCCGGACGATCTCCGCGTTTGATAGCTGCGATCAGCGCGGGCTCTTCAAGGAGGTAGAGGTCGCGTATGGACTGATAGTTCTGGCCCTTGACCTCGTGAATTGCCTCCGCGCGCTCGGATTCTCTTCGCGCAGCAAGGCGCCTCAGTTCCATCAGCGCCGCGTTGGTGAGATTGGCTTCTTCGGTCATTGCGAGAAGGTCCGTGACCGCGTTTCTGAGCTGCTCCGGGGTAAGCGGATCGCGGTCGGTCCCCACCATCGCCTTCTCGACCACAATCGCGCCGAGCACGACGGAGTTGTCCATCACCGGCATGGCCCAGATGACGAACCCGGCGGGGCAGAGGATCATGGATGGCTCACCCCAGCGCAGGGCTTCGTCGAGGGCCTGTTTGCGGGCTGCGGCGCAGTCGCAGTCCGCCCCGCAGCCGGAATGCGGGGCATCGCCCGCAAGGATGCCGCCCTCCGGGTCAGTGAGCACGCATCTCAGGTTCCAGGTCGCCGAGTAGGCCGCCGCCAGCGACTCGAACGCAGACACGACCTCCTGCATACGCGGGGCCAATCCTGCCACATTAGCTCCATCAAGCGAATTGCCAGTCATACCTGAGTCAATTCTATAACGCTTGCGGCCAGGGCCGCAAGCTGGCTAGCCAGTAGGGAATGAGTTTCGTGTGCCGCCACCATCCAAGCACCCGGAGCGCCCTTCGACTCGGCTCAGGATGCTCCGGGTGCGGCTCCGCGATGCTTCGACAAGCTCAGCACGCAGGGGTGGTCCCGTTTTGCGCGGCAACAAGTGATGCTCACAGCAGTAGTGGAGGCCTGCGGCTACAGGCCTCCACTACTTTCTGTTGGCTACAGCCTAGTCCCTAGAGAGGTCTGACCCAGACGTTGCGGAATCTGACCTCGTTGCCGTGATACTGAAGCTGAATCGGCCCGGGGCCCTGCGGATCGGGCCAGCTGTGATCAGGCGTCGGATGCGGGATTTCGATGTCATCGTGGACCAGCACGCCGTTCTGGAACACCGTAATTCTTGCATTGGCAATCTTCTTCCCGTCAGCATCGAACCTCGGCGCGTGAAAGACGGCATCATAGCTCTGCCAATACTCCGGCGGCCTGTTGGCGTTCACAAGCGGCTCGGTCACGGAGTACATCGCCCCGCAGTCATACGCGGTGCTTTCGAGGCCATAGGAATCCAGCACCTGGATCTCATACGTGAATCCCATAAAGAACACGCCCGAGTTAGACCTCGCCTGCCCGGTCGCCTCCGCCATCAGCGGCAGCCAGAACTCCACGTGAAGCTGGCAATCGGTAAATAGCTGCTTTGAGACGATATCTGCATTGGCCGTAACGGCATATCCGTCCCGAACCGGCCACGAAGCCGGCGACCCGTCGGCATGCTGCCAAGCGTCCAGATTGGTCCCGTCGAACAGCACAATAGCATCCGCCGGTATACTCTCATCACCCTTGAACAGGGGCTTGTTTGTAGTAGGCATAGTAGAACCCTCCTTGTTTCAGGAGAGAGTTCGGCGGCAAGGGCCGGGAGTCCTGCGGTGCGGCGAAATGCGCTGTATCCGCTCGCGCGGAACGGCCGCCTGCAGGGAGAAGCGCGGCGGATGCTGAAGTAGCCAGCGGAGGTAGCACACATGACACCGCGCGAGAACCTGCTCGCTTGCATAAATCACCGCACGCCGGAATGGGTGCCACGTGGTGGCTCGTTCACTCCTGCTCAGATCGAGCGTTTCAAGGAGAAGACCGGCGGCGATGACATGCGCGCCTACTTCAAGATGGACCGCCTGGGCAGCGCCAGCTTCAAGCCCACCCGCCTCCAAACGGACTTCTCGCCCTACCACGCGTATTACCAGTTGCCGATGCCACCGGAGAAGACTCGCGTGGACGAGTGGGGCGTGGGCTGGGTGCCGGGCTCGCTGCTGCACTTCACCGACATGGTCCACCCGATGTACTCCTTCACGACGATCGAGGAGTTCAGGGCATACCCATATCCTGACATGGATGCCGAATACCGCCGCGAGGGCGTTCGGGAGCAGGTACAGGAATTGCACGACGCAGGCATTCCTGTTGCGATGCCGCTTCCGCATCTGGGCGGGACGATCTTCGAGAACTCCTGGTATATGCGAGGTCTCGAGAACCTGCTCGCGGATTTCATGATCAACCCGGAACTGGCTGAGTATCACCTCGACCGCATAACGTCAATGGCAGTTTCCAATGCGGCGTTTCTCGGCGAATGCGGCGTGGATGTGCTGTTCACGGGCGATGACATCGCCACGCAGCGCGGGATGATGATGAGCCCCGACACCTGGCGGACCTGGCTCAAGCCTCGTCTGGCCGCGGTGATCTCGGCTGCCCGGGAGAAGAAGCCGGACATTGGGATATGGTACCACTCCGACGGCGACTGCAGGGCCGTAATCCCCGATCTGATCGAGATCGGCGTGACGATCCTCAATCCCATCCAGCCGGAATGCATGGACCCCGTTTGGGTCAAGCGTGAGTATGGCCGCGATTTGTGCCTGTGGGGAACGATCGGCACGCAGACCACGCTGCCCTTCGGCACGCCCGAGGACGTTCGGCGAAACGTGAAGGAGATGATCGAGCAGTGCGGCGAAGACGGCGGGCTGTTCATTGCTCCGACGCACGTGATCGAACCAGACGTTCCGTGGGAGAATATCGAAGCGCTCTACGAGGCCTGCTGCGAGTTCGGCGGTGTGCCCCGGTAACGCGCCAGCATCCGGGGATGCTGAAACAAGTTCAGCATGACGTCGAAATCGAGTGAGGCCGAGGAGCCTACGCCGCCTTGTTGCGCCTGCGCATGTTTCGGTTGTGCTTCAGCACTTGCATCTGCTCGCATTCCAGCGCCAGACACAGCTCCTGCGGCTGCCAGCCCTTCTTGAGCAGAGCGCACTTGTCCGAGTTGGTATACGGGCAGTAGATGTCATCGCCGGAGCTTGTCTGCGACAGATCGCGGATGTCATCGAGCCAACTGGAACTCACTGCAAAACCTCCCCTATGTCCCATAGGTACCCGGATTTTCGGCACCCGGGGCCGGATGGTTTAGGGGAAAAGCGGGTTTGTCAGCCCGGCCTCGCGCGGCGATCAGGCCCTGCGGACTCGGAAGCTCTCGACCATCCGCACGGGGTGGTATGATTGCTTGGCCTTGCGCAGGCCGGGGATGCCCAGATCCTGCTCGCGGTTGATGAACCGGAACCCGTTGGCTTCGGCCTTGCAGAACTCGTTGTTGATAAGCTGATAGAGCCCCTCTATGCGCGCGTCCGCCTTTTCGACGTGGATCACCAGCGTCTCCGGGTTCAGCGCCTCCCCGAGCGTGAAAGCCACTATGGCGCCGTCTACACGGATTGCCCCGCCGATGATGCCAAGGCTCTCGAAGTTGGACAGCATCTGATAGACCGCGCAGCTCTCCCTCCGCAGTCCCTCCACCGTCTCGCACTGCCTGTCTTCGCACCAATACTCGGCGAACTCCTCGCATTCGAGCGCCGTCTGCCCGTCGAGCTTCACGTATTCCCACGCAGCCGCAGCCCTGGCCTTGGCGATGTGGTTCCGTTTGGCGTCGTACCTGCGGCCGGCAAGGGAGATCATATCCTCCGCAAAATACAGGTAGTCCCAGTTGTCCCTATCGGGCTCTGGCACGAGGCGCGGGCTCCGCAGTTCTGAGACGACGGAGGATGACACCCGTTCAAAAGCGGATACGCGGGAGGACTGGCTGAATACCTCTTCCATCACGGGAGCGATAGGAGGGTCACCGAGCGGTTCGAGGCATCTGCAGCGGCCATCGTGGTCATGCAATACCAGAAGATGCTCGGCGAGCCTGGAGACTGATGTTCCGTAGACCTCGCGCCATGCGAAGATGTTCGTGAACGTGTAGGCGGAGAGCTCAGGAGGACGAGCGGCAAAAACCGCGTCGAAGAGGGGCTTGTCCGCGAGCGTCACCTCGCGGGACTGCGGAAACTCCGGGATCACTCGCTCTGGAAAATCCACCAACGCACAAACACCACCGGTTCATTGAACCACTTCCGCCTGGAGTTCGCCGGAGCCTTGTTGACAACGACCTTCTTGTCGATAGGACTTGCCTCGATCCATTGCCCTTCGCCATAGTAGACCATAACGTGTCTCTTGTGGCTCACGGCCATGTCTCCGACTTCCAGATGGCCGGCATCGAATCCCGCCAGCTTATCGGCGCGCCCGAATACCCTCGTATAGCCATACTTACCCTCTACCAGGTCGGCCGCGCTCACATCCCGCCACCAGAAGTTCCACAGTTCCAATCCGAGAAGCCCTGGGTTGAACTCCTTGATGCCCTGTCTCACCATCGCTTGCCACAGGGCCGCGCGAGCCAGCCCAGAGCAGTCCACCCCCGTCTCGGCCTCGCCTCCCCGGGCGTAAGGGGCCCCGAGATACGCGTGAAGCCTGTTGCCGTAGGCGGTCCGGAGGGCGCCCTGATCGGGCGGATTGTTCGCCAATACCGTCCAGAGCACGAACAGCGTCAGGAAGAAGATGGCGGGGAATGCCGACATGGGCCGCTTGCCGATCATAGACAAGATGAACACGCAGCAAGTGAAGAGCGCGAACAGCAGGGTTCCGGCAAGCAGCACCCTGACGGGGGTGTGCATGGGCGCGACCCGCACAACAACGCCGCATGCCGCGAGCAGGAACCCTAATATCCACGCGCAGAACGCGCGAAAAGTCATGCCCGACGGCTGATCCTTGTTCTCAGTATCGAACTCAGCTAACTCGTTCACCAATATCTTTACGACTCGTCCCCGACCGGTGTTCCACTACCCCTTATATGCCTGAGCGGCAATACCTTCCACGATCTCAGACGCGAGTGCTTCCCTGAAATGGCGGCTCGTGAGCATCGCGGCATCCAGAACGTTCGTCAGGAACCCGATTTCCAGCAGCACTGCGGGCATGTGCCGGTAGGTGTCGCGGAGCACGCGGAGCTTGTGGTACTGGCTCTGCGAGTCCCACTTCACACCGCGGTTCTGCAACCCGCGCCTGTGTATAGCCTCCAGCAGCCTCTCGGCGATCCGGCGGCTGCGCTCGTCGCCCTCGGCCACGTAAGCTTCCGCTCCACGCGCACCAGGGGGTCCCGCGTTGAGGTGGACCGAGATGAAGAGATCGCAGTGAGCGCTGATGGCTTTCCTGCCTCTCGTGGCCAGGGCAACGAGGCTGGCGTCGGGGCGGATGATCACGGTTTCGTAGCCGGCCAGGCGAAGATGATGCCCGATTCGCTTTACGAAGTCCAGTGCCAGATCATCCTCGATCAGTCCGTTCGCGTGCGCGCCGGTGAAGGGACAGCCACGGCTTGCGCCGTGGCCTGCGTCCAATGCGACCACCCCCCTCTTTCGAGGGGAGGATGAAACAGGGATTCCCCCCTTACGAAGGGGGGATGAAGGGGGCTTCCCGCGCTCCGGCTTCATCGCCGGGCCCTCTTCCACTGCTGGTAGATGTACTCCACCAGCAGGTTCGCTATGCTCGCGGGGATAGGGAAACCAAGCTCCTTCACGCACAGCTTCTGCAGGTAGATCACAGCCTGCTGGCGGCGCTCGTCAGGCGTCATTTCGGCTATGGCAGCCGCGCGCTCGATAGCATCGGTGATCCTCTCCGGTCCGATGCGGCTCAGCCATTTGCGAGCCCAGCTTGGCAGTCTGTCCTTCTGGCTCAGAAAAGCCGTCAGCGCGCCTATGACGCCTACGGCGAGCGAAATCCAGTCGTGGGCAGGTACGGAATCGAGTTGAATCATGTGGTGCTCCTTTCAGTGCGTGCAGGGGCGAAGCATTGCTCGCAGGGCCGGCTATGCGTATAGCTCGGCCTGCAAATGCTTCGCCCGTACGGTCGGTGGGTTTAGCTCAAGATCGCCATTTTCGCCACCGGCGTGTCGCCTATGCGGTGGATGGCGCTCTTGAGAACGGTGTAGACTCGGCTGTCGCGCGTGATGGTGTCGCTGACGCTGACTGGCACGTCGGGTCCCGTCACGAGCAGCAGCGCGGGATGCGTGACTGCCATCATCTCGACGTCATCGAGGTAGATGCGCAGTGTGCCGCTGTCCAGAGGTCTGAATATGCCTCGATACTGCGTGCTGTCGAGGGTGAACTGCTCGCCGAAGTCGGCGAGCTTGCGGGCGATGCGCCCGGCGAAGTGCATCTACCACACCCCCTCGTCCGCGGAGAATGCGGTCTCCTGATCGATAGTCGAGCTTCCGCAGGCGGTCTCCGGCATCATCGGGAGCGTGCTCTTGAGGTAGGGGGCCAGCCTTGACGCGCCCTGCTGAATCAGGTCCACTCCACTCGTCGTCGAAGGCCCGACCGACAGCCCCGCGATCGTGAACTGCTCCGTCGCGCCAACCTCGCGCCTGAGCTGCTCGATGAACTCGCCGGATATCATCTCGGTCATCCCGAGCTTCAGGGTCGCCTGCAGCCCGGCGTTCGAGGTATCCGAGAGATAAGTGTCCGCGATGGAATACTCCAGCGGGCCCTGCATCTCAGAGATCAGTGACGCAATCGCCGCGTCGTAGGTGCTGAGGCTTGCGTCGATCCCCGCCTTGCGTTTCACGTCGCTAACCGCGATCGTTATCGCCATGCTGGAACCTCCTATCCATAGAAAGAGAGGTTGACGGTGTCGAATTCGGAGCCCGCCACGGGCGTCAGGTCATCCGGGTTGACGAGGCGGAAGTAGACGTTGGTCCGGTCGGGAACGTCGTCCTCGAAGTGCTCCACATCTGTCACGTACTGTGAGGCGTTCGCGGCCGTGACAGGGCTCTGGTAGCCGATCAGCATCCCCGCTCCCGATGTGCCTTGGGCGCTCAGGAAGCCTCTGAAGCGCGTTGCTCCGGAGAGCTGGACGGTGACTTCGGAGACTCCATCGAACGAGAGGATTTGCCCGCCTGTGCGGACGCGAGCGTCTCCGCCCGAAGCGACATGCACTGCGATAGGTAGTTCGTTTCTTAGCTTGGTCATTCTTCACTCCTGTTCTAAGGTGGTAAGGTTTGAAGGTTGGAAGGTCCCAACCTTCGAACGACTAGTCGACCTGGCTTCCGTAGGCCATCTGCCAGAGGCCGTAGCCGGCGTTGTAGCGGGCGCGGACGCCGTAGACATACTCGTCGCGCATGAAGCCGCTCTCGGAATCGGCCTCCAGGGCGGCGAACTCGACGGGGGTTCTGGACTGGAGGATGATGGGCTTCAGGATGCCCTTCGTCGAAAGCACGAACCAATCGGACGCGTCGGTGAGGTACGGCGATACGAGCAGGTCCAGCCTGCCCTTAAGCACGTTGGATGCCGTGTTGGCAGTGGTCGTGCCCTCACCCGGCCAATAATAGGTGGACTCCAGCAACTCCATTGCGGTCCACTGGAGGTCTGGGGGGACCACGAGCAGGTCCGGCGACACGCCCAGCAGCTTCCCGCGGTCGTCCTTGAACTTCATCATCGCGGTTATCGCCGCCCGCAGCGACTCCGCGCCGAGCTCGTCGGTCCCCTTGTTCGATTGCGTGCCGGACTCGCCCTCGGCGTGATTGGTGTCGAAGAAGTACTGCCCGTCATAGCACCGCGTGGTGAATCCGTTTCCGAGCAGCGTGAAGACGAGTTCGTCCATGTGCCGCTTCGCCTCTCGGGCAAGCGACATCACGCGGAGCTTGATCTGCCCGAGCTTGTCATCCTCGATTGCGGCGCGCTCGATAGCAATGGACGACTCCCAGGTCTTGTTGCGGATTGAGTAGTCGTGCTCCAGGAACCCGAGGGGCATCCGCTCGTCGGTGAACTCGCGCATCGAGGGCACCGCTCCGAGCCAGGCGTAGGTCTCCTGGTCGCTCTCGGACGGGACGATGGTTGCAATGCGCTCATAGTCACCCGAGGTGGAGTCGAGCGCCTCGAAGAAGACTGTCTTCAGTCCGTCCTCAAGCAGGTTGGGCATGTCTGATCTGGTTAGTGGCATGTGGTTCTCCTTTCGTAGTAGCGAACAAAAAGAGCCCGGCACTGATGTGCCGAGCTCTGAAGAGTCTCGTCATGCCGAACTTGGTTCGGCAGCTGGGTGGATCCTGAAACGAGTTCAGGATGACGCGTGGTTGTTCTAGATCGAGATAACCCTACTCCCCGCAACTGGCCGACAGGCGAACATGTCGGGCTGCAGGCCGCGTGGTTCGTAGTAGTCGCGGATCATGCGGCGTTCAAGGGCGGGGTATCCATCCGCCGGGATCAGCACCAGAATGCAGCCGCCGAGCCCGGCGCCCAGGATCTGCGCGCCGAGGACTCCTTTGTGCGACTTGGCGATATCGATCATCCAATCGATATCCGGCACGCTGCAGCCATAGGCTCCCGGCTGCATCACAAGCTCCGCGCTCTCAAGGCCTTGTTCGGCCCGGGCGATCAGGTCGTCCATCGCCGCATCCGAGTAATCCGCCACCGCGGGATGGCAGTGATCCTTATCCGTCCACGAAACGACCCTGTCGCCGTCGTGGGAGATATTCATCATCCTGCCAAGCTGCTCGATGCGCGCATTACGGACGAGCTGAGCGCACTGCCTTCCGCGCTCGCATTCCGACAGGCCGAACATGACAGCGCCGCGCACGGGGTAGTCGTTGATCGAGGCGTCGTGGCTGTTCAGGAACCCCTCGCCGACCCCATCCGGCAGCCGCCTCAGCACCTCATCCCGCGTCATATGCGCCGGGATATGCTTGAGCATCCTCAAGAGCTCCGGATAGGAAACGCCCAGGTTGCGGGCATTGATATCCCGAAGGTGCTCTATCTTCGGCGCGTGCTCCGGGAACTCCAGCTTGAAGAGCTCGCGTCCGATTCTGTAGCACGCGGCGCGGTGGTTGAACGTGTCGCGGGCACCGGTAGTCTTGTGCGCCCTAAGCTGCGAGTTGCACACGACGAAGCGATACTGCGTCGGGAATGGTATGCTATCGACCATACGGAACGGGAGGAAGCTGACGTTGATCACTCGCCCGCTCTGGGCGAACTTCATCGCCGCATGATCGGCCGATCCGCCCCTCGTGCCGACATACCACTCGCCCTCCCCGCAGAGCTGAACGAACTGCTCCGGCGAGATGTCGATGTCATTGATGTGCGCGATCGCCTCCGCGACCGCAACCACCATCGCCGACGAGGAACTCAGCCCCGCCGCCATCGGCACATTGCCTGCCGCTACCATGTTCATCCCCTTGAGCGGCAGGTGCGGATACGCCGCCTGGAACCGCGCGGTCGGAGCTATCACGTAATGCGACCAATCGCCGCGGTTCTGCTCCAGCCTCTCACGAATGAAGCTGCTGTCCACAAACCGCAGCCAGTCGCCGCCGTCGTAGTTGGCTATCACGTCGTCGGCGTCGAACGACCTTCCCGGCAGGTCGCGCTCCCTCATGTTGTGCAGCACGACCTGACGATCCTCGCGCGCACCGACGACCAGGTAGAAGTCCCTGTCGAGGGCGATCAGGTTGGCGAACCCGCCCTGGTGATCGACATGGCGGCCCATTATGTTGACTCTGCCCGGCGCGCGGGTGATCACGACCGGATCGTCGCTGAACCGCCGCACGTAGTTCCGAAGCATCCGGACCAACTGCGCGCACTTCTGCTCCACCAGCGACGGATCGCCGCCGTAGATTTCGGAGAGGTGCTTCCGTGCCGGGCCGCCTGTGTCCTCAAATGCCCGAAGCCATTCGCTCGCGGGCCGGATCGTCTTCGGAGTCTCCTCGACTTTCGGCCTCTTGAGCCCGGCGAAGTAGTCCTCTATCGCCCTGAACTCCTCGGGCGTGTTGAATGCCATCACCTGCTCGGGGTAATCGACCGGAATCGGGACGATCTTCCGCCCCTCCGCCGCAAGCATCCCAACTATGTCGGTGAGGTATTCCTCTTTCTGGGCGTTATCCGCGCCGAGCCTGTCCAGGGCCGAATAGAGCAGCGGCGCCTTGATCAGATAGATGAACTGGTTCGAGAGGTTGACTTCCCGCAGTTCCTGGGCCGTGAACCGGCGGCCACCCACGCTGATGGAGTCGGCTTCGGCGAACTCACCGTAGATCATCCCGCGCGTTACCGCCGCTCCGCTCTTCACTGACGTCCACAGCGACCCGAGCGACTTAGCAGCTTTTGATTCCTGCTTCAGGTATGCCAGCGCGAGGCTTTCCGCCTCCGCGGCTGATACGTCGCCTTTCTCGCTGAGGCGCTTCAGGACCGATATCACCTGCGCCTTCGCGCAGTCGGTGGCTTCGACGATGCCTACAACATTGCCTGCGTCGTCCGTCAGAACACGGCCGAGCCCCGGTCCGTGCTCCACGTCGCCCACCACCATGGCGAAATCCGCGTCAGCCTTGCGGTAGGTGTCGATCAGCCGCTCTATGACGGCCTCGTCGATCACCTTATCGCCCGGCATCAGAAGGACATCGCCCGCATAGCCCATCGCCTTCAGTGTGTTGGTCGCGCAGCGTGTGGCGTGACCCGTGCCGTGCTGTTCGGGCTGATACGCGTAGAACACCTGCGCCTCCGCCTGCGAACTGGCCTTGACGACCTGCTCCATCAGTTCGCCGATCACCACGCAATGCGAGGAGACACCGCAGCGATTGAGCGCCTCGATGGACCGTACGATTACTGGCCTGCCGCCGATCTGGTAGCAGACCTTGTGCAGGTGCGGCATACTCATCCGCGTCCCCTTGCCTGCGGCAAGAATCACGGATACGATGCTATTGCTCTTTGGTTTGGGCATTCGTCGTTCAACCTTATCACAACACGCGAGACAAGCACTGGACTACATTTGAGTTATAGGGACAAATGCCCAAACCCTTTAGCCTAGCTCGCGTAGCGGTCGATGCGGATACGGACGCTGGTTGCGGAGATGCTCTCCACGGCGACTCCGCAGACGAGGTCGTTGGTTGTCGCGGCATCGGTCACGGTCTGGTTATCGACGACGTGGAATTCGGCCCCAACGTCGGTCTGAGCGCCGTTTGCGCCGCCATCGACGAAGACGAACGTGCCGGTGGTGCAGACGCGGATCGACGCATCTCCCGGGCTGCCGGCGGAGTTGTCCACGGTCTCATACGCGACGCCGGCGAAGGTCTCACCCGCGGCGTCGGCTGCGTTGGTAGCGAACCCGCTGGCGTTGATGTTGACCAGCGCCCCCTTCGGGATCTTGACGGCGGCAATCGGATAAGCGATCACCTCTCCGTCCTTTCTTTTTGCTTCTCTTGCGGTTGTTGTTGCTGTCATTCGTTTCTCCTTTCGTTAGAAGGTTTGAAGGTTGCAAGGTTAGAATGTTGCAGTGAACACTGCCTCGATACCAGTCGTCATACAGGCAGGCCGGAGGGAACGTAATACCCTGGTGTCCGAAGTGCGTAGCTGAATATCGAGACGGGTTCGAGACCTGCACGGACTGCGGCGGGGAATTGGTCGATGAACTCCCGGGTTTTGCTAAGCCGTATCGCCAGAGCAGTCTGCATGGGTCCTTGCGTGCAGCGAAGTCGTTCGGCGCGGCGTGCTTCACCATCGCCTGTTCTTTGCCAGTATGTACCTGCCCGTGTGTGGCGGCTTCTACTGGGATCTTATGTTCATGGGCTGCGCGGCCATGCTGTGCGGCGTAACCGGCTTTGTGTCGGGACGCCTGGATCGTGGCCCGAGAGTGCTGTCGGACATGATAGTCGGCTGGCTCATCCCGTGGACCGTGCTCTGCCTGTGGTTGCTGAGCAGCGTCGGATGGAATGCCCAAGAGCTCGTCACTCGTGGCCAAGGCCTTCCTGAACTCTTGGTCTTCTCCACGTGGACGTTGACCGCCGTGGTAACCGGTGTGATCGGGACCGTCGTCGGTCTGCAGTGGAGGCGGCGTCGGGACTGGCTGCGGCTCGCCACGTTTTGTCTTCTGCTACTTGCGCTGAGCTACTTCTGGTCGGCAATGCTCGACCTTACACTCGTCTGCAGATGAACGCGATGGTTGATGGCTTCGTGCTACCTCGCCCGATGCCTCTCTACCTGATCCGACGTCACACCCAGCTTTGCGAATATCTCCGGCTCATCGGAGTCTGACTCGGCGGGTGCGAGCTCGGAGAACTCGATCACCTTCGGCTGAGTCTCGAGGAACCAGCGGAACACCTGGCTGATGGGGGTAGGCTGATCGCCGAATGTGATGACGCTGGTGTCGTCGGAGCGCAGGATCGCTCGGGCAAAGACCTCGGCTGCCGGGGCAAGCTTGCCCGCCCGCTTGAGGTCATCGATGCACTTGTCGGCTTCCTTGTCCGCTAGTTCGCGGCGCAGGCGGTCGAGTTCACGGTCCTCCGTAACCCCCCTCGGTCCCCCCTTGGTAAGGGGGGAAGTCAGTTCCGTTCCTTGGACAGGCTCGTGGGACGCATGGGACATACGGGAAGTATGGGACGTATCGGCGTGTTCAGGCTCTTCGAGCGACAACTCGGTCTCTCCGAACGGCACCATGTTGTCTATGCTGAACACCGCCGCATCAGCGACCCTTGGCTCGCGCACGAGCGATACCTCCGCGATGCCGCTCTTGTCCTTCAGGATCGCAACCGACAACCGCTTCGCGTTTGCCGACTTGATAAGCTCCCAAGCGGCCTGGGTGAACGAGAGCCTGCCGAACAGCTCCTTGCCCTTCCTGTAGACCGACTTGAGCACCCCGAGCGCCCCATCGAAAGGCGTCGCAGAGTGCTCGATTCGCACCGGCGCTTCGGAGGTGTTGGCGATGATCCGATCAAGGTCCTCCTCCGTAACCTCGATCCCCCGATCCGGGTAGCTCCCGGCTTCGAATAGCTTTGCTTCGCGTTCTATGGTTGTAGTCATAATGTCTCCTTGGTTTGATGGTATGATGGTTTGATCGTCGATGGTCCGGGAACAGCGAGCGTGTCATGTCGAATTCTCAATGTTCAATGTTGAATGCTCAATGGGGGGAGCCTTCATCTACCATTGAGAATTCATCATTGGGAATTCGGGATGCCGAGGTATCCCCTGATCCACTCCTCGTCCGGCTTGATGATTTCGCCGGAGACGAGCTTCTCGATCACACCCGATAGCTGCGCCACGTCAGTGTCCTCAAGCGGGCCGAGGCTGAAGGTGGGGTAGGCGCTGACGCTGAAGTTGTAGTCCACCAGCCGCTTGATCACCTGCTCCTGCATCACGGACTCCTCGAGGTCCCGCTTCAGCTTCCGCAGGCACATTTTCAGCACGTCCAGGTGGACCTTCGCAAGCGCGAAGCTGCCCACTCTCATTCCCTCGTCCGTCATCAGCGTCTGGCAGAGGATCGCCCGGCTGATCTGCTTGTCGTGCCACTCTATCGCCTGCAGATAGCCCGCCTCGCCGCCGCGGTTCGCCTCCAGAAGCTCGATCTGCACGTCCTCCGGGATCACGATCGCGGTCTTCTGCTGGATGCTGTCCAGCACTCGCATCAGCTCCTCCTGGCCGGATTTGGGCATGCCGCGCCGGAACGTGCCCTTGGCTGTCGGGGAGCCATACCTCTCCAGGTAGATGTTCATGAACCGCGTCAGCAGGTCTTTGCTCCAGTAGTGCTTGTAGGCGGCGCGGAGGTCGGACGTGCCATAGGGCGACTCGTAGCGCGGCATATACGAGTAGATGATGAACTTCTCCGCCGGCAATGCGGAATCAGTCCGGCGGTGTGTCGGGAATCCTGTTCCCGATACCTCCCCCGACTTCGGGAACAAGCTTCCCGAACTACCCGCAACCTCGGGCGTTCTCGCCAGCCCCTTTACGTTCAGGAACTCGTCAGTCTCGAACACGAACGTCGCGGGGTCTTTCGGCTTGATCGACGCCAGTCCGATGCGGCCCGCATACGGCTCCTTCTCAAGCGTGCGGTAGTTGATTTCCAGCACCGAGAAGCCCTTCGCCAGCGCATCGAGCACAGCAAAGAGCACGTCCAGAACCGAGCCGCGCATGTCATTGAGCGTGAACCTCACGAAGTCCGCCACCTCGACGTCCGCGGGCGCGTTCGATGCCGGATGGACCTCCCAGCCGCGCGACAAGACGGCGAGCTTCTTGATCGTGAGGCAAGCCTGCACCTGGGCGTCCTTTTGCATCTCGTCGTAGATCGCATACCCGCGCTTGCCGATCAGGTCGTCCGGATTGTAAGGGGCGATCTGCCCCAACGCCGAGGCAATCGCCCCCTTCGCCGCGGCAACCTCGCCCACCGGCGGGGACCTCCTGGCGCTGGCATGACGCCCCGCAAAGAAATGCGATAGGATCGGAATGGTCATATCTTCCTCCTTCCAGGGGATGAAAACGCAGGGGCCGGGTCAGAATCCCGGCCCCTCATGCAAAACGCCCCCGCGATCGAATCGCGGAGGCGCTAAGGTTATTGTTTCAGATGATGATTGCGACTAGGCTCTTCGCCTGCGCGCGGCAAACCCTGCCAGCCCGACTATGCCGGTGAACAGGCTTACTATAGCTCCCGGTTCGGGGACAGGCATAACCACGAAGTTGCTGGTGCCGCTGGCCGCATCATTCGGGCTCAGGTGGAACTTGAACTCCGCCGATATGTTGTAGATGCCGTTCATGTCCACCCACGGCGGCAGAGTCTGCAGGGCGGTATTGCTGCTATACGCCTCGGCGCTGATCGGGTTGTCCACGAGGTAGCAGAACGTGTCCGTGTCGTTGCAGATGGCACGGAAGAAGCAGCCGTTGTCGTAGCCTCCTGTCGCCATAGCGCCATCGCCGTCGAGGTCTGTAAGTGTCAGTGCCGCAGTCGCGGCGCCCAGGCAGTTGGGAAGCATGGCGAACGATACGATATCCGATGTCACCGTAATATTGGCGCCGGTCTCGCCCGCTGTGAAGTGAAACTCCACCGATACCCGTGGATCGGCGTCCACGCTGACGGTCATCGACTGCAGAATAACGCCGTTACCGAGGTTGATGAACTGGCTCGGATCTGTGCCGGTAGGGTCTCCCCAAACACGCGTGACAAACCCGTTCCATTGCTGCAGCTCAGCCATGTTGTCGATGCTGAAGAACAGGTTGATGTTGTCGCCGTCGACCGCCTGGCCGAGGAACCAGCCATCGGTTGAGGGCGGTGAAGTCACAGCGTAGGCGGCCGTTGACGCACAGACCATACACGCGGCAAGCAGAATCGCCGCGATCGCGCGTGAGTATCGCATGGTCTCCCCCCGATTCCAGAGCCGGCCCTCCCTGTCCATCCGTGATCAAGGCAGCACGTCACTGCGCTGCGGCCATGGCTCTTTCCAGACTGCTCCTGATAGCGTCCGGCCTACCTGCTGCAAGAACCGTGCCAAACCAGGCAGCCTATGAGCAGCGTCTTCGCCTGATGAATCCGAGGAGCCCCGCGCATCCGCTCAAGAGGGCAACCATGGAACCGGGCTCCGGCACCGGCTGGACTATGAAGACACTCGTGCCGCTGGCGGAGTCCTCGGGCGACAGGTTGAAGGCGAATTCGGAGCAAATCCACTTGACGTCGCCCGTCAGCACCTGCCAATCGCAACTCTCGTGGCGCGTGTCGCTCAAATACGCGGGCACCGTGATGGGGCCGTCGATCAGACTGGTGAAATACGCAACAGTCGGGACATTCTCCATAGCGTAGTAGGTCTGATACATACGGCCGTCGTGCATGCCGCTGACAAACGCGCCGTCGCCGTTGCGGTCGGTGACGGTAATCGCGGCAGTAGCCCGTCCCATCGGATTCGTCAGCGCCGGGAAGCTCACGATATTGGGAGTGACGACAACCTTGTTCCCTGACGGCCCCGCGACGTAGTCGAAGCTGAGACTGACTTGAGGATCGGCATCAACCTCAATCGTCAACGACCTCAGGGTGCCGCCGTCGTCTCCGAACGAGAGGAACTTGGTGGGATCTGACAGAGTCGGATCGCCCCAGCTCTTGGTAACGATGCCATCATACGCCAGCAGCTCGGACATGTTGTCTATCCCGAGCAGGAACGTGATGGTGGAACCTTCCACTACTGGAGTAAGTGTCCAACCGTCTGTCGATGGTATAGACCCAGCGTAAGCGGCGTTACACAGACACAGCGCCGCGGTCAATGACAGAACGGCGATCAACAGCCTTGACAAGCTCATAGTGCCTCCCCTATTGCTAATCATCGATAATCTGGTCACGGCGGCTGGCCGCCGCGTAATGCCTTAGGTAGAGGTGGAAGCTCAAGCTTGACGCAAACCCACCTACTGCAAGCTCAACTGCAAGAACTGTGCCAATGACAGAGGTTTTCAGCAAGATTGGTCAGAGTTGTCAAATGTACCGCGTCGCCAGGCGACCGTTTCGGCTCAGACAGGTCCCGCTGAACGGCGGTTTGCGCGATTGCCAGCACGCGAGGGCCAGCGCAATCACAAGATCGTCATTGATACCGGGCCGCCCCGTCATGCGAATGTTGCCGGATTGTGTCAACTCATACTCGAAGTACTGAAGCTCCCGCATCAACTGCTCGTCCCTGGGAATCGCAAGCGACCTGTGCGCGAATTGCAGGGCAAGGTTGTCGATCAGTTCCTGCTTGGATGTGTTCGTGAAGCCGTAGCCCTCGACGGTGGTATCCACGCCCGATTCCCACAGCCTCGAACGGAACTGGTCCAGCAGCGGATCGCCTATGGAGGTCGAGTCCGCCAGGGCCGCGCTGACCCTGTGAGTCCGCAGGAAGTCTGCCACGCGCTCTATCTGCCTGTCCCAGCCCATGCGGTTGAACCGGTCTATGCCTACAACCCGGCAGCCGGATTCATCCACGGCTAGCGCGACCACGGCGGTGAAGTCGGAATAGCGCGCCCAGTCTATTCCGGCAACGACATACTCCGCATTCTCCATTCCGCATTCCGCATTTCGAGCCGCCGCCTCGACGTCCTCCAGCGGAAACACGCAGCTTGCATCATCGATGAACTGGGCCTCATACTCGACCGAGAACTGCCTCGGGCTGATCTGGGCCCGCTGCGCTTCGATGTAATCCCGGCTGATGTGCGGGTTCGCCCACGAAGGAAACGTAAAGGAGGCGATCTCGCGCGCGCTGTCCGCCGATCGCCGGCTCTCCATTCCGCGCAGGAACGCCCGGTAGAAGTGGTTCTTGCCGAACGGGGTGCTGATCATCACAAGGCTGCCGTTCCGGTCGGCGAGCATCGGCGCGACCACCTCCGTGACTACGGAATCGCGGACGTAGGCGGCCTCGTCGATGATCACCCTGTCCGCGGAGTTGCCGCGCAGGTTCCGGCCGTCTTCGTCGGCAGTTCGAGCCATCAGGACGCTCCTGCCGATCGTCAGCTTCGGGTACGGCGTCCGGGTGATCTTCACAACACGGCGAGTCGCGGGTGACGAGAGCGCGAGCCGCTCGACAGTGCTGAAGAGGAGCCTGGACTGGTCATAGGTCGGGGCGACAACGATCTGCACCGACCCGGGTCTTGCCAGGGCGAATGTAATCGCGTCTATCGCCGCCGCCTCGGTCTTGCCCCAGCGGCGTCCGCACGACGCGACTTTGGTCTGGGCATCGCAGAGGAGCCAGTCACGCTGCGTGTGGTGCGGCTCCCACTGCCACAGCCCTTTGGCTATCCGAAGCCTCAGGCGGTTGTCAGAGCTGCTGCGCATCGGCTGCCTCCTCCCGGTGTGCCTGTCTTATCGCGTCGGCCAGAAGCGCGCCCGGGTCTTCATTCTCTTGGTCCAAGGACCCGCTGGCCTTGATCACATCCAGCAAGACCTTTGCCTCGGCATTTGACGAGTTCTGCGTCAGCTCACATAGCTTGACGGCCGAGTTGATGACGGCCTGCCTTGCGAGGCGTTTGGCGGCGAGAGTTTGCTCGCGTTCTCGTTCCCGCAAGGCTTCCACGAAGGCGTCAGTCCTCATCCAGCTTCGGAGCGTACTCAGTTTCACGCCGACCATGTCGGCTACGGCCTTATCAGAGTGAGAGAGCAGTAGATCAACGGCTTTGGTTTTGCGATTCATAGGGACCTCCTGGTATGGGTATTAGGGAACACATGTTCGACAGGGAAGGCAAACAGAAAGGCCGGGACTACGCATCCCGACCTATCAGGAAAATTTTCTCCCCCATGATTATAAGACGGCGAGATGGCCATTTCTGTACATCGAAAGATTGAAACTTCAGTTAAATGTTGTTCACAGGCAGTGAATCACGCTCAAAACCGGGGTTGAGGGTTAGAGAGTTTATGGTTGAGGGAAAGGAGAGCGCTTCGACCAGGCTCAGGATGCTCCGGGTGATCGGACGGTGGCTGCAAACGATGGATCCTGAAACAAGTTCAGGATGACGATGGGCCCTGAATCGGGTTCAGGATGACGACAACGCGCTCATCTACTCTGGGCCTGCGACTCTGAGTAGTTAGCTGCTTGCGCTTGGCCGCTGTTGTCCGGTAGAATCAGGCTGAACTACCGACAGCGAGGTCTCACATGTACGGCAACGTTCTGCTCATTTCCGCTCTCATCTGCCTGCTCTTCCTTCTGGCGAACTGCTGCTCGGCCGCGGACATAGCCAAACCGCTCGTCGGAGTCTACGTCACCCAGGCCGAGCTGGAGAACGCGCACCGCAACATCGCCAAGTACGATTGGGCCAAGAGCGAATGGGAGCGCACGAAGCAGATCGCCGATTCCTGGCTCGAGCGCGAGGACGATTGGATCAGAAAGATGGTGCCAGCCAAGGGCTCCACATTCTCCTACGGCACTACCGGCTGCCCCGCGTGCGGCGCCAACTGGCCGCGTTTCGGGTCGGGCATGTGCTCGTGGGACAAGCCCGGCAAGCTGACCTGCCCCGCCTGCAAACGCGAGTTTCCCGACGATGATCCCAGCGCGCCATATTACGACCCCGGCGGCGGCATCACCATCAACGGCCGGAACTACTGGCTGAAGGGCGTGTGGAACTCGTGGGTCGTTCAGCAGCTTTCAACCTCCTGGAACAGCGGGAATTCCGCCGTAAGAAACCTCAGCATCGCCTACGCACTCACCGGAGATACCCGCTATGCCCGCAAGGCGGCGGTGATACTGGACGCGCTGGCCACGGTCCAGCCGACCACGATCGGACCGCGCGATTTTGCGACAAACCCAACAAGCCTTCAGGGCCGCTTCGATCAACTCACCAGCATCGTCTTCCGAACGAAAGTGCTGCAGGTCGATGCTTATGACCTGATCGGACGCCTGGAGGACCTGGACAAGCCTTCGCCCACGAATCCGGGCATGACTATGCGCGAGAACATCGTCAAGAACCTGCTGGAGGACTACCTATTCCTGCATGCGGATATCCGCAATGGCAAGCTTCACACGCTGCACAATCATGAGGCCGACTGCGTGCGCGGGATGCTCGCCGTAGGGATCGTTACGGGAAACCCGGACTACATCCGCTGGGGGCTCGATGCGATTTCCTACTACATCAGCAACACAATCGACCGGGACGGGCAGTACTACGAGACCTCCGCGGGCTACTCCAACTTCGGCACATCCGTCATATTCGATATGGCGCAGGCAGCCGCAAACTACTCTCCATCCAACTACCCCGACCCGGAGCGATTCCCGAACCCCAAGGACTACCCCTACAACCTGAACTTCTTCGATAACCCCAGACTCGCGGTTGCATGCCTGAAAGCGGCCGTTGATCTCGATTGCGCCGGGCACGTGCCGGGCTTCGGCAACGCGCACGGCAGCCTTGCTAACGTGACCGCCGAGCGAGAGCCTCAGGTGAACGCTTTTATGGCAGACCTCTTCCTCGCCAAGTCCACCAACCCCGATATCCGCCGCCTAGCCGCAAGCAGGCTGATCAATTCGTCGAGCAAGGGCAAGATCGACCGCTCCGGGATATGGTGCATGTACTACGCCAGGGATATCGAGCAGCGGGATTACCCCTCCAATCTGCCCCAGGACTCGACTCTGTTGGGCGGGCGAGACCTTGCGATGCTGCGTTCGGGCGACGGGGCTGACCGCCGCGCCGCGCTGATGCGAGGCGGATGCACGCTGCCACACGGGCACGACGATATCCTCGGGCTGCTGCTCTTCGGCAAAGGCCGTGACCTGAGCTACGAAATCGGCTACGGAATCTTCGGCACGCCGGTCCACCTGGGCTGGAACCAGCGCCAGGTGTCGCATAACCTGGTCGTAGTGGATGAGGACCTCACCCGCCCCAAGAGCCAGTTCCGCAAGACTCCCGGAGGCGGGGTGATCCTGTTCGGTCAGGAAGGGCCGATAAGCGTCGCGGAGATGGATGGGCTGGAGTCAAGGACCGGCGAAGGTCTGACTATGTACCGGCGCGCGGTCTCGCAAATAGATATCAGCGCCGGGGACGCCTACTGGGTCGACATCTTCCGAGTGGCAGGCGGCAAGCAGCACGACTACGTGTTCCACGGCTCCTGGGGAGAGGATGAACGCAACGACTTCACCACGAGCGGGCTCACCTTCGCCAAACCCGAGGCGTGGACGCTCGCCGGCCTGAACCCGGACTATCGCGGCGCATCGTATGATAAGCCTGGCTGGAGTTGGGGCGAGCGCATCGTTCCCGGCGAGTACATCAAGGACATGGGCGACCCCAACGAGAAGATCGGCGGGCGCGGCTGGACTCCGCCACCCGGCAACGGTTACGGCTTCCTCCACAACGTGAGCATCGCCCCTTCCTCCGATCCCTACAGCGCCGAATGGACGGGGCTGGCTCCCAATGACACTCGGCTGCGGATGATGTCGCTGCCGGAGGAAGGGACCCGGGTCATCACCGCCCTCGGTCCCACGCTGGATGGAAAACGCCAGATGCACTTCGTAATCGCGCGCCGAAACGGCGAGGCGGGCCTCCAGAGCAGGTTCGTCTCCGTGTTCGTGCCATATCGCGGCGAGTGCCCCATGAAGCAGATCGAGGAACTGCCGCTCAGCCCGCGCGATCCGATGGCGGTGTGCGTGAAGGTGACGCTCGCGGACGGACGGATCGACTACGTGCTCAGCGCGCCTGAATCCGGCACCCGTTTCGCCGCCATCGACGGCAGGCTGCGGATAGCATTCCAGGGCAGATACGGCCTGGTGCGGGCGCGCGATCAGAAGGCTGAGAGCGTTGTGCTTTTCGATGGGACGGAGCTTAGCTGCGGAGCGAAATCGATCACGATCCCTGCCGCCTCAGTGGAGGCGGAGATCACATCCGTGGACGAAAAGGCCAAGACGATCACCGTAGACGCGCCAGCCGATGGGCTCGCGGGCCGTGTCGCGCTCATCCGCACCGACGGCTCTCCCCGCCGGGGCGCCTACACGATCGCCAGGGCAACTTCGGCCGGCGGCAAGACCGTGCTTGAGCTGCAGTGCCTGGACCTAGTGCTGGCGCGCGGTGTGCTGGACAAGGAGCCGGCCGGCAGCGCGATCTCTAGCCGAATTCCGGTCCCGTTTGCCTACACGATCGGCAGCCCGACCCGCTACTTCGACGGCGCTCCGATCCGCAACACCCGCACCGGCAGGGTCTCCAGGGTGGTGCGGTTCAGCGACATGAAGAGCTTCGAGATCGACGATGCGGCGGATTGGAAGATGGGCGACGGGTTCGAGATCCTCGATTTCGTACCCGGCGACAGAATCACTGTTCCTCTTTCGGCTTTCGAGGAGTAGTTGAGCGGCGGCGCTGCCGGGTTGGCGGCGGCGCTTCGCTTTCATTCGGCTGCTCGGGCGTCTGCTCCCTCAACTTCGGGACCAACTCCATCAGCAGGACGTTGATGGTCGCGCCGACGGGGACCGCCAGAATCATCCCCGCGATGCCGAACAGCGACCCGCCCAGCATCAGCGCGAACAAGCTCCACGGCAGGCTGAGCCCGACGGACCCGCCCAGCACTCGCGGCGCGATGACGTTATCGAACAGGACATTGTTCTGTACCACCATCGCCGCCAGCACCGCCAGCACATACCCCAGCGAAGGATTGGTCGCAAACGCCACCACTCCGGTCGAGATCAGGATGACTATGGAGCCGATGTAGGGGATCGGCGAAACCAGCCCCGCCACCAGCCCCAGCACCAGCGCGTAGGGCATCCGGAAAAAGACCCCGAGGATGAAGGCAGTGAACGCTCCGTAGAGGATCGCAAGCACGAAAATGCCGCGGACGTAGGAGTTGAGCACCGTGCCGACCGCCCCGAGCACGTGCAGGATTCGGTCGCGGTGCTCGTCCGGCAGCAGGCGGCTGAATTTGTCGCTCTGCGCGTTCCAATTCATCAGCAGCCAGATGGTGACCAGCGGCACGACAAACAGCCATGTCAGCCTGCTTGCGGCGTTCATCAGAAAGCCGCTGACCGCGCTGATAGCCGAAGCGGAAAAGCCGCGAATCTGCTGTGGGAAACGGTCGGCGAAACCGGGAAGGGTAGTCGGCAGGTTCGCCCTCTCCAGCAGCGGTTTCGCGCGGTTAAGCAGTGCGTTAGCGCTCTCCTCGGCTTCCTTCGCGTAGGTGGGCATGTTGCGCGCGAGGTCGGTGCCCTGCTCGATCAGTCTCGGCACCAGCAGGAGGACCGCCCCGGCGAAAAGCACCAGAAACAGCAGGCTCGTCAGGCCTACCGAGAACAGCCGCCGCGTCCCTCGCTGCTCCAGCCGCGTGATCAGCGGGTTCAGGATCAGGGCGATAATGAACGCGATCACAAATGGCGTCACGGTCGCAAGAACAGGATCGATGAGCCAACCCAGCCGGTCCAGCAGCAAGACGAGAGCAAGCAGACCCAATAGCACGCCTGCCCAACCGGTCACCCGCCGCCAAGTCTTCTCCGTCATCGCCAACCATCCCCTTCCGATGCTTTCGGGTGCTTATTCGCCAACTACGCCGCCCTGACCTGCTTTCGGCTGCCGGGCCGCCCCGCTCCGCAGTCTGCAATCTACAATCCTAATCGATCGGAAATGTCTTGTACATCGGCATTTTCGTGAGCCAACTGATCAGCGTCAGTATGCCGCTGGCCGTATAGTCGCCCACGACCAGCCCGACGAAGAACGGCATCGCGCGCTTGTACATCTTGAGGCCGCCGGAGCGGAGCATCAGCGACTTCGAGACCGCCGCGATACCCATCGGCAGCCAGAGCCAGTCGAACATCCTTATCTGCGCGAGCACGAAGCCTACCGGGTGGAACGGCCACCAGCTTATCTTCAGGTTCGCCAGATAGAAGAGCACGACCATCAGCGCGCCCCAGCAGGCGGCCAGTATATGCGGAACGCCAACCTCGAGCGCGGTGCCGTTGAGCGTAGCGCGGAGGATATTGAACCCCTCCCGGCCCTGGTAGACGCGCCACCAGTCGCACCTGGCGGTTGCCGCGCCGTTCTTGTAGTAGACGTCCAGCGCGATCCAGAGGCTTGCGAACACAGCAAGCACCGTGGCGGCCGCAAGCGTTTTCAGGAACTGCGAGCGCTCGATGCCGGCGGACTCCGTCAGCTTCATGCCGTCCGCGTAGTTCGGCAGGGCGTGGGCCCGGAAATCGCCGAACGAGAACCAGCGCAGATACGCAAGCCCCACGCCTTCCTCCACGTGATGGCCCGCGCCGAGGAACGTTCTCGGGAACCAGCTCACTTCGTTGCCGGGGTTCCATACCATTCCGACCGCGGCCCTCACCCAACCGCCGCCGACCATGAAGAGCAGGAAACACCCAAAGAGCATCATCGAAACATGCGGCCTCAGGCCGAGCGCGACGCCATACATCACCAGCAGCTCGATCGCCACGACGAGCACTATCCAGTAGGCCCGGTCATCCTTTGTGGACATGGACCGCCTGAGCGTCTTTCGAGCCGACCAGAGCACGATCAGCGCGAACGCCAGCACCGCGCCCTGGCCCTGCTCTCCGGGATACGGAAAGCCGGTCGCGCCCGCGTCGAAGCCGAGCATGTGCCCGCCCAGGGTTTCCAGCTTCACGAGCCAGAAGCACACTACGCACGAGTAGAGTATGTTCGTCGGGACCAGCGCCGAAAGTCCGATCACGCACGGATAGAAGGCAATATACAGCGGGGCCATGCACCGCATCTGCTCGGGCAGGTATTGGCCCCACTCGGTCGGCAGCGTCCGGATGCAGGGAATCCACGGATAGAGGAAATGCAGCGCGCTCATCGCCTGCAGCACGAATGCCACTCCGGCGCCGAGGAGCAGCGCCTTCTTGAACGTGTTCGGCTGCTCGGTGAGCATCAGAGGTAACTGAACAATGGGGAACGTGAGCCGCTCTTCCTTCGACCACCTGGGGTAGAACAGGTGCGCGAGGCAGTACTGCGCCGCAAGCAGAGTCAGGATGAACCCGCCCCACGCCAGCACCGGCACCAACCATGCGCGCCATATCGCGGGCTCGTAGAGGCTCGAATTGCCCAGCCAGAAGCCTTTCACTACCTCGTTACCGCGGGGCGCGGCCCAGGTGGGAATGGCGCTGAAGAACTCGGCAAACTTGTTCGCGGGCGTCGCGTATTGCCAGGGTGCGAGGATTGTGGTGATCAGGAACTGCACCATGCCCATTGTGGCTATGCCGACGGTTGCGGCTACGGAGACGTAGATGAGCAGCATTGCGCGGCGCGAGAACCGCTTGAAAAACATCCTTGTCGCCAGCAGCACCAGCAGCAGCCACACGCCCGGGAACGTGAGCGACATCGAAGCCAGATCAGCGGAATGGTGGAGTATCTCCGCCTTGAAAACGAGAATGCAGACAATCGGCGCGAGGATAATGGCAACGACAGAAGCCCAGCCGAGGCCGGTGGGCTTGGCATCAGGCGCATGGGTGGACGTGAGCTCTCCAGGCTGAACGACTTGCGGGGCCAACTACTTGCCCTCGAAGAACGAGCGGCAGGCATCCTCCCGCAGCACAGCTCGTGAATCCGCTACCAGCCCCTCCATCTTGCCCCACTGCAAGTGGAACGTGTAGCCGTGCCGGAAGAAATGCCGAAACATCAGATAATCCGCCAGCTTGAGCCTCAAAGACTCGGAGAGAAGTGCCGGCCTCTCGTTCGTCGCGGTAGACATCTGCTCCAGCAAATCGAGATGCCAGCTTCTGGAGCGTGGCAAGGCACCGTCTATTCTTCTTGCAGTCTGCTTGAAGACGTTCTCGACCCCGTTGTAGAACGAGTGAAGGTAAGCTGACAACGCACTTATCTCAGTGCTGCCAGGTATCTCGCGGGAAGACGCATCTATCAGATCAGCAGTGTACTCAACCAATCGGCGGAGCTGCCCAAGTTCGAACTCGACTTTCTCTTGTGCTTCATGCCACACGTAGCAACTTTCCCTTTTCGCGGAGGTAATCAGAGAACAAGGTCGGCTCATCCAGATCAACAACGTCAATCTGACGATGGATCGCAAGAGCGGCTACGCCAACCGCACGGAAGAACTTGCTCGGCGGTATGCCACTTACTGCGAAATCCAGATCGGAATCCGGCGTGTCTCGGCCTTCAGCGACGGAGCCAAACAGATACACCTCCCTGGCTCCCGCTTCCTTCAGCACTTCGGCTGCTTTCTCTATGTCTTTCCTGATGCCTTCAGTCATCTCGTGACCTGCGGTTCGATAGGCTCAGTGCTCTTGCATTCTACCACATTCACCCCACAACAGGCAGCGCTTCACCGCCGTGACGGAGGACTGCTACAGATGCATTCGCCCCGACCAGCTCGAATGCCTTCTCCAGTGCTTCCTGGGGAGTCTGGGCAGGGATGAATCCCAAGTGGATTTGGTCCTCGCGCGGGATGCCGTTCTTGACCATGATCCCCCTGGCCTTGTCCTTGATCAGCCGGCCCACTCGAAGGCAGTGCGATGCGACTGAGAGGTTGGTGAGCTGCCCGGAATCCACTTCGCAGAGGATGTCCTGCTCAGTGGTATAGCCTCTTTCGAGGATCAGCGGATGCGCGCGGGAGACGCCCTCCACGCAGGGTGAGACCAGTATCACCACCCCGCCGGGCTTCACCATCAGGTCCGCCGCATACAGCGCCTTAGCTGCCTGCCAGAGCTCGATGTCTTTGGGGTACGAGTCGGCAATCACAATATCCGCCTGCTCCGGGACACAAACTCCGAACACGTCGCGCGCGAGATCGCAGCCCTTGAGGTGCGCCTGCACGAAATCGCCAGCGACCATGTCTATGAGCCTGCCCCGCGGATCGCAGATGACGTTCACTATGAACTGCAGCCCCGCGAGCCTGGCACACTCGTTCATCTCGTCCCGGACCGGGTTATCGGCGAAGCCCAGCATCTTCTCGCCGGGCTCCTTGCCTCCGATCCAGTGCGTTCGTGCAATGCCTTCCGCGCCGCTGATCCCGGGCAGCACGATCTTGGCTCCGCCCGAGTATCCCGCAATCCTGTGCGGGGCGATCTGCCCGAGCCCGATCACCAAATCGGCCTCAAGCACAGCCCGGTTGACCTGAAAGCGCCCCCCAAGCGTTACCAGCGCTTCGGGGTTGTTGTACTCGTGGTTGATGATTTCGAACCGCGCGCAAATGTCCAGGCCGAACCGCGCCAGCTTCTCCTCCTCGGTCATCGGCCTGTGCGTACCCAGCGCGACCAGTATCCTGATATCCTCCACACCGGCAGAGCGAAGCTTCTGTTCGAGGATCGGGATAATCACATCCACGGGCGTCTGGCGGGTGTAGTCGTCGGATAGGATCAGCGCCCGGCGTTTGCCGCGCGCGATGTCCTCTATCCTGGGTGAGCCTATTGGGTCCTCGAGCGCGCGAAGCACACACTCGCGCACATCAGGTACGGGATCGAACGCCGCCGGCTCGAAGACCCCGAGCAGGTTCCGATCCGGCACCTCGACCGGCGGGAAATCCGACTGGTTGTACGGGAAGCTGATTCGCATAGCTGCTATTCTCATACGGGCTCGAAAGACGACTTTCCTGCCACGGGTGTCTGTTCGTTTACCGGCAAGCGGCGACGGGTAATCACTACCAACCAGGCGGGTGGCAGCTTCGGCAGCGCGTTGCTGGGTGGGCAGCGCACGACCCGACCTGTGTTCCATCACCTGCCGTCCCCGTAAGCGCATCAGTTACATCGAGAGAGGGGAGATACTATGCGACTCAAGACCTTACTTGCGGGGCTGCTTGTCCTGCTGCTCCTGCCGGGCGCGGCGCTGGCCATCAATGGGATCGAGCCCATCCCCGTGTTCCCCACACCGACCGCGTTCGGGGGCAATTTCGTACGGATGGGTTGGTACAACTGCAATCAGGCGTGGTTCACCTGCAGGGAAACGAACAACATCCGCTACACCGGAGGAAGCACGGCGCTCAGCGAGTTCCAACTCACGCTGTCGCCCAAGCTGTCCAGTGCGTTGGTTCCCAGGGAGCTTGGAGGCGAAATCGCCGCAAGACCGCTCTACCTGGTAACCAACTTCCAGAACCCGCCGGTGTTCAGTACAGCGCCCGGTCAGCCGGACTACTCGGCGCTCTGGCAGGTGTTCGAAATCACCTGGAAGCCCGGAGTCCCGCGGCGAGCGATATGTAACGCGGACCCTGCGTCACCCGAAAACCCATGCGGCCTGCCCGGTCCGTCTGAAGCCGACATCACGGCGACTGACGTTGTGCTCGATTGTCCGATTCTCGTGCTCGGTCCGCTAACGTGGCCCAAGTCTACCGGCGGATCGAACTACATAATCCCACAAGCCGTTCTGGTGGACCCTAAGCTCAAGCTTGTGTTTCTGCCGGGCTGGCTCGTCTACTGCCAGGACCCGGTCAGCAGGCGGGTAGACGAGGCTTTCGCTCTGATCACGGAAGCATCGGATCCGGCCCTGGCGAAGGCACTGGGGGCCAACCTGGCGCCGGGGCTGCTGAACATGCCGGACGAGGACACGACGGACTTCTATGTGATGCGCGGGCCGAAGCCGCTCACACAACTGCCGCTGGTCAGGGACTGCCTGGCGGAGTTCACACCCTTCGCGCCCTACTTCGTCGGCTTCAACATCAACGCCGGTTATTCGCCGGTAATGAGGTACGTGATACTGCAGCGAAACGTGCCGCCGAACTGCCTGATCAAGACGATCGACTCCCTGGACCTGCTGCTTGGAACGGGTGGGCTGATCATACTCAAGGACGATCAGCGTATTAACGCGCCAATCATAATCGCGAGCTGAATCGTAGGGTGCGGGCCGGCGGAAGCCGGCCTGCACCAGGCTTCTATCTAGGGACGCTGAAGCCCTCTTTCTCGGCGGCGGACGCGAGTTTGGAGTCCGTGCAGACAAACTCCAGACCCATGGGAACATGCCTCGCCCAAACGAGCGCTGCGGCAAGCTGCAGAGCGTCGGCGGCCCGAAGGTCGTGCACTCGAATCAGTCTGAGGGCTATCTGTCTGACCTCCTCGTTGGGCTCGACCTCCTCTGCATCGTAGACAAGCGGCCCAATCTTCGAGATGATGTTGGTGTAGCCGATGTCGCTGATCTCTCCCATTCGTCGCAACCTCGCAGCGGCGGATGCCAACTCGATAGGCGTTGCCCACCACAGTGCGACGGCCGAATCCGTGGCCAGAATCTCGCGCGCTCTGGGAGCAGGCTGCTCCGGGCCGACGAGTGCGAACAGCGCAGAGGTGTCCCAGAATCTCATATCCGATCCTCTCGAATGTCGTGCACTGCTTGCAGCGCACGCTCGACGGTCAAGCCAGGTGCGCCGGGCTGATCTATGAGATCCAGGGGTATAGGGCCGCGCCCGGGACGTATCATGCCTTTGGCCAGAAGCTCTGCTCTCCGCTCGTCCTGGGTTATCGCCGGGTCTACGGGCACAATCAGCGCCACCGGACGGCCGCGGTCGGTAACAACCACCTGCTCGCCGGCCTTAACGCTCTCGAGATAGCCCGACAGGCCCGCTTTGAGCTTGGCTATCGGCGCAGAACGCATAATGTGTACCTCCAGGTCTCTTTATATGACTATTATAGTCACAAGCACCTTCTTGGTCAAGCGAAACTGCTGAGAGTAGATGAGGGCGCTGTCGTCATCCTGAACTTGATTCAGGATCCATCACCACACTGTCTGGATGCCGGATCAAGTCCGGCATGACGCATTTCCCACCGACACCGAGCAGTTGCAGTCAACACCGGTGTTCGTAGGTACCCTTACTTCCTCGCCGCTATCGGCATGAGCAGCCTGCGGGCTAGCTCAATGTCGCCTATGGCCTTTTCGTGGCCGTTGGGATTGCGGCAGGCGAGGGAGATGGCCTGCTCGTAGTCTACCATGTCCTCAGGAGTCCGCATCTTGGAGGCGGCGAGCATCGCGAGCTCGTAGTCCTGAATCCCTTCCAGCAGCTGTTCCCATCGGAGGCTGGAGACTGGGCCATCGGGGCCGGGGTAGACGAAGTAGACATCGCCGGTTGGAAACGGGGCATACTCAGGGTGAAGATACGGGTCGTGCGACCAATCGTTGTAACTCCAGCGCAGGAATCCGTCGTAGCCGCCCTGCGCCGCAAGCCATCCCAGCATCCTGGACTCGACCAGCGGGCTGAACACGAACGTGTTCGGGAACGCGGGGCCGCAGCAGACGTAGTAGGTGGTGAGGTTCTTCCTGGCGCGGCCTTCGCCTGCGGCGCTGCCGGGGTCCAGAAGCTCCGCAAGGCCCGTCGCCTTGCGTTCCGGAGGGCACATTTCCGCGATGCCCTTATCGTCAAACGAGGTAAACAGGCAGAAGTCGTCGATCTGCCAGAGAAACGAGTCCGAGCGCGTGTTGGCGGCAAGCGCGATCTTCAGTTCCGGCGCGGCCTCTCGGAGCAGGGCCGTCACCACCTTCATCACGTCATCCGGCCTCTCATCGAACGCGATGTAGGTCCTGTCCAACCAGCCCCTGGACTTGAGGTGACTTGTGAATGCGCCGAGAAATGCTTTCCAAGCCTTCGTCCACTCCTCGTCGCCGATCACGGTTTCCAGGACTCTGTACTCCCCGGTCTCGGCGTCAGTGTAGGCGATGCCGCGGTCCTTACCTGCCGATG
>MTKY01050918.1_pt1 | contig 30777 bp, 28 predicted proteins | sample 1042731 | NCBI WGS metagenome assembly MTKY01 (sample SAMN06212206, study PRJNA360538) | anaerobic digester metagenome | biome: Wastewater treatment plant; material: sludge; isolation source: anaerobic digester fed with sludge from wastewater treatment plant | place: Denmark: WWTP Soeholt ...
GTGGTTCCGCACCGAAGAGGTGAGCGCGCTCGTCCAACGCGGCCTGGAAGCGATTCTCGCCGGCAATCCACGCCTGGGGCTGCCGGAACCGGATGCTATGGTCAAACTGTGGGGCAAGGCCAAACGCTCACCCAAGCTGCGCGGCCCGATGATCGCCCATCACGCTGACGGCGACGAACCGATTCAGTGCGTCGTCAACGGCGAGAGCGTCTCGGTGCAGGGCGCGAACGGCAAGACGCTGCTGCGTATGCTGCGCGACGATCTGGGGCTGACCGGCGCAAAACCTGGCTGCGAGGAAGGTGAATGCGGCGCGTGCACCATCTGGCTCGATGGTATGGCGACGCTCTCCTGTCTCACGCCCGCCCCACGCGCGCACGGCGCGAGCATCACCACGGTGGAAGGTCTGGGCAAAGACGGCGCGCCATCCGGGAACAGCGACCTGCATCCGGTGCAACAAGCCTTTATCGACGAGGACGCCGTCCAATGCGGCTACTGCACGCCGGGCTTTGTGATGAGCGCCGCCAAGCTGTTGGAGGAAATGCCGCATCCCACCCGCGAGCAAATCAAGACCGCGTTGAGCGGCAATCTCTGTCGCTGCACCGGCTATTACAAAATCATCCGCGCTGTGGAGAAAGCAGCCGAGAAACGATGAAACGCAGCGTTCCCAGAAAAGGCACCGACCAAATCACTCTCTATGCCCGCACCTATTACTCGCTGCTACGGACAACCGACGCGGTGCAAGTTCGCACGCTGGAGGAAACGCATATCGCAATGAAGTCTCTGCTGCACACAGCGGCAGGAAAACAGAAACCAGATATGTCGGCCTTCATTTACGGCAGCCTGCGCTTGCCGCGCTGCATCCTCGATACCCGCCTGGTGCTGATGGGGCAGAGCCAGGAGGTCTTCCAGCGACGCGGCTATCCCGAAGTCGAATCCTGGCAGCACGTTGCGGCGAAAGCCCGGCGGCGGCCTATGTTCTTCGATGGAAAAGAAACCCTGGCGGCCTACATCGCCAGCATCTCCGACGTGGATGACATCGTGCCGACGCTGACGGCGTTCCAGATCGAGTGGAACAAGATGCACGACCTGATCGGCCTGCAAGCCGGCCTGGGACAGCGCCTACGCGAGTGGGCGATGACACAAAAAGACCCAGACGCGCCCGACGACACGGCCTTGATGGAAGAAACGCGCCAGGTACTGCAACTATCGCCGCGCGATTGGCGGCGACTCAGTCAGGTCTGGGAACACGATTTCCCGGAGCTTTTGTGTTGCATCGCAGATCACCGCAAGCGGATGGCGGTCAGCCTCCTTGCCGGTTCGCACATCGCCTACCGCCGCGCCACGCAGCAATGGTGGAATCGGGTCAACGAACACATTGATTTCGACCTCTCGGAACGGCCCACGTACTTCGTCTCCAGCAACACCCACAGCCTGGTCAACATGCTCACAGGATTCGCTCTGCGCCACGAGGATCGCGTATTGGCCCATCTGGAATCGGGCGTGGACCCTGTCTTGAGCGCGGAAGCGGAACGTATCCGCCGCCGCGAAGTGCCGAGCAACTGGGCGAATTTCCTGTACTACGTGATGAAGAACTACCTCGGCACCAAAGAGGGCGCGGATTTGCGCTCGGCGCGCAAATCCTATGAAACGGCCCACGGTATGACGCGTGTCTCCAGCCAGCACACGTTCGATCTCGAAGTCCAGGTGATCGAGCTGGGACGGCTACAACCTGAAGACGTCGATCCGCGTCTGCAAGACCTGCCTCTAAAACAGTTGCGCGACAGCCGGGCCGTGATTCTCAATATCGACTACCCGCTCGGCTTCGCCGCCTATCACCTGCTTACGCGCCTGGCCGTCAACATCGGCGAGCTGCGGGGCGCTTACGTCATCGGCAAAGCCGCCACCCTCAACGGGCGCATCGGCGACGTCCTCATCCCCAATACTATCTACGACGAGCACTCCCAAAACACGTACCTGTTCGGCAATGTCTTCACCGCCAGCGACGTTTCGCCCTACCTGGTCTACGGCGATGTGCTGGACAACCAGCGCGCGATTGCCGTGTGGGGCACATTCTTGCAGAACCGGGCCTATATGGAAGGCTTTCTCGACGCCGGATATACCGATGTCGAAATGGAAGGTGGCCCCTACCTCTCCGCACTGTATGAATTTACCCGCCCGCGCCGCTACCCTATCAACGAGATCGTCAACCTGTACCGCGTCCCCTTCGAAATCGGCATTTTGCACTACGCTTCGGATACGCCGATGAGTAAGGGCAAGAACTTGGGCGCGCAAAGCATGTCGTATTTTGGGATGGATCCCACGTATGCCAGCACCGTCGCCGTGCTGCGGCGGATTTTGCGGTTGGAGACGCAGGGAGCGTGAGAGTTGCCATGTACACATACGGCCTTCAGCCGGTTGAAAAAGGAAGGTAAACTATGAAATATAACATCGTCGGCCAATCCGTTCCACGCATCGACGCCCGCGCCAAAGTGACGGGCGACGCTCCGTATCCCGGTGATTTCGCAATGGACGGGATGCTGTATATGAAACTGTTGTTTGCCGGAAGACCCCACGCGCGCGTGCTGCGCGTCGATACGACGGCGGCGGAGGCGCTTCCCGGCGTCGTCGCCGTGTTCACGTCGCGGGACGTGCCGGTGAACGAGTACGGGTTGCAATATCCAGACCAGCCGGTATTGGTTGGGCCTGCCCCCCCTTCCGTCCCCCCCTTCGGGGGGGAGACAGCTATCTCTGGGGAGGAAACTATCTCCCCCCCTCTGGGGGGGATTAAGGGGGGGCGTGACGTCGTCCGTTTCATCGGCGACCGGGTCGCCATCGTCGTCGCGGAGACCGAAGAAATCGCCGCGCGCGCCGTGGAGCTGGTCTCTGTCGAATACGAAGACCTGCCCGTCATCTCCGACCCCCGCGACGCGCTGAAGCCGGACGCGCCGCGCCTGCACCCGCCCTATCCCGGCATCGACATCCACCCGGAGCTGGTCTTCGACGGCAACATCGTCTCGCGGCACCGCATCAACCGGGGCGACGTGGACGCGGCGTTGGAGCAGGCGGCGGTCGTCGTCGAAGCCGAGTACGAGATCCCCGGGCAAGAACACGCCTATTTGCAGCCGGAGGCGGGCCTGGCCTACATAGACGAGGAAGGCCGCGTGACGGTGCTCGTCGCCGGGCAGTGGACGCACGAAGACCAGGCTGAGATCGCGCACGCGCTGGCGTTGCCGCAGGAACGGGTGCGCGTAATCTACCCGGCGATTGGCGGCGCGTTCGGCGGGCGCGAGGATATGTCCGTGCAGATTGTGCTGGCGCTGGCGGCCTACCGGTTGCAGCGCCCCGTGAAAATCGTGTGGAGCCGTCACGAATCCATCATCGGGCACCACAAGCGCCACCGCGTTTTTGCGCGCGCGCGTTGGGCTGCCGCGGCGGATGGGACGCTGCTTTCGGCGGAAACGGAGGTCATCGCTGACGCCGGCGCCTACATCTACACGACCAACAAAGTGATGGGCAATCTGTTGTTGGTCGCCAACGGACCGTACCGCATTCCCAACGTCAAAACCGAAGTGCTCGGCGTCTACACCAACAACATCCCCGGCGGCGCTTTCCGTGGGTTCGGCGCGCCGCAGGGCAACTTCATCGCCGAATCGCAGATGAACAAGCTGGCCGAGGCGCTGCACATCGACCCGGTGGAGCTGCGCCTGCGCAACCTCGTCCGTCCCGAAGAACCGATGCCCTGGGGCCTCCCGCTGACCGATGACGCGCGGGGGCTGGAGCAGGCGCTCGTGGCCGCAGCGGAGGCGGCCGGCTGGGAGCGGGTCGATGGCAGTTGGCGCGCCCCCGCGACTGAGGCCGGGCGCGGGGTAGGCATTGCGTTGGGGTTCAAAAATATCGGCTTCTCGTTTGGCTACCAGGATAACGCCTGGGCGGGCGTCGAACTGCGCGGCGAAACGGACGTTGAGGAGGCTATTGTGTACGCCGCCAGTTCCGACGTGGGCCAGGGGACGCGGACCGTCATCTGCCAGATGGCGGCAGAAGCGTTGGCGCTGCCCTTAGAAAAGGTGCGCCTGGAAGCGATGGACACGGCGATCACCGGCAGCGCGGGGTCGTGCTCGGCCTCGCGGATGACGTTTATGATTGGCAACGCGGTGCGCGGCGCGGCAGCCGGGGCGTTGGAGAAATGGCGCGCCGAGGAGCGCCCGGCCAAAGCAGAATACACCTATCTGGCGCCCAAAACCACGCAAATCGACCCGCAGACCGGTTCCGGCGATCCCAATTTCTCCTATGGCTACGTTGCGGTTGCCGCCGAAGTGACGGTGGATCCGCTGACCGGCGAGTGCGCGTATCCCAAAATCGTCTGCGCCAACGACGTGGGACAGGCGATCAACCCGCGCCTGCTGGAAGGGCAAATCGAAGGCGGCGTCATCCAGGCGCTCGGCTGGGCCACCACCGAGCACTTCATCGAACGCGACGGCCATCCTCTGACCAGCGCGCTCAGCACGTACCTGATTCCCACGATCGAGGACATCCCGCAGCGGCTCATCCCCATCATCATCGAGAACGCGGAACAGAACGGCCCGTGGGGCGCGCGCGGCATGGCCGAGATGCCCTTCATCCCCGTGGCTGCCGCCGTCCACCACGCGCTGCGCAACGCAACCGGCGTGTGGCACAACCGCTTCCCGTTCACCGTGGAGCGCGTCTTGCGAGGACTGAAGGGGAGGAATGTATGAACCGCTATCGCGATTGGTTCGAGCAGGCGCAGCGCGATCTGGAACGCGCTAAACTCGATGTTCAATACGAGTTTTGGGAATGGGCGAGTTTTACGTCGCAGCAGGCGGCAGAGAAAGCGGTCAAGGCCGTGCTGATGTTTCACAACGTATCCGTGTGGGGGCATGGCATATCGGCTATACTGCGGCAGCAGGAAATCCTGACAATTCCACCGGACATCATGACAAAGGCACAATTGTTGGACGCGCACTACATTCCCGCGCGCTATCCCAATGGATTCCCCACCGGCAAGCCGGCGGATTACTATAATGCGCAAAAAGCGCAGGAGGCGCTCGATGCCGCCAGTGACATTCTCCGGTTCTGTGAAGCTTATTTCACTGAACCGCAACAAGCTGCTTGACGACCTGCGGAATAGCGCGCAACGGGCGCGGGACGCACACCCGGAGGTGGTCGAAGTATATCTGTTTGGGTCCCTGGCGCGCGGCGATTACACAGGTACCAGCGACGCCGATGTGCTGGTGGTCCTGCACCATACGTCCGAAACCGATCCGATTCGCCGCGTGCTGACCTTCATGCCCTATTTCGACGTTCCCTGCGGCGTAGACCTGCTTATCTATACCCGCGCAGAACTGGATTATGCCTTAGCGCACAATCCCTTCATCCAACATGCCTGGGCTGAAAGCCAACCCTTACTCTCGTAACATGACCCTTTCCTCCTCACGCCTCACGCCTCACGCCTCACGTACCGGCATCCTCGGCGGATCCTTCGACCCTCCGCACTATGGGCACCTGGCCCTGGCAGAGACGGCGCGCGTCCAATTGGGGCTGTCGCGCGTCCTGTTCGTTCCGGCGGGCGCACCGCCGCACAAGCGCAACCGGCCGATGTCGTCTGCCGAAGATCGCGCTGCGATGACCGCCGCAGCCATTGCGGACAATCCCGCCTTCGAGCTTTCGCGCGTTGACCTCGAACGCCCCGGCCCACACTATACCGTGGAGATGCTGGCTCTGCTGCGCGCGCAGTATCCTGAGGTGGACGAGTGGTTCTTCCTGCTCGGCGAGGATGCGCTCCGCGACTTGCCCGCCTGGCGCGATCCCCAAGGGATTCTGGAACAGGCGTCGCTGGCGGTGATGCCACGCACGGGTCAACGTGTCGATCTCGCGGAACTCGTCGCCGCGCTGCCGCTTTTGGCCGAACGTCTGGTGTGGTTGGACATCCCGCCGGTCGATTACTCCGCCACCGACCTGCGCCGTCGTGTCCGCGAAGGCCTGCCCCTGCGCTATCTCGTCCCCCCACCCGTCGAAGCCTACATCCAAGAGCACAAACTGTATCAGTAAATGGCAAATGGCGAATCAGTGAATGAGCGAATGAGCGAATGAGCGAGAATCTCCCTACTCCCTACTTCCTACTCCCTACCTCCTACTTCCCCCCCACTTCTCATTCCCGCTCTTTGTGGTACATTTGGGGCAGCCTGACCGTCAGGTGATTTCTTAGTGAAGGAACGCACACAATGCGCCGTTTTTGGTTTTTGTTGTTAGAACTTGGACTCGTGATTACCCTGCTGAGCGGGTGCTCGGAAGTCGAGGATTTGCTGAGTTTGATGATCCAGCCGAAAGAGGAAGCGGGATTGCCGTCGGCATTCGTCGCACCGACGCCGGAGGCGACGTTCCCGCCGCAGATGGCAACCATGGCGCGCATCCTCGCGCGTGGCGAAATGGTGGTGGGCGTGCGCTACGATCTGGAACCGCTGTCCTACATCACCGCCAACAGCGAACTGGCCGGACTGGAGATCGATCTGGCCCGCGAACTGGCCCGCCGTTGGCTCGGCAATCCCGACGCGGTGCGCTTCCGCCAGGTGCGCTCCGATTCGGCGTTCCGGCATCTCGCCGATGGCACGGTCGATATTGTGCTGGCCGGCGTCATCCACACGCAGGAGATGGAGAATCAGGCCGATTTCAGCCCGGCATACTTCATGGACGGCCTTGCCTTTCTGACGTTTCCCGAGTTGAACATTCAGGACCTCGCCGGTTTGCAAGATCGCCGCATCGGCGTGGTGACGTGGACCGGCAGCCGCGCCACGATCGACGCGACGACGCCGGTCTCCAAAACCTTCGTCGCCCACGACAATTTCTTCGGCGCTATCGAGGCGTTGCGCACGCGCGAGGTCGACGTCTATGGCGATATGCGCCACCGGCTGGAGCGTGCCCGCCGCCTGGTCACGGGGACCGTCATTGTGGCGCAGACGACCTGGGAACCGATGGCGATGGCCTATCGGCAGGACGACCCCTTCTTCGCCAACCTGGTGACGTTGACGTTCCAGGATATGGCCGCTGACGGAACCTGCGATGCGCTGTACGCGCGCTGGTTGCCGGGCGTTTCGCCGCCGGGCATCAGGATTTTGCCGGGCAACGCGCCGGCTCCCACACCCGCCGAGACGCCGCAGCAGCTTTCCACGTTGGATGTGCTGGCGCGGATCCGCGGGCGCGGATCGTTGGCGGTGGGCTATTTCACCGACCGCTGGCCTTACAGCGCCAACCGCGCCGACGGCGTGCCCACCGGCTTCGAGGTGCGGCTGGTCGAACGCATTGCCGAACGCTGGCTTGGCAACCGCCAGGCCGCCACGTTCGTCCCCGTGACTGAGATCGATGCTTTCACGCGGCTGGCGCAAGGCGAGGTGGATATGCTCATCGGCAATTGGATTCATACTCGTGAAGCTGAGTTGCAAGTCGATCTCTCACTCCAGATTATCGATGATGGCGTCAGCATCTTCTCGCTGGCTGGTGCGCCGGTTGCGGATTTGACGGGGCTGGGTGGACGACCGGCAGGTGTGCTGGCGGGGTCCGAAGGAGAGCGCGTATTGCCCGCTCTGGCCCAGCCAGCCGGTGTCGGCCTCTCAACCGTGCGTTATGCGGATGTCCCCACCGCCATCACTGGTCTGCAACAGGGCGAAGTGGCCGCGATTATAGCCGAACGGCGCGCACTGTTGCAGATTCAATTCACGCAACCGGGCTTCACAATGACCAACCAGCGCTATACTTACCGCCCGGTCGCCATTGTCCTGCCCCAAGGCGATTCCGTTTACCGAGATCTGGTCAATCTCACCCTGGCCGCATTGCAGGCGGATGGCACCTATCAAGAGCTGTACAGTGTGTGGTTCGATGATCCCGTGCCCACCCTGGACGTCCGGCCCGGCCACCCGGCGGTCCCGTTGGTGATCACGCCGGCGCAATAAGGCGGCAAGCTTGTTAGACATGGTTGAGAAAAGCAACATTTTGCGCATAAAATTGCCGTCTACAGAAACTTGCCTATAATAGAGGTGAGAACTTATCACGGCCAGGAGAAATCAATGATGAAGGGAACCGCCTCGGAGGCAGGCGTTGACCAGGATGTCATGAGTGTGCTGTTGGATCAGTATATGGAGACCAATGAGTATCACCGTGGCGACGTGGTCGAGGGTGTGATTGCATCGGTTAATGCAAAAACGATTCTCATCGACATCGGGGGCAAGTGTGACGCCATCGTTCATCCCCGCGAAGTAGAAAGGATGATGCCCAACGACCTCTGCGCCCTCAAGCCGGGTCAGGGGGTGAGTGTCTACGTCATCGAAAAGAGCGAAGATGATGACACAATGCTGGTATCGTTGGCGCGGGCGGCGCAGCAGAGTGATTGGGATCGCGCGCGGAAACTGCTGCGGAGCGAGGAACCGATCCCCCTACCGGTGATCGACATCAACAAAGGCGGTGTGATCGTACGTCTAGGACGGCTGCGCGGATTTGTGCCCGGTTCGCAGTTGTTGTCGACCTGGCGCTCCCATCAAAGCGCCGACGAATCGGAACAGCGGTGGCAGGCGTTGCTCGGCCAGACCCTGACCTTATGCGTCATCGAGGTTACCCCGGAGCGCAACCGGTTGATCCTCTCCGAGCGGCGCGCGACCGATAGCAAGGCCGTCAAGCGCCGCATCCTGGAAAAGCTCAAGGTCGGATCGGTAGCGCGCGGCGTTATTAACAATGTGGTGCCCTTCGGGGCGTTCGTCAATGTCAATGGCGTGGATGGCTTGCTGCACATTTCCGAACTCTCCTGGCGGCGCGTGACCCGCCCACAGGAGATCGTGCAGGTCGGCCAGGAATTGGATGTCTACATCTTAGACATCGATCTGGAACAAGAACGCCTGGGCCTGAGTCTCAAACGGCTGGTCGCCGATCCCTGGGAAAGTCTCGACAATGCTTACAGGGAAGGCGATTTGGTGGAAGTCAGCATCGTCAATCTGACGACGTTTGGCGCGTTTGCTGCTTTGGTCGAAAAACCGGAAATCGAGGGATTGATTCACATCTCAGAATTGGCCGACCACCAGGTTGCGCGTCCGCAAGATGTGGTCAAGGTGGGCGAACACTACACAGTGAAAATCATCTCCTTGCAGCCGAGCGAACGGCGCATTGCCTTCAGCGTAAAACAGGCCAAACCGGTGCCAACGCTGGACGAAGCTATACCTGAAGCGATCGTAGTGGAGGCGACAACAGAAGAAGTCATTGCGACGGCGGATGAGACTGTGATCGATGTCGAGGCTGAGGTACAACCGGACAGCGTGTAATCGCCTATGCCTCGGTTGACCCATTGTCCCTGGCGATGTGGCAAGCGCAAGGACAGAGACGCCCAGTGTAGCCCCGGTATCTTGCCGGGGCTTTTGTGACCCAAACCGAAAGGGGCTGATTGCAGGATGACGAACGATAACCCGGGCCACGTATGTCCCTATTGCGAAACGCTCAACGAGCAAGATGCCGGCTTTTGTCGCAAGTGCGGCGTCGCCCTCACACGGCGTTGTCCGCACTGCGATACCGTCAATTGGATCGATGATGAGCACTGTACCCAGTGCGACGCAGCCCTGGACATTCTGGAGTGGATCATCCGGCGCGACAACCTGGGCGTGGCCGGGCGGCTCAACGAGCAGATGGATGAGGCCGGGCAGATCAAGGCCGCCGAAACGGCGGCTTCACAAGCGCGTATGGACCGCATGTTGGCCGAAGAGCGCGCAATGCGCGAGGCATTGCGGCTGCGCCTGATCGAACAAAGAGCGCAGGAGAAGAAAACGCTGACGATTGTCCTGTCTGTCGCGGGCGTCGTTCTGCTCATCATCCTGATCGTAGCGTTGATCACCGCGTTCTAGCGACCATATCAACCATCACCAGGACTACCCGACCAACACCAAACTGACTATCACAGTACCGCTCCGATGACGACGGATTGTGATCCGCCTTAAGCGATCAAGTAGCGCTATATTGGTAGGAGTATCGATATGTTGAAAGAAGCTGAACTGGTTCGCCCATTGAAAGATCAGGCCGTGCAGTGCCGCGTCTGCGAGCATTATTGCACGCTGCACCCCGGAGAGTGGGGCAAGTGTGGCGTCCGCGTCAACCGCGATGGCAAAATTCACCTCGCCGTTTACGGCAGCGCCGTCGCCGCCCACGTCGATCCGATCGAGAAAAAACCCCTGTTCCACTTTCTCCCCGGCAGTCGCGCGTTCTCTATCGGCACGTATGGGTGTAATATGCGCTGCGCGTGGTGCCAGAACTGGCAGATCTCCCAGGTGCGCCAGGTGGATACGCGGCGCAATACGGTGGGTGAAGCCTTACCGCCGGAAGCTGTGGTCGAAGCCGCGTTGCAAAGTCACAGCGAAACCATCGCCTACACCTACAACGAGCCGACCGTCTTCTTCGAGTACACCTACGATACGGCCCGGCTGGCCCACGAACGCGGCCTCAAAAACGTCTACGTTTCCAACGGATTTATGTCACCCGAAACGCTCGAACGCATCGCACCGTACCTCGATGCCATCAACGTCGACCTCAAGGGCTTCACCAACGAACTGTACGAGCAGCATGCGGGCGCGCGGCTCGAACCGGTCAAACGCAACATCGCCGCCATTGCCCGTGAGACCGACATCTGGATCGAGGTGACGACGCTGGTGATCCCCGGCCTCAACGATTCGGACGAGGAACTGCGGGCGGTGGCCACGTGGTTGGCGAAGGTGAACCCGGAGATACCCTGGCATCTGAGTGCGTTCCATCCCGATTATCAGATGCTCAACCGCTCCCGCACCCCTAACGCCACACTCGAACGAGCTTATGCCATTGGCAAAGCCGCCGGACTGCGCTATATCTACCTGGGCAACGTGCTTGATCCCAAGCACGAAGGCACCTTCTGCCCGGCCTGCGATACAGTGTTAGTGCAACGTTATGGATATAATACCCGCGAGCATTGGAAGACGCCGGGCGTGTGTCCCACGTGCAACACGCGGGTGCCTGGTGTCTGGAGGTAAGGAGGATTGCTATGACCGAGACGATAAGACCCGCCGCCGTCGCCGGGATGTTTTACCCGGATAGTCCAAAAGCGCTGCAAAAGGCCATCACCGACTATCTGGATCAAGCCAACCCACCGGCGTTGCCCCACATACGCGCCGCGATTGCGCCGCACGCCGGCTACGTTTACTCCGGGCCGGTCGCCGCTTTCGCCTATAAGGCGCTGCTCAACCGCGCTACCCCCCCTAAGCGCATCTATGTGATGGGGCCATCCCATCGCGTGTGGTTTGCGGGCGTGGCGTTAGCGGACTACGCCGCCTGCGATACCCCGCTCGGCGCGCACCCGCTGGACGGCGAGAGAATCCACGCGCTGATCGACGCCGGCGCGCCCTTTGCCGCGTTCAACGTCGCGCACGCGCAGGAGCACAGCCTCGAAGTCCAGTTTCCCTTCCTGCGCGTCACGTTCCCAGACGTCCCTGTTGTGCCGCTGCTCTTCGGTGATGTAGACCCACTCGTCGTAGGCCGGAGGCTCGATCAATTCCTCGAACCAGACGACGTCATCATCGTCAGTTCAGACCTGAGCCACTTCCACGACAACCGGACGGCGCACACGCTCGATCACCAATTCCTGGATGCGGTGCTCAACGGCGATCAGCGCGAAGCGGCGCGCGGTGAAGCCTGCGGGCAAGCGCCGGCGCTCGCGCTGATGTGGCTGGCGGAGCAGCACGGCTGGCAGCCGCACCTGCTGGACTACCGCACCTCCGGCGACGTCACCGGCGACACCCGGCGCGTGGTTGGGTATGCCTCCGTCGGTTATGAGGAGGTCGCGCGATGACCGCCGCCCCTTTGACACAAGAGGAGGGCCACTACCTGCTCGCGCTGGCCCGCGTGACGATTGCGGAAGCCGTGGGCGCCAAACCGTCAACCGCTTTGCCCGACCTGCCGCCTCGACTCACCGCACCCGGCGCAGCATTCGTCACCCTGCGCACGCGGCGCGGCGACCTGCGCGGCTGCATCGGCTCACTGGAGGCGCGCCGCCCCCTCGTCGAGGACGTGCGCGAGAATGCCGTCGCCGCTGCCCTCCGCGATCCGCGCTTTCTGCCGGTCGAGGCCAGCGAGCTGCCCAACCTCACGGTCGAAGTCTCGGTGCTGACCGCGCCGCAACCATTGGACTTCGATGGGCCGGATGACCTCCTGCGCAAGCTGCGCCCCAACGTCGATGGCGTGCTCATCGAGCGCGGCTGGAATCGGGCGACGTTCTTACCGCAGGTGTGGGAGCAATTGCCGTCGCCGGAAGAATTCCTCGGCAACCTGTGCTACAAGGCCGGCTTGCCGCCCAATGCCTGGCGCTGGCCCGATCTTGAGGTCTCGATCTACCAGGTGGAAAAGTTCGAAGAAGAGTAACCCTTATAGTGCAACCTTCCTCCCCAGTGTGCGTATAAAACATAGAAACCCTGCGTAAGGGTAAGGGACAGGTAACTATTCAGGTGAGGCGCGCTTTTACGCCTGCAATGACAGTAGGAAGCGCAAAAATTGCCGTTTTGGGTTCAGCTAAGTGCGTCCCACCTCAAGAATAGTTACAGGGACAGATGATAAAAAAGGGAGGAACAATGAATACCGAGAAAGAATTCTACAATGTAACACCGGAAGTGGCGGAGTCGAACGGGGTGAACCCTGCCCCAATGCACACCGCGCCGCAGCCGCTTTCGCCGGCCGACGAGCGCACCTGGGCGATGTTGGCGCACTTGAGCGTTCTGCTCAACCTTGTCACCGGCTTCCTGGGCGTCGGGGCGGCGTTGCTGATTTACCTGATCTACAAAGAGCGCTCGCGTTACGTGGCGTACCAGGCGATGCAGTCATTCTTGATGCAGTTGCTTCTCTGGGCGGGCGGCGGCGTGCTGATCGGCATTATGTGGGCGGTCGTTGGAGCGCTCAGCGCGATCCTGGTGGGCATCCTGCTCATCCCCATTGCACTGTTGCTCACGCCGGTCTTGCTGATCTTCCCACTCATCGCGCTGGTGTATGGCGTCATCGGCAGCATCGAAACATCCAACGGCAAGGATTTCCGCTATTGGTTGGTCGGCGATTGGGCGTTGAACCTGATATAGCCTGCACCTTAATGGGCGCACCGATCCACGACGTGACGATGGCGGAAACGCTCGCCCTCATTGCGCAGTGGATTGATACGGGCGGTGTCCATCAAATCGCCACCGTCAACCCGGAGTTCTTGATGAAGGCGCGCCGCGATCCAGACTTTAGGGCGACCCTACAAAGGGCCGCCCTTTGTATTCCCGACGGGATCGGCGTGTTGTGGGCAGCCAGGATGCGCGGCACAAAATTGCGCGAGCGGGTCGCCGGGTCGGACCTGGTGCCGCTGCTTTCGGCGGAAGCAGCACGGCAAGGGTGGCGCGTCTTCTACCTGGGCGCAGCGCCCGGTGTGGCGGAGAAGGCCGCCGCGATCCTGGCGGCGCGCTATCCGGGGCTGAATGTGGCGGGGTGTTACGCTGGTTCGCCCGCGCCAGAAGAAGATGATGAGATCGTAGCGCGGGTGCGCGCTGCGCGGGCTGACATTCTGCTCGTGGCCTACGGCGCGCCCAAGCAGGACTTGTGGCTGGATCGCAATCTGGCCCGCACCGGGGCTGCCGTCGGCATCGGCGTGGGCGGCTCCTTCGATTTCATCGCCGGGGTGTCGCGGCGCGCGCCGCGTTGGATTCAACGCCTTGGGCTGGAGTGGCTCGATCGTCTCGTGCGCGAGCCGTGGCGTTGGCGGCGGCAGTTGGCGCTGCCGCAGTTCGCGTGGTTGGTCCTTACCGGGCGCGATGCGCCCTAAGCACGCCCCAAAAAGCGCCTGAGCCAGGAGATCTGCTTGGGCGTTGGTTCCGGACACGCTTCGGGTTCGACCGGTCGCCTGCCGTTTTTCCTCTCGCAGGCATTCAATGCCCTCTGCGCTGCAAAGGCGACGTGTTCCACCTGATCCTGCGCCAGTTTTTTCAACGCGCGCTGCACGTCAGGCATTGTCCCGTCCAGAGTGCTGAGCGTGTGGGCCAGCGCGGCCCGCAGATAGGCGTTGGAGTCGTCCACCAGCGGCAAGAGTTGCGGGATCAGCGTTTTGTCGCCGAGGATGCCTAAAGCCTCGATGGCCGCCGGACGCACCAACGGGCTACTGTCGTTGTAGGCCATCTCGATCAACGCAGGAATCGCCGTCGTGTCGTCGAGATTGCCGACCGTGAGCGCAGCCGTGCGGCGCAGGCGTGGATCGGCCGAGGTCAAGAACTCGCGCACAGCCGGGAGCGCCTTCCGGTATTTGATCCGCCCCAGGCTCTTGAGGGCAGCCAGTTCCAGATTGACGCTTTTATCGGCCAGCGCTTCGACCAGCACCGGCCCACCCTCCAGCCCACCGATTTCCCCGATAGCACTGGCGGCCAGCGAACGCGCCCCCACATAGCCGCGCACGATGTCGGACAAAACCGGGATCGCCGTGGGTGGATGCAAATCGCCCAGCGCCACGACGAGCGTCTTGACCACCGGCAAATCGCGCTGGTTGGGCGCGGCAAGGTATGTCTTGAGCATCTCGATCATCTGCGGCGCGGCTTCTTGCACGTTGAGACGGCGCAACGCGATGAGCACGGTACGACGGATGCGCAGATCGGGCGTCGAAAGCAGGGGCAGCAAGATCGCACCCATGTCGGGAATCCCCAACTTGCCAATGGCGTTGATCGCCGCGCGCCGGACGTAGAAGTTGCTATCATCCAGGGCATTAAGCAGCGCACCCTGCGCCTCTTTGGCCTGCATCTGTCCCAGCGCAATGGCGGCAGCGCGGCGTACAAAAGAGCAAGGATCGCGCAGGGCGTCCATCAGGGGGAAGGCGGCGGCGTTGTGTCCGATATGGCCGAGCGCCTCCGCAGCCGCGCAGCGCACGTAGGTGTTCACATCTTCTTTGAGAAGTGTGATAAGATTGGGGACGGCGTAGCCGGCTTTGAGTTTTCCCAGCTCCTGCGCAGCCTGCGAACGTTGACGCGGATTCGGACTGCTCAGATGATCAATGTAGCCATTCTTGCCACAGGACCCTTGTTCAGAAACGAGTACAGACGGGAGATCATCATTGTCGTTCAATGGATTCACCTTCTATTTTTTATTGGCCTGGTCTTTTACCGAGCGAGTTGAGTATATCACAAGGCATGAAAAAGGACAATGGTAAAATGCCAACAACGGGAACAAATTCTGGTCCACTGCCGTCTTGATTTTAGAGAGACTGCGGGTTTTCAAAATTCGCAGGATTAACAAAAAAGAGGAGGTGTTCGAATGAAAACAATATCGACCAAGTGGATGGCCGGGCTGATCCTGGTGACGGTGTTCGCGCTGATGGTAGGCTATGTTCCCGCCTTCGGCGCCGGGGAGTGGTACGCTGAGTACTTCACCAATGTGGACCTGTCGGGCGCGCCGGCGCTCACCCGCTACGAATCCGGCTTGCACTTCGAGTGGGGTGGCGGCAGTCCAGGGACGGGAATCCCCGCTGACAATTTTTCCGCCCGCTTCACCCGTGACGAATGGTTCGAAGGCGGCACCTACCGCTTCTCGTACCGCTCGGACGACGGCATACGGCTGTGGGTCGGCGACACGCTCGTCATCGACGATTGGCGCGACCGCTCGGATACCTGGAGTATCATCGATCGTTACATTGCGCCGGGCACCTATCGCGTGCGGGTGGAATACTACGAACGTGGCGGCACTGCGGCGCTGCAAGTGGGCTGGGAAAAAACCAGCGGCGGCGCAGCCTGGCGTGGAGATTACTTCAACAATCGGACGCTATCCGGCAACCCGGTGCTGACCCGCTATGACACCGCCATCGATTTCGATTGGGGGCACAACAGCCCTGACGCGGCGGTGCCGGCGGATAACTTCTCCGTGCGTTGGACACGCACGTTGGGCTTCGAGGCCGGAACCTACCGGTTCTATACCAGCAGTGATGACGGCGTGCGCCTCTACGTGGACGGGCAGCTAGTCATCGATGCCTGGTACGACCAGAAGCAGCCCAACAGGCGCAGCAGCGACGTTACGCTGAGTGCTCGCCAATACACGGTGGTCGTCGAATACTACGAACATGGCGACCTGGCCAACATCTACGCCTGGTGGGATCGTCTGGATAGCGTCAAAGGCTGGGAGGGACGCTACTACGACAACCGTGATTTCCGCGGCGCTCCGGCGCTGATCCGCGACGATGCCGAGATCAACTTCGATTGGGGGCAAGGCGCACCGGTGAGTTGGATGCCGAGCGATAACTTCGCCGTGCAATGGACGCGCACGATCAACTTCACGCCGGGACTTTACCGCTTCAACACCCGCTCCGACGACGGCATGCGCCTCTGGATCGACAACACCAGCATGCACATGGATTATTGGACTCCGCAAGACAATGTCTGGCGGTATCAGGACTGGCACTACCTGTCAGGGCCGCACACCCTGCGGGTGGAGTACTTCGAAGCCGCCGGCAGCGCGCGCATGCAGTTCTGGTGGGATTATGCCGCCACCATCCCGGCCGCACAGGCTATGGCGCCGTCGCCGAATTACGGCTTCCCGAGCGCATCGGCCCAACCCACCCCCAAGCCAGGTACGCCAGCCAGCACGCCAGCACCCATACAATATCCCGGTCCGTGGCAGGGAGAATACTTCACCGGGCGCGACTTGACCAAATCGCCGGCGCTGACGCGCACCGATGAGGCCATCAACTTCGACTGGAAGCTTGGCTCACCTGCGACCGAAATTCCGGTCGATCAGTTTGCCGTGCGCTGGACGGGCACGTTCGCCTTCGAGGCCGGGCGGCATCGCTTCACCACCACCACCGATGACGGTGTGCGCGTCTACGTGAACGACCGGTTAGTCATCGATAGCTGGCGTCCCATGCGGGGCACACGCACGGCCACCGTAACCCTGCCCCAAGGCAACGCCACCATCCGCGTGGAATACTTCGAGCAGACCGGTGCAGCGATGGCTCGCCTGAGCTGGAGAAAACTGTAATTTCTAGCGGTCAGCGATCAGCCGTCAGCGATCAGCGATGAGTGGGAGAGAATCGTGAGACGTACATTACAATGGAGCTTGTGTCTTGTTTTGATCGTTGGGATGGCCGGCTGTGCCCGGCCATCCTCCCTTTCGCGCCCTGAAGCTACACCGACTGCGGTTGCAACGACGGCAGCGGCGCTTCTGCCAATCACAGTGACAGCGCCACCACCACCGACAGCTCCACCGGGAGCACCGCCAACTCCCACACCGTTTCCCACCCCCACCACCACGCCGCGCGAGGCGCTGGCCATGGGACTGTTGCCATACGGACCGGTGACCCCACCGCCAGCGAACTGGACGCCAACCCGTCCTGCCCCTTTCGACGTGGAGAAGGACACGCAAGCCGCGTGGGTGCGAGAATACATCCAGACTGTCACCGATCTACTCAATATAGATACAACTGCGGACGAGAACACCCGCACAGACGCAACCCTGGCCCAATTGACGGCCTGGATGCCCGCGGACAGCAGTTATGAGGGGGCACTGCCGCCCAACGCCTGGGCCGTCTCCCGCGATCTCAACGGCGACGGCGAAACCGAATGGCTTATCAGCGTCCCCGCGCGCGATATGGGGTGCGGGGCGACATTCTGTCCTGCCAACCTGCTCATCTTTCAAGTGCGTGATAGCTTGTTCATTCCGGCAGCGATTATCATTGAGGATGAAAACATTTGGGATGTTTCCAAGCCGGTGCTGTTGATGATCGATGACATCAATGCCGACGGTCATTTGGAGGTGATGGTGGAGCAGGTCTCTTGTGGCGCGCACACGTGCTTCACCGGTATCATCATCGGACAGTGGGATGGGCGGCGCTGGCACTCGCTCGTCGCCGATCCGGTGATGCAAGCCTACACCGACTATACACTGGTCGATCACAACGGCGATGGGCTGTTGGATGTCGTGATGCACGGCGGGATGTACGGTTCGGTAGGTGCAGGCTTGCAGCGACCGCGCACGCAGGTTTTCGCCTGGCACGAAGGCGCGTATCGGCTGGTCGAAGATACGCCCGATCCAGACGCCCACCCCTACTTCCAGATGCTCGACGCCAACACCGCGCTGGAAAACGAAGACTGGGACGCCGCGCTCAATCTGGCGTTGGCTGTGGTCAACTACCCCGGCGTCTACCAGGACGACGGCTGGCTGACCCCCGACGCCTGGGCGCGCATCGTGGGCTACGCGACGCTCGAAGTCATGTTCGTCTATGCGCAGCGGGGCGATGTAGAGGCGATGCGGCAAGTCTACACGGGGCTGACGGTGCGTTCGTATAGCGCGCCAAACGACCCCTACCCTGACGCCGCCTGGCGTGCGTTGGAGGTCTACGAAGCGACCGATGATCCGCTGGCAGCATGTATCGCAGCGGAGGAGTTCATTGCCGCGCGTATAGAAGACGCGGCGTTCTTCGAGTGGTACGGGTATGGTACGGAGCGTATGACGGTGGATCGCATCTGCCCGCTGAACCAAACGACGGAAGAAGGGCCGTCACTTTAGTGTGCTAACATCAGCCTTCCCAGGTGTTCGAAGGCCGCATCGACGGCGATATTGTCTTTGGCGCTGGTCAGATAGCAGGCGGCGCTCAACGACGTGGCGAAATCCGCAAGCGCCGTCGTCGATAATTGTACCTGATCGATCAAGTCACATTTATTAGCGGCAAGCACCAGAGGAATATCTATATTAAGGTCACGCAGCACCACCAGGTATTCCTTGAGGTTCGATAGTGTTTCGGGGCGAGTTAAGTCGCACACCAGTACAGCACCCCCGGCGCCACGCAAATAGCTGGCGCGCATTCGAGAAAAGACATCGCTGCCTGCGATGTCCCAGAGCATCAGCAGCAACGTTGTTTCACTGTCCGTTGTAGCATCCGCGAGGTGTAACACTTTGCGACTCACCTGTACACCAATGGTAGCTAGATAGCGGTCCTCGAAGATGCTGTAAACAAAGCGGCGGACCAGACTGGTTTTGCCGACAGCAAAATCACCCAGCAAGCACACCTTCTTGGTGATGGTCGCCACTGCTTTCCTCCTGTTCGTGGGATCGAGAGGCAAAGCTGTTTACGTTCAGTCTAGCACGACTTGTGAAATTGCCAAGCGCAAAACAGGAACTAGACTACAAAAGTCTTACGAGACACCCGGTCAACCAGGCTTCACGCTGAACAAAGCCCCACAAAATGGAGGTATAGGTTGAGGCTTTCGTAGTCTCTGAAAGTTGTCACAAAACGCATAGGTCACACACACGCCGGTATGCGGGCGCGCGCGGCGCGTGAGGACACGCACTGCACTTATACAAAACACGGGCGATAACCCATCCGAAGAAGACGGGGCGGCATTTGCCATAGCGAGTTGCCGCTATCGTTCTACCGGGTTTGGTAGATCGCCCTGGCATGTGCGTTGTGACGACGGTTGCCCGTCGGGTTTATCACACGGCTTTCTCATTGGGAGGGGCGATGGGCAAATTCGCACGCCTTTTACTTCATCATTTTCTTCTGCGAGGCATTGGCCTCTCTTGTCAGACGATCCAGGGCAGTTTTGGGGTCTGCGCCTTGCATGATCTGATTGAAGGTCTTTGTGACGGCTTCGCGTGTGGAGGGGTAGGAGATAAGCTGCGGTTCGTGGACGCCGTAGGGCAGCAGCGCGAGCGCCTGAAGCCATTGTGGCGCGAACTGCTCGCCCTCGATCTGCGCGGCGACACTGGCGCGGGTGGGAAAGTCGCCGCTGACGGACGTATGAGCACGCACCCATTGAGCCTGCTGCTCCGGCGCGGTGAACCATTTGAGGAAAACCCACGCGGCGAGCTGCGTTTCGGGGTTGGTCGCCAGGATGATGAAATCGCTGCCGTGAACGATCGGGGCGGGGACAGTCCCGCTGTAAGGGAGGGTGGTCACACCCCACACATCCGTGTTTTCGGCGGCATCCATCGCCGCCTGGTAGAGAGGGATGTCGGCGCTGGAACCAAACATAAACAAGGCGCGCCGCGCGGCGAAGTGTGCGCCGGGTGTGCCGGTGACGGTCGAGGTGATGCACCCCCCGTCGTAGAGGCCCTTGAGGTACATTACCGCCGTGATGACGGCTGTGGTATTGTAGGCATACCCGTCGCCGTCCGCATTGAGAACCGCGCCACCTGCCGGTGATACCCCGCCAAAAGCAGCAGCCCAGGCCGCCAGGGTAGCGGCGTCATCGCGGAGCACGTAACCACGCGCGCCGGTTTCGGCAGCATCTCTGGCTTTGGCGACGGCGCAAGTCAGGGTCTTGAATGCCGCGGTCGTGGTGGGTGGAGCGGAGGAGCGCAGCGTCTCAAGCCACGTCTGGTTGTAGAACAAGACCTCCACAGAGCCAGTGAGCGGGAAGCCCAAGCGTTGGCCGTCGAAGGCCGGGTGGACGCCCTGCGCCAGAAGTGCCGGAAAAAAGTCGGCGCGGTCAGCCGGGGAAAGTCCCCATGTTGCGTCGGTGAGGTAGGCGTTCATATCGGTTAGCGCGTTCGCCAGCGCATAAGTTGCCTGTTCATGCGGGTCAGCCACTGCCAGACCGGGCAGTTCACCCGCGGTGATGGCGTCGGTCATCTTGTCGGAGAGTGCATCACCCTGGCTCTCGCTCACTACAGTGATGCCGCACAGATTGGCGGCATTGAAGGCATCAAGCATAGCCTGCAAATCGGCTTCACGCGCGCTACTGTAAGGGTGCCACCACGTCAGCGTCTGCCCACGCGGATCGACGCCCGCCAGCGGGCCGGAGGTCGCCGGGCTGCACAGACCTGCTTTGGGCGGGAGAATGCCTTCAGCCAGCGCCTTCTTCTGAAGCTCATTCGCATCGAAGTGCAACCGGCTCAACGTTCCCCGGATATCGTCGCCCTGTAAAATCTTGTCGAAAGCGTTGGCGACTGCCTCGCGCACCGCCGGGTAAGAGGCAAGTTGTGCCTCGTGGACGCCATAAGAAAGCAGCTCGAACGCCTGGCCCCACTGCGGCATTAGCGCCTTCACATCCAACGCCGCGACGAGACCAGAACGGACGGGCAATTCCTCAGTGGCGCGAATCCAGCCGGCCTGCTGTTTCGGCTCGGCGAACCATTTGAGGAAGGCCCACGCTGCGAGTTGCGTTTCGGGGTTGGTTGCGGGAATCATCAGATCACTGCCAGAGACAAGCGGCGCCGGTTTCGCATCGGCGCGCGGGATAGCGATTACGGCCCATTCGTCGGCGTTTTCGGCAGTTTCCAGGGCACTTCTATAAACGGGGATGTCGGCGCTGGAACCTTGTACGAAGAGGGCGCGACGTGCGGCGAATTGTGCGACAGGAGATTCTTGAGTACCGAAGCTGGCACAACCTTCGTCGTAGAGTTCCTTGAGAAAGGTCACGGCATCAATGACGGCTTTGTTGTTGTAGGAGTAGCCGGTGCGATCGTTGTTGAAGATCGTGCCGCTGAGGGCATCGGTCCAGGCGGCAATGGCAGAGGCAGCATCGCGGATGATGTAGCCTTCGGTGTCCTTAACTTTGGCAGCGGCGCAAGCCATATCCTTGAACGTCGCGGTGCCGGTGGGCGGGCCGGTGAAACGGAGTTCTTCGAGCCACGTCTCGTTGTAGAACAACACGTCGACGGTACGGGTGATCGGGAACCCGAAGTGCGGCTCGTCGCCTCCTGCCAGAAACGCCCCGACGAAGTCTTCACGATCTTCCGGCGAAAGTCCCCAGGTGTCAGCGCCGATGTAGGCGGCTAGATCGGTGAGACCGTTGGCGAGGGTGTAGGCGGCCTGGTCGTATTGATCGCCAACAACCAGGCCGGGCAACTCGCCTGTAGCGAGCGCCGCGCGCATCTTTTCACGCAGCGCAGCGCCCTGATTCTCGGCGACCACGGTAATACCACAGGCGTTGGCGGCATTGAAGTCGGCGACCATCGCTTGGAGATCGGCTTCGCGCGCACCGCTGTAGGGATGCCACCAGATCACTGTCTGCCCGCGCGGGTCGATACCAGCCAGCGGGCCGGATGACGCCAGGATGCACGGTTCACGTTGCATCTCTGGAAGCGTTTCTGGGGCAGATTCGGCTGTTGTGCCAACCGCAGTCGCCTTTGGTGTGACATCTTCTTTTCCACCACACGCAGTGACTATCAGCAGAACCGGCACGAGTAAAGCCAGTACGACGACAAGGTTTCGCTTTTTTGCGCGCATCTCAAACTCCTCCTGCCGTCAACAAGGTCAATGGCAGCGCAAAGAAGAGGCTCTTCAGGATCATCTGACCGGATTATAACACCGCTGGCCGGACTTGCCAACGCTCGTCTGTCTGTGTGACGATGAAGACCGGGTGTCCAATAGCCTCCTGGAGGTCGATTGGCGATTTATCATCCAGGGTGCAGCCGTTTGGACCACGAAAGAGTTCGTCCGGCAGTACGAGCACATCGCCGATCTCGCGCTCGCGCAGTTCAGCCAGGATGTCGCCCACCGTGAGCAGCCCGGCGACGGTCACGATCTCGCCAAAGGCGTAGTTCGGCGCGGCGACGACATCCGCTGCGAGGCCGGTGTGGACGCTGAACGTGTGCGCTTTTTCTCGCAGCACCGGCGCAAACAACGTCCCCGTCACCCACGTCTGGCGCGGGCCGCCGAGGTGCGCCAGTTCCGCCTGAAGCGCGTCCCACCCATCGAGGAACAGCCGCACCATGCCCACGCCGTTTTCGACGAGCGCCGGGAGCAGGCCGTCGTAGTTTGCCAACGACGGCACGGAGACGCCCGCCCGCAAAAACCACTCGTCGGAAGGATACACAAAGCCAATGCCCAATTCGGCGCGCAAGCGCGTCTGCCAGCCAAGCGTTTGCGCCAACACGCTGGCAGCCTCGGCATCGGTGTAAGGCCGCATGGCGGGGTTGTGCCAGCGTGTCAATCCGACGGGTACCACGGTCACGTCGGCGACGGCGGGGTAGAGCGCGGCGAGGTCGGCAATCGTGCGGTCGAGATGTGCGCCGTCGTTGCGGCCCGGCGCGAGCACGGCCTGCGTGTGAATCTCGATGTCCATCTCGGCCAGGCGCGTCAGGTGTTCCAGAATTTGCCCGGCGCGAGGGTTGTGCATCAGCCCAACACGTACGTCCGGCTCGGTTGCGTGGACGGAGACGTAAAGCGGGCTGAGGTGCTGTTCTTCGATGCGCGCCCAGTCGCTTTCGTCCAGGTTGGTGAGGGTGATGTAGTTGCCGTGGAGGAACGAGAGGCGGTAGTCGTCGTCCTTGACGTAGAGCGCCGCGCGCAGGCCGGGCGCCATTTGGCTGACGAAGCAAAAGTCGCAATTGTTGCGGCACGCGCGGATTTTGCCGTCGAATAGCTCCGCCTCGAACGCGAGGCCCAGGCTTTGCCCGTAACGGCGATTGGTATACAGCGTCTTCTGTCGGCCCGCCCGTTCGATCAGGAATTCCAGCTCCGGCTCGGCGGCGTAGAACTGCACGTCGATTACGTCACGCAGGGGCATCCCGTTGAGCGCCAACAGCACATCGCCCGCCCGCAGTCCCGCCCGCGCGGCGACGCTGCGTGGCGCGACGTCTGTGATCAGCGCCGGGTGATAGTCCGTCATCGTTGCCAGCTTGCGATCTCTGCTTTGTGGGCCGCCACGTAAGCGTTGGCCGGTTCCGCGCCGCACGCGCGACAGGCGAGATGATAAGCCGAGTTCAGCGTCCCACAGTCAGGGCAGGTGTAGCGCTCCACCATCTCGGCGAACCATTGCTCGTAACCCACCTCGCGGATGCGCGCCTGCGCCTCCCACAACTCGATGCGGTGTGGGCGAGCGGCCTGGAACGCCTTCAGGTCTTCGCAGGGGTATTCGTCGCACAGACCACAGAAATCCACGTCTTTTGCCATCGCGCAAGCGTAGAGTGCGCACGATTCGCAGTAAACGTAGCGGCGCTCCGCGCGGCAGCCGTCGCAGACCAGCGATTCCACAGGGCGATTGCGCTGCTGCGCGATCTCTGCGCGCTTTTCGGGCATCTCGCGCGCCGCGATGTAGATGATGCAGGCCGGGCAAAACAGCCCACAGACGGCGGCAAGCGTTAAGTCTGGCTGTAAGTGCGTGTCGTTCATTCTTTCCTCCAATTATGTCCCATTATCCTTTGAGCGAATGATAAATCAAGTTCCATTTTGACAAGCGCGCCGTTATGGTTACAATAAGACAAAATACATAAAGGATTCTTTATGTATCCACATCACTCAGTTCACAGCGAAAAGGAGGGTTTGGCAATGGTAAAGAAGAAGGTTCGTGTCGCCATCATCGGGGTCGGCAACTGCACCTCGGCGTTGGTCCAGGGAGTCGAGTTCTACAAGAACGCGCCGGATGACGCATTCATCCCCGGCCTGATGCACGCGCGGCTTGGCCCCTATCACATCAGCGACATCGAGTTCACGGCGGCGTTCGAGATCAACGCGGAGAAAGTGGGCAAGGATTTGTCCGAGGCCATTTTCGCGCATCCCAACAACACGCTCAAGTTTGCGGACGTGCCGTATATGGGCGTGCCGGTGCAGCGCGGGATGACGCACGACGGCCTGGGCAAGTATCTTTCCGAGATCATCGAGAAGGCCCCCGGCCCCACGGCGGACATCGTCGGCATCCTTAAAGACACGAAGACCGATGTGGTGGTCAACTTCCTGCCCGTGGGCAGCGAAATGGCGACCAAGTGGTACATCGAGCAGGTGTTGGACGCCGGATGCGCGTTCGTCAACGGCATTCCGGTCTTCATCGCGCGTGAGGCGTATTGGCAGCGCCGCTTCGCCGAGCGAGGTCTGCCGGTGATCGGCGACGACGTGAAAAGCCAGGTCGGCGCGACGATTCTGCACCGTATCCTCTCCAAGCTATTCGTGGATCGCGGCGTGCGCATCGACCACACCTACCAGTTGAATTTCGGCGGGAACACCGACTTCCTCAACATGCTCGAGCGCGAGCGGCTGGAATCCAAGAAAATTTCGAAGACGGCGGCCGTCACCAGCCAGGTGCCATACGACCTGGGCAAGAAGAACATCCACGTTGGACCGAGCGACTACGTCCCGTGGCTGGAAGATCACAAGTACTGCCACATCAAAATGGAAGGCACGACCTTCGGCAACGCGCCGCTGTTGTTGGAAGCAAAACTGGAAGTATGGGACAGCCCCAACAGCGCCGGCGTGATCATCGACGCCATTCGCACGGCCAAAATAGCGTTGGATCGCGGGTTGGCGGGCGCGATTGTGGAACCGTCGGCGTACTTCATGAAGTCCCCACCGGTCCAATTCTCCGACGAGCAAGCGCATGAACGTCTCGAAGGCTATATTGCCGGTGACACGGTCACCGTGCTGGGGCCAGAGGCGCTCGAAGACAAGTAGCGCAAATCTGTTGGTGAATAAAAGCGTGATGCGTGACCCATAAAAAGGTCACGCATCACGCTTCATGTAACACACTTTAGCAAAGGCTACCGATCACCATCAACAGCCCCACCAGCGCCAGCGGAATCCCCACAATTGCGCCGACAATGGTCAGACTGACGATGACGCCCGCGACCAACAGCGCCAGCCCCACGATCCCCACGACCAGCCGCCCGGTCAGGCCGATGATCCAGAAGATCAACTTGAAGAGCAACACAAAGGGCAGTAAGAGCAATTTGATCAAGAATTTCATGGTTAGCCTCCTGTAAGTCAATGATTTTGTGCCTTGTTACTCGTAATTTGTAATTCGTTATTCGATTACAGTTACATTACGTAAGCGGATTACAAAAGTTGCAAGAACCCGGGCATTTGCCGATCACGAATTCGGAACGAATCAACGGATGGGGAGCGGGGTGCGTTTCAATTCGGGGGCAAAAGCCAGATAAACGCCTGACTTAACCGCAGAGTTCGCCGAGAACGCAGCGGGATTTTGTAAATCTCTGCGAACTCTGCGTCTCTGCGGTGCAATAAAGGAGAGGTCGCCCCATCCTGAAATGCACCCGGGGAGCGCGCTGATTCGTAGTCAATGGCTTTCTGTGGTACAATGAAATGAGATAGAAAAGTAACTATTCAGCCTTGAGGTGGGGCGCACTTAGCTGAACCCAAAACGGCAATTTTTGCGCTTCCTACTGTCATTGCAGGCGCAAAAGTGCGCCCCACCTGAATAGTTACATAGAAAATTCATGTATCGTGATGAAAGGGTAATGCTATGACGACCACGGCAGCCGCTTTCCCTGGAGCTTTTCAGCAATTACTTAAGTTATACCGGCATCGTCCTGATGTTGTGGACGATGCAATAGGCCGTTTGTTGCAGGAAGATCAGGAATTGCGCTGGTCTATGATTATCGGCGCCTACCGTGACGGCGACATCAACTTGGGTAAAGCGGCAGAATTACTAGGATTGCACGAGCTGGCGCTTCGTGAGCGTTTCATCGAATTGGGCATCCCTGTGCGTATCGGCGCATCGGATGTGGCCGAAGCGCGGGCCGAAGCTGATGCAATCTCAAACTGGTTCAATGTCGAGCTATGATCGTTCTGCTAGATAACACCGTATTATCCAACTTCGCACTTGTTGGATATGCCGACCACTTGCGGTTCATCCTCGGCGAAATGGCAGCAACTACCCCCCAAGTTTTGCAAGAGTTTGAACGTGGTGTGGAACTGGGATTTCTTCCTGTCGTGGATTGGAGTTGGCTGCGAGTTTTGACATTCACGCCACAAGAAAAAGCGATTTATAAGCAACTTTGCGAGCGTCTGAACGCAGGAGAAGCTTCGTGCTTGGCCATTGCCGCACAACGAAAAGGCCGTGTTTTAACTGACGACCGTGATGCACGCTGGGTAGCAACACAAATGCAAATCCCAATCAGCGGCACACTAGGTCTTCTACGATACCTGGTTAAACGTGAAGATTTATCCTTATCGGCTGCGGATCAACTCTTACGTGAGATGATCGAGTTGGGATACCGTTCACCGATTGAGTCTATCGCTGAGCTTCTATAAGAATCCGTGGAACTGACCGATTCCCAAAACGCCATTATTCAGCCACCCTTCGCCCGCAAAATCTTCCTCGAAGGCCCCGCCGGGACCGGGAAGACGACGGCGGGCGTTGCGCGGATGCGCCACATGCTGACAAGCGGCGTTCCGGCGGATCGCCTCCTCGTGCTGACGCCGCAACGGACGCTCGCCGCGCCCTACGACGAGGCGCTGCGCCATCCTGACGTGGCCGCAGGAGGACTGGTGAACATCGCCACGGTGGGCGGCCTGGCCCGGCGTATGGTCGATTTGTTCTGGCCGCTCGTCATCGAGGAGGCCGGGTTCGGCGCGCAGGACGAACGGCCCACGTTCCTCACGTTGGAAACGGCGCAGTACTACATGGCGCGCATCGTCAGCCCGCTGGTGGAGGAGCAGGGCTACTTCGACGCCATCAACATCGATCGCAACCGGCTCTACAGCCAGATTCTCGACAACCTCAACAAGGCCGCCGTCGTCGGTTTCCCCTACACCGAGATCGCCGAGCGGCTGCGCGGCGCATGGGTGGGCGAGTCGGCCCAGGCGCGCGTCTACGACCAGGCGCAGGACTGCGCGGCGCGCTTCCGCCGCTATTGCCTCGAACACAACTTGCTCGACTTTTCCCTGCAAGTTGACGTCTTCTTCGCCCACCTGTGGACGGAGCCGCTGTGTCGCGACTACCTGCTGAATAGCTACACCCACCTGCTCGTGGACAACGTCGAAGAGGACGTACCCGTGGCCCACGATCTCGTCTACAGCTGGCTGCCCCACGCGGAATCGGCGCTCGTCATCTGCGACCAGGACGCCGGCTATCGCAGCTTCCTCGGCGCGGACCCGGTGAGCGCCGCTGCCCTGCGCGATCTGTGCGACGAACGCGTGACGTTCACCGGGTCGTTCGTGACCTCGCCGGAGATGCAGGCGTTTGGCGACACGCTGTCGCGAATCCTGCAACCCGGCGCTGTGAGTGCGCCGCCCGTCGTCCAGCCGCCGCCGAACCTCACGAACGTGCTGCGCTTCGAGAGCTGCCGCTATCACCCCGACATGCTCGACTGGACCGCCGACGCCATCGCCGCGCTCGTCCACAACGACGGCGTCCCGCCCGGTGAGATCGTCGTGCTTGCGCCGTTCCTCACCGATGCGCTGCGCTTCTCGCTCACGCACCGCCTGGAACAGCGCGACGTGCCCGCGCGGTCGCACCGGCCTTCGCGTGCGCTGCGCGAGGAACCCGCCACGCAGACCTTGCTTACGTGGGCGGCGCTCGGCCATCCGGCCTGGGGCGTCGTCCCCACGCGCTACGACGTGGCCTACGCTTTGGTGCAGACCATCGCCGATCTCGACCTGGTGCGCGCGCACCTGCTGGCGGAGGTGCTCTATCGGGTGAAAGACAAAACGCCCGCGTTGGCCCCTTTCGACGGGGTGAATCCCGACATGCAGCAGCGTATCACCTACCTCTTCGGCGGGCGTTACGAGGCGTTGCGGATCTGGCTGGACGCCTATCGCGCCGCAGACCCCGCGCCGCTGGACCACTTCCTGGCGCGGCTCTTCGGCGAGGTGCTCTCGCAATCGGGCTACGGTTTCCACCAGGATTTCGACGCGGCGCGGACGGCGGCGACGTTGATCGAGTCGGTGCAGAAATTCCGTTGGATCGCCGCCGATCTGCCCGCCGGCAAACCGCTCGGCCAGGAGTACCTGGAAATGGTGCAGCGCGGCGTCATCGCGGCGCAGTATTTGCAGCCCTGGCAAGCGCTTGAGGACGATGCCGTGCTGCTGGCCCCGGCTTACACTTTCCTGTTGAGCAACCAGCCGGTGGACGTGCAGTTCTGGCTCAACGTCGGTGGGACGGGCTGGTGGGAGCGCCTGTACCAACCGCTGACGCACCCCTACGTGCTCAGCCGGCGCTGGTCGAGGGGGCAGCCGTGGACGGACACAGAGGAAGTCGCCGCGCGGCAACTGTCGCTGCACCGGCTCGTCGCCGGGTTGGTGCGCCGCTGCCGCAAGACAATCTATCTGGGCTTGAGCGAACTCGGCGAGCAGGGGTACGAACAGACGGGGCCGCTGCTCAAGGCGATGCAGCGGGTGCTGCGGGCGCAGTAAGGTGAGAGGGAAACACCTTTTTTAGGCCGATTCACGTTTGGCAGTCGCTAACGCCTCGTCGCACAACCGTTCGCTGATCCACAAAGCCGGTTGGCGCTTGATTTCGTGGATCAGCAACTCAAAATCGGCCAGCGTCAATCGTTTTTCACGAAAAGCCTGAAGCAAAATACTGATCGTGCCCTTGCATCTGATGTTTGCATCGTGCGCCGCGCGACGGGCATGGGCATTGTCGATTAAAACCCAATCGGCATTTTCCAGGCGCGCCAGCGCAATTGCCTCGGCCTCGCCCAAATCAATACCACGCATCAACAGCGGATCGTTGGCCGGCAATGTTATAGGCGCAACCCGAATCTGCTGTTGCTGGATGAGAAATTGCACAGCGTCCGCGTCAGGCGCGCCCAGTCGCAACCCGTTGACGACGACTTCCTGATAGACCTGCGGCGGGATAAGTACGACGCCATAGAGTTGCGGCAACAGTCCCAGGCGGCCCAACTTGCCCAATGCAATCAACGGGCCGGCATTACTGACAACTTTCACGCCAATTCCTCGCGGAGCGTCTCCTCATCCGCCGTCGCGCGCAGGCCTTGCGCTACAGCGTATTGCGCCATTTCGCGCAGTGAGACGCCAGCCAATCGCGCCGCGCGCCAGAGCGAAATGCCGCCCTGCTTGAACAACGCCAGCGCCTGCTCCATTTTCACCTGGCGCAGACCGAGTCGTAACAATTCCCCCAGGTCAGCCTGATACGGCGCTATCTGCTCGAACAACGTCTCGGAAACAGTCACGGTTAAAGTCTCCATAGCCATCACCTCATCTTCATTATACGAACGTCTGCCGGACAAGTCAATGTGAATTCCCAACAATAGGGCTTATCAACGCTCAAACCGAACTCAATTTGCCTAAAATTGCTGCCGCCCAATCTCCACTTGCCCCCCTCCCGCAATCGCGCTATACTTGACGACGACTGTGAAACACCCAATATCCTGTGACCTGGACAACCTTAGCCTGCGCAAGGAGTCTCTATGCCCAAACCGGCCTCCAATAACAACGGAGCAGTAAGCGGAGCGACCCTCGCCTTCGAGGACACGCTCTGGACTGCCGCCGACAAGCTGCGCGGACACCTCGACGCCGCCGACTACAAGCACGTCGTCCTCGGCCTGATTTTCCTCAAGTACATCTCTGACGCTTTCACCGAGCACTATGAGCAGCTCAAGCTGTGGACGGCTGACGTCAAGAGCGAATACTACGTCAAAGAACCCAAAGCGCGTTACGAAGTGCTGGAAGACCGCGACGAGTACACGGCGCAGAACGTCTTTTGGGTGCCCAAACAAGCGCGCTGGACGTACTTGCAGGCCAACGCCAAGCAGCCCACCATCGGCCAGTTGGTGGACGAGGCGATGGTCGCCATCGAGGACGCCAACCCGCAACACCTCAAGGGCGTGCTGCCCAAAGACTACGCCCGCCCCACACTCGATAAGCGCCTGCTCGGTGAACTCATCGACCTCATCGGCGCGATTGGCCTGGGCGACAAAGAGAGTCGCTCCAAAGACGTTCTGGGCCGCGTCTACGAGTACTTCCTGGGCCGCTTTGCCGAGGCCGAGGGCAAGCGCGGCGGGCAGTTCTACACCCCACGCGGCATCGTCCAACTGTTAGGGTCCGTAAAAGTATAACTTCCCGAATACGGGTATAAT
>MTKY01051299.1_pt1 | contig 30714 bp, 20 predicted proteins | sample 1042731 | NCBI WGS metagenome assembly MTKY01 (sample SAMN06212206, study PRJNA360538) | anaerobic digester metagenome | biome: Wastewater treatment plant; material: sludge; isolation source: anaerobic digester fed with sludge from wastewater treatment plant | place: Denmark: WWTP Soeholt ...
ATACTGAATATGCATCCCGCCAATGGAAATTCCTCTTCCGAAGCATCGATGCTGGAAGTTGTAACGAAGAGCTCGTCCAGATTTTTCCCTCCAAAGCAGCAGCTTGTCACGTGCCTGGCGGGTATTTCCATGGCGCTCAGCTCCTCGCCTGTCTCCGGGCAGTATTGTCTGACGGCGCCACCTCCCCAGTGCGCCACAAAAAGCGTCCCATCGGAGGCTATCGTAAAGCCGTCAGGCGAACCTGATTCAATCGGAATCTTTACCGCTTCGCGTCTGCCGCGGAGCTGTTTCATCTGCCCGTCGTACTCATACGCGCAGATGGTCTGTGTATAGGTATCCGTGTGATATACCGTCTTCCCGTCGGGGGTAAAGGCGATGCCGTTTGAAACGATCAGCCGTTCCATCAGGCGGGTGACCGTGCGGGAACGGCCGTCGATGAGGAAAAGACCGCCAGTGTCAGCGTGTTCCGCCTCGCCTTCGTTGAGAGCGTTATTCATCGTTCCGGCCAGAATCATGCCGTCGGGAGTCGCTTTCGCGTCATTAAACCGGTTGAACGGGTGTTCTTGATCCACACTGAGCCATTCGGTCAGGCTGCCCGTTTCAGGATCAAGGAGGAGCAGGCGGAGACCGCAGCCCACCGCGAGACGCCCGTCTTCGCACGGGATGCAAAAACCGACATAATCGCTGAAAGCGCGAATCAGCCAGTCTTTCCCGTCTTTAAGACAATGGAGCTCCCTTCTCAGGATATCAACCCAGAAGAAAGCTTCCCGGCGATCATCCCAGAAAATGCCTTCTCCCAGGTGAGATCTCGTCTTAAGCGCTGTTTTGATATTCATGGGAAAACCCCGATTCTCGTTAGCTGATTTTTTGTATTTGCACATACAAAATGCATATATATGCTCTTTTAGTTTCACATCCCTCTGTGCAAAACTGCAATACGAAAAATCAAAGATAGCACGAATAATCAATTTGATTTGCGCTCAATCGAGATAATTCACCTGAAAAAGGGTATCAAACTCTCAAGCGTGTCTGGGAAATCAGCGAAAATTCAGCCGTGCAGACATTCGGGATTAAAAGGCGCGATCACGCTTTCTCCCAGGCCTCCCGGGTAAACTCAACAGCCCGGGCCATGCCTTCAAAGCCCTGAAAACCAGCCTCTTCAATACAGATCCAACCGTCAAATCCCGCCTTTTTAGCTTCGCTGAATATCTGTTTGATGGGGGCGACTCCACAGCCGCAGACAACAAAGTCAAGACAACCGGGTGCCCTCAGATCATTGACATGGATCGTCTCCACCTGCGGAAGAACAGTTTTAAACACTTCCAGCGCGTCTCCGCCATCCGCGGTGGTATTGGCCGTATCAAAGTTGACGCGAATATCCGTATCCCTGACCATTTGCGCGAATTTCAGGAAACGCCGCGTATTAAACAGATAGTCGGGTTTTTCCCATGCTCCCGGCTTCGAATGGTTCTCGAACAGCAGCTTAACGCCGAACTTGTCCGCTGTTTCCTTTAGCCTGAGAAAATATTCTTTCACGATCCGCAGCACATCATCCTCATCGCCGGACTCGTGGCACTGTCCGGCTGTAATGCGCAGGTAGTCGGCGCCGAGCGCATACGCGAGTGCTGCGTCAGCAGTGGCGAATGCCAGTTCTCTTTCCCGATACAGTCTGTCAGGATTTGTAAAGTCAGGATAAGTCGTGACCATCACACAGCGCATCTTCGCGTCATCAAGCGCTTTGCGCGCGGCGTCCACGCACACAGGCGTTCTGTTCTCAATACAGAGCACACTGAGATCCAGACCGTCGAGACCGAGCTGTTTCGCATATGAAGCCCACGCGGCTATCGAAAGCTTTCCGCAGATCATCTCACGAAAAAGCGACACTGGCAGACAACTCAGTTTCATCTCAATCCTCCCGTTACGTTTCGCGCTACACGCTCTCTCTTATCCGGCTATAATCCATTCATACCATACTTCCGCCATTCCAGGATAGTAAAAAACAGGCGGAAGCTCATCTCAGGAAAACCAACTCAGACGCTCCGCCTCCCGTGTCCACACGGCACAGGGAACAGCCGCCTTCGGCTTACGCGCAACGCTCCCCCGGAACACTTCTCCGCTATTTTCCTCCGGGCGGGTGTTTCCTGAAAGACACCACTGAAGGTCGCCGCGTTCTTGACAACCATCCTCACGAACCGCTATATTATCCTCGTGGTAATACCACAGAGGCGACCGATCGGAAGGAGTGTTCCCCGTGGTGAAACGTGCCGATCTGACATCACTTTTTGTTTCTCAGGTCGAAAGAGAGATCTTTTCCGGGCAGTATCAGGCGGGCGATAAACTCCCGCCGCTCCGTGAAATCGCCCGTTCAACGGGGTTCAGCCGTTCCGTCATCAACGCGGGGGTCGTCGAGCTCCGAAACAAAGGCCTTGTGAACGTCTATCCGCGGCAGGGCGTGATCGTCGCAGACTGGCGAAAACAGGGCACGCTCTCCGCTCTCGACGCCATGATCGCGCACGACCTTCTCGATTTACCCACGCTGACCAACCTCCTCGACGCGCGCCGTTTTATCGAATGCGAGTGCGCGGGACTCGCCGCCGTCAACGCGGGCGAAGCGGACATCCGCGCGCTGAAAGAAATTCTCGCACTCGAAGAACAAGCGGCTTCGGTCGACGATAAGGTGCGGAATGACTGGCTCTTTCACGTCAATCTCTGCGCGGCGGGCGGCAATATCACTTATGTCATTATTATCAATTCGATGCGGACGATGATCGATACCCTCGTCCGTCGATTCTACGAACGGCCGGACGTTTACTCTTTCGTCACGGCGATGCACAGAGACATCGTGACCGCCATTGAACGCGCCGATGAAAGCCGGGCATCCCTTCTGACGCTCAGGCTTCTGCGGCACGGCGAAAACGCGATACTGGAACAGTTCGAGCCCGCAGGCCAGGCATAGTGGCCCGCGCGTTCTCTCTTTTTCGGAAGAATACGGCGGAAGCCCGGCGATGCGCACTGAACAGGCAGGCAAACAAAACAAGCCGCTGCGCGGTCAGCCGTACCCGGAACAGACAAGGATCGCCGCTACGCGGTCAACCTTATCCGGAATGAACTAAGAGCTCTGATACGCGACCAACCGTATCCGAACAGACTAAGAGCGCCGATACGATAAGCGGCGCGGGGAGGCCGATATGTCCGAACCGAAATACACCGATTGCATTAAAAAACCCGGCTCGCTGTCACCTCGCGTGAAATGGCTGCGGGACTATTACTTCCAGGGAACAGCGCGGCGCTGGAACAACGAGTACTGCGCCTACACGAACGGCACACCGTGGGATGTCCAGTTCGATGAAATCACGTATTTTATCGTCCCGGAGACATACGCCTTTCTGAAACCCTTCGTCGCCTCCTGCCAGCAGAGCGCACAGAAAGTCGCCATCCCCGATGATTTCTTCGATCAGTCCATCCCGGAGCGAAAAGCCTGGTTCACAAAAGAAGTGGTCACCCGGCACCTGCCGGTGGAAATCCTCCCCCACGATCTTTTATGCGGCGCGCAGTTCAACGTCCAGTACTCGATGTGCCTCAACAGGAAAGAACAGAGGAGGCGGAACAGGCTCGTCTCCCGCGCCCGCGAGGCCGTTTTCTTCCTCCACAATCACGGGTACGGGAACTGCGGCGCGACGAGCGGCCATCTCATCCCCGACTACGCGAAGATCCTGCGGCACGGCTTCCGCAAAGAGCTGGAAGCGCTCGAAGCCCGCTACGATTTGCTGTCCGCCGAAGAAAAAAACGGACGCAAAGGCGGGGTCCTCCGCGCCATGATGACGGCGTGCCTCATGCCGAAGGAACTCGCGGCCAAATACGCAGACACATGCGAGAGGCTGGCGGCGAAGGAGACAGACGCCGGACGAAAAGAAGAACTCCTCAAGATGGCGGCCAACATGCGCGTCGTCCCCTGGAACGGCGCGGAGAATTTCTACCAGGCGGTGCAGTCTCTCTGGTTCACGCACATGCTGATCATGGCGGACGAGAAATACCCGGGGCCGGGCGTCTCCTTCGGGCGGCTCGACCAGTATCTGTACCCTTATTACAAAAAATCCGTTGACGAGGGCATGACCGAAGACGAGATGAAAGACATTCTCGGCTGTTTCTGGTTCCACTGCAATACCGCGTACGACGCGCAGATGCGCGTGGGCGGCAACCAGGGGATCACGGCGGGATTCGGACAGCTGTTCTGCCTCTCCGGGCTCGGAAAAGACGGCGCGGACATGACGAATGAGCTGACCTACCTCCTCCTCGACGTGATCGACGACATGAGTCCGATCCTCGAACCGAAGCCGAATGTACGCCTGCACAGACACAGCCCCGACCGCCTGATGGACAAAGTCGTCGACATGCTCTCCGCGAGCCAGGGCGCGCCGTTCCTTCTCAATTTCGACGACCGCTCCATCGCGGGGATGCTCCTCCAGGGCGAGCGCTCCGGCGCCTCCTCGCTCATCCGCGAGGACAACGCGTTCGAGTACGCGCCTGTCGGCTGCCTCGAAAACACGATGGTCGGAAACGACCGCTCCGGCACGGTCGACAACAACCTCAATCTCCTGAAAGCGATGGAACTCGTGTACGGAAACGGATGCGATATGCTCCCCTTCCGCGATCCCATGACGGGAAAAACAAGCAAAATCAAACAGGAAGGCCCGCGCACGGGAACGCTCGCGGAACTCGACACGTGGGAAAAGTTCTTTGACGCATACGCGGAACAGACGCGGTTCATCATCCGGAAGATGGTCGAAACATACGAGATGAGCGAATCCATCCGCGCCGCTTATAATCCGACGCCTTACCTCTCTATCCTCGTCAAAGGCTGCGCGGAGAAAGGCCTCGACATTACGCAGGGCGGCGCGGAACTCTCTTACACGACAATGGAAGGCGTGACCTTCGCCACGACGGTCGATTCGCTTCTCGCCGTCAAATATCTCGTCTACGACGAAAAGGAATGTACGCTGGCAGAGCTCGTCGCCGCCCTCAAGGCCGACTGGAAGGGCTACGAAATCCTGCAGTCGAAAGCGCTCCACCGCGCGCCGAAGTACGGTCGCGACGACACGGAGAGCGACCTGTTCGCGCAGAAAGTCATGGCGCTCTGGTCCGATGAGGTCTGGAAATACAAGACGCAGTCGACGAACAGACAATTCCGGCCAGGGATGCTCTCGTGGAATTACTGGATCGGCTCCGGCTACGTCCTGAAGGCGAGCGCCAATGGGAGAAATGAAAACCAGTTCCTGTCCAACGCCATCTGCCCCTCAAACGGCGCGGATCTGAACGGCCCGACAGCCAACAGCAACTCTGTCGGAACCGCGCTCGGCGGCAGGCGCGAAGACGGGACGCCGGTCAACGTCCTTCCGAACGGCGCGAGCCATACGATCACGTTCAACACATCGCTCCTCCGTTCGCCCGGCCACAAGGCGAAGCTGAAATCATTCCTCCGCGGGTACGCCGAGAACGGCGGAACGGCGCTGCAGATCAATATGCTCGACCCCGCCGTGCTCCGCGAAGCGCAGGCGCACCCGGTCGACTACCGCCATCTGCTCGTGCGCGTCACCGGCTACAACGCGTACTTCACCTCGATCGGACGCGAGCTTCAGGATGAGATCATCGCGCGCGAGAGCCACCAGCGGTATTGACGGACGGACGGCTGAAAAGAGCTGAGAGCGCAAGGGACAGCGAAACAAAACGGCCGAAAGCCGGGAAAGCCGGCGTGCGGAACGCCGGAAACGGAAGGGACAGCCAATGCGGATACTGAACATCCAGCGCATGTCGACGGAAGACGGGCCCGGACTTCGCACCACCCTGTTCGCGAAGGGCTGTCCGCTCCGCTGCGCCTGGTGCCACAACCCGGAGAGCATGGCCCCTTTCCCCGAGATCGAATGGCTGGGAGAGCGCTGCATCGGCTGCCGGACCTGCTTAAAGGTCTGCCCGGCGGGAGCGCTCGCATTCGGCGGCGAGGGTCTTGCCATCGACCGGAGCGCCTGTGACCGCTGCCTTCTCTGTACCGGCGCCTGCCCGGCGCGCGCGCTCGAACAGAGGGGGGAGGAGCGCGCTGTCTCCGACCTCTTCGGGGAACTGATCAAAGACCGGGCCTATTTCGGCGAAGACGGCGGCATCACCCTCTCGGGGAGAGAAATCATGGCGCAGGCGGAAGAAGCCGCAGAACTCCTGCGGATGCTGAAAGAACACGGGATCGGGACGGCGGTTGACACCTGCGGGTACTGCCGGCAGGAGGATTTTGAACACGTCCTTCCGTGGACAGATATCGTCCTCTACGACCTGAAGATCGCCGACAGCGACCGCCACCGCCGCTGGACCGGCGTCGGCAACAGCCGGATCCTCGCCAATTTCGAATACATCGCCGACAGAAGAAAAGCGCTCGGCCTCACTCTCTGGATCCGTACGCCGGTCATCCCGGGCGCGACAGACCGTGAAGACAATATACGGGCGCTCGCCCGCCTCATCGCGGGCCGGGCCGACCGCTGGGAGCTGCTCGCTTTCAACAACCTCGGCAGAGATAAGTACAAGCGTCTCGGCCGGACGTGGCCTTTCGCCGAGACGCCGCTGATGACAAAAGAGCGCATGGAAACGCTGGTCGGGATCGCGCATGACGCAGGCTGCACGTGCGCGCAGTTCACCGGCATGACCGCGCTGGAATCATAAAAGTCCGCCATTTCAGAGAAAAAGCAGACCGACCGTCGAAGAAGAGGAGATGACAATGAACCGAATCAATGTGGAAAGAGACGCCAAAGATTTCTCGAATCCTTACAAAGTCGCGCTGGTCGCCTGCCACGATGAACAGGGCGACGTCCATATCACGCTGCTCTCCTCTTTGATGAACCGCGGAGAAGACGAGATGGTCGTCGGCGAGTTCGTGGAAGGCCTTAGCAAACGCTTTTTCCACGAAAGGCCGGAGACGGGTTTTCTAATCATGAATCTCTCCATGCGTCTCTGGACGGGAACCATGGACTTCTATGACAGCAAAACGGAGGGCGGGGAGTACATCGCCTACAACCAGATGCCCCTCTACCGCTTCAACACGTACTGCGGCATCAGCCGCGTCCACTACGCCAGACTGCGCGAAATTTCCGACAGGAAACGCCTGCGCCTCGGGGGGATCGCCGCGAATATGCCGCGCGTTCTCCTCGCCGCGCCTTTTCTGAAAGGAGAGACGCGGGACGTGTTCAACGCGTGGACGCGCGCGCATACAAAAAAGATGGGGACACTGCTATTCCTCGGCTTTACGGATCCGGACGGATACCCCCGCATCGTGCCGGTCATTCAGGGAAAATCCGTCTCCTCCGGCCGCGTCCTCTTCACCCTGGCCCCTTACAAAAGCGCGCTCCGCGCCCTCGCGGACGGAAGCCGCGCGTCCGTTTTCGCGCTGAATCTCGATATGGAAGCCGTCCTTTTGAAAGGGACATTCCGCCGAAAAGGATGCTTCGGCGCCGTCGATGTCGACCGCGTGTACAACTGCATGCCGCCGATCCACCGCTATATCTACCCGGAGACGCCGTGGGAGACAGTCGAAGCGTTCTAGACTTCCTCGCCTGCCGGAACTTATTTTTTTACAGGAAGGATCGCCGGGGAAACGTCATTTTTGGCCACAGACGCCGCCGGAACCCCCGGAACTGTCCGGAATTTACACCTTTGAAAAAGAACGGCTGCAAAAGCGTCATTTTTAGCCATCTCCACTACAGTCTTCCCAGCCATACAAGTATGCGGAGAAGCCGCGGGGAGAGTTTCCCACCGCTCAGCCTGGAGAGTGCGCGCAGTGGCATGCTCAGGACAGCCTGTCTGTTGAGCTCTCTGTCTCCCGGCATGGCGTCCGCCTGCGCGATCGCCATGCGGTGAAACAGAGGGCGAAGGGGGCCGCGCAGAGCCGATAGCGGCGCGTCCACGCCGGAGGCCGGAGAAGGATCCGGCAGGCGGCGGCCGAGAAGCCGCTCAAACTCTTCTTCTGTCACGGGGCGGTTCATCGTTTTGTAAATTGCGGGAATGCCCTTCTCCTCCGTCAGGCCGGCGAAAAGCAGATGGCGCCGACGAATATCGGCGGCCGAAGATTCAGAGGATTCGGATGTTTCCCCGATTACCGTGTCTCTCTCCTCCGCTTCGCCCGCGACCGCTTCATTCCGCGCCATCATCCTGTTTCCGCCCCGCGCACTAGCCACCTCATTCGCTGCTTTCATCGCGGCTCCGCCATGCGCACCGGCCACCTCATTCGCCGCCTTCATCGCGGTTCCGCCATGCGCGCTGTCCGCCTCGAGAACAAGACCGGCGGAGAGCGTGAGATCCCTGCAGTTCGGACCGCAGAGGAAATAGTACTGGCCGTTCTCGAAGATCTTCTCCCCACGGGGCGTATAGGAGCGAAGCCGCTCAAACGGAATCTTCAGCACCAATTCTCGCGTTTCGCCGGGCTGCAGTTCCGCTTTTTCCCACGCTTTCAGTTCGATGAACGGACGAAGCAGAGAGCTGCCGGGGCAGGCCACATAAATCTGGACGACTTCTTTCGCTCTTCGCTTCCCCGCGTTGGTCAGGCGGACGGTCACATACACGCTGTCTCCGATACGCTCGGCTTCCATGCGTTCGTACAGAAAGCGGCCGTACGTGAGACCGTATCCGAACGGATAAGCGACTGGCCTGTCAAATGTCGTATAGTAGCGGTAGCCGACAAAGACGCTCTCCCGGTACTGTGCCTGCCGCGGATACTTCAGGTAATACGGTTCAGACGGAATGTCTTCCCGGGAAAGCGGCCATGACGCGCAGAGCCTGCCGGAAGGGCTCTGAACCCCGTACAGGATCGACTGCAGCGCTTCATACGCGCCTTCTCCCGCATAGTGCATCAGCAAAATGGCGTCTGCAGGCACATCGCCCAGGATAAGCGGCGCACCCGTCTGCAAGATCAGAACGATTATTAACCCGCTGTCTTTCAGCCGCGCGATCTCCGCCCGGTCTTCCGCCGTCAACTCAAGGGATTGTCGGTCGTATCCTTCCGCGTCAGTCGGAAGCTTCGCGAAATATAGACAGACGCGGCCATCCCGGGCGTCGCGGGCATCGTCGGCGTCGAGGCCATCCCGGGCATTCCGGGCATTGCAGACACCACGGCCTTCACGGACATCGCAGCTCTCCCGGGAATTCCGGGCGTCACTGCTTTCCTGAGCAAGGGAGAAAGAATATCGGCTGTTTTGCCACTGCGCGAGCGGTGTCGTCGTGACAAGCGGCTCGACACGCGAGGAACCGAGGCCCTGCACCTGCGTTTCCTCGACAGCGCCCGCCAGCATTACTGTTTCCGCCGGATTGAGCGGCAGTAGGCCGCCGTCATTTTTCAAAAGTACCATACACTCGATGGCGGCCAGAACAGCAGTTTCATAATGGCCGAGATGTGACGACCCTTTCGCCGAACCCGCGCGTTTCTCCAGTCCGCGGATATGAGCGAGGCTGCGGTCGAGCAGATCTTCGTCGAGTATGCCGCGCCGATACGCTGTGGCTAGGAACGCGCCTGATGGACTTGACCCGCCCGGCATTTCGAGATCCATCCCCGCCTCAAGGCCGGAAAGGCGATCCTCGACACTGCCCCAGTCGCTCATCACGCATCCGCCGTAGCGCCATTCCTCCCGCAAAATGCCGAGCAGCCTTTTGTTTTCGCCGGTATTTTGTCCTTCGAAGCGGTTGTAGGAAGTCATCACCGCCCAGGGATCCCCCTCGCGCACGGCGATTTCGAACGGCAGCAGATAGAGTTCGCGCAGCGCCCGCTCGTCGACGATGCTGTCCGACACAAAGCGCTCCGTCTCCTGCGAATTAAGCGCGAAATGCTTCAGCGTGGCGGCGACTTTTCGCGATTGAACGCCGCGGATATAGGCGGCGGCCATCTTGCCGCTGAGAAGCGGATCCTCGCCAAAATACTCAAAATTGCGGCCGCACGCGGGATGGCGCTGAAGATTGACGCCCGGGCCGAGCAGCACGTCGACGTCCAGCGCGACGCACTCTGTCCCGAGCGATTCGCCGACAAGCGCCGCTATATTCTCATCCCAGCTCGAGGAGATGGCCGACGCCGTAGGAAAACACGTCGCACGCTCTGTTCCGTGCGGCGTCTCTTTTCTCACGCCGTGCGGTCCGTCGGACAAGCGGAGACGCGATCCCTTGAGAAGCCAGTATCCATCTCCCTCAATGGCGTTGATCTTCTTTTTCCAGCGCATCGTTTCCCCTTTATCCACGGCAAAAAAAGCCCGCCTCCTGTATGAACAGAAATCTAGCGGGCTGTTGACTGAATCAATTGAGCTTCAGAACGGCTGCTTCAATGCGATCCATCGCCTCGATCAGATTCTCCATCGAGTTGGAGTACGTCAGCCGGATTGCGGAAGGTGCCTCAAAAGCGTTCCCCGGCACAAGCGCGACGCCCGCTTCGTCGAGCAGATAACCGGCGAGAGCCGGCGCGTCGGTGATCACGCGGCTTCCGGCGCGTTTGCCGAATGTCCCCGAAACGTCCGGGAACAGGTAGAAAGCGCCGTCCGGGAAAGGACAGCGGAAGCCGGGCAGCTTCCTGACGCGTTCGAACATGTAATCGCGCCGTTCTTCGAAGGCCCTGCGCATATTCTCCACATACGCGCCGCACTCTTCAAGCGCGGTAATCGCCGCCCATTGAACAAAAGATGTGCTGTTCGACGTCGTATGCCCCTGAATCGCGGAAATGCCCTTAATCAATTCGCGCGGACCGGCCGCGTAGCCGATGCGCCACCCCGTCATCGCGTATGCTTTCGAAAACGCGTTAACGGTCAGTGTCCGCTCCCATACTTCCGGGGAAAAAGACGCGATGCTGATATGCGGCGTCGTCCCATAGATCAGTTTTTCGTAAACCTCGTCGGTAATGATATAGCAGTCGTGACTGATGGCGATATCCGCCACGCACCGCAGGCTCTCTTCCGTATAGACGGCGCCCGTCGGGTTGTTCGGCGTGTTGATCAGGATCACGCGTGTTCTCGGCGTGACCGCACGCTCAATCGCTCCCACGTCAAGCCTGTTATCCTCCGCCACAGGGACAAGAACAGGGATCGCGCCGGCGAGCTTGACCATCTCCACATAACTCACCCAGCACGGCGTCGGGATAATCACTTCGTCGCCCGGATTGCACATCACCTGAAAGGCATTCGCGAGCGCGAATTTCGCGCCCGTCGAGACGATGATCTCATTCGGCGCGTACTCGATCTTATTCTCCCGCCGCAGCTTGCGCGCGATCGCCTCGCGGAGCGGCAGGATGCCCGGTGTCTGCGTGTACTTTGTCTTTCCCTCGAGCATGGCGCGGTGCGCGGCTTCAATGATGGGCGCCGGCGTGTTGAAATCCGGTTCGCCGCTGTTGAGAGCGATGATGCTCTTCCCCGCGGCGCGCAGCTCCGCGACTTTCGCGTTCAGTTCAAGCGTCTGCGATGGAGCCATTTGCTGGATACGGTCTGAAATCATACGTTTTCCTTTCAAAAATCCATGTCGGCAATTTCCGGGTTCGCGCAGGATTCGGATCTCCCTGGACGCCGCGGTGCGGCGGGCTTTCTGATTCCCTGACGACAGATTGATTATTCGCATTCATCATATCATGAGATGAAACGAATCCGTCTGCTTGCATGGCCTTCCGCGGAGGACAGGGCTCGAATCGCATTCCCGAGCGGTTATTCGCGCATGACTGGAACGGCGATTTTATTGTTTGCCCGCCGGGCGAATCGTGCTTACTCCCTTTCCAGCCCCAAAAGCCACTCCGAGGCAGGGATGACACAGATTTCTTTTCCTTTGTTTGTGATGAGGTTTTTTTCTGAACGAGTGATAATCAGGCGATTATCCGCATGCAGGAAATCGGCCGCTTTTTTCAATGAAGAGATTTCCCGATCGGCGGTGTCGCTACGGCCAAGAGAATAGCACACCTGAATGGCGAGACTTTTGGAAGGAACATAAAAATCAAGTTCAACATTCTTTTTGTAGTAAAAAACATGATCGATACCGTAGCGCCGAATCAGGTTAACCGCTACAAGATTCTCCAGTAAAGCTGCGTCCGGATCAACCAGGAACAGATTTAACAGCCCGTTATCAATAAAATAATACTTAGACTCCGACTCCCTTTCGACAAACCTCGCCCTATAGTTTTCAACCCGCAGAATCAGGAAGGATTCCTGCGCGCATTCAATATAGCGAATCACTGTACTCTTGCCCACCGGAATTCCGATTGATTTGACGATATTCGTCAGCCTGGAGAACGAAATCGGATGACATACACTTTCCGCAATCTTCTTGATGAGTATTTCCAGAGCCTTCCGATTTGAAATACCATGCCGCATACCGATGTCCGCCAGATAGATTTTCTGATAAATACTGCTTAAATAATCGCGTTTCAGCTGTAAATTGATAAGCTCGGGAAAGCCCCCGGTTCTGAAATAGTCTGAGAAGCGGCGTTCAAGTTCCGCCCTGCCTTTGGTCGAGAATAGAGCCGGTTCAGAAAGATCAACCCCGTTCGCGGCCAGATATTCCGGGAAATGATAGGGATAAATCTCCTTTATCAAATATCTGCCTCCAAGCGTTGAACTCATCTCTTTGCTTAGCATCCTGGCGTTGCTGCCAGTGATATAGACCTGCCTTTTTTCATCCGCCAGCCGTCTCGCGAATTTTTCCCATCCATCGACAATCTGAATCTCATCGAAAAAACAGATGACCTCTTTCTGATATAAAGTGTAATGGGCCTGCAGAAGCGAATTAAAATCTTCAGAGGAAAACGCTGTCAGCCGCTCGTCTTCAAAATTAATATAGAGAAAATCTTCCCAGGAGAAGCCTTTTCGAGCAAGATCATGCATAATCTGATAAAGAACGAACGATTTCCCGGCGCGCCTTACGCCAGTTAATATGTACGGCATATTTTCTTCAAGCCTTATCGCGCGCTCATGACAGGTGAGTTTCTTAATTGACGAGATACTGTCAACAATCACTGTTTTTAAAATATCGGGATTGATCGCCATATCGCCGCTCCATCTTGTCTGTGAAAAAGCGTGCCGTCTGTTTTAGCAGCGAGACAACGCAAGGCTAGTCGTCTTATGTGTAAGACAATAATACGCTCAGATCGTCTTTCCGACAGAACAGACTTGCGCAATTTCTGTCCTATTTATAAGACAATTATATAACGTTATCGTCCTATTCGCAAGACAGTCTGACGGTTTTTGTCTCATTTCGCGTTCTCGGACGATTAACAGTTAGCTGAAGCATCGAAAAGAAGAAAGCCCGCGTACATGCCCTTAAGGGTTCTTTTTTGTCAAATGTGAGAGATTGGGGTCCGCTTCATCGCATCGACAGATCGTGTTACACTATGAGACAGAAGCTCCAAGACATAAGTATCACAAAGAAGGCAATGGAAGTATCTTTAAGTCGAAGATAGGCTGTTTTGTCGTCTGCCGGACGGCGCGGCGAAGCGCGTGTGAATACCGGAGGGGGTAATCTATGGTTAAGCACAAGAAACTGTTGGAATGGGTGGAAGAGATGACGGCGCTGCTCGAACCGGACGCGATTCACTGGTGCGACGGCTCGGAGGAGGAGAACAAACGGCTCCTGGAGGAGAATGTCGCGCGCGGCGCGGCGGTCAGGCTCGATCAGGAGAAACGCCCCGGCTGTTATCTGTTCCGCAGTGACCCGTCCGATGTCGCGCGCGTCGAGGGGCGCACCTTCATCGCTTCCGAACGCGAGGAGGACGCAGGCCCGACCAACAACTGGATCGATCCCCATGAACTGCGCGAGACGATGCGCGGCCTGTACCGCGGCGCGATGCGCGGGCGCACGATGTATGTCATTCCTTTCAGCATGGGGCCGCTCGGGTCGCCGGCCGCCAAGATCGGCATTGAGCTGACCGACAGCTCTTACGTAGTATGCAACATGAAAATCATGACGCGCATGGGACAGGAGGTGCTCGATCTCCTCGGCGAGGACGGCGCGTTTGTCCCCTGCCTCCACTCCATCGGCGCACCGCTGGAACCGGGAGAAAAGGATGTTGCCTGGCCATGCGCCCCGATGGAAAAGAAATACATCAGCCATTTTCCCGAGACGCGCGAGATCTGGTCGTACGGGTCGGGCTACGGCGGCAACGCGCTCCTCGGCAAGAAATGCTTCGCGCTCCGGATCGCCTCCGCGCTCGCGCGCGACGAAGGATGGCTAGCCGAACATATGCTGATTCTGAAACTGACCTCGCCGGAAGGCAAAGTCCACTATGTCTGCGGCGCGTTCCCTTCCGCCTGCGGCAAGACGAACCTCGCGATGCTGCGGCCGACCGTCCCCGGCTGGACCGTTGAGACCGTCGGCGACGATATCGCGTGGATGCGCTTCGGCGAAGACGGACGCCTGTACGCGATCAATCCCGAGGCCGGGTTCTTCGGCGTCGCGCCGGGGACTTCCTATCAATCGAACCCGAACGCCATGGAGTCGATCAAGAAAAACACCATCTTCACAAACGTCGCGCTGACAGACGACGGCGATGTGTGGTGGGAGGGGATCGACGACCCCGCCCCGGAACACCTGGTCGACTGGCACGCGAAGGACTGGACGCCGGATACAGCGGAGAAAGCCGCCCATCCGAACGCGCGCTTCACGGCGCCGGCGATCAACTGCCCGTCCATCGCGCCGAACTGGGACGATCCCGCGGGCGTCCCCATCGACGCGATCCTCGTCGGCGGACGCCGCCCGTCCACCATCCCGCTCGTTTACCAGAGCCTCAGCTGGGAGCACGGCATCTTCCTGGGCGCCGTCATGGGTTCCGAGATCACCGCCGCCGTCATTTCCGACAAGATCGGACAGGTGCGGCGCGATCCCTTCGCCATGCTGCCTTTCATCGGCTACCACGTCGGCGACTACCTCAACCACTGGCTCGAGATCGGACGCAAAGGCGATCCCGCCAGACTGCCGAAGATCTTCGCCGTCAACTGGTTCCGCAAAGGCGCGGACGGCCATTTCCTGTGGCCGGGATTCGGCGACAACAGCCGCGTTCTGAAATGGATCGTCGAACGCTGCGACGGAACCGTTGGCGCGAACGAGACGGCGATCGGCTATCTCCCCAAGGCGGAGGATCTCTACCTCGACGGCCTCGATCTGCCGCAAGAAGACCTCGACGCGCTCACGACCGTTGAACACGACGCCTGGAAGACTGAACTCACCGCCATCCGCCAGCATTTTGACAGCTACGGCCCCAAGATGCCGAAAGAACTCTACGCGCAGCTCGACGCCGTAGAGGAGCGGCTCGGCTGAGATTAGCGGAACAGCAGGAAAGATTGCGCCGCCGGTACCTATCATCACGAAATTAAAAATCCGCATGTAAATCGACTCCTTAGCGCTTGACATTCGGTCAATAGTTAGTTATAACAAACTATTGACCGAAACAATGCGCGTGCGCCCGCCGTCACGACGCAAAGCCGGCAGGAAAGGATGTGTGCAGGCGAGATGAATGACAGATTACATGCGGAAATCGAGAGCCTTCACCTGGATATACCGCAGGACATCATGGATCGGATCGATGAACAGGTCAGGATGAAGGAAAACCAGATCCGGATCACGCCGCGGGGATTAACCCGCGAGCTGATGGCCATCGCGCCGGACTGCAAAGGCCGCATGCGATGGTCTGTGATACTGGCCTGCGTCGGGGAGCTTTTCAGTTTCGCGGCATACTTTTTCAGCGCTTACGCCGCTTCCTGGCTGATCGCACGCGGCGGCGCCAACCCTCCCGGCTTCGACTCCCTTGTGCGCTGCGGCCTCGCCGCCGCCGCGTCGCTCCTTGTCTATCTTCTGCTGACAGGCATTAGCACCACGCTGTCCCACCGCACCTCGTTCAACATTCTGGGGAGACTGCGCGGAAGATTATTCGCGAAGCTGCGGGAAGTCCCCCTCGGCTATCTCGTGGAAAACCCTGTCGGCAAAATCAAGACAATTATTCAGGATCGCGTGGCCGATATGGAGGACTGGGTGGCGCATCTGATGCCGGAGCTCCCGAGCCGCCTTCTTCACCCGCTGCTCTGCGTCGTTATCTTATTCGTCCTCGACTGGCGTCTCGGCCTGGCGGTCTTCGCGCCGCTTCCTCTCATCCTGATCGGGATGGCGGCAATGATGTACCGCTACCGAGGGCGCTCGCTTGTCTGGCTCAGCGGGTATGCGAACGTGGCGGACCGCAGCGCGGAGTACGTGCGGGGCATCCCCGTCATCAAAGCCTTTCTGCAGGATCGCCGCTCCTACGACCATTTCGCCGACGCGGTCAACTTCTACCACCACTCCACCATGCAGTGGTGGCGTCAGAGCTGGTTCGGCTCCGCCCTGTCGATGGCCGCGATGATGTCTCCCCTGCTGGCGACTCTACCGGTCGCTTTCTATCTTTACGCGAACGGCCGGATCACCGTCTCCACGCTGCTGCTGGCGTTGATTCTTCCCCTCTCCATTCTCCCGCAGAGTTTTGCCATCATGCAGAGCTTTGAGTTGTTTCAGGTCGCGTCCAACACGTGGCTCTCCATCCGCGCGCTCCTCGGGATGCCGCCGCAGAAGCGGCCGCCGGGAGGACAGAACGCCGCCCTCAACCGCGATCTCGGCATCGCGTTCGACCACGTATGTTTCTCTTATCAGGAAGGCTCGGAGGTGCTGCACGACATTTCCTTCACCGCGGAGAAAGGCGAAGTGACGGCTCTCGTCGGCCCGTCAGGCGGGGGCAAATCGACGGTCGCGCGGCTGCTCGCGGGATTCTGGGATCAGTCGTCCGGCGTGATCAGGCTGGGCGGCGCAGACACGCGGGAGATACCGTTCGAGCAGCTGTACAGCGAGATCTCCTACGTCTCGCAGGACAACTTCCTCTTCGACTGCAGCATCAAAGACAATATCCGCATGGGCAAACCGGACGCGAGCGACGAGGAGATTCAAGCGGCCGCCAAAGCCGCGCACTGCCACGATTTTATCATGGCGCTTCCGAACGGCTACGACACGAGCGCCGGAGACGCCGGCGGCGCCCTCTCCGGCGGCGAACGCCAGCGCATCACCCTCGCCAGGGCCATCCTGAAACCGGCCGCCACCATCATTCTGGACGAGGCGACCGCGTACGCCGATCCGGAAAACGAAGCGCTGATACAGGAAGCCATTTCCCATCTGGTCAGGGGAAAGAGCCTGCTCGTTGTCGCTCACCGCCTTCACACAATCAAACAGGCGCACAAGATCATCGTTCTGGACAAAGGGACGATCGCCGCGCAGGGAACGCACGCGCAGCTGATCGAATCGTGCCAGTTGTACCGCAAACTGTGGCGCCAGTACGCCGGAAAGGAAGATTGACAATGGATTTCATCAAACGCTCACTCAAGATGGCGGGACGCCACAAACAGCGGCTGCAGGCGGGTATGTTCTTCATCTTTATCCAGAACGCGGCGATGCTGATCAACTTCTTCGCCATCTATCTCGGCTTCACCTGGATGCGCGATCTCACGGCTTCGCGGCTGTGGACGCTGTTCGGCGTGCTGGCCGCCTCGCTGCTTTTCAACTTCCTTTCGGGCTGGCTGCAGAACGCCCTGATCGCGGGCGTCTCCTTCACGATCTATAAGGATTACCGCCTCAACATCGGCGAAAGGCTGAAGCGCGCGCCCATGGGGTACTTCTCTGAACAGAGCCTGTCGCGTATCCTCGCGGCTTTTACCAATGTGATGAAGAGCCTTGAAAACTATACCCAGATGTCGTTCAACTTCAGCCTGTCCGGCATCTCGCTGTGCTTCTTCCTTCTGATCGGTCTCTTTTCGATGAGTCCGAAGATTGGCCTGCTCGCGCTTTTCTGCATTGGTCTCGCCTGGTTCTGCGTCTTCCAGCTCGTCCGCGTCGCAAAAAAGGATATCACCGTCGAACACGAGGCGGTGGCGCACGTCACCGACGCTCTGGTCGACGGCATCCGCGGCATCCCTGTCCTGCGAAGCTTCCCCGCGCTGGAACGCGCCACCGTCCGGAAAGTTCACGCGCGCCTCCGGGACTCCTCAGAGGAACTGATTCAGGCGCAGACGCACTTCGAGAAAGTCTTTGTACTCTATTCCCGCCTTTTCAACACGGTTCTCAACTTATCCAGCCTGGCGGTGACGCTCCTCGCGTGTTACCTGTTCACAAAGGGCGAGGTCGGCCTCGTCCGCGCGCTGACGCTGACCGCTGCCGGCTTTATGCTTTTCGGAGGGCTTCGCCAGCTGGAGAACTCCGCCATTCTGCTGGTCAAGAATCCCGCGCATCTGGCATACCTGGAAAGCGTACTCGACATCCCGGAAATCGAAGAAGGCTCTCTGGGCGAAGTTCCTTCGGATCATTCGCTCGCGTTCGAGCACGTGACATTCGGCTACGACCCGGACAGACCGGTCATCCGCGACTTGTCGCTTCACATCCCGGGAGGATCCCGCACCGCGATTGTCGGCCCGTCCGGCTCCGGAAAAACGACGATCATCAACCTGATCGCGCGCTTCTACGACCCCCGCGAGGGATCGATCCGGCTGGCGGGAAAGGATATCCGCTCGTACGAGACGGCGGCGCTGCTTCGCAGCCTCTCCCTCGTTTTTCAGGATGTATATCTTTTCAGCGATACGATTGAGAACAATATCCGCTTTGCCAGACCGGACGCGACACGGGAAGAAGTGATCGCCGCGTCCAAACGGGCGCGCTGCCACGACTTCATCCAGGAGCTGCCGCAAGGGTACGAGACGCTTGTCGGGGAAGGCGGCAGCAACCTGTCGGGAGGCGAGAGACAGCGTATTTCCATTGCGCGCGCACTCCTCAAAGACGTGCCGATCATCCTGCTCGACGAGGCGACCAGCTCCGTCGATCCGGAAAACGAACACGAGATCCTCTCCGCGATCGACGAACTATGCGAAGGCCACACCGTCATCTCCATCGCGCACCGCCTTTCGACGGTCCGCCAGGCCGACCAGATCCTCGTCATCGACGACGGACGCCTTGTCCAGCGCGGCACGCACGACGAACTGGTCGGGACGCCCGGGATCTACGCCGGATTCATTCAGGCGCGCGAAAAAGCGGCGAGCTGGTCCCTGACCGAACACGGAAACTGAAACTCAAATGCCGGGAGCATCCAGATGCTGAAATACTTCAAGCGATATCTTCTCTTTCTCTTCCTCATGCTGGTCTTCGTCGTGGGATCCTCGCTTCTGCACGTGCGGGCGCAGTTTATTAAAGGAGAAATCCTCGAGTCGGCCATCGCCAAAGACATCCGCGGCATCCTCCCCGCCACGCTGTTCTTTGCGCTGTTCTACGGCGGCTATATGCTGATGAGCCAGATCTACACCATGGTCCGAACGGATCTGACGTTCCGGATCTCCCGCGACATCCGGAACGACCTTTTCGATTCAGTTCTCAGACGCCGGCCGCATCAGGTCAAGGACATCGACCGGGCGTCTGTCGTCGCCCGCTATACGACCGATCTCGGGAAAGTCGAATTCGACTATCTGAGCATGGGGAGCAAACTGCTCGAGCACGTCGTTACAATCCTGACGGCCGGGAGCGCTCTCTTCCTCGTCAACTACAAGGTGGCCTCTCTCGCCGTCCTCTTCTTTCTCCTGCCGATGCTCGCCGTCAGACTGCTGAAAAACAAGCTCAGCCGGGCGGAAGCCGTTTTCGTCACCACCAACAAGAAGCATCTCTCTTCCGTGCTGGGGTACTTGAAAGGGCTTGAAGCGATCAAAAACTACGGCGTTGAGGACAGCATTGAAAAACGCTATCTCCAATCACTGGAGGAACTGAAAGCAAAAGACGGCGACAGGGCCAGGACGCGCAGCGTATCGAACGGGTGCAGTTTTCTGATTACCATGATCTCGCAGGCGGCGATTGTGATCTTCTCCGCCGTTGAACTGTCAAAAGGGCGTCTCGGGGCAGGCCAGTTCGTGACCATCTTCTCTCTCGTCACCATCCTCCGTCCGCCGGTCTACTGGATCTCCAAACTCTACGAGGGTGTCATTTCGAGCAAACCGGCGATCGCGGCGATCAGAGCCGTCATCGACAGCGGCGATCCCACAATCGATCCGTCTTCAACCGAACACCACCATGCGGGAGACTTGCGCGTAATGAGCAGACTGTCCGGCGGCTCCTCTCCGGCCATCGGCAGTTCCGCCAAGGCCACCGGCAGTTCCTCCCCAGTCATCGGCAGTTTCGCCCCGGCAACTGGCAGTTCCTTTCCGGCTATCGGCAGTTCCTCCCCTGCCACCGGCGGCTCCTCCGCGGCCATCGGCAGCAGTGACAGCTGCCCCCTGAAGCCGGGCGAGATTGATATACAGGATCTGTCTTTTTCGTATGAGGACGGAGAGGAAGCGATCCTCGATCATTTCTCGCTTCACGTGAATCCCGGCGAGAAAGTCCTGATCAGGGGAGCGAGCGGCAGCGGCAAGACGACGCTCATCAACCTCCTCACGGGCACGCTTCTCCCGTCGGGCGGGAAGATCGCGATGGGAGGCGGTTTCAGCCTCGCGCGTCAGGATGCCTTTATCTTCAACGGTTCGGTCGAAGACAACATCACGCTGTTTGAGGAAACGGACAGGGAGGCGCTGAACCATGCCGTGGACGCGTGCGGTATCGGCGAACTTCTGACACGAGAGGACGCCGCTGAAAACGGCACGAATCTGTCGGGCGGAGAAAAGAAACGCGTCTGCCTCGCGCGCGCGATGGTCTATGCGCAGCCGATCCTGATTCTCGACGAGCCGCTGGCAAATATTGACCCGCGGAATATCGCCAATATCGAAAAAAGCATCCTCTCGCTGAAAGACCGGACCGTCATCATCATCAGCCACCAGGTAAGCGGAGCGCTCGCGGAAGGCATGGACCGGACGGTCATCCTGGAAAAGAAGCGGCAGAATGTCAAAGAAACAAGCAATTCAGAACCAGAAAACGAAGATAAGGATGCCGAACGGGAAAATCCACATCGGGAAAGGAGCGCGCAATGAAAAAATACTGGCTTGCAAATAAGGGACGGACCGCCCTGCTCATTCTGTTCATTCTCGCGTCGGAGGGACTGGTCGCCTACATCGCGCGCGTCTACGGACAGATCGTCGACAAGGCGAGAGGCGGTGAAAGCGGCGCCCTGTCGCCGCTTTTTATCCTGCTCGTCGCGCTCTCCCTCCTGATGCCTTTCTGTTTCTATCTCTATTCGCTGGCGATTCAGTTTCTGCGCGTCAGAATCCAGGCCGCCATGAGGCATTCGCTCTTTTCCAGTCTGCTCGCGCGCGACTACAAAGAATATATCAGGGAAGATGAAGGACAATATCTTTCGTCCTATACAACGGAAATCGATTCCCTTGAAACCTCTTACTTTACCGCGATCTTCGGGATTCTTCAGATCATCGCGCATTTTCTTTTCACCTTCGTCATCCTGTACGCGATCTACCCGAAATTCGCTTTCTACAACCTTCTCGGCGCGGTGCCGGTCGTCCTCATTCCCAATCTGCTGAAGAAAAAGATCAGCCGTCTTCAGGCAGCGAAAATAGAACGCGTGGCCGCCAACATCGCGCGATTGAATGAGTACCTCTCCGGGCTGGACACTATCCTCCTCTTCGGGCGCAGAAGCGCTTTTCGCCGCCAGTTCAGAGAACAGACCGAAGCGATCCGCCACGTAAGCAGGAAAATCCCGGCGCTGATGGTGCTGACCACCAACCTCTCCAATCTCCTGCTGCAGCTTTACAGCATCGCCATCATCGCGCTCGCGACCGTGGAAATTGCCAAAGGCAACGTTTCCGTCGGCGTCTTTATCACGGCGGTACAGATCTTCAGCGATCAGTCCGGCATCGCGTTTACCAGCCACTATTTGCAGCAGTTTCACACCTCCGCCAGAACCATCGAACATATCCTGCGCCACACCGCCTACGAGAAAACGGAGATTCCCTCCGCTGACGCGTGCGAGCTGAACCCTTCCGGGATAGAAAAAATCGAATACCGCGGAGTCAGCTTTTCCTTTCACGAAAACAACCATCACGCGCTGATCCGCGATTTCAGTTATTGTTTCGGTAAACCGGGCGTCTACCACATCACCGGAGCGAGCGGAAGCGGCAAATCCACGCTGATGAATCTGCTCTGCGGGTATTACACGCCGGACAAGGGGACGATTGAAATCGACGGCTGGAGTGTCCGCTCCATATCCAATCTGAACGAGTGCTTCACTATTATGCGGCAGGAGGCGATTTTCTTTGAGGGCAGCCTGCGGGAAAATATCACTATGTTCCGCGAACATGACGACGAGAGCCTGCTCGCCGAACTGAAACGCCTCGGCCTTGACAACCTGGACAATCTGGAAGACAGGAATTTTCACTACTCGGGCGGCGAAAAGAGGCGGATCATGCTGCTTCGCGCGCTTCTGCGGAACACGAAGATCATCATACTGGACGAACCGCTCGCCAACCTCGACGCGGTATCCCAAAGGCGGGTAGAAGAAGCGATCAGCGACATCAAAGACAGCTTTGTCTTCGTCATCTCCCACGAACCGCTCGGTATTCCCGTGACTGCCACCGTAACAGTGGGGTGTCAATAGAGAACAGAAAGACCAACACCGCGGGGGTGTTGGTCACCTTTCCGTCCTTCCCATGATGGCCGGCGCCAGCGTGGTATCGCCGGGTCTCCGTCGCGCTTATCTTTTTTTCAGATCATAGATAAGCTCGTATAACTTTTCCAGGGTCTTGCCGCCGTCCCGGGTCTCGCCGAGCCACGTCGCGCTGTCCATGTTGAACAGAACATATTTTTCCGGCAGGATCTGCATCATCGGTCTTTTGTATTTGCTTATATCGGGCGCCTTGCCCGGAGGGAACATAGACTCCCAGTCGGATTGGGATAACTCTTTCCACTGACGGAACACGGGCGGAATGGAAACGGTCTCGACAACCTCGCCGCTGTTTTTATTTAAGATTGTGAACTGATCTTCTCCTATCTGATAGATGAATCCTGTGTCGCAGAGCTGCTCCGACCCGGAAGAAACGGGATAGAGACAGGCGTACGAGACCAGTTCCATCTTCCGGCCCTTCTTAGCCTCATCCTCCCCGCCTGGAAAAGGCAGCACGTCTTCCGGAACTCTGACGCCGAGACAATACATATCGTTCCCCGCGTAAAACGTCACGATATAGGAGCGCCCGTTCACCGTGTCCAACAGGAGAAAGGCTTCCGATGGAAGTCCCGATGGATGGAAGACAAACCGTGGTCTGTACGTCTCCGCGTCATAGACGTGATACCAGCCGCCCGATTTCTGCCCGTTGATGAAAACCTCAAAGGGCATCCACTTCTGGCGCGGTTCCAGCCAGAAGACCCTTTCTTTTATCTCCTGGAGCGACAGGTTATCCGCAAACGGCGCCAAAGGAATCACATTCGTTCCGGAGACAGCAAAAGATTTCCCGCTGACGAACAGTTCCGCCGCTTTATCGAAATCGTCCTCGCCGGTCTTGAACCAATCCTCTTTTTCCTCTGTCGCCACGCACGCGTACGGGGCCTCCCTGTAGACCGTGATTCTGTAATCGCCCACCGTGAACTCAGCGGACTCTTTTCGGGAAAGCGACGCGTCCGGGGCCGCGGCCTCCGTCCAGCCGGCGCTCATAAGATAGTCCGCCAGCCTGCTCCCCTTCGCGTAACCGGACCGAGCAAGGATAGTGTCCGTTTCGATGCCCGGGCGGAGCCAGGCGCTGACCGCCTCGATGTTCCGCGCCTGAGACGCGGCTTTCTCCAGCGCGGAGGAAGACGGCTTCCGCTTCGGGTTTGTGAGCAGGCAGACGGCAGCGGCAGCCGTGACGACAACAGCCGCGATGATAATCCAGAATGCCGGTTTTTTGTAATTCAGAGCCATTTTTATCCTCTCTTTCACATGGACCTCTCCAAATGCCACCGGGCAGGCGGCAATGCTTCTCCGGCTGATGCTGCGGGAAAGAAGGGTTGAAGAGTAGGCGCGGCGCTCCTGCTCGCCGATCTTTTTTATCACCCGTTCATCACAGGCGAGTTCGATGTCGCGGCAGAACAGCACATAGGCGAGCCATACAAGGGGGTTGAACCAGTAGACGGCCAGAAGCAGAAAGGCCAGGGGTTTGATCAGGTGATCGCGCCGCTTCAGATGCGCGTGTTCGTGCGCCAGAACGAGCGTCATCTCCTCCTCGCTCACGTCAAACGGAAGATAGATGCGGGGGCGGAACAGCCCGAGAATAAACGGGGACTGCACCTGTTCGCACTGCCAGATATTGTCCCGGAGTCTTATAGCCGTTTCGACGCGGCGGCGAAGGCGGATATAGCTGACAAGCGCGCAGAGCAGCATCGCGGCCATGCCGGCGAGCCAGACAATGGCCGCCGCCCTGATCACAATCTGCAGAGTATTCGCGCCCGCGCCGGGGGGAACCGGTGTAAAAGTGCGGGAAATGACAGGATTGACAGCGTGATTGATTGCCGGAATGCCGCTCGTGATGCCCGGCAGCTCTGAATAGACAATAGACGGGCTGACGGTCTCCGGACTGGGAATAAGGCTCGCGCGGCTTTCGAAAAAAACAGGGATCACCAGGCGGAGCCCCGCGATTCCCCACAGGGCGCACCGGATCCACCGCGGCGCTTTCTTCAGAACAGCGCGCAGGATCGTAACGGCGAGAATAATCCAGCCCGCTGTCACGCTCATATTCAGAAGCTTCAGAAAGACGCCTTCCATCATTTGTTCTCCCCGTCAATCATGGCGCGAATCTCTGCGATCTCCTTATCCGACAGGTCGCGGCGCTTCGTAAAAGCCGCCAGAAACGCGGGAAGCGAACCGCCGAAGCGTTTATCGACCAGCTCGTCGATCTCCGCCGCCTGCGCCTCCTCCTGCGAGATGAGCGAGGTGACGATCGTATCCTCGTTCTGAATCACGCCGCGTTCGGACAGACGTTTGATCACGGTATAGGTCGTAGACGATTTCCAGCCGAGCCGCTCCCGGCAAAGCCTGACAAGCTCACGGCTCTTCACCGGCTCGTGTTCCCAGAGAATCAGACAGAAGCGGTATTCGCTCTCAAAAATTTTCGGTGTTTCCATCACTTCGCCCTTTCAGTCTAACCCGTTAGAGTTCGTGATCAGTCTACCGCGTTAGACTCACCGTGTCAACCTTTTTTTGCTAAAAAATTAAAAAATGGAAAAGAGGAAAAAAGCCGCCTGGGGGAAAAATACGGCGGCTGTTCATAGCAGCCGCCTTGCAGTGATTCATCGCGCTTACGGAGTGCGCGGCCGCCGGCAGTCCTGCCCGCCGCTGCCGTCGCGGGCGCGTCTTGCGGATTGATCACAGAGACCATTTCCGCCGCGGCCGCGGCCCTCGGTTTCAGGGGTTCCTGCGTTATTGTTCACGCCACGTCCCTGGCTTCCCGCCTGCCTCGGTGCGCCTTCTCTTCTCTCCCCTCCGGCGCCGCAAGGGCAGGCGCCATTCTCACCATTTTTGCGCTCACAGCTTTTCGTTTGGTCCCTGTTGGTGCGGCAGCAGCCGTCGCCGCTTTCATCACAGCTCCCATCGCGGTTTCGATTCTGCCTGCGTGTCCTCTCTGTCCCGCCTGCCAGACTGTCTTCCTTTCCCGTTTCTTTATTATCCGCCGCGGCTTCGGAAACAGCGCTTCTCTCCGCGGCGTTTCGCCATCTGGAAGCAGCTGCCGCCTGTGCAAATCGGTAACTCCCTCCGATCACGCCCGCGACAAATAAAACGGTCACAACAATCAGAACCGCCATCTTGATTTTCTTTGCTTTCATTGGATAACCTCCCTTCGGACAGAACGAGTTGTTCCATCAATTAGATTAAACAGTGGCCGCGTGTCAGATGAGGGGCTGCTGTGTGTTTTTTCTGTGTTTTTCGGTGTATTCTCGGATGATTGGCCGCAGATCCTGAATCACGCCAGACCCGGGCAGACATCTTCCGTTTCGGAACAAAAGCATTGCCGGAAAGGATAAAGCTTTCGGATCATGAGAAACTTTCTCAAAAACATGACAGCCGGGCGGTGCGGATGGCGCGGCTTACCTGAACAGAAGTGTGACAGTCGTCCCCTTTCTTTCGAGCGATTCGACTTCTATATCAATCTGGTGCCTGTCCGCGATACTCTTCGCGATCGAAAGGCCAAGTCCCGTACTGTCCGCTTTCGCGGAACCGGTCGTATAGAACCGCTCGAAGAGATGGCGTTTCGTCTCTTCGCTCATGCCGATACCGTTATCCTGAATCCGGATCAGCGCACGGCACCTGGTTTCATCCGGAGATTTTCTCAGTACTTTTAGACGATTGCGCGTGCCGTTCTTTCCAGTGGGAAAAGCGCGGACGGTGTCTCCCTCCGCTTCGGAGTAATAATCGACTCTTACATGAGAGCCGTCGGGAGAAAATTTAACAGCGTTACTGAGAATATTCGTCAACATCTGCCGCAGACGGCCGTAATCGCCGCGCAGAACACAGTCGCTGCCGCGAGCGGTCAAATCAATCGCCACTCCTCTGGCGGACGCAATCTGGCGCATCTGCCTGACCGCGTCTTCCGTAACGGCGAGGAGACTCACATCATCCATGTCAAGCGTAAACTCGGGATTATCCAGTCTTGTCAGTTCAAGCAGATCGTTAACAAGGCGCTCCAGCGATCCGGCAGAATGACTCATCGTCTGATAATAAACGGGGAGGTCCTGCTCGCTGACGACACCGTCGCGCAATGCCTCCAACGAACCGCGTATCACCGTCACCGGCGTTCTGAGCTCATGTGAAATTTCTGAAAGAAATTTGCGTCTCAGCTGATCCGATTGCCGACGCTCACCTTCTGCCTCCTGAAGCTTGGCGGCCAGGATATCAATCTCTTTTGACAGCTGGCCGATTTCATCCCGGACAGCCAGCGCTGACCGGGCCGCGTAGTCGCCATCTGCCAGACGCGCTGTGACAAATTTCAATTCATTCAGTGGTTTGACGAAATGGCGGGACAGAATAACCGAGAGCAAGACGACCACAACGAGCGCGGCAAGCAGGGAGTAGAGCATCCCCTGCCACACTCCCATCAGCCCGCGCGTAGCCTCCTCAATCGATGAATGGAGAAAGAAAGCGAGCACCACCTCGCTGCCGGTTCCGTAAATAGGATACCCCGCCGTCATCGAAGGCGTCCCGAAAAACGCGCCGAAATCCTCTGAGTACACGGATTGCCCGGCCAGGACTTCCCCGAGCAGCGCGTCGATGCTTTCCGGCATGTTCTCGGTCGCGATCTTCCCGCCATCTGCGGAGAAAACTGTTTCCGTCTTCTTATCGATAAGCCAGAGTTCGCCGGCTTCCACCTGGCTGAGCAGGGAAAGAGCGGCGCTCTGCCCCATGCGATAGCCTCTGACACCGCGTCTTTCCTGCCTGCCTTTCGCCGTCCCCTCCGCCGCGCTCTCCTCCCCTGATCCTCGGGATGGTTCAATTGCTATACCGTCTCGCTGCCAATGCGTCAAAAACTGAGCGATTCGCTGTCCCCGGCTGAGAAAACTCTCCTTCGCGTACGCCACTATCGTCCGGCGGAAAACCCAGATATAGATCCCCGACGTCAAAAAGGCAAATAACAGCAGAACCATCACAAAATAGGCAATAAGGCGCTTGGTAATCGAACGTTTCAGCATGCATTCTCCCGCTTTATCACGATCAGTCGATGGCGGCGTCCGCGCATAGAAAATTCAGCCGCAGCCTCTTCACTTCGCAGAAGTAAACTGGTAACCCCGGCCGCGCACCGTTTTTATATCCCACGCGGGATGGGGGCTTATGAGTTTTGCGCGCAGCCTCTTGATATGTGAGTCGACTGTTCTCGCATCGCCGGCGTAGTCGAACCCCCACAGGAGATCGAGCAGCTGATCACGCGTAAAGACCCGCTCGGGGTTGGAGGCCAGAAGGTAAAGCAAGTCGACTTCTGTTCTCGTCAAAGGAATCTCATCCGCGTCGATGACAGCAAGATTTTCAAGCGGAAAGACCGACAGATTGTGGATCTTAAGCGCTTCCTTCACTTCTTCATTAGCCTTCGCTCTGCGTTGAATCGCCCGGATGCGCGCCATGACTTCTCCGGGAGAAAACGGTTTGACAATATAGTCGTCCGCGCCGTAGTCGAGACCCATAATCCGCTCAAAATCGTCTCCCCTGGCAGTGATCATAATAATCGGAACGGATGATGTCCGCCGGATCGTCCGGCAGACCTCGAATCCGTCTATTTTCGGCATCATAACATCGAGGAGAACCTGATCCACATGATTCTCCCGGAATAGCTGAAGCGCTTCCTCTCCGTCACGCGCGATCAGCACGCGGTATCCTTCGCTCTTCGCGTAATCCGCCAGAATCTTCGTGATGTCGGCGTGATCGTCCGCGATGAGAACCGTTGTCATGTCAGTCGCTCCATCACCAGCAGGAACCGTTTCTCGCAGAGATGAAAGAGCCGCCCCCGCAGCCACCGGCCTGCTTCCGGCAGCCTACTCAGGGCGGTCGATGCTCACCATATAACCCGCGTCGAAAATAGAAAACACTTCGCCGCGGCGGATAGACCGGTCAACCAGCTTCTGGTCTGTCACACAGTAGCCCGACAGATTGTGGACGCCCAGATCAAAAAGAAGGGGCGCCATGCACGTGGAGGGTCCAACCAGGCTCACCTTGCAGTGATCGCCCGCGACCTCAAGAAGTTTTGGCAGTGTTTTATTAATCAGTGTCGTCCCCGTAATAAAGGCATAATCCTGATCGCGCAGGATATAATCCGATGCCGGGTCCGGGTAATCGCCTTTCATCGGATTTCTCTCGATGACAATCATATCGGCGCGTTCGCCAAATCGTTTCTCGATATGCGGGAAATGGCCGATAACAGCGACTTTCTTGCCGGTAATCTCATCCTGAAAAGCGAAAAACGCATTCAATATCTGCCGTTTCTCCTGGTCAACAGCCCCTGTCGTGATCTCCAGTCCGCGAAACCCACCGAGGTCGCGCGCTCTGTCGACTGTATTGTAGTAACAGTTCAATGCTGCCGCGCCCAGCGACGCCTCCAGGTAGTTCCACGATTTGATCATGGAAGCCATCGCGCGAAGGGACATGCCTTCTTCAGGAGCGGGAAACATATTCCCCGGACCACGCTCACGGATACACATCGCAATACCGGTGTGTTCTCCTGACCAGACCTCACACCATGTGACGCCGAGCGAATAGTGGTCAACCCTCCAGGAAGGATCGACACCCTCGATCAGCGCATCATAAAGCTTCCACGGATTTTTCATCGTATCATCTCCCTGACCTTATTTTCTCCCAGTGGATTAATATGTATATTTTATCATAAAACAAAAATAACAAACCTCATATCGCCCCGGGCGAGTTTGACTGCCATCTGTTTCTCTCTTAATTTTATACATTTCCCGGCTGCATGGGCGCCCTTTTTTACTCGCTGTGAAACAGCTTCAGCCCGCAGGCTGTTTGACCATACGCGGTTCGATAGAGTACACTGGAATTGGACTTATCACCTTATTCATCTTATGGTGAATGACCGTATAAGGCTTGATTCGTCAGTATTCGCGGACACATCATCAGGGTGTTCATGCGGCTTAACAGCCGGCTCCGCGCTTACAGGTGTCGTCGGTTTGACTTAAGACTCAGAAGACGCCGGCAGGGCGTAAAGGCATAAGACGAGAGGTTTTGCATGATTCCGTCTTTCGATTGCATGGGCGATAGAATTGTCGATCTGGGACTCCAGCGGATTGCTGTTGCCGCCGCTCAGGATGACGACGTTCTGCTTTCCATCGACAACGCGGCCAGGCTTGGAATCGCTGAACCTCTGCTCATCGGAAGGCGCAGCGATATTCTGAAAGCAGGTGAACGCTGTGGTGTCAATGCCGGCGGTTACGAGATCATCGAAGAAGAAGACGACATTGAATCATGCAGGATTGCCGTCCGCTTGATACGAGAGGGACAAGCCGATGCGATTATGAAAGGCCTTGTCAGCACTGCATACGTGCTCAAGGCCATTCTTAACAGAGAGACAGGTATAAGAGACGGAGAATTGCTTTCACATATCGGTCTCTTTTTTATTCCTAAGACTGCCCGCCCTGTCATGATCACGGATCCCGCCATGAGCATCGCCCCTGATGTCAATACAAAAAAACACATTATCGAGAACGCGGTTCAGGCCGCTCATCTGATGGGATTACCGGAGCCGCGCGTCGCGTGCGTCTGCGCACTTGAGAAAGTCAATCCGGCTATGCAGGCGACGGTAGACGCAGAAGAGCTCGTCCGCATGAATGCGGACGGTGAACTGACAGGCTGCGTCGTCGGCGGGCCCTTCGCACTCGACAACGCGCTGTTCAAAGAAGCGGCCTCCCATAAAGGGATCACTGACCCGGTCGCAGGAAATCCTGACATACTGCTCATGCCCAATATCGAAGCCGGGAATATCCTGTACAAGGCGCTCGCCTTTCTGTGCGATGCTCCCGGTGCCGGTCTCGTGCTAGGGGCAAAATCGCCTGTCATTCTGACATCGAGAAGTGATTCCAAAGAGACAAAACTGCATTCGATTATCCTCGCGCTATACCTCGCCGCCGAGAAGAAACGGCTTGAAACGGAAGAAAGAAAGGTGTCGGCAGAGGAACCTCAATCAGGAGATAGACCATGACGCGGCTATTACTCATTAATCCCGGGTCGACATCGACGAAAATCGGTCTCTACGACAAAGAAAAAATCGTAATGACGCGAACCATCCGCCA